>Ga0247841_10000908_pt1 | contig 72596 bp, 70 predicted proteins | sample LaCruzMarch2015__2_FD_192410 | JGI IMG/M metagenome (GOLD analysis project Ga0247841, IMG submission 192410) | Freshwater microbial communities from meromictic Lake La Cruz, Castile-La Mancha, Spain - LaCruzMarch2015_18m | ecosystem: Environmental > Aquatic > Freshwater > Lake | place: Spain... | reverse complement strand
TTCATTTGTATTTACCGTTGCATTTGTTGTTGGCTCATTTATTTTGTCCAATGGAATTGTTCCTCCACCAACACTTTTCGGAGCGGTGTAATTTTCATCTATTTTTTCCCCGGATGAATCCGCTACTCCATTAACTTGCACCACACTAAGACGTAAATTATCAACTACAACTCTTGGAAGAATGTCTGCCGTAGCAGCATTAGCTGTCCAATTTCCCGCTAAAGCAAAAATACCAAATACGAAAATGGAAATAATAAAAAGTGCCGAGCATAACAAAATAAAGCGACTTCTCATAAAATTAAATTATTAGTCAATTTTATTTATTATACCTTTTTTTAAATATACAAACAAAAAGTCAACTGTGGATAAGTTGACTTTTTTGATTTATTTAATTATGCTCCGTATTTATGTATTTTTGACACCCTGGATGATAATTCTTTTTCTGCATAATATCCTCTGCGGACTTTTTTTCTGTCACCCAGCCATTTTTCAATTCTGAAAAACATTCCTGCTCTCCACATCCAAATAACAATTAATGTTGCCAACAATGGCAAGACAAATGAATCAACCCAAAAGTTGTTGGTTAAACCCGTTGAAATGGTTGTTGCTCCCAACACTTGTGATTTGTTTACATTAACCGATGCATTATTAACAGGATTGTACCCTGATCCGGTTCCGGTAACAGAAATGCTGTTGGTTAAAGTTGTTGTGCCATAATTGAAGTTTTGTGCAGGACCAACTTGCGCCTGATAAGTAATTGCAATTGTTTGGCCAGCGCCGATGGAATAAAGATTAAGTCCTGAAATTATGTCGCCGGAATAATTTGTGAAAACTCCACTACAAACATTGGAACCATTTGTGTAATTACTGCAGGTTGAAACTACCATTTGATTATTGTAAATCAAATTAGGTGAAAGGACGTCTCTTACATTAACATTTGACAAGCTCTGTCCACTGTTGTTTTGAATTATAATCATAAACAACAACATGTCAGATGGATTAGCATAGGTTGAATTTGACCATCCGCCACCTTGAGTTAAGTTTTTGACAGTTTCATTAGTGGTTAATGAGCTGTTGTTATTGTTGTTGTTTTGGCAAGAATAAACTTTATAATATTGGTAGACATCATCGTTAAAACAATATGCTGATCCGGTGTAAACATCAGTTCCACACTCTAAATCCGAAGAACAACGCATGGTTGTTGCAGGGACTACAGGAGGAGTTGTTTCTTTTCTGCAAAGTTGATAGCAACATTCATCTTCAACGCCACATCTTCCGCCAGAATCAAATTTGTAGCATTTTCCGCCACTGGCCGAACAACCTTGTGCAGAATCAACGAAGCTGGAATATCCTGAAGGACAATTTGTTGCCTGTTGCATTTTCCACCCCCAAGGTCCTCCAATGTCGCAGTGCCAGTAGGTGCTTTTGGCATAAGTCCATTCAGCTTGGACGAAGCTAAAATTACCAACAGAAATAATGCCTGCGAGTAAAATACCTAAAATTAATATTGATTTATTTGTTTTGTTCATATTTTTGTTAGAAAACTTTTAATTGTCCTGTAATTCTGTTTGGACGGCAATTCTTTGATAGTCCTTTCCTGGAGGCCAACAACTTATTAGGGTTAAAAAGTTTTTGCTTGGGTCCCCATTCTGCGGCACATCATCCCCTCTTTTAATAATTGATTTTTGTCTAACGACATATTTATATTGCTTATTGTTGAGGTCAATATAAATTGAGTCGCCCACATTTAATTTTTCCAAATCGGTAAATGCCCAATCGTGTTTTACATGTGGCCAGCCAGGAGGCGCCGAATGTCCTAAAATTATAATTTGTCCTGGTTGTCCCGGGTAAACCGATCCCGGATAATATATTACGCCCTTATCCAGGTCTTTCCTCAACAATGATTTGTCGGTAGTAGTTGAGAAAATAATTGGCAGGGTTAATCCAATTTGCGGAATTTCTAAGGTGTTTTGTTTGTCTGTGTATGCGGTTTTTATTTGGGGGGTTTCTTTTGCGACTGTGGCGACAGTTGTGGTGGCAGAACGATTCGGGTAGAAATAAGGGCTTATTGTTGAGGCATCAATTGAAGGGTATGGGTTAAAAAAGTCACTCATTAATCCTGCCATTGTTTTGTAATTAAAAACCCAAGAAACATCATTCCAATTTACAACAAAGAAACTGATCAAATAAACCATGGCAGCAATTTTTAATATTTTTTTTGAATGTGTTCTGTCCATAGTTTTAAATTAAAGTTTGGTGAGGAATTAAGGCAATAACGGCCTCTTTGTTTATTAAGGTTGCCACAGACAGCAATCCAATTATAATAATTGCCCTGAAAACCAATTGTTTTTTGAGTTGCAGATTAAAGCTGAAGAATATGAGAGTCAACATAATGCCAATGACAATTAATGAGATTCCGTAAATAATGTTTTGTATTAATTGGTCTGAATTGTACAGGGTGTAATTCATTGTTTTTGAAAGCAAGTTGTTTGATGCGTTTTCGCTTGTTGGTTTAACAGAAACATCGGTTTGGGTTTCCTCGGATAAAACTTTTTCTTCTGTGACGGTTTCGCTTGGCGAAGTTGGAGTTTTTGGTTGAGCGACGACAGCAGAAGACGGTTTTGGGGTATTGGCCTTAGTAATTTGTTTGGGCAAAGGGCTGGCAAATTCCTGTACAACAACAACGGTATCTGCTCCTCCATATCCTTTTAAAACTGCAGTCCCTATTTCAGTGTAGTGAGAGTTTACAATGTTTGCTTTGTGAGTCGGTGAATCCAACCACGCCTGGAAAACTTCCTCAGATTCATAAAAACCAATTGCCAAATTTTCTCCTGCATATTTGTAATTATATCCGGCTTTTAAAAACCAAAACCATGGAGTTACACCGCCCGGGCTTGTATGACTAAAATAATTATCCTGAATCATGTTTTGTGCTTTTAGTTGAGCAGCCTGGCTTAATTTTGGGTTTTCAGTAAGTTTGGGTAATCCAATGGATTGCCTTGTTTGATTAACAAAATTTTCCAGAGAAGATTTTGTAATGTCGGCAAAAAATATGTTAGCGGGCACATTAACAAAAACAAGGATACTTACAACTTTAAACGCAAGAAGCGCAACAATGCAAAAAAGCAGGAGTTTGCTCTGCAAAAATTTTGATGTATAATTATTTTTTTCTGAGGGGAATATTGAGTCTTTTATTTTGGCAAAAAAGTACTCAAGAATTTCCTCGTTTAAAGAATAATCCATATATTTTATTATACACCACCTGGTGTTGTTTGTCAATATATGGCTGCTATTCTTTGCACTCTTGGTTGTCGCACACTATTGCCCTGTCTTTTAGCCTTAAATCGATATATTTCAGGTTTTTTATGTTCTCAGCTGGGATTCCTTCCCTTAGCAACATGTTAAGTCTTAAAAGTTGAGAATCTATGCCCGAGCTCGAATCGGATGCAGGGCTTGGGTCAAAAATGATTTCCCAATTTTTGTCTGTAGTTACCGTTATTTTTTTCGAATTATATATAATTGCTTCGGTTAAATTAATCTGGAAATTGCTTTCTAAATTATCTTGGACTTTGGTCAGTGCTTTAATTTCATTCTCGTCAATAACTTTCTTACCTTCGGAAAAATTGTTTCCACCGGAAGTTAGTCTCACAATAATGCTTGTGTCTGAAGGGGTTAATTTTTGGCCAAAAATAACACCATTTTTATCAATTAAAAAACAGTTGTCTTTTGTTGTTTCTGCGCAAAAAACGCCAACGGGTGTCCTTTCAGTAACAGTTACAACAAGTGTTTGAGGCAACTTTCTATTTATATTTACGCTTTCAACGGCAGAAAAATTTTGTAAAATAATATTTTCTAAATTTTTCTTGTCGGTTACGAAAATACTTTTAGTTGCAACACTTAAACCGGCAAAGCTCATCAATTTTATGTTTGAACGTTGGAAAACTATATTTTGTAATTCGTCGGTTTTAACATCCTTGTTTCCGGAAATTAAAACATTATTTACTTGTAAGCCGGAATAAAAAAACCAAAAATAAAGTAAAATTAAAATAAGAATAAAAGAAAAAATTACATACCAAATCCAAGGACGTTTAAATAAGGGCTTCTTGCCTTTAATCCTATAAATTTTAGATTTTATATGTTTTTTTCTGTAAGACATTTATAGTCCTCTTCTAAATTTCCTTATTTTTTCAATTAGATAATTAAGCCAATATTTATTGGTTAGAACAAAATCTTGAGTTTTTACGTATTCTGTTTGATATCCTCCAAAACCCATTTTAAACAGGGTTGGGCCTGCCCATGGATGATTTGGGTATTTTGCGGGGTCAACAAACCCCCAAAAGTCATAGGTATGGCAATTCCTATTTTTAGCTTCTTTTATTGCTTCCCACTGAAGAAGGTAAGGAATTGAAAGCTTAGAAAACTCGCCCAACGAGGCTGCTTGGTGGTAAAAAGCCACACCAGACCAAAAAATAATCATTGCCCCGCAAACAATTTTTCCCTGATATTTTCCGAATAAAAACATTGCTTCGTTGTCTTTGTTAAACGCTTCAAATTCATTTTTTATGAAATCATCAGAAAATGGAACAAATTTTTGTCTTTCGGCGACTTCTTTGTTCAGTTTCTGGTAAACCTCAATGTCGGATGGATTTGTGCTTTTTTCAATTGCAATGTCAGCATTTTCAGAAACCTTTTTAATTAAATAGCGTGTTGTTTTCCGCATATTTTTTAAAATTTCTTCTTCCGAAGCAGAAATATTCAGCTTCCAAGTTGCCTCATAAGCTGAGGAATGCATTGGGGCATCTCTAAAGCCCAAATCAATAAGAATGTCATTATTATCCTCTGTTGCTAACAGAAGTGGAGTAATTCTTATAAAATCTATTTTTTCAACGGATGATATTTTGTTTAGCTCAGTTAAAAGCAACTCCAAAACCAATTTTTTGTCCGATGTGGACAATCCTTCAATAAAAATCGGGCCATGAGGGATAAATAAAAACCTTCCGCGTTTGGCAGTAATTTTTATAATTAAAACAACCGAAATGAGCATGTCGTTGTTGTATGCGCCAAACCTCCAAATGTTGTTTTTTGATTCAACATTAAGTTCACCCCAATTCCATGACTGTAGAAATGTTTTTTCGTGGCATTTGAAAAGAAACTCTTCCCATTCCTCTTTGTTTGTAATTTCTTTTAGATTCATTTGAATATTTTTTCTAAGACTTTTTGTTGGTCATCAAACAATATAATGTTTTTTTGCGGGTCTTTGCCAGAGCTCATAGAATATGTTTTATCTCCCTTAGTGACAAAAATAAATCTGGAAAACGCTTCATGGTGAAGTTTTGCTAATTTTAGTAATTCATCATTCACTGTTCCTGAAAAACTGTGCGCCTCCCAATCCTTATTGTCTATTTTATACTTATTTTTGCAGAACAATTTTAAGGCTGAAAAATCGAATTTTTCTGCAAATTCCTTTCCCATTTCCTCTTCACATTCTCTTTTTACCGCATCAATGACCTCTTCATTTTCTTCAACCTTGCCCGCCCATGTGGACTGACAAATGTAAACAAAACGTTTGTTGTCTAAAGATCTTTTTTGCAAAGGAATTTTTCCTTTGTTTTCGCCATCCTCCACAATTAGCCAAACAGAAATTGTTTTTTTAATTTTATTTTCCATTGTATTTTTTGAGGAAGTTTACGATTCTTTCGGCGTCGGTTTTGGAAATGTTTATGTGAGTTGGTAGGTTTAAGGTTATTTTTGCTAAATCTTCGGCATTTTTACAACTGCCCGGCACATAGCCAACTTCTTCAACTTTTGTGTCAAAGGGCGCAATTGGTGTTGTGTACCAATCGCCCAACAAAATGTTTTGTTTGTGCCAAGCATCATATATTATGTCGTTGGCATTTTTGTGCTTAACCGTAAAACGTAGAAAAGCACTTTTTCTGTTTTCAAATTTTTCAGGTAATTCAAATTTTGTTCCTAATAATTCACTGTAATAATAATCTGCCATGTATTGCCGTTTTATTTTAAATGTTTCCAATTTTCCAAATTGGTTTAAAGCAAGAGAAGCCAAGGCATTTGGCAATGCTTTAGGAAAATAATCAGGACATTGTCCCCTTTTCTCTTGCCAGGAAACAGCTTTTGATAAAACATGAAACATTTGAGAGAAAACCAACAATATTTTTCCCAAATCCAAAAAATTATAAATTGGCAAAATTAAATAATGCAAAATTATTGGGTGTAGAAGCTGTTGCAGGGTCCAAAATGGGTTTGGTGTGCCAAACGATTTTTGTAATTCTTCCAATTTTTTAGCAATTTTTTCATCATTTGTTACTGCTATTCCACCATAAACAGAAGAAATAATTTTGTCGCGTGAAAAACTGAAAAATGCCGCCTTGCTGTGTGAGCCGACTTTTATTCCGTCATATTCAGCTCCCAATGAATGTGCGCAATCTTCAATTAAAATTAAATTAAATTCGGCGCAAACCGCCCTAATTTTTTCCATGTCGGCCGGTAGTCCGAAAGTGTGCTGTACAACTACAACTTTTGCGTTTATTGTAATTTTACTTCTTAGATTGTCTGCATCCATATTGAAGTCGTCCTTGTTGCAATCAACGTACACAGGCTTTAAATTGGCCCACAGGACGGGGTTTGGCACTGCGTTGCATGTAAATGCCTGGATTAAAACTTCGCTTCCTTCAGGCAAATTTAGAGACTTAAGGATAGCATAGAATGAACTTCTGCCAGAATTAAATGAAACGGCATATTTTACACCTAAATATTCTTTAAATTCATTTTCAAGTTTTTTGATTGCCTCGCCTTTGCCCCACAGCCATGGCCGAATAATCAAATTCAAAGCCAACCACAAATCATCTTTTTGCACATTCGGGCTCAACGAAATTGAAATTGGTTTAAAGTAGTTCATTATTTTGGTAAATATAAATCTAAAAAATCTTTTGCATTCATTTGTGCGCGATTTCTACGAACGCTAAAGCCGAAACCTTTAGCGGCATCGGGATGTTCTGCCACTAAAGAAGAAAGTCCAACGATTTTATTTATTGTCGGCGTTTTTGTGATGAATTTTGCTAATTCTTGTAAACCCGTCTCAAACAGTTTATTTTTTTCAAACATTGGAATGTCGTCAAGTTCTTGTTTTGAGGCGTTTAGTCCTATATGAATATAAATTTCTTTCGGAATTCCTTCTGTGCTATAGCTATATGAGAATAGCTTATTTATACGATGCAAAAATTGTCCATCTATCGGCTTTTGATCAGGCAATTCAGGGTCCTTATAAACAATTTCTGGCTCGTCGTTCATTTCGTCATTCATTTTAATAGGTCAATTAATTGTTTGGGGACACGGCCTTCAAGCAAAACTGCGTCGTCGGTTTTGCAGAATGAAGTTATTAAAGAATAAATGTCGTCGGGTTTGTCGCACAATACAATGTTTTTTTCTTGCATTCCAACTGACAATGCTCCATTTTTAATTTCTGCAAATTTGTCTTTTGTGGTAACAATTGCCATGTCACAAATTGCACCAATTTTTTTGCCGATTTTTTCGTGAATTTCAACTGACTTTTCGCCTAATTCTATTAGGCACGGCATAACAATAATTCTTTTACCAGAAAAAATTGACAAATAATCTAAATCAGCATAAACACCATCGGAATTTGATGAATATGACGAATCTACAATAATAATTCCGTGTTTGTTTTGTTTTAGCGTCATGCCGGCAAATTCTTGTTTGATGTTTTCGCAGGCTTCGGAAATCTCGCCAAAAGTCATTCCTAGCTCTTTAGCAATTAAAATTGCTCCTAACAAATTTTGAATGTTTTGTTTGCCTAAAACGCTAACATCAAAATGCGCCATTTCTTTGGACTTGTTTATTGCTATAAAAGAAAGATGATCCTTGTAAACATCAATACTGTCTGTCCAGATGTCAGAGTTAACCGTTTTATTACTTAGGTTGTAAATTTTTTTGTGTCCGTTAAATTTTTTATATAAATTTAAGCAATGTCTATTATCACCGTTTACCACTAAAATTCCTTCGTTTCCAAGTGCATCAGTTAATTCCCCGCCTCCTTCTGCTGAAAGCAAATTTTCTAATGAACCAAAAAGCGCCAAATGTTGTTCGTTTACACCCGTTACAATGCCAATGTCAGGTATTATTGTTTTGCAAACTTCCTTAACTTTCCCTTTGTTGTAAGCACCAATTTCTGAAATAAAAATTTCGTGATCCAATGTTAAATCTCCTAGAATGGCTTTTGCGATTCCTATTTCAGAATTTTGATGTTCTTTTGTTTTTAAAACTTTAAATTTCTTAGAAAGTATTGTTGCAAGAAATTCTTTTGTTGATGTTTTTCCATAACTTCCAGTAATGGCAACAACCTTAAGTTTGCCGGCCAATTTTATTGCCTTAATTTTTTCTTCAGCTTTTTTTAAAGTATTGTTTCGTAATAAAACAATGACTGGCTGAAAAATTAAAACAATAACAGAAATTAATATTGGCGTTAGAAGGTCAAAAATTAAAAGACTTTTTACCTGTAAAACATTTTCTAAGTCAAAAATTCCCGCAGAAAAAATAGCAAGAAAAACAAAAGACATTAAACCCAAAAAAATCATTTTCTTTGTTGTTTTTGGGTGCTTCGCATTTTTGTTTAAAATGTTTCTTATAAAAAATATTGATTCTACCAGATAAATTAAAGCAACGGCGATAAAAACATTGTCAAAAATTGTCGGGCCTGTAAATGCCAGAAATAATAAACACAGTTTAATAATTTGTTCTGCGCTAAGTAAGAGTTTTTTGCCTTTATCAGTGTTAAAATGGTCAATAAATCTGCCAACATGGTATTCTTTTAGTTGCCACAAATACAGCCAAAACAAAATGTATTTGACCTCCCATATGAACCAAAGTGTAAGTAGAAGTGTGTTCATTATTGCGTTCGCCAGTAAATTCTCCGCTAGCGTTCGCCCGCCAGCGCGGGCTCACTCAATTCGCGGCAAAATTTTCGCTTCGCGAAACCATGCAATTTTGCCTGCGAGGTACGCTGCGAATTCACTGGCTCACTTCATTATTATATGTTATTTAATATTTTTTCTGCTAAAATTTCAGGGTGTTCGTGGCGGTCCAGGTTGTGATTAACCCCCGGCACAATAATCAGTTTGGAATTTTTTATTTTTTCATTGATTATGTGTGCATTTTTTATTGGAGTCAGGTCATCCTTATCGCCCCAAATAATAGTAGTTGGCACCTTAACAAACGGAAGCTGAAAAGACATATCTTCTTTGATTACATTCAGATAGGTTTGTTTAATTACGCCTTCAACATAAGAATAGTCCGATTTTCTGATTACAAACTTATAAACTGCTTTTCTGAAAAGCCCGTAATACGGCAAGAATGAAAAAATATTTATAATTTTTGCAATAAAAGCCAAAAAATTCTTCTGGTTGGTTTTTTCTCTGACAACAGCAGCCGCCACCAAAAACAATTTTTTCACATCTTGAACGTGTTTAATTGCCAACTTTGAAGCCAATGCTCCACCAAATGAGTGTCCCAACAAATAAAAGTCTTTAAGATTAAGTTCTTTTACAAAGTCTTCAGTCCATGTTACATACCTGTTTGTATTCCAAGGAAAAGTAAGTTCTTCAGATTTTCCAAAGCCAGGCAAGTCGGGCACAATTACTTTAAACCCTTTTTCAGAAATTACCTTAGCAACACTTTCCCACCTTGTAGAATTAGAACCCCATCCATGCAAAAACAAAAATGGCTTCCCTTCTCCATAAATTTCATAATTTGTTTTAACCCCATTTATATTTATTTCCATACGTAACGTTTATTTTTTGATTTCTATTTTTTTGAATCCGCAATATTTATGAAGAGCTTTTGGCACTTTTATGCTTCCGTCTCTTTGTTGATAATTTTCCAGAATCATAATTAAAATTCTTCCGATTGCAAAGGCCGTGCCATTTAGTGTGTGCAAAAATTGCACCTTCCCCGTTTTGTCTTTGTAGCGAATGTTTAATCTTCGCGCCTGAAAATCGGTGCAGTTTGAAGATGAATGGGTTTCCCTGTACTTGTTTTCTGAAGGAAGCCAGGCTTCAATGTCATATTTTTTGGCAGCTGGCCTACCAAGGTCGCCTGTGCAAATGTTTATTACTTGGTAAGGCAATCCGAGTGTTTTCATTAATTTTTCTTCTATTTTCAGCAAAAGTTCGTGTTCTTTTTTAGAATCCTCAGGTTTACAATAAATTACCATTTCAAGTTTGTCGAATTGGTGTACGCGCAAAATTCCTTTTGTGTCTTTTCCATAACTTCCGGCTTCCCTGCGAAAACATGTTGAAAATCCGACATACCTTATTGGCAAATCATTTTCATTCATAACCTCATCGGCATGCATTGCAATTAATGACTGTTCGGATGTACCAACTAAATACATGTCGTCAGCGGGCAAATAATAGGCTTCTTTTTCGTCGGCTGCTTCAAAATAGCCGGTGCCACGCGCCATTTGATTTTTAATTATTACGGGTGGAATTACAGGAATAAAACCCTCTTTTTTAACTGTGTCTGTTACTAATTTAATTAAAGCGAATTCAAGCAAAGCAAGGTCACCCTTAATGTAACCAAATCGAGAGCCAGAAACTTTTCCTGCCCTGTCGACATCAATTAAATCTAAAGCTGTGCCAAGCTCCATGTAGTCTTTGGGTTTGTGGAAAATAAATTTTGGCGTGTGTACGACTTTTCGCAAAACTATATTTTCAGAATCGTCTTTTCCAACGGGCACATCTTCAAATGGAATGTTTGGTAATGTCAAAAGCAACGGAGCAAGCTCATCTTCAACTGCTTTTAATTCGGGCTCCATTTCCTTCAATTTGTTTTTTATTTCTTTTGCCTGGACAAAAATTTCTTTATTTTCAGTTCCTCCGCGTGAAATTTTATTTTGTTCGGCCTTCAAGGCCTCCATTTCGGTTATTAATTCCCTTTTGGTTTTGTCTAATTCCGCAACCCTATCTACATCAATTTTTACGCCTTTGTCCTGGCAGGCTTTTTTTACAACTTCAATATTTTCTCTAATAAGTTTAATATCCAACATAATTTTAAAAAATTAATTTTCCATTTTTATTATACAATGAATTTATAAATTTAGTATAGGTATATTCGTACGAATATACCTATACTAATGATGAATTTTAAACAAAAAATTTTGTAATATCTTTGGATAGTTCAGGACTAATAAAATAAAATCGATTAAGATTAACTTGTTCTGCTTCAATTAGTCCTGCATCTGACAAAATTGATAAATGATGAGAAACGCTCCTAAAAGACAATTTTATTAGTTCACTAATTTTACTGACACTTAATTTCTTTTTTTGATATAAATGTTTCAAGATAGAAAAACGCCTTTCATTTCCCATCGCTCGAAGCATTTTTACTAATTGTTTGTCGCTCATAAAATTTTGCTAGATTCTTGTTACAGGTATATTCGTACGAATATACCTGTGAGTGATCCTTTATTAGAGCGCCTGGCTCTTTTTGCTGATACTTTATCATACCAAAATAAATGAAATCAACAATAGTTGACAATTATTCAAATGAGTTGTATTATACGATAGTGAAAAAGATGTTTTCTTTTGACGCAGAGACCAATGGTCTCTGGGGGCAGGCATTTGCAATTGGCGCAATCGTCTTTGACGAAAAAGGCCAAGAAATCACTCGTTTTATTGGCCGCTTGCCGGACACGGTGGTGACTGATGAATGGGTACGCGAAAATGTTTTGCCTCAGCTTACAAGCGTCCCTGTGACGCACGCGAGTTACGATGAACTCCTTACCGCCTTTGCGGCTTATTATTTGGCTAACAAGGAAGGTGCGGACATTGTTGTTCACATGGGCGTGCCGGTTGAGGCCAAAATCTTCATCGACATGCACCAGAAGGGTTTGATTGGAGATTGGGACGGCCCGTATCCGCTCTATGACGTGAGTGGAAATTTGCAAGCTGCCGGCACAGACCCCACTTCGGTGGACAAGTTTGTAAAGGACAACAGCTTGTCAGTTGGTGAATTCGAAGGTGGGACACACAACCCGCTTTATGATTCCGCCGCCGCGGCAGCCGTCTATTTCTTTTTGAACAGTTGATCATTGGGGCTGGGAGGTTTTTACAAACCTTCCCAGCCCCTTCCATCGCAGGATGTGTATTCTGCCCGATGAGTCCGAAAGGACGAAATGGAATTTATTGTTCTTTGATAAAATTGTTTCGGGTTTTGGCGCAAAGTTCAAATTCTATTTGGATTGTGCGCCGAAACTCGGCACGTTGAGACAACTTCGCCATCGGCGATAGTTAAAACTTAACGGAGATCAACCAACAAAATCGCCTATATGGCGAACATATTATGAAGTGGTTTAGAAAAAATAAGCCGGCAAAGCCGGTGTCAGAAGAACCGAGATTCCTCCTGCCGGAAACGACGGAAAAATATTTGGAAATTCTTGCAGGTTTAAACTTGCAAGTCGAACAGTTCCGTTTAGCGAGAGTGGAGGAGGTTAATCAATTGCTGGCCAAGTTCAACGAACTTAATGCGGTAGTTAAAGCAATGCTTCGACAATCGGCAAACGAACCTGCGGCTAAAGCCGAACTTCTCCGTAGAGATGCAGAGAGGACACGGCAAGAAGCCAAAAATATCCACATTCTTATCAGCCGAAATGAAGGATTGGCGATGTGGGCAGAACGGTGGTACGCGCTTCCACCAAAGGAATGGTTTATCAGCTATAATAAAAGCTGGGAATCGTTGCCACTTGTTGCAGCGGAAAGACAAGCTCGCAGTTGGGAGCAATCAAAGATCTTAGAGAATGGAGAAACTATTTTTTCTGAGACCCGTCTCCCGGCACAAACGGCTGAAGAGGAAGACTCCAGCGAACCCAGAAGTTGGGATCGCATCGAACGAAGGATAATTTGCTTTCGAGGGATGTATTCTTTGTGGCAGTTTCGAAGCAAAGCCGTAGTCAGAAAGACCCGCATGGTTCAATCGTCAATGGGAAGTTACCCGGCACGATACGGATATTCACCAACAGGCGATTACGAACCTCAAAAAATGGGATTCGTCACGGATTCTGTCACCCAAATGACAGAAAGGGAACTTTCTGCTATTGCGGGGTAAGTTGATAGAAAGGCCCGTGCAGTGGTAACACTGCACGGGCCTGTTTTTTTATAAAATATTATAAATTTTATTTTATTGTTTTGCCTGCTCGCCGTTGAGGCGAGGGCGCATTAAAGGGAAAATTTGACCTTCGCGGGCAGGCTTGTCCATTAAAAATGAAAATAATCTTTCTGAAAATCCAAATCCGCAGGTTGGAGGCATTCCATATTCCAGCGCTTCAACAAAATCTTTATCATGCATTTGAGCTTCTGCGTCACCCGCATCGCGAAGTTTTTGCTGTTCTTTAAACCTTTCCTCTTGGTCAATTGGATCATTCAATTCAGAATAGCCTTTGCCATTTTCAGAGCCCGCCAGAATTACTTGAAATCGTTGAACTAGTTTTGGATTTTTCTCCATTTTTTTTGCTAATGGTTCCATAACAATTGGCACGTTAATTAAAAATCCAGGGCCTGCAATACTTTTTCTGCAATGCTTCCACAAATTGTCTATTGCTCTTGTAATGTTGAAACCCTTCTTATCGTAATCTATTTTTAATTTTTGCAAAGTTTTTTCAATTTCAGAAAGCGTGGCTGTTTCAATGTTTATTCCTGTGTGTTTTGCAATTGTTGACTGGTAGTCAAATTTTTCCCATTTTTTGCTCAAATCAATGTCAAATCCGCGAATTTTAAATTTTAAGGTGCCAAAAGTTTTTTTAGCAACATATTTATACATTTCTTCAACCAGCTCCATGCCCATTTGGTAATCAGCATAAGCCCAATAAAATTCCAGTTGAGTATAATCTTGCAAATGTTCAGGGCTTATTCCTTCATTTCGGAAAATTCTGCCGATTTCAAACGTTTTTTCAAATCCTGCCACCATAAGTTTTTTTTGCCACAATTCTCCGCCTGAAATTCTTAAGTAAACATCAATGTCCAATGCGTTGTGGTGAGTAATGAAAGGCCTTGCGTCGGCTCCACCCGGCATTGTTTCAAAAACGGGTGTTTCCACTTCCAAAAACCCTTTTTTAATTAAGAATTCTCTCATTGAATTCCAAAAAATTGCACGCTTTTTAATCATTTCCTTGACTTCGGGGTTAAAAAGAATGTCCAAATATCTTTTTCGTAAACATTCTTCCTCGTCGCAAATGCCATGGAATTTTTCAGGCAATGGCAGTAGGGATTTTGTCAACATTTTATAGTCATCAACTTCAATTGATTTTTCTCCTCTTTTTGTGGTGAACAATTTTCCTTTAACTTCAACAAAGTCCCCAATGTCAAAAACCTCAAGAAAAAATTGATAGCCTTTTTCCCCTATTTTGTCGGTTTTAATAAGTCCCTGAATTTTGCCCGAGCCATCATTAATGTCAATAAAAGTCGCTCCCCCATGCCCACGCATTGCCATTATTCTGCCTGCAAGTATAAATGTCTTTTTAGTTTTAAAAAGTTTATTAAATTGTGCCAAAGCTTCTGCGATTGAATGTGTCCTTTTTGTTGTTGCGGGGTACGCCAAAATTCCCGCATTTTCTAGCTTCTTTAGTTTTTCGACCCGTGTTTGTCGTAATTCTTCAATTGTAGGCATTTTTTTGAATATTTTAATTTAACGGCAAGCCATTTTCATCTTTTTTAACTCCAAAATTTTCGCTTAATGTTTCAAAGGTTGTCATTATCTTTGATCGTTCTATGGGAGTTGCTCCTTCTAATAATTTCATTTGTAGATTTCTCCAATTTTCCATTAATTCTGGTTCGTTTGCCCAAAGTGAAAACTCTACACAGCTAAGTAATTTTAGGGCTTTGTTTCTGTCAGCCTCACTGAGTAGTTCTTTTTTAATAGTTCTATCCGGTAGAGGTTCTCCAGGGAGAAAATCTCCTGGTCCGTTTAAATCTCCGAAATTTTTATCTGACATAATTTAAAAATTTAATTATTAAAATATATTAACCTATTTTTTGGTAAAATACCAATTCAAAGCATCGCGGGCAACAGGCAATGTTACTGCTCCTAAACCGCTTACATTTTCGGCGGTTATAACAATAACAATTTTTGGGTTTTCGTATGGCGCAAAAACTGCCGACCACACATTGTATCGGTCGGCATAACCAATTTCGGCTGTACCTGTTTTAGCGGCAACTGTAACGGGTAAATCCTTCAACATTCCTGATACACCATATGACTCATAAACGCCATCCTTCATTCCTTCCCGAACAATTGCTAAATTTTCCGGGTCAATAAACCCTTCCCTTATAATTTGAGGCGTAAACTCTTGAATTGTTGTTTTTGAGTCACCTGAAACAACTTTGTTAACAATTTGGGGTTTGTATAAAATTCCGCCATTGGCTATAGCGCAATAGGCAGTTGCAACCTGCAAAGGAGTTGTTTGCAAGTCTGATTGACCAATGGCAAGGTTGTAAGTGTCGCCATCAAACCAAGACTGTCCTTTTGTAGCTTTCTTCCAAGCAGGGTCTGGAATAAAGCCGGAAAATTCGCCAGGTAAATCAATTCCAGTTTTTTTATCCCAACCAAAAAGTGACAAATATTTTTTTATTCGGGCCGGCCCCAATCCTTGTTGGTCCTCATATCCCCCACCAATTGTGTAAAAATAAATGTTTGAGGAGACAGCAATGGCTTCTTTCATGTCAACCCAACCATGAGGCTTCACTCCACCGAATTTATAGGTTACATTTGGATCGTATTGTGATTTAACTAAAATATATCCAATGTCATTAATTTGTTTGTCAGGAGAAATTAATTTTTCTTGCAAAGCAGCAGAGGCTTCAAGCGGTTTTATTGTTGACCCTGTTGGATATTTTGCCGAAACTGCCCTGTTAAAAAGCGGTTGCGAAGAATCATTTATAAGTGCATTGTAGTTGTCTTTAGAAATTCCCCCCGAAAAAACATTATCGTCATAAGAAGGATAGGAAATTAAAGCTAAAACGGCGCCAGTCCGCGGATCCATTGCCACCGCAGCCCCTTTTTTACCGCCCATTTTTTTTATGCTTGCTTCAAGCGAATTATAAATTTGTTTTTGAAGTTCTGCATCTATGTTTAGTACTAAATTATTACCCGATTGTGGTTCAACACTTGAAACCCCTGATTGGCCAGGAGTCCCACGCAAATAACTTTCATAATATTTTTCCAAACCTGTTTTTCCAATGTAGCCATTAATTGAATAGCCCTGGCTGTTTGAATATTCTTCTCTATTAATTCTTGCGGTGTATCCCAAAACTTGAGAAAAAACCGGACCAAAAACATAATTTCGCATTGTGCTTTGATCAAGTCTGCACGAGCTGAAATTACTTATTTTCCCTTCTATAGCAAGTAATTGTTCATGACTTATGTTTTCAGCGATTAAAACGTCAGAAGAATCTGTATTCTTAATTTTATCAACTATTTCCTGTTCGGTTTGTCCTAGTGTTTCAGAAAGAATTTTTATTTCATTGGAAATTCCTGATGATGAAACAGAAAAATGGGCCCGGTCACAAATTAGGTCATACGAGGAGGAGTTTAAAACAAGCTTTGTCATGTTTTTGTCATAAATTATCCCTCGAATTGGCACCACTAAATTTACGCTTCCTTTGTTGTTTTCTGCTTGTGTTAATGATTTTTCTCCTTGTAAAATTTGTAAATAAAAGGTTTTAAAAAATAATACTCCGGCTAAAATAAAAAAAATAATAAACAAAACATATGATATTTTTTCTTTAATTGGCACTTCAAATTTTTTTTCCGAAAAACCAAGATCCTTGTCTCTTGAATTGGCCAGTTTGTCCAGAAAAATTTCATGAGGTTCAACGTCGGTATTTGAATTTTTAACCTTGTAAGATTTCATTTTCTACTTTTTTGAAAACTTTTGTATGAGAAAAAAAATACAACAGCAGTTATTGTGTTATAAATTAATTGAAAAATAATATTAAAATTAAAAAAGTGAAAATATAATCCCAACAACGACACATAAATAAACCAAAAAGCGATAAAAAGCGAAATAAAATAAGAAAAAGGATAGTTATCTCCTTTGTTTTTCAGTAAAAGCTGTACTTTTTTTAATGTTAGTCCAATAATTATCATTAAAATTATTGAGGGGCCAAAATAGCTAAGAGAATAAAGGTCTGAAAAAAAACCGGCAATCAGCGCATAGAAAATTATTGAATAATTTGCCTCCTTGGATGAAAAAAAAGCAAGCGTAAAAAAATATATAAAAATTAAATCAGGAATTGCGCCCAGTAAATTAAAATTTGGGAAAAAACTATTTTGCAGTAAAACAAAAATATAGAAAAGAACTATTGTAAATATTGCATTTTTCCAACTCATTCTTTTTTATAATTTGTAATTACAAAGAGATTGTCGGCTGTTTTAACATCAAAAAATAAATTCACCTGTGCTTGCTGGAATGGTTTTTGATCATCTTTTTTTATTTGAGTAATTTTTGCGACAAGCACGTCTTTTGGCGAAGATTTGTCTATTGAAGAGGTGACCAAAACATCATTTAAATTTATATTATTATTTACAGGAATTAAATCTAAATAAGCGCTTAATCCCCCGCTTCCTTTTATTACCCCGTCAATTTCAGGAGCCAACACGTCACTTTGCTGTACTTTTACATTTACGACACTATTTTTATTTGAAATAAGCATTACTTTGGAAAAATTCTTGTAAACCTTTAAAATTTTTCCCGCTAGAGCATTTTGTTGGTTAATAACGGGCATTTCTTCTGAAATTCCATCATCTGACCCTTTGTTAATTGTCAGTATGTCATCATCATTTAATCCGATAACTCCTGCCATAACAAATTCAAACCCGCTGTTTTGACAGGCAGATAAAACAGAATCTTGCGCCAAGCTTCCCTTTTCTATTGATTTAAAAACAGCAATTTGAGAAAGAAGACTTTGGTTTTCCTTCTTTAAATTTTCATTTTCCTGAAAAATAGATGCACTGTTTAAAAAAGATCCCAAAAAAACAGAGGATGATTTGCTTGAAGACCAAACAATTTTTTGAATTGGAGCTGATATGTAGAAAAAGAAATTTTTAACAGGTAAAAGAAGAATATTAAGTACAAAAAGAATGAGTAGTATAATCATTCCGCTTAATAAAATTTGTAACAGATTGTGATTTCTTCTGTGTATTGAAAAATTTTTAACGCCTTTCATGTGCTTTTTTTAAATCATTTTACATCCCCATCCAAATTAATGCAAATTTTCACTTTTACAAGGGCGATACCTCGAGCCACGAAGGAAGCGGTTGCCTGTTTCTAACGTTAGCCGGAACTGAAACAGTACAACACAGCCCGTCTTCGCAAACCTTCACTTTCATTGTTTTGGATCCCATTTTGGAAAAGGTGGTGGTGTAAGTTTTATTGCTACCCAATACAGTGCCGCTTCCATCTAATGCGTCTGTCCAGGCATAAGTAAAATTTGGAGTTAAATCATTTTTTCCCGACAATGCGTCTGCCGAAAAAGTGACCGGTTTGTTTATGTAAATTGCGGAAGTTGAAGGAGATATTATACTGGCTGTTACTTCAGGATATGCATTGGGAGGAGTTGTAAAGTTTTGGGTGTCCGACCAAGCAGATTCTCCATTAGAGCTGTACACCTTTACGTGCCAGTAGTAAGTAGTGTCAGGACTAAGAACTCCGCTACCACCTGCTCCTAATGCAACAGTTGCTTGGTAGAAAGAAGATCCTGGGTGAGGTGCGCTTGGTTTTAAAATGTTAATTTGCAGATTATCGTTTGGGAAATCGTCGTCCATAGACACTTGCAAGTCATAGCCAACTTGCGGACTTTTAGGGGTGCTGGTGTCTACATATGTCCACAAAAGATTTTCATAACTTGATTCGTTGCAATAGTTGTGGGTGTTGGAGAGATTTGTGACTGTTGGTGGTCTTAAAATTGGAGCAGAACAATTTTCAAACGATGGAATTTGAGGATTTTTAGCATATCCCATGCATGTCCATGTCCATGGACCCGTGCCGTTAAACGCAGACACGAAACCTTGACTACATTGACTCGTAATTGGCGGAGCAGTCGAAGTGCCCACATTGTTTGCGCTACCGCACCTACCAGGATATGGCGCAGAGCATAACGCAATGGTTCCACTATTTATTCCCGAGCAGGACCAATTCCAATAATTATTTGGTATAGTTATGTTTCCCCCCATCATTGAAGATGCCGTGCCAATACTACAAAGATTCTCTGTTGGTCTAACATTTGAAGGAACTCCATTTGCTGAGCCACAGACACCATTTTGTTTTTTGTAGGTATAACAAGAAGGAGAATTACCTCCTGGAGCCTGGCAATACCATGTCCAGTAATAGTTTGGAGCGGCGCTGTAATCGGCCCAACCACTTTTTGTTCCCGCCGAACAAAACCCAGATGTCGGTGCGTCATAACTATATGTTCCATTTGCCGTACCGCAAGCCCCAGGAGCAGAGGTGTAATAATTTACATAAATTTTTACATTGTATGTTCCATTGACTCTATTAATGCAACCAGCTGCGGTATATGTTCCCGAAAATGTAATAAATCTTTCTGAGTCTGCTAATATTGGGCCGGTTGAAAGCAAGGAATTAACATAACAACTCGTATCTGTGCAATTACTATTTTGATTGAAACAAGGGCAGTCTGAGTTTTGATTTGAGGGATAACTTAAAACTATTTCAGCTACTGGACCAGAAGGTGAATGGCTTCTAGATGATATGTCAATATAGCGATCAAATATTCGCCATAAACCCGACCCCATAGACTCTAATTCATAGGTTCCTATGTAAGATGTTCCTATAAAAGTCCCTTTTGTCGCAGGAACAAATCCTTCGGTTGCAACTTGTCCAACAAGATTAATGTTGTTAATTAGTACTGCTGAGGATTTGTCAAAACTTACAAACATGAATATTAAACATAAAAATATTATTTTTTTCATATTTTTTTCACGTTTTTAAGTATAAAAAATCCGATTATTACTAAAATAACAGCAAGGAGAATTGCTCCAACGACTATCAATAAAAAAGTTAATTTTGTTCGCGATTTGTATTCTTCTAAAATTTTATTTGCTTTTTTACTTTCAATTTGCTTTTCAAGTTGTTTTCCTTCTTCGGAAAACAAAGGAATTCCAATTATGCGTTCGTCGAGCACAGTTTGATCTTTAAGTAATTTAACTTTGACGACAGGTCGAATTACGTCGTCTTTTATTGGAATTACCATTTTTGTTGTTAAAAGCTCATCAAGTGAAATGTCTTTTGATGTTGCACCCAATTCCTCTCCGTCATTATTGGTTACTATTACTTCTAATTTCCCGCTGTTGGCAATACTGTTGTCCGCAGGACCAACTGTTTGGACTGATAATTCAAGATTCTCTCCGGCTACAAAATAATCTTTATCAAATTTAACATAAAGTATCTTTCCACTTAAACCTTTAACGACCCATCTTGCATAATTAATTCCTGAAGCAGGTGCATTGTCTCGATAAATTATGATTTCAGCTAAATAAGATTCAGGTTTCTCAAATTTAGGTAAAAGCAATTTAACTTGCTTCGTTTCATTAGATTTGAATGTTATTGGCTGGTCGTCGTATTCCTTCACTAACGGCATATTGTACTGCCTCTGGTAGATTTTAAGGTGTGGAACAACAGTGGTTTCTTCGCCTAAATTTTTTACTTCAAAAGAACTAAAAACATCATCTGTTGAATTTACGTTTATGCCCTCAAATGGCAATCCTGTTTTCGACCCAGAAATTACCCGTGATGTTTCAGATAAAATTTCTAAAAACTTGTTGTTTCCCTCAAGTTGGATTATTTGGCTTTGCCAATTTAATTCCATGCCCCTGCCTGTAATAATTTGGGCTATGATTGTATAATTGCCATCGTTGATGTTTTGGGGATAAGAGTAAATAAAATTTTTACGAAGTTTCTGGTGTGGAGGTAATGCGAATACCTCGCTTGAGAGGTACATGTCGATAAATTCGAGTTTTCTAAAATCGCTTCCCTTAAATAATTTTATTTCGTACTGAAAATCCGCAATAAAATTGTCTTCCATGTTTTCCAAAAAAAACGACCCTTCGATTTTGCCGTCTTCATTTTTTGTAATATTCAGATCGGTTAAAGTAACTCTTGGGGCTGCATTTGGATCGGCGGTAATAATTGCTTGTGTTTCTGCACTAATTACTCCTCCGAAATACAATAAAAACCCTGCGACAAGAAAACCTATTGCAAAATATTTTTTGTTCATATTATGCGGGCTGATTGCCACTGTTCTTTTTTTTAACAATTAAAATAATTAACATTAAAACTATAATTAAAAAAATAATAATTCCTGCAATAATATATGGCATGTAATTTGATTTTGGAAAACACAAACCTGGGTTGATTTTGGCGCAGTCATATTCTATTTTTGATTCATCAACAAGTAAGCCCGCGTGATAAAGTGAAGCGATAAGGAAAAAATGGTCATAACTTTTTTTAGAAACAAAATCGTTTTTAACTGCCATCATGGCTCCCGTAACATCACCTGTGTAGGTGTAGTCTGCAATTGTTTTGTCATTTACGTCAGTAACTTTGAGATAAAGTTTTCCGTCCTTTACAACGCTTGCCGTGCCATTGTTGTTTAAACAGGAAAACATTGTGTTGGTTTCGTTTTTTGTGATGGGAAATTTAGTCACAGAGGGATAACTAAGCATTATTTTATTATTTTCCGGGCGCGCAAATCTGATATTTAAAACAGATTTTGCGTCTTTGTAATTGAGCGTTGCCACAATGTAATATATAGGATCGCTTTCCTCTGTTACTGTAAATTCAACCTTAGTTGTTGATTTTGCTTTAACGGTTACATCAACGGACGATTTTCTGATAAGATTTTCCGGGGCAATGGCATCCCATTTGTATAAATTCCAATCAATTTTTACCGTTTCATCCTTGTCAGTTGTGTTTTTGACTGTTGTTGAAATTATTGCCGGTTTTTTGCCTTTAATTTGCGGAGGAAAACTGATTAAAGAAAGAGGAGCTCCGTCTATGGAAGTTCCATCAACTACTTTGGAAAACTGCACGTTTGTTTCTTGGCCCTCTACGCGAAATTCAGAAATGTTTCCAATGACATTATCGGTAAAGCTTAAACCTAAAAGGTTATATTTGTTGTCAACAATAAAATAACTTACAACAGCATACATGCCCGTGGTTAGGCTCGACGGAATTTTCCAGGAAAAAGAAATTGGAGAAGTCCCTTTTGCAGGAACGGTTATGTTGTTTTGCGCAACAAATTCATCATATACCTCTGGTCCATTTGGAGCATCAGCCACAGTTACATCTTTCATTATTTTTACATACAATGTGCCATTAACAACCGGGTAATCGTTTTGATTTCTAAATTCTCCTAAAAAATTTATTATTTCACCTGCTTTTTTAAGTGTGTTGTCGGCCGTCACAAATGATTGAACGCTTTGAAAATGATAATAATCAAAACAATTCACTGTGCCTTGAGGCATTTCAAGCTGAGGAGACGCGGGAGCTGGTGTTTCAGGTTGAGCATGCGCCATGCTGAAAACAAAAAATGAAAGAAAAAAAATAAATAGTAGAAATAAGTTTTTAAAAATCCTCATAATTCTTTTATTTTAGTGTACGTTGATTTATTGTACGCTCTTTTTTTGTAAAACAAAAATGCCAACTGTGAATAAGTCGGCACAAACAAAAACCCCATCATTAGATAGGGCTAAGGACCCTTAAGGGATTTCTTCTTGTCGTTAACGGGCCGCTTAGCGGCCTTCGTCCTGACTTCGCGATTCGTGTCGCCCAGTCGGAACCAGGTGATCGATTGCGAAGAAGAAATCTCTTAAAAGTCCTTTTTAGGCTAATTTAGCCTATACTTTATTATATAACAGATAAAGCCCTTTGTCAAGAGCTTTACGGGTGTTAAATTATTATCTTATTCTGCAGGTTTTTCTTCTACTGCAGGTTGCGTTTCAGTTTCTGCAACTGCTGGGGCTTCCGCTGCTTTAGCTTCTTCCTCTGCCTTTGCCTTTTCAGCTGCTACTTTTGCTGCGGCTGCATCTTCGATTGCCTTTTTGTCTGCGATAATCTTAGCGGCTGCGTCAGCTGCAGTTTTTGCGATTTTTTCTTTTGCTTTTCTACTTAATTTTGAAACGTGTATTTTTTTTGAATCAACAACTTTTTCTGAAACCAACCAATTGTGTATTGTTGCTGATGGTTGAGCTCCTTTTGAAATCCAGTATTTTATTCTGTCTATTTTTAAATTTTTTCTTTTCTTTATTGGGTCAACATAACCCAAATCCTCAACTGCTCTTCCGCCGGTTGATGATTTCCTTTTGTCTACAAGAACAACCCTGAAAAATGGCTGATTCTTTTTACCTTTTCTTGTTAATCTAATTGTAAGCATGATGTTTAGTAACTAGTAATTTGTAATTAGTAATTGGTAAATAAAATATTACCACTTTTTTACTTTTAATGCAAGGTCTGCAGCTGCCGATTCGGCCTCACGCTTTGACGAACCCTTGCCTTCTGCGATTAATTCATTGCCCAAATATACTCCGACAATAAAATTTTTATCGTGGTCAGGACCTGATTCTTTAATTACTTTATAATTTGGGGTAACAGAAACTCGTTCTTGTGCTTCTTCCTGAAATTTTGATTTTGCGTCTTTGTACGTGCCGTCCTTAATGATTTCAGGTAATTTTGTCAGCAAATGATCCTTAATGAAATCATCACATTTTTTATATCCTCCATCAAGGTAAAGTGCTCCCAGAAATGCTTCAAAAGCATTGGCTAAAATGTAGGCACGGGCTTTTCCTAATTCCTGTGATTCGCCTCGTGACAATAAAAGAAAATCATTAAATCCCAATTCTTCGGAAATTGAAGTGAGCATTTTTGCATTAACTAAGGCGGCTCGCCAATTGGTTAAATCCCCTTCTGCTTTTTCAGGATGTTCTTTGTAAAGATGCTCAGTAACAATTAATTCCATTACTGCGTCTCCTAAAAATTCCAACCTTTCATTGTGTTCCAACTTAAAGTCAGGATTTTCATTTAAATAAGACCTGTGTGTGAAGGCCTGTTTTAAAATGTTTTTATCTTTAAACTTTACTCCTAATTTTTTTTCTAAAATTTCAAAATCTTTTGCCATTATTCTTTTTGTAATTGTTCGTATACTTTTCCTAATACTCCGTTTATAAATCTGCCAGAAGTTTGACCGGCAAATGTTTTTGCAAGTTCAATTGCTTCATTTATAGCAACCTTTGGAGGAACTTCTTTTTTATCAGAATATAAAAGTTCTAAAAGCCCCATGCGCAAAACGTTTCTGTCGAGTGGCGCTATTTGATGAATTGGCCATTCTGGCGCTGCTTTTTCAATAATTTTATCAAGTTCGGGTAAGTGTTTTTCAACCCCTTCTACTAATTGCCAAATAAAATTTAATTCTTCTAAACCAGGCCCAAAATCCTTAATGTTTCTTTCAACAATAGTTTTTAGATTGGGTTTTTTGTCGTAAAAATCCCATTCATACAAAGATTGTAAAACAATACTTCTTGAGAGATGCCTACTAGCCATAAATTATTTTTCTTCGGCTGTTTTTATTTCTTTTGCTTTTTGTTTTTGCTCTTTTTTTGTAAGTTTTGCCATTACATTAATGGCTTCTGTTCCCTTGTAGAATCCGCAATTTAAACAAACCGTATGAGATAAAATCGGTTTTTTGCATTTTGGGCAAACGTTCAACTGCACATTTTTGATGTACTTGTGCATTCGGCTTTTGCCAACTTTGCTCCGCGTATGACTATGTCTTGGTGCTGCCATTTTTTTTATGAATTATGAATTATGAATTTAGTATTATGAATAATACACCGAAAGTTAGAAATTTGCAAGAGGAGCAAATGATTTTCGATGAATTAGGCAGTGGCCATGCTTTTTTATAGCTTTAATATGGACTTTTGTGCCGTAGCCTTTGTGTTTGTCAAACCCATACGCGGGGTATTTTTTGTGCATTTTTTGCATTATTCGGTCTCGGGTAACCTTGGCAATTATTGATGAGGCCGCAATTGAAAAAACCTTTTGATCGCCTTTTATTATTGATTTCTGGGGTGCCTCACAATTAATCTTAAAATTACCGTCAATCAGCAAATAATCAGCCCTTAAGTTTTTAATCGCCATTAACATGGCTTTTTTTGTTGCTTCCAAAATGTTTATTTTGTCAATTACTTTTTCTGAAACAATTCCAATTCCCCACTTTATGTCTGGATGTGTCGTAATAACTTTGTAAAGTTGCTCTCTTTTCTTTTCGTTTAATTTTTTTGAGTCGTTTATTTCTTTTAAAAATTTAAAATTAGAACTTGATTTAAAATTAAAAATTTCAAATTTAAAATTCACCGCCCCAGCAACAACGGGTCCTGCTAAAGGACCCCTGCCTGCTTCGTCTAATCCAACTACAAATTCATAGCCCTTTTTCCATAAAATCTTTTCTTCTTTTAGTGTTGGTTTTGTTTTTATTTTTAGCATACTTGATTTTAGCACTGTAAAAGGTAAAATGGTATATACTATGAAATTTACACATTTACACGTGCATTCGCACTATTCTTTGCTTGATGGTTTGCCAAAAATTGACGAGCTTATTGATTATGTGAAAGAATTGGGAATGGATTCAGTGGCTTTAACTGACCATGGGGTAATGTATGGCGCAATTGAATTTTATAAAAAAGCCAAAGCAAAGGGCATAAAACCTATAATAGGAGTTGAACTTTATGTGGCTTTTGAAAAGCTTACAGATAAGCGTTCGGGCATTGACAATAAAAGAGATCACATTTTACTTTTTGCTAAGACCGATCAGGGGTATAAAAATTTAGTGAAACTGGTTTCAATTGCTCACCTGGATGGATATTATTATAAACCAAGAATTGATGAAGAAACACTTGAAAAATATGCAGAGGGTCTAATTGGAACTTCAGGTTGCATAAATGGAAAAGTGCCAAAGCTTTTACTTTCCAACCGTGACGAAGAAGCCTTGCAAACAGCTTTAAAATATGAAAAGTTTTTCGGCAAAGGTAACTATTTTATTGAGCTTCAGCACCATGCTAATTTACCTGAGCAAGCAAAAGCAAACAAAAAACTTGTTGAGCTTTCAAAAAAAACCGGCATTCCTTTAATCGCAACAAATGATATACATTATTTAAGAAAAGATGACAACGAGGCGCAAGACATTTTAATGCTTATAAACACAGGAGCTGACCCTAATGACCCCGAAAGGCTTTCAATGATGCATGAAAATTTTTCAATGAAAACTCCTGCGGAAATGGCTGAAGAGTTTAAGGATTATCCCGAAGCGCTCGAAAACACTCAAAAGCTCGCTGACATGTGCAATGTCAACATTGAATTGGGCAAAACAAAATTGCCTGTTTTTCCTTTGCCCGAAGGTAAAACAGACATGGAATTTTTGGAAGATTTGTGTTGGAAAGGAATGGAAAAAAGATATGGAGAAAGTCCCGAACAAAAAGTGACCGACAGGCTTAAATATGAACTTTCAGTAATAGCAAAAACAGGTTTTGCCGGCTATTTCTTAATTGTGCAGGATTTTGTGAACTGGGCAAAACAAAACAGAATTGTTGTGGGACCGGGCAGAGGTTCGGCAGGAGGATCCATTGTTGCTTATTTGTCGGGAATTACAAATGTTGACCCAATCAAACACGATTTACTTTTTGAAAGATTTTTAAATCCGGAAAGAATTTCCATGCCCGACATTGACATGGATTTTGCTGACAGAAGAAGGGATGAAGTTATTGAATATGTTGCGCAAAAATATGGAAGAGATCATGTTGCTCAAATTATAACTTTTGGAACAATGGCGGCTCGCGCTGTTATTCGCGATGTGGGACGAGCTTTACAATACACTTATTCTTATTGCGACCAAATGGCAAAAATGATTCCAATGGGAATGGATTTAGCTGAAACCTTAGAAAAAGTTGATGAATTTAAGGAAAGATATGAAACTGATCCTTTGGCTAAGCGCTTGATTGACATTGGAAAAAAACTTGAAGGAGTTGCAAGACACGCCTCAACACATGCCTGTGGAGTTGTGATTTCAGCAACGCCACTGACCGATTCTGTTCCATTACAACGTCCACGCGATTCTGAAACTGGTGTTATTACTCAATATGAAGGACATTCAATTGAAGACTTGGGGCTTTTGAAAATGGACTTTTTGGGTTTAAAAAACCTTACCATATTAGAAGATACCTTGGCGCGTATTTATGTTTTGCATGATGGGCTGAAAGTTGACTTAGATAAAATTCCCAATGGAGACCCAAAAACATTTGAATTGTTGCAGGCTGCCCTGACAACTTCAGTTTTTCAGCTTGAATCTGATGGAATGAAAAGATACTTAAAGGAATTGCATCCCAGCAATTTTAACGATATTACTGCTATGGTTGCCTTATACCGCCCTGGTCCGATGCAATTTATTCCTGACTACATTGAAAGAAAAATGGGCAACCAAACAATCCATTATTTGCATCCTAAACTTGAGCCGATTTTAAAAGACACTTACGGAATTTGTATTTATCAGGAGCAACTTATGAAAATTGCTCAAGAAGTTTGTGGATTTTCTTTGGGTGAGGCTGATGTTTTGAGAAAGGCTGTCGGTAAAAAAATTAAGGAATTGCTTGATGCACAGGAAAGTAAATTTATTAATGGTGCCATGGAAAATGGCGCTTCTAAAAAGGTTGCCAATGAATTGTGGCAATGGATTTTGCCTTTTGCGGCTTACGGATTTAACAAATCGCATTCGGCAGCTTACGCAACAATCGCTTATCAAACAGCTTATTTGAAGGCGCACTTTCCGGTTGAGTTTATGGCTTCAGTGCTGACTTCAGAAAGAAATGATGTTGAAAGAATTGCATTTTTGATTGATGAATGTAAAAAGATGAATGTAGAGGTTTTGCCACCAAACATTAATGAAAGTTTAAAAAACTTTGCGGTTGTTGAAGGAAAAAATCAAATAAGATTCGGATTTTTGGCAATTAAAAATGTCGGAGAAAACATTGCTGATGCAATTGTTGCCGAACGAAAAAATGCAGGACATTTTGCTTCTATTGGGGACTTTATTTACCGGGTGAAATCAAAGGATTTGAATAAAAAATCGATGGAAGCTTTAATAAAAGCAGGCGCATTTGATGAATTTGCCGAACGAAATCAGCTTCTACACAATTTAGAAAAAATGCTTGAAATTGCCCGTGAAAATAATAAAAAGGTTGTCACAAATCAAATAGGGCTGTTCGCTTCGGTAAAAATGAGTAATAATGATATAAAGCTTGAACCCGCCACTCCTGTGGGCGAATTTGAGAAGCTTGGCTGGGAAAAAGAGTTGCTGGGGCTTTATGTAAGTTCGCATCCGTTAAACAGTTTTAAAAAATTGCTTGCAACAAGGACAACTCCAATTGTAAAAATAGACGCATCTTTTGTTGATAAAAAATTGATTGTTGGCGGATTGGTTTCTTCAGCTAAAAAGATTATAACCAAAAATGGTAAACCAATGATTTTTATGAAACTGGAAGATTTAACCGGAAAAACAGAAGTTGTTATTTTTCCGAATTTGTTGGAAAGAAATCCTAAAGCTATGGAAGAAGGAAAAATTATTTTAGTTGCCGGTCGAGTTGATGACAGAAACGGTGAAATTAAAATTGTTGCCGACGACGTGCAAGAAATAATAACTTCTCGCGAAGCGTAAAATTTAAAAATTATGCAAGAACATTCAAAAGAAAAAGAATTGCAATCTGATATAACGCCCGAGGGGAGAAAATTCGCCATGGAGATTGCGCAAGTATTAAAAAAATATGGGCTGGAAATGTTACTTCCAGATGAAAAAACAGGATTAGACAGAATAGCAACACAAGCCCTAAGAAACCCGCCCAGAAATTTTGAATATAATATGAGTTCAGAAGTAATACATAATTTTTTAAGAGAATTTTATAAAGTATTTCCTGATGATTTTTTTAGAAATTTAGACCCGACAAAACCTCAAGAGTATAAGGCTGAATACATAAAGAGAAGACAAGAAATGAAAGCGTATTTTCAAATGAAACAAAAAGAAAGGAAGGAAGAAATGTATAATTTGTAAATAACGAAAAACCTCGGAGGGAGAAACAAGCATTGCAATTGTTGACTGATATTCCTATTGGAGTATAATTGATTAATTAAGCGCTTTTCTCATTTTTATGGGAGGAGAAGCTAGATGGAACCGCGTGACTTGAACCCGCCTTCGCTCTTCGGAGCTATGGCGTGGCAAAGCCTCGTTCTAGCATTAAGTTGGTATTTAGTTACTTAATTTAATGTTGGCACGAGGTTTATTTTTTAACACGAAATTATGCAGAAGAATTTTGATAAATGGAACGAGGAAAAGAAAATAGTTGATGCAAAAGATATCGAGTCAGATTTTTTCTACCATGAAAGAGAAATTTGGTGGTGCTCAACTGGTTTAAATGTTGGAGTGGAAATAAATGGTAAAAATGATAATTTTGAAAGGCCAATGTTGGTTGTTAGAAAATTTAATAAGGATATGCTTTGGGTGGTTCCTATGACAACAAGAGGTAAAAGTTCGGCATTTTATTATAAGCTGACACATGATAGTATTGATTCATGGGCAATTGTTTCTCAAGTAAAAACCATAAGCACAAAACGATTGCTTAGAAAATTAGGGAATGTTTCAGAAACAGATTTTCAAATAATTAAAGACAAAATAAAAGACCTATTTTAGGTCTAAAATATCGAAAGCCCCCTTATGGGAGCTTTCTCGGAGGCCGAAGCCACTAATAATTAATGATAATCTATAATTAGCATGATGTCAAGGAAATTTATCCACATAAGAAAAAAGCGGTAGCCCGTCTAAAGGAGAGTTTCCAAAAGACGAGCCACCGCATAGCCTAATCATCATAGGGGAAAATTAATTTTGCAATCTTTTTTCCTGACTGATAGGCGTAAAAACCCGCAACTGCGATACTGATTATGACGATGATGACATAGTTTAAGGGCAGATATTTGCTGACAACCTCTGTCCCAATATTCATCATGCCACAAAAAATAGCGACCGAGACGAGTGCGTGAAATGGTATTAACAGGAATGTCTTCACAAAAATAATAATAACATAATAATATAATAATGTCAATATGAAGGAAGAACAAAGTCAAATATATAAAATTAGGCATTCGTTGAGCCATTTGATGGCCGGAGTTGTTTTGGAAATGTGGCCAAAAGCAAAGTTGGGCATTGGGCCTGCAATTGAAAACGGCTTTTACTATGATTTTCAGTTGCCAAAACCAATTGAAGAAGCTGATTTGGCAAAAATTGAAGCCAAAATGAAGCAACTTATTGCCGAGAAGCAAAAGTTTGAAAAGAAGAACATTAACAAACGACAAGCAAAAAAACTTTTTGCAATTCAACCATATAAGCTTGAATTAATTAAAGACTTGCCAGGTGACACTGTTTCAACTTATCAAAATGGTGAATTTGTTGATTTGTGCAAGGGGCCACATGTTAAAAATACAAAAGAAATCAATGTGAGCGCATTTAAATTGTCAAAAACTGCCGGGGCTTATTGGCGTGGGGATGAAAAAAATAAAATGCTTACTCGCATTTATGGTTTGGCTTTTGAAACCGAAAAGGAATTGCAGGATTATCTAACAATGATGGCAGAAGCCGAAAAACGCGACCACCGAAAGCTTGGAAAAGAATTAAAATTGTTTACTCTTTCAGAATTGGTTGGAGCCGGGCTTCCATTGCTTCAACCTAATGGAATGATTTTAAGAAATGAAATTGAAGATTATTTATGGCAACTGCATAAAAATAAAGGTTATCAACGAGTTTGGACTCCACACATTACGAAAAAAGGCTTGTATGAAACATCGGGGCATGCAGCCAAATTTGGTGATGAACTTTTTAGAGTAAAGGGTGGCACAGAGGAATTTTTTATGAAGCCGATGAATTGCCCTCACCACATGCAAATTTTTTGCGACAATCAATTTTCATATCGCGACATGCCCGTGCGCTATTTTGAGCCGGCAACAGTTTACCGGTATGAAAAAGCTGGCCAATTGTCGGGGTTAACAAGGGTGCGCGCCATAACTCAAGATGATGGTCATTTGTTTTGCCGAGTTTCTCAAATTCAGCAGGAAGTCAGTACTATTGTTGGCATAATAACAGAATTTTACGCCACAATGAAAATGCTTGATGGCTATTGGGTGCGACTTTCTGTAAGAGGAAAAGATAAGAGTTTGTATTTAGGAAAAGATGAATCTTGGAAAAAAGCCGAAAGTGCATTAGAAATGGCGGCAAAGCAAAATAATTTAAATTATAAAAGAGCTGAAGGCGAAGCGGCATTTTATGGACCAAAGCTTGATTTTATGTTTAAAGATGCAATTGGAAGAGAATGGCAATTGGCAACAATTCAATGTGACTTTAATTTACCTGAAAGGTTTAATCTTTCATTTGTAAATGAAAAAGGCGAAGAAGAAAGGCCTGTTGTTATTCATCGGGCAATTTCGGGGTCATTAGAAAGATTTATGGGGGTCATGATTGAGCATTTTGCCGGAGCCTTTCCTGTTTGGTTGTCCCCTGTCCAGGTTTCAGTTATTCCTATTTCTGAAAAGCATCTTGATTTCGCTAAAAAAATTGAGGAGGAATTTAGACATAACGACATTCGCGTTGAAGTAAGAAGCGAAAATGAAACTTTGGGTAAAAAAATTCGTGCATCAGAAATGCAAAAAACTCCGTATTTATTAATTGTGGGCGACAAAGAAATTGCAGCAAATGCTGTTGCTGTTAGACAAAGAGGTAAAGGCGACCTAGGTCAAATGCCAATTAATGATTTTGTTAATAAAGTAAAAGAGGAAATTAAAAATAAAATTTAATTATGCAAGAACTTTCTGAAGAAACAAAAAAATTAGTGGCTCAATATGAATTTGCTAAAGAACAGGCAGAGCCAAAACAAGGTGTTGCAACTATACACGTTGACGAGGTTGCTAAAAAAATCGCCGCTTTTTATGAACACATTAGAACTCTTGTTGATTGGAAAGAAGAACATTTAATGCGCAGAGCGGCAATTATACGAAAGCTTAAACGAAAGTTTTTCGACATGGAGTTGAACAACTTTGCAGAAACCACCGATGTTGCCGAATCTTTTGTTTTAGAGCTCATAAGAGGTGGCCATTTTCCAAATGACAGGATAGAAGAATCAAAAATTGTTGATGTCCAGAAAGTTATTGATAAGTATGTTTTTGTGCTGAAAAATAATCCTGAAAACAAACAAGGCAAAGCCGGAATCCACTTTTATAACTGGCTTTTGGAAGTTGCGGCTTGCGAAATTGAGGAGGTTTTGTCTCCATCCACTAAAGAGTTTGCCTTGATTGATTATATGTGTGATTCAATGAGGCAAAGAATTAGGGTTTCCGATAAAATTATTGAGGCGGGGCTTCTTAAAAAAGAAGATGTTGAAGTACAAATATACATTGCTACGTGCTTAGCACTTTTTAAATTCGACCCGCCAATGATTGCCTATTCATTAATAAAATTTAAATATCCTGGGTGGCAAAGGTGTGAGTCAGAGGTTATTTCAGCAATTTCGCAGAATGCCTTCAAAATTTGGCAGGAAACAGAAAAGGACTTAGAAAATCCAATAGGTGTGAAATTTCATGCTATTTGTGAAAAATATGACACACCATATTTGCTTATGGGCGACATTTTATCCATAAACGATCCAACTGAAATTGGTAAGGAAATCGAAGACCCGACTCTTTTCGAAGGTGCTGTAAAAAATGCTTATTCTAAAAGATTAAAAACATTAAAAACCAGAATTTCCCGTGCGGCAATTTATTCAACTGTTTCAATTTTTTTGACGAAAGTACTTACGCTGGGCGTCTTAATGGTTTTAATAGAGAAAGCTATGGGAAATGAAATTAGTTTGCCATTACTCGCCGCAGACGTTTTGATTCCTACACTTTTAATGTTTTTGATTGTGGTAAATGTTAAGAAACCTTCTAAGAATAATTTAAACATTGTCACCTTAGAAGCAATGAAAATTGCTTATGACGACAACAACACTCATGACACTTATGAAATAAAAATGGCAAGGAAAAAAAGTTATGGTGTCAAAGTTTTTCTGTCGCTTTTTTATGTTTTATCTGCCTTTATAACTTTCGGAGCAATTTACTACATTCTTAACTACTTTAATTTTTCTTTGCTTTCAATTTTCATTGACATTATATTTATTGCTTTGATATTGTTTGCCGGCACAGCTGTTGCTAAACGAGCGCAAGAATTAACAATGGAAGATGCAAAAGAGGGTTTTTGGGTTTTTGTGTCAGACATTTTTTTCTTGCCTATTCAAGGCCTTGGAAAATGGCTTTCAAACAAGTGGAAAAGATACAATTTCTTTACATCATTTTTCAACGCTTTAATCGATATGCCTTTTTCGGCATTTGTTGATTTTCTTGAAAAGTGGCGCTATTTTATTAAAGAGAAAAAAGAAGAAATAAGATAGTCGCTCGCGTGCTCGTGTATTGCTTTGTCGTTGCCATGCTGGATTGACAGAACAAGATTTATGTGATATAAAGAATTTGTGAAAGCATCACGCTTTTGGTTTAGAGTCGGGCTGAGCACGATACTGATGTGCTCGGTTGTCCCGCTAATCGTACTTGGTGTCCGGTTTAGCGCAAGCTATCCTGGTGTCGAGTTTGTCGGAATGGCTCTAGGAATGTTGGCATTCTTTTTTGCCCTTCCTAGTGCGAGATCGTAGTTTTCACAAAAAAGCGGCGCTTCCTCCTTTGGAAGCGCCGCCAACTCTTTTATAATTACTCTACTGTGACGGATTTGGCGAGGTTTTTGGGTTTGTCCATGTCAATGCCCTTTAAGTTAGCAATGTGGTATGCCAAAAGTTGCAAAGCAACCGTGTTGATTATTGGTGAAAGTTCTTCTGCGCATTTTGGCACGATTATAACGTTTGACGATAAATTTTTAATTTTATCATCACCTTCGTTGGCTATTGCAATAATTTGTCCACCACGCGCTCTGACCTCTTCCATATTGCCTAGAATTTTGTCATGTGTGTTGCTTTGCGTAGCAAGAAAAACAACGGGCATCTTTTCGTCGATTAAAGCAATTGGCCCATGCTTCATTTCGGCTGCAGGATAACCTTCGGCATAAATGTAAGAAATTTCTTTTAATTTTAATGCACCCTCAAGCGCCACTGGAAAATTAAGTCCTCGGCCCAAATAAATAAAACTGTTGCTGTTTTTAAATTTTTCAGCAAATTTCAAAATATTATCTGATTGTTTTAATGTTTCTTTAATTTTTTCAGGTAAAGTTTCAATTTCTTCGAACAAATTTTTATTTGTTTCAACTCCTCTCTGTTGGGCTAAATGTAATGCAAGTAATAATAAAGCAATAACTTGACATGAAAAAGCTTTTGTGGAGGCAACACCAATTTCAGGGCCGGCATGTAAATAAATTCCCGAATCAACTTCTCTGGCGATTGTTGAGCCTACGACATTAATTATGCCTAAAGTTTTTGCTTTTTTACTCCTGGCTTCCCTTAAGGCCGCCAAAGTGTCTGCTGTTTCGCCTGATTGTGAAATTACTATGGCTAAGTCGTCAGAGTTGACAATTGGATTCCTGTACCTGAATTCAGAGGCATAATCAACTTCAACCGGAATTCGGGCAATTTTTTCAATTAAATTTTTTCCGATAAGCGCAGAATGCCAACTTGTGCCACAAGCTAAAATTAATATTCTTTTAACACCTGCCAAATCAAAGTTTATGCTTAATTTAATATTTTCGTTATCAACCCTTCCCCGCAAAGTATTTTCAACTGCGGTTGGCTGTTCGAAAATTTCCTTTAGCATAAAATGCTCATATCCCCTTTTTTCAATTTCGGAGGCCGTCCATTTTATTTCCTCTATTTCTTTTTCAATAGTCTGTCCTTCAAGATTTTGAATTGCATAATTATTTTCTGTAATTATTGCCATTTCCCCGTCATTTAAATAAATGACTTTTTTTGTGAAAGGTAAAACAGCAACCGCATCGGATGCGACAATATTTTCGCCTTCCCCCACTCCAAAAACAATTGGTGAGCCATGTCGGGCAATAACAATTTTTTCCTCCTTTTTATGTATAACTGCAATTCCATAAGTTCCAACTACTAGTTTTAATGCTTTTGCAACTGCTTCTTCTAAATTACCAATGTAGAATTTTTCTATTAAATGGGGCAAAACTTCTGTATCTGTTTTTGAAACAAATTTGTGTCCCTCGGATTCTAAAATTTCTTTTAAGGTTGTATAATTTTCTATAATTCCGTTGTGAATAACAGCAATGTCACCATTACAACTAAAATGAGGATGGGCATTTACTTCATTTGGCTCGCCATGCGTTGCCCACCTCGTGTGAGCAATGCCAATATTATATCCAGTAAAATCTCCTGTCTTTTTTTCTAATTCCGCAACTCTACCTTTCACCTTAACAGAAAAAAACTCGCCATCCCTTAGGAGGCACATTCCCGCTGAATCATAGCCACGGTATTCAAGCTTTTTAAGTCCGTCAATTAAAATTGGCGCAGCTTCTTTTTTTCCAAAATATGCAATTATTCCACACATCTTTATTATTTAAATAATTGTAATGCTTAAGTTTATCATTCTTAAAAATTTTTGCAAATAAAAAACAGCTAAGTAAGGCTGTAAAAATGAACAGGCGCCAAGGGATTTCTCCACATGGCGCCTAACTCGTAAATGAATTTCGCAATTAAACTCTAATCGCTGCCAAAACGACGAATATCAGTGCGACGAGGATAAGTCCCCACGCACAGAGAATTCCCATTAATCCTCCCACTAAAAAGTAGGCTCCGGAGGTCACGAAGGCGAGTACACATGCGAATATGTACCACCATCGAGTTCTCGCGCCGAACATAGTCCGAAGGACCACAAGCAACGTGATAACGGCTAAAACAGAAGCAATGATTCCTTGAAAAGCAACAATGTTCATTGATTTGGTTTTAAAGTACTAAATACTGCGGATGCAGTAAAGTAATAATAACATAATCATAATAATATGTCAATATAAATAAAAAGCGCCCGGGGAGATTTCTCATTCGAGATTTCTCCACCAGACGCTTTACGGCCGCAAAGCCTTACTGCGGGCCCCGATTTTTTGGGACGAATCCCAGGACGAATCCGCACGCATAAAGCACGAAGACCCACCCCAGGAAACGGGCGAACGCCTCAGCAGGGTTGATTTTGGGTGGCTGGGACAGAGAAAAAAAGAATCCATTTCCCAGGGTAAACCACCCCCACGCTACGACTAGCGACATTGCAGTGACGATAACGCACACTCCCACCGTAGTAAGAATGTGTCGGCTATTGCACGCAATGTAGACCAGCAGCGCGGACACCGCCACGTTTACGAGGAACAACGACAACTCTGGGTTTGTTACCATAAGATTCGCGTTCATAGATTTGTAAGGAACTCTCCGATTTGCTACCTTCGGAAAAACAGGCTCACCAACTGTAGGCGATGTTTAAATAATATCACAAATAGACATAAATGTCAATTGGTGGTATTCTAAAATATGGTTAAAAAGTATCATTTAATTGTGTTTGGGTGCCAAATGAATGTGTCGGACGCAGAAAGAGTTGCGGGCGTTGTTGAAAATTTGGGATACAAAAAAACAGACAAAATGGCTGAAGCCAGTTTAATTTTGGTTGTTATGTGTTCCATTCGCCAGTCGGCAGTTGATAGAATTCATGGACTTGTTGATAAATTTGAGACGATTAGAAAAAATAATAGAAAATTAAAGACTATTCTTACGGGTTGTATTTTAAAAAAAGATAAAAAAATATTCGTGGAAGGATTTGATTATTTGTTGGACATTGGTGACATAAAAAGAATCCCTAAATTATTAAAACTTAAAAACAGTACCACTGACGGGTCGATGGTACCAAATAAGAGAGATTCTTATTTAGATATTGCACCCAAAAGTTTTTCAAATTTTTCAGCTAATGTGCCAATTATGACCGGTTGCAACAATTTCTGCAGTTATTGCGTTGTGCCTTATGTGCGAGAAAGAGAAGTTTCAAGGCCAGTTGAAGATATAATTCGTGAGGTTAAAAAAGCAGTTAATCCGCCGGCTGGCGGAGGCGCAAAAGAAATTTGGCTTCTTGGTCAAAATGTAAATTCATATAAGCCGAGCTTCCCAAAATTACTTAAAGAAATAGATAATATTTCGGGTGAATTTTGGATTAGGTTTACTTCTTCGCACCCAAAAGACTTTTCTGATGAACTAATAAGAGCTATGGCCAAATGCAAAAAAGTGACGCCATATTTAAATTTACCCGTGCAATCAGGCGATGACAAAGTTTTGCGTGCCATGAAACGTTGGTACACAATTAAAGACTATAAAAATAAAATAAAGAAATTAAGAAAAGCAATTCCTGGCATTGCGCTTTCAACTGACATAATTTTAGGTTTCCCTGGTGAAACTAAACAGCAATTCAACAACACGGTTAAGCTTTTTAAAGAAATAAAGTATGACTTGGCTTACATAAATAAATATTCGCCACGCGCAGGCACTGCTGCTGCAAAATTGAAAGATAATGTTTCGGTCGAAGAAAAGAAAAGGCGCGAAAGGGTTTTAACTGAAGTTTTAAAGCAAACTGCTCTAGTCAGAAGTAAAAAATTGCTTGGCGAAAAAACAACCGTGTTAATTAATGAGAAAAAAAGTGATATTTACTTTGGTAAAAATGAACATTACAAAACAGTAAAAGTTGTTTCAAGCAAAGACATTGTCGGCCAATTAGTTAAAGTAAAAATAACCAGCGTCGCACCGTTTACGTTAACTGGGGAGATTATCGCTCGCAAGTAAATAAAAAAACACCCTAAAGTGTTTTTGCCCGTGGTGAGTTGAGGTTCAACTCACCACGGGCCTAAGTCAGCCTGACGCCCTTCCAATCTTCTTGCGAAAGATTATGAGAATCAGGCAAACCAGTAAAATTATCGGCTGGACGATGATGACGCACTCCGGGCTTTGCGCGCCGGGTGTTGTAAACACTGCAAACCCATCACCGATGATAAAAAACGTCAAGGTGGCCAAAAGACCATCTACCCGTACGATGTACAGGCCAACACTAAATAATGCCACAAAAGCTACTATAATAGCTAGAAGGAGCATTGCAATTGGTGGTTGCATATAAACATATAAACATTTTTTAGTTTAAAATTCAATGATTAGCAAAAACAACAAACTCATAGTAATTTTGGGACAAACGGCTTCGGGGAAAACCGATTTGTCTGTTAAGTTGGCTAAAAAATTTGATGGCGAAGTGGTTTCAGCTGATTCAAGGCAGGTTTACAAGGGAATGGACATTGGCTCGGGCAAAATTACTAGAAAAGAAATGCAGGGCATAAAACACCATTTGTTAGACGTGGCAAGTCCAAAGATACGTTTTAGTACTGCTCAATATCAAAAGCTCTCCCTACGGGAGATTAGAGGCATTCAACGTCGTGGAAAGGTGCCTATTTTGGTTGGAGGCACTGGTTTTTACATACAATCAATTGTTGATGGAATTGTTATTCCTGAAGTTGCACCCGATTGGAAATTGCGAAAAGAATTAGAAAAATTGAGCGTTAAAGAAATGTTTGCAAAATTGCAAAAACTTGACCCTAAACGGGCTGAAATAATTGACTATCACAACCCAAGGCGACTTGTGCGGGCGCTTGAAATTGTTTTAAAAACTGGAAAACCCGTCCCAAAATTAGATAGACGCCCGACGTCTAACCAATTGGGATTTGATGTTTTAGAGATAGCTATTTTAAAAACAAAAGAAGAAATTAAAAAAAATATTCAGAAAAGATTGGAAAAAAGATTAGTAAATGATGCAATGATTAAAGAAATAAAAAAACTCCTTAAATCGGGAGTTTCATTTAAGCGTTTGCAAGAATTTGGCTTAGAATACCGTTTTGTCGCACAATACATACGCGGACTAATTTCGCACCAACAAATGATTGATGCAATCCAGCTGGAATCAGAACACTACGCTAAGCGTCAAATGACTTGGTTTAAGCGCGACGGGCGCATCCGCTGGATCAAAAACTATCGCGAAGCCGAAAAACTAATAAAGGAATTTATTTAAAAACACCTTGCAAAAAGAGGTGTTTTTTGTTAGTTTATTTTATGGACCCATTGTATGTGATCCTGTCTTCCATGGACGCTATGGAGCCCGGATATGTTATTGTCAGCTTGGCCATGGTTGGTCAGCCCGATGTCTTTGTCCCCTTTCTAGTTATGAAAGGAGAAGCAAAGAACTATCCGGTAAGTGCCCATGTCAAGATCAACTTTGAGGTGGTTAAACTCCATAATCTCCCAAAACAGGCGTAAGTACCTCGCGCCACCATGCCTCGGCCAGATGCTCTATCTGCGCCGAGGCCTTTTCTTTATGAGAGTAGTTTTTTAAGTAATTCTTGGACTTTGTCTGGGTTGGCTGTGCCACGAGTAGCTCCCATAACTTGGCCTGCTAAAAATTGTAATGAGTTTTGTTTACCGGCTTTATAGTCAGCAATTGCTTTTGGATTTTTTTCTATAACTCCTGCAATAATTTTTTCCAGTTCGGAATCGTCAGACATTTGTCCCCATTTATTTTTTTCAACAATGTCTGAAGGGTCATCACCAGTTTTAAACATTTCAGGCAAAACCATTTTGGCAACCTTGCTGGAAATTTCATTTTTATAAATCATTTTTATAAATTCCCCAAAGTTTTCAGCTGTAATTTTACAATCTTTCTCTATAAATTCCTGTCCTGCCCCTCCGTCGCCAAGGCTTTGGCGGGCAAGCAGTAGTCCTTGCATGTCAGAAATTAAATAATTTGCAATTAATCGAGAAACTTTCTTGTGTTCGTCTCCCTTTTCTCCCTCCGTAGTCCATTCCTCAAACTCAGAAACAATTTTTTCAAAATATTCGCTTAAGCTTTTGTTGGCTACGAAAAATTCAACCGACTTTTCGTCAAGGCCAAATTCTTTTTTAAAACGTTCTCTTTTTTGTTCGGGTAATTCTGGCATAGTTGTTTTTATTATATTAATATATTCTTCGTTAAAATGCATTGGTGGCAAATCTGGCTCAGGAAAATAGCGGTAGTCGTGCGACTCTTCTTTTTCTCTTTGAGAAAAAGTAATTTCCTTTTTGTCGTGCCAACCTCGTGTTTCTTGTTTAACTTTCTCGCCACTTTCCAAAACTTCTTCCTGCCTTTTAATTTCAAAATCAACTGCCCTTTCAACAACGCGAAATGAATTTAAATTCTTAATTTCAACCTTTGTGCCAAGTTTATCATTTTTGCTTATTGAAATGTTTACCTCAACACGCATTTGCCCTTTTTCCATGTCGGCACTTGAAACACCTAAATATCGTAATATTCTTTGCAATTCTTCTGCAAACATTCGGGCTTCCTTGCCTGAGGTTATGTCAGGCTCGGTTACAAGTTCCATTAAGGGTACACCCGCCCTGTTTAAATTAACCAATGAATAATCTGCGCCCTTCCCGCCTTCGGACGGGACCCCGCCAGCGGCGGTGGCAGTGTGCATTAAGCTTCCTGTGTCTTCTTCTAAGTGAATTCTGGTAATTCTAATTTTTCTTCCGACTATTTCCAAATTTCCGCCTTCACATAGAGGTTGGTCAAATTGTGAAATTTGGTAACCTTTTGGCAGGTCAGGGTAAAAATAGTTTTTCCTGTCAAATTTTGAATTTTCAGCTATTTTGCAATGTAAAGCCAAGCCTGTTTTAATAACCATTTTGACAGCTGTTTCATTTGCTACAGGTAGGGCTCCGGGTTGCGCACTGCAAACTGGGCAAATGTTGTAATTTGGCCGTTTTTCATCGGGGTCATTTTTGCAACCGCAAAACATCTTGGAATTTGTTTTCAGCTCCGCATGTATTTCCAGCCCAATTGTAGGTTTATATTTCATGTTTTTACTCTACCATTTTATTTTAAAATTTCCAGTGTTGCTATTTTGCTTTATGAATGTCAAAAATAGTAAACTTTTTTTCAACAGGGTCATAAAACATATTCTTATATATAGCATCAATTAATCCATTTTTTTCCAAAAAACATCTTATTTCTCTAGCCCTTCTGAAAACTTCATTAATCTTTTTTTGATTTTTTTCATGCTCGCAATACTCGTCTAATCTAATTCCATTAATCCACTTAGAAACAAAAATAGTTCGATGATTTTTAATGTCTTTAAAACCAAGCATAAAGTCAACAACCTCGACGTCTGGCCAATCTTTTAAAAGCTGTTTAGCTTGCTCAGCCGCTTCAAATTCTTCAACGCCCATGCTTGTTTCAGGGTCAAACCATATGCCAGGGGATGTTTTTATAAAAAATACCGGAGACATTTCATCAGAGATTTCATCGCCGACATGAATTTTTACCTTCAAACAATAGGTCTCTTTAAAATGGCCTGGAAGTCGGCGTCTCTCTCGACTGATGATTTCAACATTAACAATTTTATTAATATCAGAGATTTGGTAACCCTCATTATATTGGCCAGATTTTAATATATTATTTATTTCTAAAAACGCCTCAACTATTTCAGGATTTGCATTTAATAGGTCATTAAATTCTTTAACCACGCGAACTTCGCGGCCACTTTTCTCGGACTTTATATTGGTAGTGCTATCTTCCTCTTGTTTTTCTATTCTTGGAGTCATAAATTAGTTTTTTCTAAAATTACAAATGAATAGTCGTACTGATTCTTCTCATCGGCTTTGTAGTCTTCCCTACTAATTTCGTTCCATTCCTCTAAATTAACTTCGGGGAAAAATGTGTCGCCTTCTGGGCTTGCGTGAACCTCAGTTAAATATAATTTTTGCGCCAGTGGTAAAAATTGTTTGTAAACCGATGCTCCTCCGCAAATCATTAATTCGGGTTCATCTTTGCCCAATTCAACCGCTTCTTCAATTGAATGGGCAATTTTACATTCTATTGGTGGGACATAACTTGGGTCGTTATGAAGCAAAATAAGTTTCCTGCCTGGCAATTCTCTTTCGCCAATTGATTTAAAAGTATTTAAGCCCATTACCATTGTTTTACCAAGTGTTTTTTCCTTAAAAAACTTAAAATCAGCCGGCATGTGCCATGGTAAAGCATTTTTATTTCCTATTACATTATTTTCGGCAACCGCCGCAATCATTGAAATCATAATTATTTATTTCTCGTTTTTCGAGATGACAACTTTTCGTGAACATCTAATACTGTAATTATATCTGTATCAATATTATATAACATATTTCCGTCGGTTACATCGCGAAAGTCTTTTAATTTATTTTTTATACTGGTGACTCTTTGCTCAATTTCTGCAATTCTTTTTACCTCCCAACTGTTTTTACTGTTGTTGCTTCTTAATTTTAATTCTGCTAAATAATCTTTTAAAGTAACCTCATTTTCCTTCCACGAAGAAACAAAACAAGTACGTTTTTCATCCTGATAACCAAGTTGAAAATCAATTACCTCGACATTAGGCTCGCTTTCCAAAATTTGTTTTACCCTCTGTGTAGATTTAAATTCATCTGCCCCTTTACTTTCGCCGTGACCAAGGAATCCAGGAATAGTTTTTACAAAAAAACTTTTACCGCCAAAAGTTGCTTTTAAATGATATCCTCCCCCATCGCCAAAATACTCATCTTTTTTAAAATGTTTTAAAACCTCAATTTGCACAGTTCCATTTATATCTTCCAGTACATCCCCCTCGTCATATTCGTTGTTCTCTAATTTTTTATTCAAATCTAAAAAAGAAACAACAAGTTCAGGATTTTGATCCAATAAGTCGTTAAATTCATTAGTAGTAATGACCTTTTTTTCTTCTCTGCTATATTGGACATTTCCTTCTGATTTTTCTACTTTAAGTGCCATATTTAAACTGCCATGGGGGCTTTAATTGTTGGGTGGTGTTGGTAATTTTCCAGCTTAATGTCTTCCATTTTAAAGTCCAACACATTTTTTATTTCAGGATTTAGCCAAATTTTTGGCAATGCATATGGTTGGCGCGCCAGTTGTTCTTTTACTTGGTCAAAATGATTTAAATAAATGTGTGTGTCGCCTAAAATGTGTACAAATTCGTACGGCACCATGCCAACTTCGCGCGCCACCATGTGGAGTAATAAAGAATATGAAGCAATGTTAAATGGCACACCCAAAAATGTGTCGCAACTTCGTTGGTACATTAGCAAAGATAATTTTCCATCAATTGCGAAAAAGTGAAACAATAAATGACAAGGTGGCAAGGCCATCATGTCTAGTTCGGCTGGGTTCCAGGCAGAAATAATCATTCGCCTATCATTTGGATTTTTCTTTAATGTTTCCAAAACATTTTTAAGTTGGTCAATTGGCACATCGGTGTATGGCGACTTCCAATTTCGCCACTGCACGCCATAAACTCTACCAAGGTCGCCTTCAAATTTTGCTTTTGGTTTCCAGTAATCGGCATTGGCGTTGCCGTCCCAAATGTGGCAACCCATTTCTTGAAGCTTTTTGTTGTCACTACTACCAGACAAAAACCACAACAATTCAGCCTTAACTACCTCAAAAGCTAATTTTTTTGTTGTAACTGCCGGAAAGCCATCAGCCATGTTAAAACGCATTAGGTTGCCAAAAATTGCGCGCGAGCCGATTCCTGTCCTGTCAGGCCTATCAGTCCCCTCATCCAATATTTTTTTTAACAAATCCAAATATTGCTTCATTATATTTTTACCTCAATTAACTTTAATATTTTTTGATGGATTTCATTAATTGATAAAAATTCCTTCCTTTTTTCGCATTCAACTATTTTATACTGAGAAGGGTATTTTTTTGAAATAGCAATGTAGGACTTTAAAGTATTCGCCAAATGATTTCTGTCGGCTTCATGAATGTCTTGTTTTTTATGATCACCCAAATAAGCTGTACGTTTTTTTTGTTTTTCTGCATCCGTAATTTTATTTGAATGGCTCATTGAAAGTTCGGGCGAAATTTTTAGAATAAGCGTGTAATCTGGTTTTGGAATTTGAAAAATATTGTATTCAAGGTTATGAAGCCACGTAATGTATTTTTCCCACTCTTTTTTGTTTTTAATAATTTTCCCGCCCTGGTGGCCAATGTTTGAAGCTAAATATCTGTCAGAAATTATAATTTTACCTTCATCGAGCCATTTTCTCATTTTAAAACTCAAATCATATCTGTCGCAGGCGTAAAAAATTGAGGCACGGTATGGCCCAACCTCCTCTGAGGGGCCATAATCGCCTCGTAAATATGCTTCAAGTAAAGCTGCCGAACCCTTTCCGTATTGAGGAAAGTCTATTTTGACAACATCAAAACCTCGTTTTTTTAAATCTTCTGTCAACATTTTAGTCTGAGTTGACTTTCCCGCCCCGTCTATTCCTTCAATTACAAAAAATTTCCCTTTTTTTGTCATAAATTTATTTTAATAAGATTTTTTCTAATTCTTTAACGTTGTGGACTAAATAATCGGGGTTTAACGCTTTTAAGTTTTTTTCTGTTGAGAAACCCCAGGTAACAGCGATTGTTTTTATCCCTAAGTGCTTTCCAATCTCAACTTCGTGATTACTGTCACCAATAATAACCGTTTCCTCTTTCTTTAAATGACTTTTTTCTATAATTCCTTTAGCTCCCTCTGTTTTATCATAGACATTAGTTACAACTTCATTGAAAACATTTTCTAGGTCGTATTCCATTATTTCCGGCAAAAGTGTTCTTGGATGATCAGAGCTAACAACTGCTAAAAATAATCCGTTGTTTTTTAATGCTTTAATTAACTCAGCCATGCCTGGGCATGCACCTGTTTTTGGACAGTCTTCTCGTGCCAGGGTTTCGTGATACATTTTTTGCTCGGTTTCAAGGTCTAAATTTGGGAAATACTTATTCCAAAATTTCATATATGGTTGTACCCAATTTTCCTGAAATTCTGCTAGAGGAATTTCCTTTCCGCCTAATTCCTGCATCATTTTGGTGACAACCCAAATACTTTGAGGAAGCGCATCCTTTACAACTCCCGACCAGTCAAAAATAATATTTTTAAACATTTTAGGTTATTTGTTTCCGGTGGTGCCCCAGCCCCCACGAGTTTTGTTGGGCATAGTCTCAACTTCTTCCCACTGAATTGCTTCTCGTCGCACAATAAGTCCTTGGGCAATCCTTTCATTTTTTTCAACCAGCACGGGTTTATCGGTGAAATTATAATAAACAGCGCTAATTTCATCGTCATTACCTGAATAATCGGGGTCAATTATACCGGCTCCGTTTGCCATCATTAAACCTTTTTTGTGCGTCGAACTTCTGGCGACAAGCAATAAAAAGCAATCAGGCGGAGTAGCAACAGAAACATTTAATGGCACATATTTGTATTCTTTTGGCGGAATTTCAACATTTTCACGCGCATAAAAATCAAAAGCAGCCGCCCCATCAGTTTTTGACAGCGGAAGCGCAACTTCTTTATCAAACCTTTTAATTTTTACTTGAAGTTTATCCATTCGTTGTTTTTTGTAAAATTTTTATAATATTGGCTGGCAACAGGCTTTACACTGCCGTAATACTTGCTGTTTAAAGCATCCTTTCCGTATGGCACATCAACCTCACTGGATAATTTTATAAAGGCAACCTGAGCAATGGGCATTTTGTAATAAAGTTTGATTGGCAAGTTTGCCAGATTGTGCAATTCAAGCGTAATTTTTAAAGTATTGCCTGGGTCAACATAGCCGGCAGTTGCATGCACAATTAACCCAATTCTACCCAGGGACGACTTTCCGTTAAGTTGCACAACCATGTCGTTGGGCACCGCAACTGTTTCATATGTTAATCCAAGAGCAAATTCGCCAGGGTGAAGAATAAATTGCTCATTTTCATTGATGCTTGTTTCTTCCATCATGTCATCTATGGGTTCTTTCGGATCAATGCAAACATTGTGAGTGTTTCTGAAAACCAAAAAATCTGCGCCCAAATGCACATCTACCGAAGCCGGCTGAATTGAGTTTGGAAATAATGGCGTAATGCCGATGTGGCCGCTTTCTAAATTTTTTTTTATGTCCCTGTCAGATAAAATCATAATTATTAAATATTTTTTATTATAAATATTTAATAATATTACCATTTTGCTAAAATAAAAAGCAAGTCTATTTTTGACTTGATTTTTATAGTTTTAGTGTTAAAGTATAAATGTTTCAAATTGAACGTTAACAACCAACGACGATGATTAAGCCATCTGACGAAGTTAAAAGAATCTTTCTAGATTGCGCGCTTTTGCCGGGCTCTACTTCTGTGAGATTCATCGAGGTTCGCACTGGACAACAATTGATCGGACTCGATCTTGATCGGGTTGAAGACCACAAAGCCGAAATCGAGGCTGAGTTTCGAAAAGTGCTCTTGGCTCACAAAAACACGGACGTGCTCGTGCTCCCGGAATGGCTCGCACTTCTTTGCTTTGCCATTGGGAAAGTCCAGGACATTCGTGTCCGCGCGATCTGCAATTTCAATGTCGGCGACCAGCTTTACGTCGCCGAAGTTGAATAGCTGTATCGCGGCCCAATTACTATGCCCCTCCAAGGATTAGTCTCACAAGGACAAAATCTGCGGAGGGGTTTTTATTTTATGTAAAAAAAGCAATAGCTTTCGCCATTGCTTTTTTAAATAATCATTAAACTGCAATCATTCCGCGTAATTCTTTGACTTCGGCTTCCAATTTTTCGATTCTTTTTTGGTGGCTTGCCAAAACTCTATCTTCTAAACCATCAAAACGCCTATTCATTTCAGCTTTAGTTACCATGCCATCAAGGCGATTATCTATGCCATCAAAACACTTATCAACTTGTTCAAAGCGTTTATTTATGTCTTCCTTCGCTTCAGTAAATCCTTTTTGCACCATTATTGCCAGGTCATCAATTTTCTTGTCAGTGTCTTTTTCTGCTTTTGCAAAACCTTTTTGCATTAAGTCGGCAAGGTCATTAATTGTTAAATTTTTCTTTGTCATATAGTTTTATTATAATCTTGTGAAAACCCTTGTCAATGTCTGTCGCATAGTAAAACAAAATATATCCGACTAATTTGGTCGGATATTAATTAAAAAAAACAACCGGTTAAGGATGTTTAGAATTAAATTAAATTAAAAATCGGTGCCCCGAGACGAGTTGTGAAGCTCGTCTCGGGGCTATGGCGGAAATCGTCACTTGAGCTTTGGAATGAACTCGGCGAGCTCAACTCGCTCGATATCCATATTTAGGACCTTAAGGCCCGCAACAATTTCCTCGGTTTCATCGGCTTTTTTGGTGCTTACCAGCCTCAGAAAGGGCTGTTTTACACCATTGCGACCGACTACCTCGGTAGAATAGATGGTCACCACCATGTCGTCGACATAAGGCTCCGAAGAGAACGCTTCGAAAAACCATCCCCGAAGAATTTCGGCCTTATCGTGCTCAAGTCCATGAATTTCGATGTTTGGCATAAATTCCTTTCTTGTTAAGTTGAAGTGCCAAAACAATTATTATTATACAGATATATTTTAATTTGTCAAATGTTCATACAACAAAAAACCGAGGGTTAACTCGGCTTTTTAATTTTTAAATTATCCTTTTACCTCAACACCCATATTTTTGGCAGTCCCCGCGATCACCTTCATTGCTTGTTCAATGTCGGTTGTGTTTAGGTCGGGCATTTTTTTCTCGGCAATTTCTTTAAGTTGAGCCTTTGTAATGCTTCCAACTTTTGTTTTGTTTGGCACGCCCGAACCTTTTTCAATTCCGGCTGCTTTTCTGATTAATTCAGCTGCCAATGGAGTCTTCATTATAAAGGTGTATGTCCTGTCTTTATAAATTGTGACTTCTGCAGGAATTGTGTAGCCCGCCATTGCTTGTGTTGCTGCATTGAATTTTTGACAAAACTCAGCAATGTTTAAGCCGTGTTGAGCTAACGCTGGTCCAATTGGAGGCGCTGGTGTTGCTTTTCCGGCTGGGATTTGTATTTTTACGATGGCTTTTAATTCTTTTGCCATAAATGTGTGAGCTGAATACTATGTTAGGGTAATGCTTCGACTTGCTGTCCGCTCAGCATATCACCAAAATCAATATTCAACTAATTAATTTTTTATTCTGCTTTCTTTAATTGTAATGAATCTAATTCTACGACTGTGTCTCTGCCAAACATGTTTACCACAACCTTAATTTTTCCTCTTTCTTTGTCAATTTCTGAAACTTTTGCTTCAAAACCCTTAAATGGTCCGTCAACAATCTTAACCGATGCGCCAACCTCAAAATCAATTTTAAATTCAGGCTCACCCGCATCCATCCTTTTCATTAAGTCTGCCATATCAGCTTCCGAAACAGGAATTGGGGTGGTGCCTGCTCCTAAAAATCCTGTTACTCTTGGAGTGTTTCTGACAACATACCATGATTCATCGGTTACAACCATTTGCACCAACACATAACCGGGGTAAATTTTTTCTTCAATTGTTTTTCTTTTTCCGTTTTTTATTTTAATTTTCTTTTCCTTCGGTACAATAACATTAAAAATTTTATCCTCCATACTCAAACTTTCCACTCTTTGTTTGAGGTTTTTAGCAACGGCATCTTCATAACCTGAATATGTGTGAATAACGTACCAATTTTTTTCTTGTTCGATTACTTGTTTTGGCATGATTTTGTGAGCGAGGCTGATTTCATAAGCAGAGCGAATGAAATCACGTCGGAGTTAAGGCTTGATATGTTTATACTTTATTGCTTTAACGACGACGATGCAATGTTGCGACACCTTCAACCGTTATCTAATAATTATTTTTTTGATTATAGAAGTGAAAACATAGTCCAATCCACCTAAAAAGATAGCTGAAACTACAACAGCGGCCAACACAATTCCTGTGTATTTCATAATGTCTTTGTTGGAAAGCCAGCTGACCCTTCTTAATTCAACCCAAACTTCTTTAAAAAATTCTTTAATTTTGAATACTATGCTCATATTTTTTGCTTAGTTTTTACTACTATCGCTTTATTTAAAAACCCCGCGCACGGGGCTATTAATGGTTTTTATCTTACATTTCCATAATAGCCGATATAAACTAAATTGTCAATATTTAACTATTTTTATGCCGGTACGGGCTCTTTTTTGGGTTTTTTGGGCAATGGTTCATCAGGCTCCCTAATTGGCTTTTCAGGTTTTTGTGGCGGTACTATTGGCTCTTTCCTCGGCTCTAGCTCTGGCAATTCTTCTGGGATTTTAGGGTCTTGACCTGGCTGACTATCCAAAAAATTTTCTTTTTCCATGCTATTTGAATATATTATAATTGTTTTTATATCTTATCACGACTAATTCTCTATTTCCATATATCCCTCAAATCTGGCATTTTAGGGTCTGCATAAACAGCGCTATAATATTCTTTAACCAATTCTCTCACTTGCATTGTAAGGGTGTCTTTTACCAATGGTGGTTTTTTATTGCCTCTGCTTGATAATTCCGTTGCTTTTTTTCTTGCATTGGTAATTTTTATCAAGGCATCATGAAGAGCATCTTTTTCTTTTTGCGTTTTGGGTTCTATATATCTTATCCCGCTCGACAATAAATTAGCGCAGCCAGAAGTGTCTTGCTCTACAAGTGCTGTCATATCATTTATAAATTTTAAACCAAGTTGTTTGTATCTTAGATCAGCTTCTTTATATGTGGCACTAGCTAAAAGGGAAAGTATGAAGTGGGCTTTTTTTATATCGTCGAGGTTAAAACATAAAACAATGTCTGTGCGATTAGCAAAAAACGGATTGAAAAAACCTTCTTTAGTTGCAACATTATGTCGCATAGAAACAACATTTCCTGCGCTTGGTATTGTCATGCCGTACATGCTTGGGCTATGGTCGAAGTAGCTTGGATCAAAATTTAATCCTTCCTTTTTAGATAAAAGATAGGCAATATTAGCAATGCCACATTCTTTGTCGGGTAAACGATGAGGCACACATGCTTGATAAGTAATGTTGGAATCATCATCCGTAATGCCTTCGCGTTGCTTCACTTTATCAAGAACTTCCCAACACATTTCTAAAATAAATATATTAGCAACAGGGTTAGCAATAAAACAAGTTCTTTTAGTTTCGCCTGGGTTAGTTTGAGCGACAAACCCTTTTGTTTGTTCGAGTAATTTTGAGCGCTCTAAAAATTTAGAAAATGGGCTTTGTTTATCTAAATGAATTTTAACTCCACTTGGCAAAAGCGGTCTCTTAAATATTTTTTCTAATTCTTCCAAGCTTTTGCTTTCTATTACTTGCGCAATTTCGTTGTGAGCAGGCCCCGGGGTGTTAAAAAATGATTCTATTGATTTTTTTGCTGTTTCGCGTAATTTTTCCGGTGTCTCCCACTGTTTTTTTACTTCCGAAATAGTTGTTTTGTCTGAAAGCTTCGCATATTCTGGGGGAATGTCGTAATTATTTTTCTTGCACAAAAAAACGCCCTCTTTTGCTGCCTCTGTTGTTATGGAATCCTTTAATTCTTCTAATGCAACTCTTTCAAGAACATGCCCTGGAATTGGGAGGCCTTTTTTAAGCGATAAAGAGGCTCCTATTTTTAAGGCCTCTTTTATTTCATCAGAATATCTATTATTTGTTTCTTCTTCTGGTCCGCCCACTTTTTCACCCACTTTATCTGCCATAAACGTAGATTTAATTAAAAACTAATGCCCGAACTCATCATTATTTTTGCCAAACGTTTTTGGATGTTTTCGCGGGCTTCATTTAAGCATCTTTTTAAAACCTCCTGCTGTCGCATAATATCTAATTCTGGATTTAACTTGATGCTTTCAACCTCAAATGCACCATTTATTTCAACAGAAATTCCCTCTTTTTCTACAACTTCTCTTTCTTTTTTGAAGCTGTCCTGAAGTTTTTTAAGCTCCGCCATCTTTTTAAATTGATCAAATATCATAATTTATTTTTGCACAGTATGCGTTAATAATTCTAGTGGATATTTTTTGCCAGCAAAATAATCTTTTACCATTTGTTTAGTGTCAATTTCGCGCAAAGTATCTTGACCCATTGCTTCAATTTCCTCTGGTGAAAACCATTTAATTTCCGTGATGTCGTCTGCAAGCTCTCTAACAGGATTTTCAGATATCTCCCCCAAATAAACAATTTTAACCGGGTGAGGTGTTGGTTTGACAATTCCGAATTCGTCTTGTTTACCCACTATGTCCGTCCTAACAAGTGAGTAAATACCTAAAATGTTTTTAGGCACAAAATCGTAACCGGTTTCCTCGTTGATCTCTCTAATAATTCCTTCAATCGGATTTTCGCCAACTTCTAGTATTCCCCCGCCATGATGCCATTTTCCCTTGTCTATTCCCATTGCCTCTTTAACTAATAAAACTTTGTTACCCCTGACTATAAGGGCGCAAACTGCTCCAAATGTTTGTGTATAAACTCTTTCTGCCATATTTTTATTTTTTTATTAGTTTGGTGTTCTAAATGTTTCTGCTTCTACTCTTTCTACTTTTTCTTCTATTAAATATTCTTCGAGCTTACTACCTTTTGCTGCTGTACAGCCAAGTTTATCAAGAATCTCCTGTAAAGGTGGTAATTCTCTTTTATCGCCTATTGGTTTAATCCACATTGCTCTTCTTATGCATTTAGCTGGAGAAAGGTCTAACCCTCGCAAATCTTCACCGGGAACAGTCAGAAAAAAACTTCTCATTTCCAAGTTATATAGAAAATAGCCATCATATCCTCCAAATGATTTCGCCCCAAATATGCCACTTGGCAAATTTACTTTCCCGTTATTAATCGGATCAACCACATCAACAACAATTTTTCCCAAATCAGAATCAACAACAAATCCCTCTTTTTCTAATTTTTCTAAATCTCGTTTGGTTCTTTTAATTATTTTACTTTGCCATACAGCGCCATCTCCGCTATTTAATTCTTTCAATTTTGTTCTTTGATCTTCGTCCAGTGCCTCATCTTTATGAATCATATCTACTAATAATTTCTTTTCATTTTTCTCTTTCTTGCCTAATTTTAAACCATATTTTTTTAAATCTGCTGGGCTTAATATGTCTTCTGGTGAATGCCCATCCTTAAAAAATTTGTAAAGATTTTCAAATGTCATAAATCGGTGCAAGCCTAAAACTGTTCTGTCGCTTTTCATAAAGAACTCTTTTTCTTCGTCTCTGTTTTTATAGGGATAAGATGCATTGTCCACCTGCGAAACAAACTCGGTTAATTTGTCGAGAGTAGGCATGTCTGCTTCTTTAAAAAAACCTAACGCAGACAAGGCAAGATATGTTAACCGCGCGGCCGAAGGGTCATTTGGGGCAGATCTTTCACCATGGTGGTCAAGATGTACAGTTAAAATTCCCTTATCATTTACTGCCGTTTGCATACCCCTTTTATGTCCAGTATCAACCACAATTATGCCTTCGCTTAATTCTCCCGGTTTATTGGATTCTCCTGGAGCAACAAATGTTGTGTTTTTGGTATTAAAACCAGCATGATCAAAAAGGCCCATTGCAACTCTACCATCTAAATCGGTATCCGGATCTACTTCTTTGCTTTCAAAGTTTATTATGCCATGCACTGCAAATTCAGGGGAAAGGGCTATTAATCTTTTGCGAAATTCCTCACGAGATTCTTCGCTTCCTTTCTCCCATAATGCTTCTAATTCAGGGTGTTTTTTTGAAAGCGATCTAAATAATCTATCGGTGACAATTTTCTCTGTACGATCCGCTTTAATTTCCGGGTCATTTCTTCTAATTTCTTTTAACTTATTTAAAAGTATATGTTTTGCATCGTCCGCCGCATGCCCCATGGGTACTTCCCCGCTTAAGACCGACTCAAGATGTTCAACCATTTCTTCGCTTGTCATTAAAGAACCATCAGGAAATGAAAAATTATCAACACTTCTTATTGTTTCCAAAAAATCGTCATAATTTTTTGACTGGTCAACTCTTTCCCAAAAATTTTGTATTATTTCGGCTTCACTTTCAAATTTTTCATCAACTGGAGGTAATTCATTTTCCATAATTTTAAATGTCGATGTTTTTGGCGGCCTTGGCGTGGGTTTGGATAAACTTTTTGCGGGGTTCAACTTCTTCACCCATCAAAATGTCTAAAGTTTTATCGGCTTCGCGTGCTTCCTCAACCTGCACTTGAAGCAATGTGCGGTTTTCAGGATTCATTGTTGTTTCCCAAAGTTGTTCGGGGTTCATTTCTCCTAAACCTTTATAGCGTTGAATATTAACCGATGTCTTATCAATTTCTTTTACAATTTTATCTTTTTGTTCGTCGTTGTAAGCGTAATGCGAGGTTTTGCCTGATGAAATTTTGTACAAAGGTGGCTGTGCAATGTAAATGTGCCCCGCGTCAACAACGGGTTTAAAGTGCCTGTAAAAAAATGTTAGAAGCAATGTGCGAATGTGGGCTCCGTCAACGTCAGCATCGGTCATAATAACAATTTTGTGATAACGCAATTTTTCAATGTCAAAGTCCTCGCCAATTCCTGTGCCCATGGCAATAATCAAGGCTTTAATTTCCTTTGAGGCAAGCATTTTGTCTAATCTTGCTCTTTCCACGTTCAAAATTTTACCTCGCAATGGCAAAATTGCCTGAAACCTTCTGTCCCTGGCTTGTTTTGACGAACCACCGGCTGAATCTCCCTCAACAATGTAAATTTCTGATTCTTCTGGGCTTTTTGACAAGCAATCTGCTAATTTCCCCGGCAAAGCTAATCCTTCAAGCGCGCCCTTTCTTAAAACGGTTTGCCTTGCAGCCTTTGCTGCTAGTCTTGCTTTTGTTGCCAGCAAACAATTTTCAATAATTGCTTTTGCGTCACTTGGATTTCTTTCTAAATAGTCAGACAATCCTTCGGCTGTAGCTGCCTCAACCGCATTTTTGGCTTCGGGATTTCCCAATTTTGCTTTTGTTTGGCCCTCAAATTGAGGTGTGCGGATTTTAACAGAAACAACAGCAGTCAAACCCTCTCTTACATCGTCCCCTGAAAAATTTTCGTCCTTCTCTTTCAAAAATCCTTCGCGCCTTGCATAATCGTTTAATGACCTTGTCAAAGCAGTTCTGAATCCTGAAATATGTGTGCCACCCTCAACTGTGTAAATGTTGTTTGCAAATGATTCTTCAACGCATTCCATTTCCTGTGTGTATTGAAAAGCTGCCTCAATTGCAATTCCATCTTTTTCTGCTGCAACTGAAAAAATGTTTGGATTCCTTGGTGTGTTGCTTCCAAGCAAATATTTCACATATGAAGCTACTCCGCCTTCAAAATAAAAAGTGTAACTGCTTTCTTCGCCTTTTGTTCGTTCGTCATTGAAAGTAATTTTTACGCCCTTTGTAAGGTAACACTGCTGACGTAAATGGTTTAAAATTCTTTTGGGGTCGTATTTTATTTCTTTAAAAATTTGTGTATCAGCTTCAAATGTTTGGGTTGTGCCGGTGTCTTTTGCATCACCAACTTTTTTTACAGGTGACTTTGGTACTCCACGAAAATATTCCTGTTGGTAAATTCCACCATCTCTGTGAACTTCGGACATCATATAGGTTGAAAGGGCACAAACAACCGAAATTCCAACTCCATGCAATCCACCCGAAACTTTGTAAGCTTCACCTCCAAATTTTCCACCGGCATGCAAGGTTGTAAGCACTGTTTCAAGCGTTGATTTGCCTGTGTCGGGGTGTTTTTCAACTGGAATTCCTCGACCATCGTCAGAAACCCGCACTCGGTCGTTTGGCAACAAACTTACTTCAATGTTTTTAGCAAAACCTGCCATTGCTTCGTCTAAACAGTTGTCAACAACCTCCCAAATTAAGTGGTGAAGCCCATCAACTCCAGTTGAACCAATGTACATTCCTGGACGCATTCTGACAGGCTCTAAACCCTTTAAAACGTAAATGTCTTTTGCTGTGTATTCCCCTTCTTTTCTTTTATCACCCTTTTTAGCCTCAATCTGTTTAGCAACAGTGTCTTTTATTTCCTGTATAGCGGAAACCTTCTCAGCTTTTTTAGCCGGCTTTATTTCAACTTTTTTTACTTCTTTTTCCTTCACTGAGACCTTTTCTTTTTTTTCAGGTTTGTCGTCCCCGACAACTTTTATTCCTAATTTCATATAAAATTATTTTTCTAATTTAAGATTATTTATAAATTAATTTTATTGCCTTTATTTAAAAATAAAGGATGTTGGTATGCCGTTGGCTTCTAGAAACGCCCCCATTTGGGTAAGAGATTCATTTTCCTCTGGTGACAAACCCCTGTGGGACTTCCCTTCTTTATGAAACCTGATGATGTCTTCTATTTGTTTTTGATAATCTTTGCACAGCTTCCTAATTACATCAGGAAACTTTTCAACTAAATAAAACATTTTTAAACCAAGGTATCCGGGCGCCAGTTGTCCCTGAGTGATTTCTTTGGCAATAACTGGGTCAAATAATGTATTAAAATTGTTAGTTTCTCCATTTGTAAAAGTTGTATCTTTTTGCCCCGCTTTCACAAAAGTATTGAAATCATCATCGTACTTTCTAAAAATTTCATCTTTTGGGTAAGTTGTGTCGTCCAATTTCGGAAACAAACTTTTAAAAATTTTAGGGGTGCCACTGTCCCAACATCCAACAAGCTCTTCTCGCGCCGTTTTAAGTTCTTCCTCGGTTAAAGGTTGCTCGATGTATCCTTCCGGAACATCCTTTTCATTTTTACTAATTTGTGAAGGCAACATTTTATCTTAAAACGGCTTTTAATTCGCGTTCGGTTTCCAAACGGATTTCGTCTTGAATTTTGTTTATTTCTTCGTTGGTCAATGTTCTTTCCGGGCTTCGGTAAACGATTCTAAATGTGTATGACTTTTTGTCTGCGCCGAATTTGGCAACATCTTCATATTCATCAACTAATTTAACTTCTTCAATTAAATTTTCGGCAAAATCTCTTACAATTTCAAAGTAATTATTTAAGTTTATGCTTTTGTCAATTATAAATGAAATGTCGCGCGAAATTGGCGGAAATTTGCTTACTTCCTTAAATTTACTGTTTATGTCGGTGAATTGGCTTGTAATTCGAGGGTCATCTGACCATAAAATTCTAATGTCGGGAATTCCCATTTTAATCATTGCAAGGCGTTCAAGGCCATACCCAAAAGCCCAACCATTATAAATTTCCGGATCCAAACCAAAGTTTTTCAAAACTTGTGTGTGCACAAGTCCCGACCCAACAACCTCCATCCAATCATTATTAAACCAAATTTCAATTTGTACAGATGGGTCTGTAAATGGAAAAGAATCTACTAAAAATCTAAATTTCGTATCTTCACCAAAAATACTTTTTACCATTTCCTCCTCAATTATTTCTAGATCCTTTTGTGTTATTATTTGGATGTCTTTTTTGCATATAAGCAAGCCGTCTATTTGATGAAAGGCGGGAAAATGCTTCTTATCAATTTCGTCTTTTCTAAAAATTATTCCGGTTGAAAGCGCCTCAATATGGCCTTCTTTTTCTAATTTCTCTAAAACAGCTTTATCTTTCAAGTAAAACGACCACATATCTGTTGTTTGTGTTCGTAAAATATGAGAATTATCTAAGTAATATGTGTCTGATTCGCGACGGCTTGGGTGGTCTTGTGGAGTGTTTAACAAATCAAAGTTCTGTTCAATGGTGACAATTTTAGGAAAATCGACTAAATCAAAATCTTTAAACCTTGGAAGTTCTATAATGGTGTCAGCCACAATTTTTACAGGAGAGTTTTCCTTTTTTGTCAGGTCGGGCAAAGCAAGCATTCGTTTAATTCTTTGCGCCTTGATGTCATCTCTCTTTGCAAGATGATTGACTAACTCCTGTTCATTCTCATTATTTATAACAATATTTCTTCGCATATTATCTATGGTATTTACTAATTATACCGCAAAAGCAAACCGCAATCAAGTCTAGAATAAGTGTATAAAAAAAGCGCCCGGGGAGGTTTACTCTTGTGAGAGTTCCTCCACCAGGCGCAAAATCGTCATCCGGAATTTTCGCATACGATTTGGAGATGTGCTACCAAATCATTGGCTTCTTTCTTCAACTGACGAATTTTTTCTGCGAAGATTGCCATAGTTATTAACGAACCAACAGCAGCTCCGCCGATAAACACAATTATCAATACTATCATAATTCAACGAGCTAAGTTGTCGCAATATCGTTCGCACCAACGTCAGTCGGGGTCGCCTATGCCAACCCGTGTCTGAATTTTTTTGACATCCACCTTTATTGGCGGAATTTTACATTTTTGCTTTGACGGCACAAAAATGTAAAAAAGAATGACGACAAGCGTCCCTATTGCCCCAAGCGCACATATTATTGTGACAATTAGAGCCGCGTTGGCCCAAGAATTCCCTGGAACCCACAGATTAATTATCCAATCCATAACTAAATAATTGCACAAAATTATCAACAAAGCAAATAAATAATTTCTAGGCAAAAAAACAGCGCCTGGGGAGGTTTACTCTTACGAGCTCCTCCACTAGGCGCCAGAATCTCGATGCTACCGCCCTCGTCTCCGATTTTGGTGGCACCCGAAATGAAATTCCTCTTCTTCTTTTTGCTTTGCGAGCATTTTCATATGTTCGCGGTCGCGGTGTTTTGAAGTGAGTCGCCATCCGATGATTGCTCCCCAAATCAAACACATTATACTGCACACCAACTTGTGCCAGACGCTTTGTGGGTCTGTCACAAGACATTTTAGCATAAAGCCAGAGCCAAAGACTAGTAAAAGAAGGAATCCTTGGATTATTATGTTTGCGAAGATATGCATGTTAATTAAACGAGCTAAGTTGTCGCAATGTCGTTTGCGCCAAACGATCTGCCAGACAAGCGGACATTATTTAAACTTTTGCATAAATTATTTAAAATAGCAATGCACCCATGGCTAATTGCTGAATACATTGACAAAATATAGATTTATGCTAATATAAATATGGCACTTTGCCAACAAAAAGAATGAAAACAAGACTCATCACAGTTAAGGGAAAGACATATCTCGATGTGTTCTTCCCTCCACAGCCGTTCGGTCCAGAACCGCCACCAATGCTTCGGTTGGGGGAACCCAACTACGACCAAAGGATGATTGCTGAAGCGTTTGCGAAACGTGGACTTAAATTGAAGCCCACGTCCACATTCGTGGCCAGTATCACCAAGGACGGCCTGGTGAAAGCCAGGGTGCAGGTGTAGGTTTGAGCAATTGTTTTCGGGGCGTCGACATTTGTCGGCGCCTTTTCTTTTATTTTTTTATAATTCGTGCTAATTTATTTATATGGGGTTTGCCTGGTGGTGAATCTCGTGTTGTACAATTTAAGGAAAGGAACACATTTTGAAAGACAGTGTTGACTATCAAAGGTATGTCGATGATCTCGCCGCCAAATTAGCTCTCGCTGATTTGCAGATAGCAAATCTTCAAGCTCAGTTGGATGGCGCCAAAACATCTTTCGAACTTGCCAAGGTGAAGAATAATGATGTTGAAGTCATGCTGACGCGTGCCAATGCTAAATTGGCTGTGACAGAAAAGCAACTGTCAGATGCACGAACGCTGAATCAGGCGCTCGCTGGCCAAATCGCCACAATGGAAGCGAATCTTAGCAGAGCTAACCGAGAAATTGCCGGACTCCGTTTTGCTGAGTCCGTCAAATAGCACAAGCATTTGTGCAACTTATGCCCGTTCCGACAAGCGTCGGAACGGGCAATTATTTCGAAAAATATGGAATAAGCTTGACACCCCCTTGCTTTCCTAAGGGAGTTGTGCAATCATTAAGGTGTAGTAAATTTTATAAATTAAAAATTAATTAAGTGGTCAATCAATCGGCAATATATTCTTTTGAAAATTTGTCGGAAGAAAGGCCTCAAAAATAATGCCAGCAAAAAAAGCAAACTCGGCTTTCATGAAGCCGTTAGCAGTATCTGCCGAATTAGAGGCAGTCGTAGGAAAAGGTCCTTTGCCAAGATCTGAAGTTGTGAAAAAACTTTGGGCCTACATTAAAAAAAACAACTTACAGGATCCAAAGAATAAAAGAAACATTCTTGCTGACGACAAACTAAAGCCAGTTTTCGGCGGAAAAGCAGTTGTCAACATGTTTGAAATGACAAAGCTTGTTTCAAAACACCTTTCCTAGTTTGAAGTTTAAAATCAAACAGCAAAAAAGCCCCCAACGGGGCTTTTTTATTATATATTTTTGTCATTTTTATCTTCCTCAAGGGACTTTAAATAAGCAGTTTTCTGAGGTAAAATTTCTCTTTTTTTCTCGCTAGCCTTAATTATTTTTTTAATCTTTCTCTCCTCTTCACTAATATGTTTTATTTCTTTGGAAATATTTTTGGTAACTTTTTCCAATTCCCTTCTCATGTCAATATCTGTTTTTTTATTGACATGCTCTATGTTTTGAAGGCGTTTTAAAACTTCTTCTTCCTTCATGCTTCCTGCTTCCTCAACAAGATTATTACTCTGGTTCTTAACTCTGTGCAAAATTTCATCTTGAATTCTGCTTTCCACCAAATCTTTCATTTTTTCTTCTGATTCAAACTCCTTAATTTTCCTTAAAATAATTTCTCTTATTTTTCTCTTTTTTCTTTCCAACCACCTTCTACGACCGGCAAAAACCCTATTATTAAAATTTTCTTTCACCGCTTGAATAGCAATTGAATCAAACAAATCTTGCATGCCGTTAATCATATTTAAAAATTGAGTTTTTGAAAAAATCATTCCTTTGTAAAAACCATTCATGTTCAACACCGGTATTCTTATTACTTTATTCATCCAAAAACCTGTTTCAATTTTTGGAAACTTATACTTACCACTTATCATATTGTAAAAAACCTCCTTATAAACGTTTATTCCAATTTTGCTTAAATCGTTTCTCTTTTTTTCTACGGTGGTTACAAAAATTGCCATATCGTTTTGATATGCTTTTTTCTCTTCCTCAGTAAGTGCCTCCCAACCTTTTTCCAGTCCAAAGGTTTGCTGTTGTGCTCTAAAAATCTCAACTTGTTTTCTAAAGTCTTCTTCGGAAAAAACCTTTTTCTTATTAGACAAACTATGGCCTTCTGACACCAACTCTTCTTTTGCTTCTTTTTCAGCAATCTTAAAAATATCTTCATTAAAAAGCCTGTTAAAAGTGTCTGCAACTGCCAAATAAAGCAACCTTTCATTTTTTTTATCAAGCCTACCCCTTGCTTCCTGAATTTTTTTATAATAATCATTCAGCTGAGAAATTATTTCCACGCTTTCTAATTGCTCTGGTTGCTTTTTTACAGGAGCCGAAATTACTTGCTTTTTTTGTACTATTTCTTCACTCATGTTTATGTTAATTTATTGTACCACGGCCAAAAGAATTAAACCAAAAATAATCAGCAGGATTGCTGAAATTTTTTGAATAATTATTTTTCGGGATAAATTTTCCTTGAAAAATTTTGAATAAAATACGGATAAAACTAATGTTAAAACAAACAAGAAGGCGTATTGCACTCCTCTTAATGAGCTTATCACTGCTAAAAAAGCTATGGGAGCCAACGAAATTGAAAGGTTGTAAAAAATACCGCCTAACCCTCCACTAAGTTGAGCGCCCAAAAAAATAATCTGATTTTTTTTATCTGAAACGATTTTTTCTGAAAAAATTTCATTTCTGGCATTTTTAGACAAAAGCATGAGCACTGCAAAAAAAGAAATAATTATGGTCATCCAAATGAATGGTGTCATAAAAACTGAAAATTCAAATAAATTTTTAGAACCAGTAAACCATGGATTAGTTAAAGAAAAGCTTAAAAAAGCAAGCTTAGAAAAAATAAAATCAAACGAAGCCAGCAATGCCACTAAAAATGTCGTACCCAAATATTCCTTGTTTACCTGAATGTTCTCCTCAAAAGAAATCATTATGCTCCCGGCAAGTAAAAAAATAAATGCAAAAATAGTTACTGTTGAAATTATCTGCGGACCAAAAAAAATCCATGTTAAAATAAATATCAATATCGGTTGCATTGCCCCGATTGATGGAACAATCTTTGAAATTTCAAATTTTTTTACAGCAACATAAGAAAAATATAAACCTACAAAACGAGCCAAAGAAGCTAAAAATATCCATCCAAAAGTTGCGCCATTTGGAAACCCGAAGTTAACAAACGGAATAAACACTAGCATAAACAGTCCAAAAATTGACGCGTAAAAAGTGTACAAAATAGGGCTTGGCTTTCCACTCAAAAACAATTTGTCTCCCAACGAAGACAAACTAAAAAAGAAATACGCCAAGATAATTGCTATTAGCCAATAATAAATCATAATCTTTCTTTATTATACACGTTATTGAAGAAAAATAAAAAAAGTGGTATTGTAGAAATAATTGCGGGATCGTCTAATGGTAGGACACGGCCCTTTGAAGGCTGGTATCTTGGTTCGAATCCAAGCCCCGCAGCCCTATTCCTTGATAATAGTCTGGCCGCTGCTTTCCAGATAAAAATGCTTTTCTTCAAAATTTAATTCAAAGGCACTGGTTTGGGCGTCTTTTTTTATTTGCACAACAACTCCAAGCCCATTTCTAACATTTTCGTCAAAATGTTGGTCAAAAATAAAGTTTCCCAGTGAGTAATAAATTTTTTTATTTTTATAAGTTTCAATTTCGCCAATTACATGCGAGTGCGACCCAATTACCAAATCAGCTCCCGCGTCTATTAGGTTGTGCGCAGTATTTCTGACTGCTGGAGTTGGATTTGGCAAATATTCTTCGCCCCAATGGCTGTAAACAATTATAATGTCAGAAAATCCTTTTGCTTTTTCTATTTCTTCTATTGTAGATTTTTCTTCTATTTTTTGAGCCAAAGCTGAGAATTGGTTGTAGCCGACGAAAGTCACTTTGATATCATTTATTTTAGTTGAAACGCTTCTTGGACCATTTGGAGCGTTAAAATAACCAATTTTTCCTTCGTCTAAATATTTTTCGGTAGAATAAACACCTTCCCTTTTGAAATTTTCAATGTGATTATTCCCCAAATTAACAATTTTTATGTTGTTGTCGAATAAATTTTTGACTAAACTTGGGTTAAAAGTAAAATAATAATTATTTGTACTTCCCGGAATGGTGCCTAAGCTTATAGACTTGTTGTCAGTAATGGGCCCTTCTAAGTTTGCCACAACTAAATCGTTCTCCAACAACAGCGGATTAATTTTTTCAAAAATAAAAGTATTTCCCCCATTTTTTGAAGCATAATATCGTATTCCTCGGTCAAACATTAAATCTCCCACAAACATTATTTTAGCGCTGATTTCTTTTTGAACCACAGGGTTAAAGTTTGCAATGTTTTCTTTAACTGGCCACAACAAAAAAGCAACCACGATTAAAATGGCAGTTAAAAGGAATACTAATACGTTTTTCCTACTAAAAATCATTGTATTATTGCTGTGAAATTACTATAATAATACAACTTTATGAAAAAAACAACAATAATACTATTGGGCGTCGTCACTTTAATTTTAGTGTCTTTTTTTGTTTACAGCAAGTTAATTCAACCTGACAAAATTGAAACAAAAACCGAACAGAAACAGGAAAATGCAGTTTTGAGCGATAGCCAATTAAAAGACGAAATTGGTCAAATGATATTAGTTGGATTCCGTGGAACAGAATTTCTAACAGGGTCAGATGTCGAATATTTAGTTAAGGAAGTAAAAGTGGGCGGACTTCTTTTTTCTGATTACGACGTTTATGAAAAAAAGTTTTCTCGCAATATTGTTAACTATGAGCAAACAAAAAAATTAATTTCTGACACACAAAAAAACTCCGACACTCCATTGTTTATTGCGGTTGATGCTGAAGGTGGTGATGTAAACCGACTAAAGGAAAAATATGGATTTTTACCAGTGGTTTCTGCAAAAAAAATGGGCGAGGACAAAACATTACAGACTACTTACGAGGAGTCAATCAGTTTGGCAACTGAATTACGCGCTGCAGGATTTAACATAAATTTTGCCCCCGTTGTAGATGTAAACTACAACCCTAAAAACCCAATAATTGGAGCATCGGGCAGATCATTTTCAAACAACCCTGAAGATGTTTACAAAAATGCCAAAGTATTTATCGAGAATCATCAAAAAGGCAACATTATAGCCGTTGCAAAACATTTTCCAGGACAAGGTGGAGCATCTACTGATACACATTTAGGACTGGCTGACATAACCAACACATACAAGCAAGAAGAACTTATACCTTACCAAAAATTAAACAAAGACGGCTTATTAAAGGCCGTAATGGTGGCTCACACAATAAATAAAAACATTGACGAAAATTATCCTGCTAGTTTATCAGAGAAGTTTATTCAAGACATTCTGGAAAAACAAATTGGTTTTTCGGGAGTTATAATATCTGACGACATACAAATGGGAGCCATAACAAACAACTTCGCCTTAGAAGAAGCTGTTATTAAGGCAGTAAACTCCGGAATTAACATAATAACCATAACCAACAACACCGAGGCAACCTATAATAAAACAATATCGCTCAAAATAAAGAATATAATCTTTGATGCAGTAAAAAATGGCGAAATTTCACAGCAAAAAATAACGGACTCCTATAATCGCATAACAGCCCTAAAAAAAGAATTTGGAATAATTCTTTCAAACAAAAATAGTGCAGAAAAAATTTCTGCAATAAAATCAAGAAACTTTGAACTTATTGGCCAAGCAAATGCCGTTAATTTCGAACAGGCCCTAAAAATTGCCGAAGATGTCAGCAAAAAAGTCGCCATACGACCCGCTTTTCTTTTGGCAATTTTCCAACAGGAACTAAAACTTGAAAAATTTGATATGTGTTACCTTACAAATTTTACCGATGGAAGCGGTGTAAAAGTAGCCGACGGCAAAAAAATAACAAGGGTAATGAAACCCGACAGAGACATTCAAGATTTTTTAAGCATTACCAAAAAATTAGGCAAAGATCCACTTAAAACTCAAATTACTTGCCCAATGAACTTTGGATGGGGCGGAGCAATGGGTCCGGCCGATTTTATTCCTTCCACATGGAAAAAATACGAAAATAAAATACAAGAAATCACCGGAAAATCGGCTGACCCTTGGAATTTAAATGATGCTTTTTTAGCAGCCGGACTTTATTTGTCAGATTCCGGCGCTAATTTAAAAACATACAAAGGAGAATGGTCTTCTGCTATGATTTACTTTTCGGGCTCAACAACTTCGCCCTACACATGGTATGCAGACAGCGCGATTATGATCGCAGACAACATTCAATCAGACATAATCACAATAAAAAGTTCTACTGAGGAATAGCACTAGAATTACAAATGGTCCTGGCATTTTCGCACTTTGCTGTGCCAATTCCATTTTTATCTATGCACATAAAACTTCCGTCTTTCAATTGTGTTGAGACGCAATAACCAGTAAGGCTTGAAAAACAAGACGGATTTTTTGCTCCAAGTTTCAATGTTGCATTGGCAATTCTTATGAATTCTAATCCATAGGAAGTATTCCTGGATCCGTTTAAAAATCCGTTTTTGCATAATAAATAGTAATTTTTATAAGTAGAAAGCAAATTTTCAGCTTGACCTCCTACTTGAATCAAATTATCACTCACGTTTAAAGCATTTATGATTGGTGCAGTAGCATCCTCAATTTTTTGAGGATTTTCCGGCAATTGAATTGTAAATGGTTTATTAAAATCAGAATTAACATTTTGAATCTTCAATTCCAGAGTTGCCGGTAGCAATGTTAATTGACTTAAATCAATACTTTTATTTATTTTAAACTGATAAAGCATTTTGTCCTTTTTACCTATCCAAACATCCATGCTAATATTTCCAAATTTATCAACGGCTCCGTTGATATATGTTTGAACTTCATTCGGAAGTGTTGATCCTATTAATATGGTAACAAAATTTTTCAATTTAGCATTGCTCATCAGCAGGGAATAATGATATGTTTGTTGGCCAGAAATAGTTTCGTCAGCTAATTGTTTATCAACAGTAAAGAATTCCTGATCACCTATTAAATTTTGTATTTTTTGAGTTAAATCAGAAGCCTCAAGGCTCGAAACATCTAAAGCAACTGCCTGATCGGTTTGTTTAGATAATACCTCGACAGAATTTTTATCAATTGTAAGCCATTTTCCGATATTTTTAGAAATATCGGGCAAGCCGGGTTGTGAAAATAAGCTTATGGGTGAAAAACTATTTAAATTAATGTAAGCAATATTATTTTCGAATATAGTACTTAAATTAGCATTGTATTCAATTGGGGGCACAGAATTTGACGTTGTCAGGTTGGCTGAAAAATTTCCCGTCGCCTTCACATTGTTTGTATTTGTTAAGTCGACTTTCGTATCGGCATTAACTAAAAATTTAAATTGAGATGCTCGCGTATCGTTGTTTAGGGCGCTAATTTCCACCTGACTTACTGAATGGCGAATTTTATTGTCTGCCATGTTTTTCACCATTTCACCAATTACTTTATTTGGGTCTTCTTTCAAAGCAAGTTGTGCGGAAAAAGGAATGTTTAAGTATTGTGCAGCAACAAAATAACCCGCTCCCAAAACAATAATTGAAACTATTAATATAATGAAAATACCAAAAACATTTGATTTAGTTTTTACCCTTGTGTCCACATCCATATATGAGCTTGCCAATGGTTGAGGATTTGGCTTTTGCACGCTAATTTCAGGTTGCGGTTCGGGCTGAATCTGAGTTTGAGTTTGAGTTTGAATCTCAGGTTTAGGTTGGGTTTGAGGTTGAAATTGCGATTGTTGGATTTGGTCAATGTTTGGTTGACTAAAAGTAGTTGCGCTTGGCATTGGCTCGGGTTCTAATTTCGGCTCGAGCTTAGGCATTGGTTCTGGTTGTGCCTGAGGTTGTACAACAGCATTAACAGCTTGCTCAATCGCAGAAACAGCATCATCAACTTCGGCCGGAGTCCAACCATTTTTATATAATAAATCACGAGTTTGACTGTCTGATTGATTGGCTTCTCTTGCTTTTTTAATATAATCAATTAATTGTTGTTCAGCCATGATTTTATGAGCGAGGCGAATAAAATCACTTCATAATTTTAGCATGATATATCGAATACCTTATTGCTAAAATTGTGTTGCGACACCTTGCTTTATTTTTAAATTATTTTAATTAATTTATTATACCACGTTGTCAAATATCAACGCTGTGGATAACTGCCAACTCTAAAGGAAGCTGTAAAATTGAAGCATATTTCATTTTGTTTTCAGCTTCAATAAAATTTTCCAACATTTTTTGCAAATCTGCTTGTTGCATTTTTTCTGCCTGTTTTTTTACTTTTTCTAATTCTTCAGCAGAAAATCCCGAATTTTGTGAATTCAAAAAAGTTGAATCAATTTTCAAAAGCAATTCCTGTCTCAAATAAAAAATTAGGGACTTTACAAATTCCGCCAGATCGGCCCCATTGTCTGCCAGAGAATTTAAAAACATTATTGCATTTTTGGCATTTTTCTCAATTAAAAAATCAACAAATTTTGCGATTTCACCCACCTCTACAATTCCCAACAACTCTTCAATGTCTTCTGAATTTATAACACCGTCCTTGCTTGCAAAACTCAAACATTCGTCTAAAAGCGATTCAGCATCACGAAAAGATCCGCGCGAATTTAAAGCAATTAGCGAAAGCGCCGAATTGTCAAATTTTACATTTTCTTTTTTAGAAATAAATTCCAGCTTTTTTGTGATTTCAGTCATTTGCAAACGCTTAAAATCAAATTTTTGACACCGAGATAAAATCGTAGGAATAAGTTTGTGAGCCTCGGTTGTTGCCAGAATAAAAATTGCATGACTTGGCGGTTCTTCAAGGGTTTTAAGTAAAGCATTTGCTGCCGATTTTGAAAGCTGGTGACATTCGTCAATAATAAATATTTTATATTTTGATTTTACTGGTGAAAATTTTATTCCTTCAATTAATTGCCGCACATCGTCAACTCCAGTGTGCGAGGCGGCATCAATTTCGATTAAGTCCATTGAATTTCCTGCCATAATTTCTAAACACGAGCTACATTTGTTACACGGTTCCCAGCCTTCGGCTGGTCCCCCGTAGGGGGAAAAACCCCGATTCTCACAATTCACCGCCTTCGCAAAAAGCCTGGCTATTGTTGTTTTTCCCGAGCCACGTGGTCCCGAAAACAAATACGCATGAGAAATGTTGTTTCCTTTAATTGAATTAGTTAAAGTTTGGACAACATGTTCTTGCCCAATTACTTCTGACCATGCCTGTGGCCTATATTTTCGATATAAAACTGCCATGCTTTTTTGTTTTAATTACATAAGTTTAACATAATGGCGCGGGGCTTAACAAGTGGACGAAAGTTTGGTAGAATGTTTAAATAATATGTTTTTAGCAATTCATTTAATTATCGGAGCAGTAATTGGCGCATACATAAAAAACATCCCACTAGCAATTGCAATCGCACTGGCAATTCATTATTTATTGGATATAATCCCCCACATTGATTACCCCATCAAAAATGACGAACGCGATCAGTGGAGAAAATTATTTAAAGGCGGTTCCAAAATGGTTGCCGATTTCGGAGTTGGATTATTGGCAATTTTTATGTTTTCTGACAACAGTCCATTTATCTATGCCTGTGCGCTTGTTTCGGCGTCCCCTGATTTTTCAACTGCATTAAAATACCTTTTCCCTGGAAATAAAATTTTAGAAAAACATTACAATTTTCACGCAATAAAAATCCATCAATTTAAGGATGCTGACATCTCAAAGTTTTGGAGACTTGTAATTCAGGCCATAATTGTTATCATTTCATTATCCCTATTAAATAAAACATATTGCTAAAATGAAAATATACAATTCGTTAACGAAGAAAAAAGATGTCCTTAAACCAAGAAAAGGCAAGAAAATCAACCTGTTTGTCTGTGGACCGACCGTTTATGACTATTCACACATAGGACATGCTAGGACATACATCATTTTTGACACATTCGTGAAATATTTAAAACACACAGGTTACAGCGTTTTTTATTTGCAAAATATAACCGACATTGATGATAAAATAATCGCCAGAGCAAGGGAAAAAGGGGTTCGGCCAAAAGATTTAGCTCGTGCATTTGAAAAAGAACACTTAAAAGACATGAAGGCTTTAGGCGTTACCAGTGTTTCCAAGTATGCCAGGGCAACCGATTACATAAAAGAAATTATAAATCAAATACAAAGGCTTGAAAAAAAAGGCTTTGCTTACAAAATTGACAATGATGGAATTTATTTTGACATAAGTAAATTCAAAAATTATGGCAAATTAGCCGGCCGAACCGTTTTGCAAGCCGAAGATGCTGTTACGAGGATTGATTACAGCAGTAAAAAAAGAAATCGGGGAGATTTTTGTGTTTGGAAATTTAAACAGGAAGAAATGGAACCAAGCTGGCCATCGCCATTTGGCGCAGGACGTCCTGGCTGGCACATTGAAGACACTGCTATTACAGAAAAATTCTTCGGCCCGCAATACGACATTCATGGCGGAGCAATAGACTTAATTTTTCCTCACCACGAAGGGGAAATTGCTGTCATGGAGTCAGTTTCGGGTAAATCGCCTCTTGTTAAATACTGGATGCATGGCGGGTTTTTAACCGTTAGTGGCCAAAAAATGGGAAAATCCCTTGGAAATTTTATTACCATTGGCGACCTGTTAAAAAGATGCCAAATTAATTATTTGAGGTTTCTGATTACAAAAAATTTATGGCATTCCTCTGTCGATTATTCTGAATCAGTAATGATTGAAGTAAAATCGGCCGTTGACAAAATAGAAGAATTTCTGCGTAAAATCCGAAATTCTAAATCCGAAATAAGAAACAAATCTCAATCTCAAAATTCAAAATTAATAAAACAATTTAAAGATAACTTTTACAAAGAATTGGACGACGATTTTAATACTCCAAGGGCTTTTGCTGTAATATTTGACTTTGTGACTGTTATAAACGCAAACATAAATTTACTTTCAAAAGCGCAATCAGCTGAAATTTACAAATTTTTTACCGAAATTAACAAAGTTTTCGGATTTATTGATTTCAAAAAAGTCAACAAAACAATTCCCAACGAAATAAAAAAACTTGTTAAAGACCGAGAAGAATACAGAAAAAATAAAGAATGGCAAAAATCCGACCAAGCAAGAATGGAAATAGAAAAGAAGGGTTTTACTGTCGAGGACACTGCTAGGGGCCCTGTTGTAAAAATAATTTGACTTTGGTAAGGTAAATCTATGTCCAACGACACCAAAAAATTACCTCCACAAAACACCGAAGCCGAGCAATGCTTGCTTGGTTGCTTAATGTTGGACAAAGATGCAATTGTAAAGGTTGTTGATTTTATAAACGCTGAAGATTTTTACAAAGGAATTCATCAGGACATTTTTGACGCAATGGCCACTCTTTATGAAAAAGCTGACCCAATTGACATTATGTCAGTTTCTGCCCGACTTAAAGAAAGAAACAAACTTGAAGACATTGGGGGACAAGCCTATTTAACATCATTAATAAATACAGTCCCCACCGCCACAAATGTGGCACACTATGCTAAAATTGTCCGACAAAAGAAAATTTTAAGAGACTTAATTTCGGCTTCTGAGGAAATCGGGTTGTCAGCATTTGATGAAACAGAAGATGTTGACATTTTGTTGGACAAAGCTGAGAAAACCGTTTTTGACATTGGACAACGTGCATTGACGCAAAATTTTGTTTCAATAAAAGAAATTTTACCTGAAACTTTTGAACGACTCGACAACCTTTCTAAAAATCATGGCTCGATGCGAGGTGTCCCAACTGGTTTTAAAGACTTAGACCACAGGTTGTCCGGACTTCAAAAATCGGACTTAATAATTTTAGCTGCAAGACCGGGAGTAGGTAAAACAGCATTTGCTTTAAACATTGCTAAAAACATTGCTGTAATGGAAAATAAATCTGTTGGAATTTTCAGCTTAGAAATGGGTAAAGACCAACTTGCCGAGCGTTTAATTTCGGCCACCGGCAACATTGAAGCTTGGCATTTGCGCACGGGCCAGCTCAAAGAAGATGATTTTTCCAGAATTCAACATGCCATGGGAATTCTTGGTGAAGCAAAGCTTTACATTGACGACGTTGGTTCAATAAACATTTTACAAATGAGGGCAATGGCTCGCAGACTTCAAACAAACAAGGGGTTAGACCTTTTAATTGTTGATTATTTACAACTAATGCAACCAATGAACAGGTTTGCTTCGCCAGTCCAACAAGTTACTGAAAACACAAGAGCATTGAAAATTCTGGCGAAAGAATTAAACATTCCGGTGCTTGTGTTGTCGCAACTTTCCCGTGCGGTTGAACAGCGTACTCCTGCAATTCCGAAACTTTCCGACTTAAGAGAATCGGGGTCAATTGAACAGGACGCCGACATTGTTATGTTTATTTACCGCGACGACATGTACAATGAAAACAGCTTAAAACCTGGCTTAGCTCAAGTAATAATCGACAAGCACAGAAATGGACCAACTGGCACAGTTGATTTGTTTTTTGACAAGGAAAGGTCATCGTTCCGTGACCTAGACAAAAGCGAATATTCCCCCGAAACCGGCGAAATGGGCTAATTTTATATAAAGAAAAAGCCTCAGGATTTCATCCCTGAAGCCGAAATTGATTGTTGAGTGGTGCTTACCAGCCGAAGGCACCTCCCATTATCATCCTTATCCGGATTTCATTCACCGCACCGCAGAGAATGATGCCCCATACTGTGTACAGGGCGCGAATAAGAATTTTGAAAGGCATCGCCGACCCATAGGTCGAAAAATACCACTCCAGGCTGATCAACGCTAATAACCCAACAATAAAGACAAGGATCAATTTCATATTTTTTATATAACATATATATTATAAAAAGTCAATGGATTCAAAAGAAAGACTGCAAAACATTTTTAAGCAATTCCCTACTGTCGGCTCACGCACTGCCGGCCGTTTTGTTTACCACTTAATCAAACAACCAAAAGAAAAAATTGATGAACTTATTTTGGCGATTCAGGAACTAAAAAGCAAAGTAAAGCTTTGCCAAATGTGCTTTAACCCATTTGAAGTCAGTACCACCGACCCGTCCATGGTACTGTGCCAAATTTGTGCTAATCAAAACCGAAACAAAAGTTTGCTTTGCATTGTTGAAAAAGAAGCTGACTTGCTTTCAATTGAAAACACACGAAAATTTACCGGGCTTTATTTTATTTTAGGTGGGACAGTTGAAATTTTAAAAGAAGAATATTTAAAACATTTAAGAATTGAACAACTAAAAAACCGCCTACGCGGAAACAACTTTACCGAAATTATTGTTGCATTAAATCCAACGCCCGAAGGCAAAACAACTTCTGTGTTGGTTGAAGGAATTATAAAAGAAGCTTTGCCGAATTTCTCTGGTAAAATTACTCATTTAGCAAAAGGAATTCCAGTTGGCGGTGAAATGGAATACGCCGACGAAGAAACTCTTGGCAGCGCCCTTGACGGCCGAAAATAAAAAGTATTTTAAAAGCTCCGGAGGATAAATCCAACGGAGCCTTTGACTAGGGGAACTTTTTGCTTATTCCCCAGTCGTCTCATTTTCCTGGTCGCCGTATGCCTGGTAGGCTATTTGTCCTAACCGCAAGACCGATGCACCAAGCGCAATGTACGCCGCGCAATGTATGGCTCGAGCATAAATTGGCACGGTTGATGCAAAACTTACTTTAAATCCATTGTCGATCAGCATTGCCAAAAACAAGCCAAACGCAAGGATGATAATTATGAAAAGAACTGTTTTTTGATTTCTCATTGCTTTCTTATACCACATTTCCACAAAAAAATCAATCCAGCAAAAAACACCCTATTTATCAAGGTGTTTTTTTGTGTTCAAAAAATTAAACGCTTGGGTGAAGACTACCTACTCTCGCGCCTAAGCACTACCATCGGCCTTGGTGTATTTCACTTCTGAGTTCGGAATGGGATCAGGTGGGACAACACCAGAAAAATCTTCACCTAAACGTTTAATCTACCCGCCGAAGAGGCGGTGTTTAGGTTTGGTAAAATTTAAAAAAGTTCATTAGAAACTTACGTGTGTGAATTTACCCGGTTAAATAGCGCTTCGCGCTAATTTTGCTTTGCAAAATTATTTAACTGGGTGAATATTCTCTCAACTTAAATTCTAAGTATATCAAAGGATAAAATGATTTATTAGTATCGCCCGGCTGAAGCCATTGCTGGCCTTGCACCTGCGACCTATCAACCCCATAGTCTGTGGGGAATCTAAGAGTTCTCATCTTGGAGTTAGTTTCGCGCTTATATGCTTTCAGCGCTTATCTATTCCCGACTTAGCTACTCTGCAATGCCCTTGGCAGGACAACAGATACACCAGAGGTCAGTTCGTTCCGGTCCTCTCGTACTAGGAACAAATCTCCTCAAAACTCAACGCCTGCAGTAGATAGGGACCAACCTGTCTCACGACGGTTTGAACCCAGCTCACGTAACTTTT
>Ga0247841_10000907_pt1 | contig 72619 bp, 67 predicted proteins | sample LaCruzMarch2015__2_FD_192410 | JGI IMG/M metagenome (GOLD analysis project Ga0247841, IMG submission 192410) | Freshwater microbial communities from meromictic Lake La Cruz, Castile-La Mancha, Spain - LaCruzMarch2015_18m | ecosystem: Environmental > Aquatic > Freshwater > Lake | place: Spain... | reverse complement strand
TTCTAGGACAGCAAGGCATAAGTGGTTTATTGTCTTTATCGAGAATGTATACTAAAATAAAGTATACCCCCTTTCAGGGTTAGCAGTCTTCGCCAATGTTGTATGTGGTTTATTTGTATATAGCACCACTCCTACCTCTCAGAGTTTTTAACCATATACCGTAGTGTTCGGCACTAGACTGAATATCCCGAAGTACCTATTTAATTCACATGCAACGTAGTCAGTTAAGACTTAGGCTAGTCAACAAGGGCTTTTACAAGCCCACGATCTTTAAGTCGTGGGTTATTGACCCTGATAAAGTTTACAATATCAAATATACCATTATAGTGTGATAGTGTCAAGTGAAATAAAATTGATAGATAAACTTGGTACTATACATTTTTTTAGTCATATTGTATAATCTAGGAGAAAATTTAACCACTAAGATGTATATGATTAGACTGGAAGATCAAATACTGTCAAAACTTATTGTTGATATGCCTTTTTCATTCTTATATGGAAATTAAGGAAACAAAGAACACAAGAAAGGAATAACTTTATGACGCCAAGAGAAGTTGTTACCAGAGCTATTGAATTTAATTATCCTGAGCGCCTGCCTATAAATGGCTACGGTGGTGTCAGTGATGTGATCGGTGTTGGACGAAGGGATATTAGACCACCAGAGGCAGGAGATGATCCAAACGTGGATCAATGGTTGTGCAGATGGGGTCACACTGACATCCCAAACATGGGTCAGGTTAAAGGGCATCCATTGGATGATCTATCGAAAATGAAGGATTTTCCGTGGCCCGATGGCAATGCTCCAAGACGATATGAAGACATGCCACGTCAACTTGCCGAATTTGAAGCTAATCCAAACCTTAAAGACAAGTTTGTTGTAACAGGAATCTTCATGATCCTCTGGGAACGTATGCACAGCCTTCACGGTTTTGAGAATTGTATGATCGATCTCGTCTATGATACGCCAGAAATAAACGAGCTTGCAGATCGGATATTGCAATATGATATAGACGTAGTTCGCAATACTTACCGTATCTGTGGAAACAAGGTACAGGCTATCAATTTCTCTGAGGATTGGGGTACTGAAACTGATCTGATGGTTTCACCTGAATTGTTCAGAAGTTTCTTTATGCCTCGATACAAAAAATTGTTTGATGTTATCCACGAATGTGGTTATTTCGTATGGATGCACTCTTGTGGTAAAATCAACAAGTCTATTGCCGGATTAATCGAGGTTGGATGTAATGTTATCAATATGCAACAGCCTCGCACCAACGGCGTCGAGGAGATCGGAAAACAGTTTGCAGGCAAGATATGCTTCGAGACGCTTTGTGACATTCAAATAACTTTGCCGAATGGTGATCGAGATGAGATCGTAAAAGAGGCGAAAGAGCTTGTCTACAACTGGGGAACTCCCAAAGGCGGGTTTATCCTCGGTGATTATGGCGACGCAAGAGCCATTGGCACAAATCCTGATAACAAGCAGTTTATGCTCAACACATTTATTGAATTTGACCCATACAAAAACAGCTGGAATCCATCTTAGGTACACCATATTAAAGTAGGTACACCATATTAAAGGAGGTTATATCCAGATGATATTCCCTATACTTTTACTAATTTCTATTTTATCCGTATTAACTGCCACGATATTTGTGGCTTCCGCTAATCCTGATTCACACATAAACGGAAAAGTGAAGGTATCCGCCATCTGTATCGGCACTGGCGGAGATTACGATACAAAAATGGCGCAAGCTACCGAGTATCTTCAAATATCGGGTGAGAACAAAGTTGATTTTGCGTGTCTCCCTGAAGAATTCGCCAGCTCTGAACCCGAACCAATCCCCGGACAAACTACGGATGCCATCGCAAAACTGGCTAAACAATATAATATGTATATCATCTGCCCCATAAGTGAATTAGCAGGTGACAGAAAATATAATACTGCGGTTCTTATAGATCGTCAGGGTAAGATCGCTGGTTATTATCGCAAGGTGTTTGTTTTCTGGGGTGAGAATGTGAATTTGAGCGATGAAGGCGTCAAAGTCTTTGATACTGACTTCGGAAAAATAGGCATTCTTACTTGCTTTGATCTGAACTTTGCTGAACTATGGCACGAAGCTGACGCTAAAGGTGCGGAGATCGTCTTTTGGCCCAGTGCCTACGGCGGTGGTATGCCTCTAAACGCTTATGCCATGCTTTACCATTACTACATCGTTCCTGTCGGTTGGGGCAATATCATTGATGTAACCGGTGAGAATATGAAGGACATAATTAGTCCAAAGGAAAAAATTTTCATAGCAACACTGGATACGGATCGGACTTTCATTCATGAAAACTTTATGGGTGAGAAAGTCACAAAACTGCTACAAGATCACAAAGATGAAGTCGTGATGGAACACCATTATAATATGGAGGCATGGTGGTTACTAAAGTCTGTAAAGCCCGGCGTCAGTGTTCGTAAGCTCTGCAAAGAGTATGGTATTGAGACCTTACGAGAGTATCAGCACCGAAGCAGGCAACAGATAAACGAGATACGCAAGGCAGGCGGAAAGGTATGAAGCTAAAAACCTGTTGCATGGTTCAACTTGTGGTAACGTAGCCATGCTGTTTCGATATTGGCATATTTCATTCCCAGAGCTTCTTCAAAGTCTCATACATCAAGGGGTCGTATTTCATAAGCTCCGCTTTTACAAATGGGTAATAGTCATTCGTGCCGAAATATGCCTCAGTTTGTTCTGCGAAATACTCCTGATCATTATTGAGCGCATAAGCCTGCAAATTATCGCCATTGCAATATAAAACAGATTTGTATAATCCAGCTTCAACAGCTTTATCGTAAGCAAATTTTACGTCAGGATTATCATAGCCAAGAACTTGATGATGGTAGCCATGAGCGAGTTCATGCAGAACCATATACGGCTGATGCAAAGACCAGTTCATAAAATTTATGGTGTTTCCGATCTCAATAGACTTCGCTTTTTCAGGATTGAATCCATGTTCGCTTAACCATTCCCTTGATGGATGGTAACATGCACACAAAACCTGTTTGTTATCAAACTCTAACCAAATGGGAACTTTGTAAAGCTCTTTAATTGCTAATTTTGGAACTACACGATTGACGTCATAAAGTTTGACCCTAAGAAGTTTTAATAAATCACAGCCGATCTTCTTTTTGTCATTGAGTAGTTGGCGATTCACGTAGATAGTCCATCCTTCAATTTTACGGATGGCGTAGTTTGAAGTAGGTTCGTATTCGTTTTGATTCATGATCTTCCCTAATTCTAATTAGTTTAGAGCCTTACAAGTTCCATTTTGAAAATTTCTTTCGTTAAAATTTTTTAATTGTAACCCTTTTTTATCATGCCCCACGTTGCAGATGATTTTCCCTGTGGTTCAACATCTGCTAATGCTCCCAAATAGTTCATTACATTCTCGTGCAGTTTTATCATATTATCGCTATATTTGCATTTCTCATCAACCGAACGAAAAACAGTGAAGCGCCAACCGCTAGTAAGAATAGTTCCGCTACCCACCTTATATTCGACCATCGGAGTAACTTGCCCAAACCATGCCTGCGGGTGTGGTTCTTGATATTCCATTACAATTACAGTACCACCTTGGGCAGGACCATTTGGGTAAAAATCCGCCATGCAATCATGCCCATAGCAGTCAATATTAAAACCTTTTACGGGGTCAACGCCCATCTTATCGAATCCAGCGAATAGTTGATGTTTTTCCTGACCAGGCGCCGCTATGATTCCACTGGGATTGTGATCTGCGTTAGGAGCACACAATCTTGGCTCCAACTTTTCAAGTCCGAGGTCAAATACGTAATGAAGTGCCACCTGACTTAAAAATAGCGAGCCTCCTGCTTTGACATAGTTCAAAAACGCATCCTTAGTTGAGCTTTCAAGAAAAACAGGCGGTATAGTGCTGGCGTTTGCTCTATGCCACCAAACTATCTGAAAGTCCTCAAGCTTGACAGATTTTCCGCCATCATCCTTAAATTTTCCAGCACCAGCAGGATGTATAAGGGTAGTTCCGTTATTCAGCTTTGCCCAATTGTATTCCGATTCATCCTCGACAGGCACTTGATCTTCAGCTTCCAGAAATGCCAATTTATAAGACATACTAAAAGCCGGATTACCCAAAAACAAAAGCAAGATCAAAGCAAAACCGAAAGTTAAGAAGACGCCAGATTTTAATAGATTATTCATAGTAATGCTGATATGCCAAGAAGCAATGGGAAATTCGCCTTAACATACCGACTCCTTTCTTTGCTTAAAAAAGTTTCAGGGCTATACGTACTTAAGTTTCCCGTTATTAAGTACGTAATAAGAATACACAGAAAATAGATTTCCATGATCATATTTTACTGAAATTCAATGAGGAATATCAATAGAAAAAAACAAAAAGTTTATACAAATTACAAAATTCACCACCATATCCCGAAGTGCCTATATATTTGCCCCTCATGTGTATCAACTTAAGGACTTTATGTAACCGCTAACAACAATTGATAAGCACTTGGCTTGGTCTTACGCTTATTGACTCCTAACTTTACTCAAACAACGTTGTATCTCTTCAAGTGTCTCATATATTCGTTCCCTAATACCTGATGAAAATGCTTTTGCCAGTTCTCTTGCATGCTTGCGTATCTCCCGTGAAATCTTTACTATACTGCGGTTAGGTCTTTGCACCTGTTAGCATTATCCAATGATGTATCACCATACCTATCAACTTCGCATATAACTCGCTTAATAATGGTAAATTCTCACCAAGTTCATGACTACGATCATGCTCTCGTCCTGATTGTAACTGTCCAGACAGTGAACCACGACTAATATCCAATCGAAAGTGAAGTTTGACACTACTACTGATATTCTTGGGACTACTGCATCCACAACCTTCCCAAATGCCTGAAAACTCATTAGGTATTCAGACGACTCTTTTGTGAAACGTTTATCTAATCCTTGTGGAGATATGTCTAATCCTACTTTAACGCCTGTTTGAGCCAGTTCCTCAAGAGTAGCATCTGGGTTATCTAACCAACCAAAGACCAATGTTTGTATGAAATTGCTTCCAGGTACCTTTCTTTTTCGTGTCACAAAACCGGTCTCGATAGCTTTGTTATCAGCGGATTGTGTTAAAACTCCTTGCATTTCATCTGTTACTTTTGATAGTATATTCATTGGAAGACTCCTTTTTGGAAATAATAATCATCATCATATAACTACACATTTAACCACTTAAGTTGATGCGTATGGGGTATATGCAAAAAACCCCAGCATAAAATGTCATTTCCCAAACCCCGAGGGGGTGATATATTTATAGAAACGACAATCCAAAAACAACTAAAGCTCCAGCGTAGCGACATATAAAAATTACGGATTAAAGATTATAAGATTGAAAACACCATCAATCTTCAATCTTGTATCCTGAATCCTCAACCAATGATGGTCACTTGAGTTACTTACAGGTATATATCACAAATAGATTTGGACCAATACAGATGATATTAATGCATATACTGTAAACATTCCATAAAGAGTAAACTATTACGAATGGAACAAGAAACCAAGAAAATGCAATGATTCCGAACACGATCTCTTCTATAGCGTTGGTCGTGGAAAAGTCGAAAGATTTGATCCACAATTGCATGGTAGATGAGAAATACGTGAAGACAAAAACGGTGATCTTGTGGTAGTTATATCAGAAGCGGTAACTAGGAAACGTTGATAAGAAAGAGACAATAAATAGGAGCAAAAAATGTCAAAATTAAAAGGAAATGTAATAATTGGACAATCAGGCGGACCAACTGCTGTTATTAATAGTAGCCTAGCAGGTGTGGTGCAAGAAGCATCTAAGCACGCTGAGATAACAGGCGTGTTTGGTATGGTTCATGGCATCATGGGTGTGATAAAAGAGGATTTTATTGATCTTGGGAAACAGGATCCAGAAGCGATTGAAGGATTAAGGCATACACCATCCGCCGCTTTATCTTCATGTAGGTACAAAGTATCTCCGAACGAGTATGACAGAATACTAGAGATACTTAAGAAATACAATATCAGGTATTTTTTCTACGCAGGTGGTAACGATTCTCAAGATACAGCAAAGAAGATTAGCTCGATAGCAAAAGAAAACGGTTACGAAATGCGTGCCATCGGTATCCCCAAGACGGTTGATAACGATCTTCCGGAGATTGACCACTGCCCTGGTTATGGGAGTGTTGCACGCTGGCTTGCAATTGCTACCCGTGATGCTGGTCTGGATACTGAAGCGATAGGCATCGTTGACAATGTAAAAGTTATAGAGACTATGGGACGCAACACAGGCTGGATCACTGCGGCAACAGCTATGGCAAAAGAAAATGAGGATGATGCACCGCACTTGATCTATCTTCCCGAAAAGCCTTTTGAGGAAGATAGTTTCCTATCTGATGTGGATAAAGTTTACAAAAAGCTCGGATATGCTGTCATAACCGTCTGCGAAGGTCTTGTTGATAAAAATGGTGAATACATTACAGCATCATCAAGAACGCTTGATACCGACAAGTTTGGTCACAGACAACTTGGTGGAGTGGCTTTATATCTCTGCGACTTGATTGCTAATGGTCTGAAAATAAAGGCTAGATGGGACAAACCCGGCACTATCCAAAGGGTATCAATGGTCTGCGCATCGAGTACCGATCTTGTAGAAGCATACATGGTTGGCAAGATGGCGGTGAAGTATGCAGTTGACGGAAAGACTGATTACATGGTAAACTTGGTGAGGGAACCGGGTAAAGAATACAAATGCACAACTGAACTAATTGAGCTTGAAAAAGTCGCTCTTGGCACAAAGAGAGTTCCAGATGAGTTCATCAATGCAGAAGGTAACTACGTGACTGATGCATTCCTTGAATATGCCCGACCATTAATTGGTGGAGATTTGCCGAAATATTCCCGATTGAAAAAGATACCAGTGAAAATGTAGATAGTAATTGCTTTGTAAGGGCATGTAGAACATGCCCAAAAATGCAATCATATTGGAATTTATTATGAAAAAGATCAAATCTTACATTTAAAAGAAGCAATTGATGTAGTTAAATCCTTATTTTATGATGATCAAGAGATTCTATTGGATACAATAGGAAAACGATTAAGGAAACATCGCCGTGCTGAATTGCTAAAAAAAATATCAGAATCACGAAAGGCTTATGAAAGAGGAGATTTTCGACAGGGAACTGTGGATGATTTCATGAGGGATTTGGATGAATGACAACTATTGATGATTTTATACAAGGAAAAATACTATGGGCGCAACAATAGCGACAACCTCTAAGTTTCAGGAATTGATTGATTCGATTGAGGAATTATCGCTTGATGAGCAAGAGTTGCTTTTAGAAATTGTCCATAAACGTATAATCGATCAAAAACGCTCTAAATTGGAAGAAAGAATTGCGGAAGCTAGAGAATCATATCGCAAGGGTGAGGTTAGGCGTGGCACAGTAGCCGATTTGATGAAGGTTTTAGACGAATGAAGAAGAGATTCATTTAATTGCAATAAGTACACACAATGAAGTTTATAAATTGGAGGTAAAATAATAATGAAAGAATCGTTTTACAAATATTTTAAAGTCGGTATAATTCACTTTATGGCTTATCCCACGACAATGAAGGGTGAAGGTCCAATCCTTGAGACTATCACAAAGATAGCGGAGGATGACTTTTTCACAGCCATAGAGATAACAAAAATCAATGACCCTGAAATCAGGGCAAAAGCTAAGGATATTCTTGTCTGTAGCGGGCTTGCTGTCGGATATGGCGCACAACCTGTCGTTTTGTCCACCCCGTTGAATCCTAACTCACTTGACGAAGCTGAACGTAAGAAGGCTGTCGAAGTGCTGAAACAGTGTATTGATGAGGCAAATTACATGGGCGCAAATCGTATGGCATTTTTAAGCGGGAAAGACCCCGGGGATGATCTGCGGGATTCTGCGCTTGATGCACTCGTAAAAACAACGAGAGAACTTTGTGATTATGCAGAAGCTAAAGACATGGGTATTGCCATTGAGACTTTTGACAAAGAAATTGACAAAAAGGCACTTATAGGACCTTCTGATCTTGCTTCTGAATTTGCGGATGCTGTTAATCGTAGGAACTTTGGTTTGATGGTTGACCTATCACATTTGCCACTTCTTGAAGAAACGTCAGAAGAATGTGCTTGGTACGTAAAAGATCACGTTGTTCATCTGCATGTTGGCAACTGCGTCATGAGAGAAGGACATCCTGCTTATGGCGATGCTCATCCTCGTTTTGGCATTGAAGGCGGAGAAAATGACGTATGGGAACTCGCTGACTTCTTGAAAGCTTTTATTGATATAGGGTTTCTGAATGGTGAACGTCAGCCGTTTATGAGTTTTGAGGTAAAACCTATGGCAGGCGAATCAAGCGAGATCGTGATTGCCAACGCTAAAAGGGCATTAAATCAGGCTTGGGCAATGATATAACAAATGGTATAGTTTAGTGGCGTTTGTTGTCAAACGTCACCAAACCAAGACCTCATACCTCCGTGAGTATTATGAACTATTGTTGTTACATAAGAGTGGGAAACTTATGTAAGTATAATCCAAAACATTCATCTAAACAAAGGAGTAAGTATCCTGAAAAGTGATTTTTCCATTCGCTTTTTAGTATACCAGTAAGATTTATGAAAATCACCAAACTGGAGACAATGTGTCTGTCACGTCCTCATGAACCAGAACGCCAATGGTTCACTTCGTCTTACCTGACGATCAAGGCAGATTGTGCTATTGTCATTATCCACACAGACGAGAACTTACAAGGTATCGGTGAAGCATGTGCTTACGGTTCACCTCCTCAGATCAAGGATTGGGTTGAATGGATAGCGCCGAGTATGATCGGTAAAGACCCTTATGATCCGATGATCGTTCCTCATCCCAACGGCAGATCGTGGTCTCACGACACTGCGGTCGCAGGCATTGATTCGGCATTGTGGGATCTTAAAGGTAAGATTGTTGGTAAGCAAGTCTGTGAGCTTTTGGCTGAGAAACCTCTGGATAAGGTACGTCTTTATGCTTCGAGTGGATGTCGGTACAACTGGCATAAAAAGCCTGAGCAATTGATTGAGGAAGCCCTTGAATATATTAATGACGGTTATACTGCTATGAAGTTCCGCATTGGTACAGAATGGTCATGGGATGGAGTAACAGTGGATCGTTTTCTTGGACTGGTGAGAGAGTTGGTTCAAGCTGTCGCAGGACGCATGGAACTGATGCTGGATGCGAACTGTCGTTTTACTGAAGATCAGGCGATGGCTGTTGCTAAAGAGATCGAGCGGCTGGGATTCGTATGGTTCGAGGAGCCAATTCCGGGTAATCTAATTGATGGTTATGCGAAGATATGCGCTTCAGTAGATATGCCAATATCAGGCGGAGAGGTTTTAACCACACCAGAACAATTCAGACCGTATATGGATAAAAAGGCTTACGATATTGTTCAGCAGGACGCAGGTATATGCGGTATCACAGCAGGAATGCAGATCGCTGAATCGGCTAATCATTACGGCGTCCATACCTGCCCTCATAATTGGCACAATGGATTGATGACAATGGCAAATGCGCACTTTGTTGCATCATTGCCGAATCCTCATGTATTGGAATTGTGCATGATACAGGGTCCATTACAGTGGGAGATTCTAGCAACAAAGCCAAAGATCGAAAATGGCTGGCTGATTATGCCCGATAAGCACGGTCTTGGTGTTGAACTCGCTGAAAACCTTGAAGAGCGATTCCCTTATGTTGAAGGTGGTTATGGAATACAGGTTAAACCAGAGGATTAGTAAAAAAGGATGAAGGCGGAAGGATGATGGATGAAAAAGAAGAAACAAGTATTAATGTATTTGATCAGTTTGTATATGATCAATTACAAATTGATATTTGTTCAAATGCAAACTGTGTTTGATCAATTTCATCCTTCATCCTTTTCTCTGTGTCTCCGTGGTTATTTTCTTTTTGTTTCTATAAGTGAAAAACTCGTATAACCTAATGCTTTGGGGAGGTATAAAATGCAAATACTCAATCTTGAAAAAGGTTTGTTTTTCCAAATGGGAAAAGGGCAAAACTGGCGGGTGATCCATCCCGATATGGGAGCAAAACAGATAACGCTCAACCATGGACTGCATGAACCCGGGAATGAGTTTACTCAGCACACGCATGATGAGACAGAAGACCTTATTGTCTCTCTCGAAGGCGGTGGTTCCATGCGTCAGGGGCATATCTATACACCATTCAAAGCTGGAGATGCCCTGTTTGTTCCCGCTAACGAGGTTCACGGCACAAAAAACACAACTGACAAACTCGCTCGTGTGATGAGCTTTCAATCGCCACCAGACATGGCTTTATATCGTGGTGAGCGTGATGTAAAAGAAATTCCTAAACCCAAAGAAGGACACGCAAGCGGAATTCAAATAATCACTATGGATAAAGCCGGACCAGTTTTTGGTAAACCGGGAGATTGGAGAAACGTTGTTTCTAATACAAAAGGTGCAAAACATCTATCAATGGATTATATAAAGCTCAATCCCGGTGATAAGTTTCAGCATGAACCTATAAAGATGGAAGGGATATACGTTCTAATCGTTGGTATAGCGTCATTAAACATTAATGACGAATATTTTATCCTTAACTCTAAGGACGTCATTTTTCTTAATCTCGGTGATACGTTCAATTTGAAAAATATTGGTGCAGGTCCAACCAAGCTAGTTCATTGTTGGGCTATATAGTAGTCAAATAACACACACCCGACCCTTTCAAGAGGGGGAATTTGCTAAAAGGAGTCTAAATTAATGCCATTTCCTACCTTCTGGAAAACAATAGAGGAAAGATATAAAGCGAAATTATCACATCAATTCTTGCTGTATTTCAATATAAACGACATGATATATGATGATATATATGGATACCTTTACACAAGGGATTATCTATTGGAAAGGATGAATTACCTCGGATGCGATGCTGTTTTGTACTATACCCGATCAGAAGGTCTTTTGTTTCCCAACGTAACATTACGAAATGCTTATCAGAGTGCATATAAGCTGACACGAATTGAGGAAATCGAACCGCTTCCAGACCCTCCAGAGGGACAGGATTCTATCACTATAAGGAATATAAACTCTGGTCTCAGGAAAGTTGGTGAAGAGACAAAGATAACAAGAGAACCGCAGGAAATAATGGCAATGTTAGAAAAATTCTTCAAACAGGGGTTGGGAGACTTGAAAGTTGGGGTACTCATAAATGATATAGATAAACTGCTACCAAACCGTAGAAATAAGCCTTTGGCTGGACAGGAGATAGCTGACATCGAAACTTGGCAGAGATGGTCAGTGGATCTACAGATGAGATCTCGTGGACACATAATCCTATTGCTTACAGAAAATATCTCAAACGTTGCACCAGAACTTCTCATGAGTGATGGACTCTCACCTTTCTCGGTTGAGATACCTATGCCAACTTATCAAGAGCGATTGGCTTTTATACGACATTTACTTTACATACCAGAAGCGGAAGGTCAGGAAGGAATGTATAAGATTGATCTTCCAGAGGGAATATTATCTGAGGATTTTGCCGTCATGACTCATGGTCTGAACCTGCTTGACATTCAAAAGCTATGGATAATGGGCAAGACACGAAAAACCGTTGTTTCTCCCACGATGGTCGTTCAGCAGGATAGAGAGTCAATCAAGACGAAAAGCTATGGTCGTCTTGAATTAGTGTATGGTGATCATGGTATTGAAGCTGTTGGCGGACTTGGTAACGTGATTAACTATATGGGAAACGTCATCAACGCATTGAAAAACTGGGATGCAAAGAGTGTTCCCAAAGGTATTTTGATGGTCGGTCCACCCGGTACTGGTAAAACGAACTTAATCAACGCTATTGGTCGAGACATGGGTATCCACATTGTGAAATTATGCGGATTGCGAGGGAATGACCCTGCAACTCATGGTGATTGGGACATTCATCGGGCATTGGATATAATACGTTCTCTCACACCGGTAATGGCATTTATTGATGATATTGACAAGATCGGATATTATACAGGTACAGATGAAAACGAACGCAGACTAATAAATCAGCTTATGGATGATCTTTTAAAATTTATGAGGGAACCATTGCTTCGTGGGAGAGTTCTCTGGATTGGCGCAACAAACAGACCCGATCTTGTAAATCAAGAATTCCGCAGGCAGGGAACGCTAGATGACGCAATACCTTTCTTGATTCCCGATATAAGTGCAAGAGAGGACATTCTCACAAAGATATTTCCCAGAAATGCCATACCTTATGATGTAAACATAAATTTTGGTGCAATAGCAGGAAAGACTGATAGATGCACAGGCGGGGATTTGGAATTGCTCATGATGAGGAGTTTTCAGAATGCGCATCTAAATAGCAGGGATATTGTTATAGATGCTGATCTAATCAAATCTGCTGACGAGTTCGTTCCACCTCGTGATACGAATCTTGACGAATACCTGATGTTAATTGCCATAAGGGAAGCCAGCATATCAACTCTAGTTCCAAGGCAGTTACCGGGCGCATTGAATGATAGAGTTTTTGAAAATAACGTGATCAATAAAGCGAAGATTAATCAGAGGATACGTGAGTTAGAAGTATTGTTAAATATTCAAGGTAGAAAATAAAAAAAATGGTCGGGGTGACTGGATTCGAACCAGCGACCACTTGAACCCCATTCAAGTACGCTACCGGACTGCGCTACACCCCGACAAAAAGCTATTTTTTTAGTATGTCTGAGACCTTCTGAAGTATATTCCTGACATTGCTCAATACCGACAATACCTGATTGCTTGTTTGAACAGTCCCATCTTCTCCGTTCAATTTCTTTTTTGCACCAGCTATTGTACAACGTTCTTTGTACAAAAGTTTCTTAATCTGCAAAACTGTATCAATATCAGCCTTAGTATATATCCGCTGACCAGTTTCATATTTGAAAAGATATCTAACACATAATGATTATAACACATAATTTTGTACGAGATCAAGGGTTTTCTTCAGGGTTCAGAGTTCAGGGTTCCTCGTTTCTTCATTTTCATCCATCATCCCTCATACTTTCTAACAACTCTCCGTGTTTAACTTCCTTTTATTTCTATAACTGAAAAACTCGTATAATATTCTGATTGACATTAATTCTACTCTGTTTTATAATAGTCACATAAACAAATTTGTGTTCTTATTGTCTTATTTAATGTACGTGTGTTTCTACTAACTTATTACAACTAGGAGGAGGAATATGGTATGTTCAAAAAAAAGTTAGTATTGGTTTTGTTATTTTTGTTTGTTCCAGCCTTGATAGCATTTTCGGCGGTAAAGCCAGAGAATATCATGGGGATGTGGTTCTTTGATGAAGGTAAAGGGGACACAGCGACAGATTCATCTGGAAACAAGAATGATGGCACAATCACTAGCGCAAAATGGACAGATGGAAAGTTTGGCAAAGCTCTATTGTTTGAGGGAGCCGGGGGGGTTAAGATTAATTCTAGTGAAACATTAAACCTTGGTGATCAATTCACGATGATGGCGTTCTTTAATGCCAAGACATTAAACAACTATCATGCGATTATCTGCAAAAACAATGAGTATCTACTGCGTATGGACAACCTAGCTGAAGGGGGCAAGATGTCAGCCTTTGTGAATCTTGCTAACAATTGGGAACCACGCGCAAGCGCTTTTGTTCCAGTGAAAGACACATGGTATCACTATGCGGCAGTTTACAGCAGTAAGACTCAAATGCTAGTCGTTTATGTTGATGGTGTAAATTCAGGTCAAAGTGGTAGAGCAGGCAAACCCAACCCCAACCAAGAACCTGTAAATATTAGTAACTGGGGTGGTGGTAGCAATTTCTTGGGGATAATTGATGATGTCGCCATCTTTAATGTGGCTCTAGAAGAAAATGATATTAAAGCAATTTTTGAGAATGGATTGAAAGTCGCTTTAGGCAGTAAAAGCGTTGATTCGTCTGGTAAGCTCGCAACAACTTGGGGAGATGTAAAGTATCGTTAATGTTAATTGTTTCGCAACTTTAATGGAGGGTTTTTGAAAATGAGAAAGATGACTATGATCGCATTTCTATTGGCTTTTATCCTTGTTCCTGCTATTGTTTCACATGCGGCGGTAGATGTAAAAACCGCTGTTGCCGTCTGGCTATTTGACGATGGCACTGGTGATGTTGTCAAAGATTCAACGAGTAATAAATTTGACGGTAATATTGCGGGAGCTGTATGGAGCAACGGTAAATTCGGCAAAGCGATTACTTTTGATGGTAAAAGCTCTATCACTGTTGAATCTAATGACAAGCTTAACATCGGCACTGATCTTACGCTGGTGGCATACTTTAACGCAACAGATTTGGCTGACTATCGTGTAATTCTAGTCAAGAATAATCAGTATCTTATGCGTATTGACAACCCGGCTGAAGGTAACAAAATGTCAACCTTTATAAACCTCGGTGGATGGGAGCCGAGAGCAAGCGCAATTGTGCCAGAAGCGAATAAATGGATTCATTATGCGGCGGTTTATGATAGCGCTGCAAAAAAAATAACTATCTACGTTAATGGTGAAGCCCAAGGTGAAGTCGCCAGAGAAGGCAAACCAACTGCAAATACCGATGCGATAAATATTGGTTCTTGGGGAACGGGCAGTTACTTCATTGGCATGATAGATGATGTTGCAATCTTCAACGTAGCATTATCTGCGGCGGATGTCAAATCTATTTCCGATAATGGTCTGAAGTCTGTTCTAAATCTTGATGCAGGCACATCAAGCGTCAACTCATCAGCCAAGCTTATCGCTACTTGGGGCGATCTAAAGCAACACTGACATTATGTCATAAATTGTAGGGGGAACCTGTGTGTTCTCCTCTAAAATTAACAGTATCAGCGATTACATATCTAAAAATCTCTTGCGATTTTGTAGAAGAACAAGAAAGGAATAATAGGATGAAAGTAAGACATTTGTTGATTGGTGTTACTGTTTTGTTTATTGTTAGTTTATTAGCTACCTCAAGTTATGCCAAGTTAGACCTCAAAACCTGCATTGGAATGTGGCTATTTGATGAAGGCGAAGGCGATATAACCGCAGATTCCTCTGGAAGCAAAAATGACGCGACGCTCATGAATGGTCCTAAGTGGGTGGACGGCAAATTTGGTAAGGGTGTGAGTTTTGATGGCGTGGATGATTTTGTAGGACTTGCCAGTCAGCCTGACATAACGAAAGGATTCACATTCAGTGCTTGGGTAAAGAGAAATGCCGAAACTCCTTCATGTCAAGAGATATTTAATAACCATCGGTTTTTCTTAAGAACGCAACCAGAAGGTGAGGCTGCTACCAATCCCTTTGAAACGTTTGTTAATTTAGCCGACGGTACAGTTGAGCCAAGAGCATCGAGTGGTGTAGCGTCTACTGTAAAGCAATGGTTTTTTATTGCTGTGACTTGGGATAAGACTACACTTAAAATATATGTTGATGGTGAATTCAAGGGTCAATCTACAAGAACAGGTACTTTGGCTACACCAGTGAACGCTCAGATAGGTCGGGGTGAACAGAAAGACTTAAATGCAAATCCTTTTAACGGCATCATTGATGACGTTGCATTTTTCAGTGTGGTGTTAGAGGCAGGAGACATCAAAACTCTCATGGATCAAGGGCTAAAAGAGTCGCTTGGTCTAGCCGCTGTTGATCTTTCTGGCAAACTTACAACAACCTGGGCTGGTGTCAAAACCCGCTAACGTCAAGACATTTGCTTCCAATTTTGGGGGAGAACCTGTGTGTTCTCCTCTAAAATTAACAGGAGGTTTGTAATGAATCGCAAAATTTTTGTCGCCATTTTGTTGATATGCTGGATATTTTTATTAATAACCCCGGTTTATGCCAGTCGTGACGATTTTGATTCTACAAAACTCGGTGAAAAATGGGTATGGGATAACCCGGCAAAAGACAGTTCCTATGACCTTAAAGAGAAGCCGGGATGGCTGAAAATCACTTGTGCCGCAGGAGATCACGATATATGGAACGTCCGTATGGGCGGACCGGCAATGCTGTTGGAAGCTCCCAAAGATTATACTTTTGAGACTCATTATACTACTCAGATCGCAAGCAACACCTCTGTAGGACTTGTCTTTCTCAATGAGGACGCATTGGGAAATGCGCAATCACCAGGACCATGGTGCGCACTTTTCACGCAGCCCGGTAATCAATTGTTCTGGCAACATGCTGTTGGTGTTGATGCTAACAAAGCGGCAGTCGCCAACGGGGAAGATGTATACATAAAGGTGGAAAAAGCGGATAAAAACTGGAAGTTTTATTATAAGGCAAACGCTGACGATAAATGGGCGCTAGTCATAGAAGATACCTACGATATTGGCGCTAAACACTATGCCGGTTTCATGGTAAAAAACTGGAATCCCGGTCCAGAAATCACTGGTTACTACGATTATGTTGAAACCTCGTGGTCATTTGCGGCGCCAGTGGAATCAAAAGGCAAACTGACTGCAACGTGGGGACATATCAAGCAATAATGACTGAATCAAATTTGATTTCTTTGTGATCTTAGTGTTCTTTGTGCCTTTGTGTTTAAATTTTTTACAGTGCCTTATTCCTACAGGAGGATTATAAAATGGAAAAACTTTCAAAAATACGTGAACTTATGAAACAAAAGCAATTAGATGCTATCGTTATATCAAGTCAGGGGAATTTCTCGTGGTTTTCTGATGGAGGTCGTGGTCATGTAGCAATGGCAACTGAATCCAGTGTTGGATCATTCTTTATCACTCTGGATAAAGTATATCTTATCACCAACAATATCGAGGCACAAAGGCTAAAAGAAGAAGAATTACCAAATCTGGATTACGAGCTAGAGGAACATCCATGGCACGATAATAGTAAGAAAGATCAGATCATGCGTGAGTTATGCGACGGAAAACGTGTTGGGTCTGATACACCTGCTGACGATACTACTAACGTAGCTAATGATATTGCCAAACTTAGATATACCCTCACTGATCTGGAAGTAGAGCATTATAAGGAACTTGGGAAGCATTGCGGTGAAGCGATCGGTAAAGTCTGTAAAGTAATGAAACCCGGTTTGTCAGAATTCGAGATCGCAGGCATTATGGCTTCGGAATTGTATCGCAGAAGTGTAACTCCTGTTGTTTTGTTAATTGCTGTTGATGACAGGATTGAGCGATACCGTCATCCATTGCCGACAGATAAACGTATACAAAAATATGGGATGATCGTTATCTGTGGACGTAAATATGGATTAGTCGCATCAGCAACGAGGCTATTTCATTTTGGTAATATGTCAGATGAATTAAGGCGAAAACACAATGCTGTTGTTGAAGTTGATACAGTGTTTATCGCAGAAAGTCGTCCTAATGCTGTGATCGGAGATATTTTCACATCGGCTCAGGAGATGTATGCTGACAAAGGTTTTCCGGGCGAGTGGCAGTTCCATCATCAAGGTGGACCGGCAGGATATGCACCAAGAGATTACGTTGCGACACCCGGTGATGCAAGTAAGGTACTAAAACAGCAGGCTTATGCGTGGAATCCATCAATCAAAGGCACAAAATCAGAGGATACTATTATAACTACCAGCGATAAACCTGATATCATCTCTGATACTCCAGATTGGCCCATGATCACTGTCCAATATAAAGGTGAAACGTGGAAACGACCTGATATTCTTGTATTGTAATCGTTAAAAAATAACCCACGAATATAGAGGAAGGATTCAGACTTCCGAATTCAAAGGATGATGATAATCATGGTTTCTGAGCAGACCATTGCAGAGGTCACAAAACGTCTGGTAGAAGGTTTTCATCCAGATCAGATAATACTTTTTGGTTCTCAAGCACGTGGTACAGCAAATGAGCATAGTGACGTTGATATTATGGTTATATGCTCAGTTAAAGATGATCGTCATACATTAACAGTGGCTATGCATAGAGCTTTAAGAGGACTTGGGATCGCAAAAGATATTGTTGTACTTACACCAGAGGAATTTGAACGTGACCATAGAATACCAGGTACTGTAGCACGACCAGCTTGGTTGGAAGGTAAAATTCTATATGAGTATAATTGATGATATTATTGAAACGGTAAGGGAATGGATTTCTTATGCTGACGATGACTTACGTTTAGCAGAGCATACATTGAAAACGATAGATGACTGCCCATATAATTTAGTTGCATATCATGCTCAACAATGTGTGGAAAAATATTTAAAGGCCTGGCTTATCTATTCTGGGATTGATTTTCCATATACACACGATATATCTAAATTACTCGAATTATGCGGTAATGAAATTGTCTGGATAAAAATGCTAGATGATGCTGAAGAGATAACAACGTATGCAACTATCGTACGTTATCCAAGAAAAGAGGAAAAAGTGACTGAAGAAAAAGCACATCAAGCAATTCAGATTGCCAATCATGTAAAAGAAACTGTACGAACAGCATTAATTCAAAAAGGAATGAAGATTTAGAGTTAGAAATGCTTCTATCGAATATATGAAAATATCCATCTCATGCCTACTAATACTGTTGATAGCCGCTATATGTTGTCAAAACGCATATTCAGATGAGAGTATACAACTGACTCAAGACGGCAATACAGAATACAGGATCATGCTCAGTCCTAACGCTTCATCAATAGAAACATTCGCAACTCAGGAATTGCAGGGATACATAATGCAGGTCTCTGGAGCGTTTCCACCAATAGCTGGACCGGATGAACCACCACTTGGAAAACGCATATTCATCGGTAAGGGCATCCTCGCAAAAATGGGATTAAATATTGATGAAAGCACTCTTGGCTCAGACGGTTTTGTCATTAAAACAGATGGTGATAAAATTTTCATCGCTGGTGCTACACCCAGAGGCACTTTATACGGTATATACGCCTTCATTGAAAGTATCGGTTGCAGGTGGTTTGCACCGGGGGTAAACGGTGAAATTATCCCACAAATCCCATCCATAACAATTCCACAATTGAATATTTCAGAACGCCCTCGTATGAGTTATCGGGGATTCAAAAGCTCGTTTCTTACCACTTACACAAATACGGAATGGCTTGATTGGATGGCAAAGAACAGGCTTAATCTATTGATGATTGACGATACTATGTATAACGACCTGAAAAATACTGTGTGTGGAGAATTAGAAAGACGAGTTATACAGGTTGGGGTTAGCTTTGAAATTCCCGAATCAGAAAATGATAATAAAACTAAAGATGATGTTTCCTCAGAAACGTTTACGAAAAAGCTGATGGATTTCATAAACAGTAATCCAGAGGTTAGTATAATAGAACTTCGTTTAAAAACATCAAATAAATCTGAAATCAATTCGATAAAACAAGAATCGTCTATTAGTATCGCAAATACAATACACAAGAATTACCCGGAAAAAATTGTCTCTATACAAGTTGATTATAGCGCAGTCAAATCTTCTGGAAAAATCTTTTATTCTTCCGTTACTCGGCGGAACGAGAACGGTAAAGGGGATTATGTATTCTCTTTTGTGCCAACGGAAAGGTGTTATCGTCATTCTCTTGGTGACAGGGAATGTAAGATCAACGATAAACAGAGAACCTGCATAGGAACACTCCAAAAATCAGGTAAGAAAATTAGCTTATACGAATATTACATGGCTTCTTACGAGCAAAATTCCCTGCCTTTTCCCATTCTTCAAACTATATCTTCTGACTTCAAGTATCTATCTAACATTGAAGGATTTAACGGAGCCGTTTCACAATGCGAATCGAGTAATTTTGGCACTTATGGGTTGAATTACTACGTTTTTTCCAGAATATCATGGAATCCACAATACGATCTGGGTATGATCGTGGATGATTACTGTAATAGATACTATGATAAGGCTTCGGAACCTATGAAAAGATTTTTTTCTATTCTTGAAGATGCTATGGCTAAGACGGAGCATTTCTCTTACATTGATCCTCCCGAACTGATAATAAATATTTTTGACGAAGTTATGCTCAAAGAATTACAGGATCAGCTTGATATGGCAAAATCCCTTACTGACGATGTTATCGTATTTGATAGGATAAGAAAATCTCAGTTATCCCTTGACTATACAACACTTTTGTGGAACACAATCTATTATTATCTTAAAGGGATTGAATTTCAGGAAGCAAAGAATAAAGACGCTAAAGATTATCTCCAAAAAGCTTATGAAAATGGCGATAAGCTCGTAAAATTCCTTTATCGGAATCTGGAAGAAAACGTTTTCATTGTTACAGAAAGCTTTGTTTTTGATTACCTCGAACCAATAATCAGCGATGCTCGTGGACGTTTAGATTCTCTTGGGTCATGAAACTATGCCTTATATAAAAGCCTCAAAATATCTATTGATATTTACTCTACTATTTCTGGCAAATATTGGTTTATCTGATGATATTATCGCACTTGCTGATAGCCTATCAAAACAAGGCAGATACGACGAAACAATAACAGAATATAAAAGATTTATTTTCTTTAATCCAGATCACACTGATAATTCCCAAATACTCTATAAGATGGGATTGGCTTATCGTGCTGAACACGACTGGCGTCATGCCATTGAGGCTATGGAAACGTCAATAGTTTTAACGCAAGACCCAGAGATTGCAAGCGAAAGAAGATTGTCGCTTGCTACAACGCTGATAGCCAGCAAAAATTATAACCTTGCTAAATTGGAATTAGTCAGAATATTCGACTCTACAAGAGATAATTCATTGTCTCGTAAGGCATTATATTCCAGCGGGATCGTATCTATTTATTCGTTTGATTGGGACGCAACGGAGAAGAACTTTAATGATTTTTATGATGATTCCAGCAATAAAAGTGCGCGAGAATTAAACTCGACTTTACTGAGGGCGAGAGATTCATATAAATCTACGACTACTGCAAAGATACTGTCAACAATAATCCCCGGTGCAGGACAGGTTTATGCGGGTAACTGGCATGATGGTCTGAACGCATTTATCTTAAATGGCGTCATTATAGGTTTCATCGCAAACTCTGCCTATAAGAAAGATTACAGAGATGCTTTACTTATAACTTTTTTACTATCGTATAGATATTATAAAGGTAATAGATACCATGCTGAAAAAGATGTGGAGAAATATAATGCTTCTGTTGACCTTAGAACAGCAAGAGAATTATTAAAGATCGTTTCTCCTGACGAACCTTAATGCTCGTGAAAAATGAACCATCCCACGAATTATCAATAAAACCCTTCGTGCTATGCAAGATGAGTTTAGTCGCCTTTGACATTTAGCGGTTGCCCTCTCTTGCTTATCAATGTTGATCCATACGGGTTATTTTCCAGTATCCAGACGCCTTCGATAATGCGAATATAAGGCTCCCAGAGCTAGAGCTTGAATCATGCTGGACTGTATAAGATGAGTTTGCGGTCGCCTCGTTCCCATTAACAGATACATTGGCGTTGCTAATTTTGATCTTTAGGTTTTCATATTGTGCAAAAGCGGATACTATCTTATTCTTCAAGGCAGAATAATCCTCTCCGTCTTTTGAGTAGTCTGATGAAATACTAGCCATAATCATATCTATGTTTTTCTTATTGTATCCTTCAATGTAGTTATCAATTATCGCTTGTATTTCTGCCGTAGTGTTGGCGTCTTGAATAGAAGCGTTTGCTTTCTCTTCTACCGTTTGAGTCGGTGCGGATTTTTCGTATCCATAGAGTTCAATTTCCGCTAACCTTATTGTTCCTGTAGTAAATTGGTAATATCCCTTTCTGACACTTCTGCTGTCATTAGTCCACCTTATGACCAGTCGCATCCTTGACGTTTGTATTGGTTGAAACCTTATGGTTATAACTCCGCTTTTGTTTTCCTTAATTTCATTGCTAGCTTGATTTTTATCTCTTCCAATTCTTTCGACTATAGCCCAACTTCTTGCTGAATCAGACCAGAATTGAAGCATTACGTCAGAAACACCAAATTTTTCCGCTGGATATTTCTCCGAGTTAATAGTATAGATGACAGCCCTGTTTACAGTTTTTTCGCTAGGAAATTCTATGACAGCCCATCCCATAGCGGTATCTATATTACCATAACTTGTCTCTGTACGGAGTCCGCGCCATGCAGGATCACTCGCATCGGAACTTCCATCTTGCCCTGTCTGCTGATCTCTATTACGGTCTCTCATTTGTCGCATGACGACTTCTGGGTCCTCAACGCCGTAACCAACATATTCACCTCTTGCGTAAAAACCTTCGTATAGTGTCTCCCATCCTCCCTTCAGGTCCCAGTTATCGGAGGATGCTATGCCATCAATCAGATTTGTTGATAGGTGATCGGGATTTTCTTGCGATACTGTTACCTTTGAGCCATTGCTGGCTAAGGCAAGATTCACTAATCCTTTAGCTTCCAAACCCCCTCCCTTAACAAAACCTACAACAGAGTTTCGGGCAGTGCAACCCGCAAGACATAAGGTTATTGTTACAATTATAATAGCAAAAATTAATCTTTTCATTTATTTTTTCCTTCGCCATCGTGTTCGGCATTGTAAAATTTGGAAAAAACCACAGAGACACGGAGTCACGGAGAATAAAAAAAAGAATCAAAAGCTTCTCTACCCATTTCTAAACTCCGTGTCTCTGTGTCTCCGTGTTTATTTTTCATTTTATTTTTTTTGCAATGCCTCGTGTTCTTTTCAGATCATTGCCTCTCATAATTTTTCGGCTATAATATGCAGAACTGACGTTGGTTTATCTGGATTATCCGACTCACGCTCTTCAATCTCATCAATGCTTTTTATCTCGAAGTGACTTTTGAAACATTCATAAAACTCATCATGGGTGAAAAATTTTACCCAGTGTCCGGGTCTAACCTGTGCGGGTTCGTCCAGATTTACGTGAGATGCTGGTCTAGTCGGGTCATTAATGCTGCGCGCTGTAAGAGTAAGTAACCCGCCTTTCTTTAGGATGTGGCATATCTCGTTTAGGTATTCCATACGTTCTTCCGGGCGAATTAGAAGATGCATTACTCTGTTTGATATGACAGCATCAAAATATTCCTTATAATCATTGAAATTTACGTCTTTTCTAAGGCAGAATTTTGCGTCCGGACACTCTTTTTTTGCCCATTCTTTACCAGTATTGATCCCAATTTCAGAAAGATCAACACCGAGTACCTGAAATCCTTTTTTAGCAAGATAAATAACGTCCCTGCCGTATCCGCATCCAAGATCAATTACTTTTTTGTCCGTGCCTTGCAATCGTTCTGCTATTGTTCTTGCGCATATACTGGATTCGTTACCCCATATATAACCTTCTTTTTGGTAGCGGTTATTCCATAATTGCTGGTTATGAGTTATAGAGTCATGACTTTCTAATGAGTCTTTAGTATTGGAACATCCCATATTTTTTCTAACCAAAATCTTGCCTCCAGAATTTGCTAATTAATCTGTCCTTGCGATAACCTCTGCCTGCATGTTGGGATTCAGATGGACAAAATAGTCGGAATAGCCTGCTACTCTGACAAAATGGTATAATTCAATCAGGGTCATAATAAGATTGAATCAGTTGTTTACCTTTCAGCCTTCTCAATATAAGTCCATGCTCACGCATAAAACTTTCTGATTCTTCTCTAATCTTCATGACCTTTTGATCTGAAGTCAAATCTTTGTCTTCTTCATAGAATTTCTCCATTATTTTATGCAAGTCTTCCATTTCTTTTGATTCTTTCATAAATCAATCACCTCTTCAGGAGAACATATTTCAATTTCTCGATAATCCATCAACCTATTAACACTATTAACCATAACTCTTGTCTTTAATTTTACAATGTGCTTAAAATTCCAGCTAATAACTACATCTATTCCATTAACAGAGGCAATAGCTATATGGATCGCATCGCTTTCAAAACGTTCAGGGATTATCCCTTCTTTGATATAGCGATTGGATAGTTCATTTACTTCATTGTTTACTTCAAGCAATATTGGATCAAGATCCTCTATTAGCTTCTCAAGTTGCGATCTTCTGGGTTCAGAAGATGCTCTAACCTCTCTTATAACTTCATCTGAAATATATACCTGATCAGCAATTATATGCAACTGATCAAAGAATTTAATTGTAACGTTTCTTCTGACAATATCATCTTCTGCAAAAAAGAAGTTGAGAACGCTCGTATCCAGATAACATCTAATTTTCTTCAAATCATCTTACCTCTTATTTACTTTTGATTTTCCCCCATGATATAGCAAGCTTATTGTATGGTTTAATGCTTTGAGATGTAAGTCCAGTGTCATATTCCTCTACAGTAGATAATGCCGAAGTGAAATTCTGGGCGCCTCCAATAGCATATATTTTCCCATTCACTGAAGCGCTTGATACTATGAACCTTGCCGTTGGCATTTCTTCTTTAGTAGTCCATTCATTAGTTGATGGATTATATTCTTCAACTGATGAAAGTGGATTAGGATTAGCTCCGCCATCGTCCCGCCCACCTATTGCGTATATCCTGTCATGGACTACAGTTGTTGATAACTGAAATCTTTTTGCAGGCATATCTGCCTTTTTTGTCCAGATATTATTTATCGGATCATATTCCTCAACAGTTGATAAAACCGTAAAGGCATTATCCATACCTCCAATTACGAAAATCTTGCCAGAGACAGTGCAGGAATCTGCAAAATGTTTTGCATTTGGCATATCGGGCTTTTCTGTCCATTTATTTGTGACTGGGTCGTATGCTTCTACTGTTTTAACAGGATTCCAATTTTGTCCGCTAGTTCCGCCGATAGCATATATCTCGCCATTCACAACACTAGTACAAAGACCATATCTTGGAGTTGGCATATCCGCTTTTTTTGTCCATGTATCTGTTGCAGGGTCGTATTCTTCTATTGCAGAAACAGCTACGTCAATTACTCCACCAATCGCATATATCTTCCCATTGGCTACACATGCTGATAGACAATATCTTGGAGTTGGCATATCTGACTTTTTTGTCCATTTGTCTGTTGCAGGATCGTATTCCTCTACCGTAGTAAATACACCATTCCAGTTTGAGCCTCCAATAGCATATATTTTTCCGTTGACTTCACAGGAAGAGCAGTATCTTGCTGTTGGCATGTCAGCTTTTTTAATCCATTTGCCTTCTTCGGCATAAACAGAGAAGGCAAAAATTACTACTGTAAACAATAATGTTATCATACAAAATCGTATCATCATACACCCCTTTCTTTAAGAGAAAGTCTAAAATTATCATTAGTCGTAATATCTAATAATTTTTCTTTACAGCGCCCCAAGTTATTGCTAGTTTTCCTGATACATCAATACTTGTTGTAGGCGTTTCAATTTTTGGTAGTGAATCAAGAACATTCGATATTTTGCTTGAAATAGGGCATGGTTCATAATAAAGGTAACATTTTTTATCACGAATTTCACAAATTTTTTTGGAATTTCTATTCGTGTAATTCGTTCAATTTGTGTAATTCGTGATTAATTCTTAAATTTTTCCACACTTAAGTCGGAAGAACCTTCTTTTTTTTCTTGATCAAAAAGTGTTACCTTAAATCTCATAAGAAATGAACCATCCCCAATTTTTTACTTGGAACACGCTTCAACTTGAGATTGTGTTCCTTGATATATTTTTCTGATTCCTCTCTAGTCTTTTTAACTCTTTCTTCAGTACTCATGTTCTTTTCTTCTTCGTAGATTTTTTCTCTTATTTTATGTAATTCTTCCATTGTCTTGGATTCTTTCATAACTCACTAACCTCCTCTGGAGAACAAATCTCAATCTCGCGATAGCCTAAAAGCCTATTAATTCCATTAACCATAACTCTTGTCTTTCGTTTTACAATATGACTAAAGTTCCAACTTACAACCAATTCTATTTCATTTATAACAGCAACAGCTAGATGAATTGCATCTCTTCTATATTTTTCAGGAATTATTCCTTCTTTAATATAACGATCGGCTAGTTCTTCTACTTCTATATTTATTTCAAGAAGAATAGGTTCGATCTTATTGACTAATCCATCTAGTTGGATTCTTATTGATTCGGGTGCTTGGTTAATTTCTGTAATAACTTCATCTGAAATACAGACCTGATCAGCAATTATATGCAACTGATCAAAGAATTTAATTGTAATATCTCTTTTGGCAATATCATCTTCTGCAAAAAAGAAGTTGAGAACGCTCGTATCCAGATAACATCTAATTTTCTTCAAATCAATTTACCTCACTATCCTACACAAACTCATGCTCTGTACGTGCTATAACCTCTGCCTGCATGTTTGGGTTCAGATGGACAAAATAATCGGAATAGCCCGCTACTCTGACAAGCAGATCGGGGTAATTCTCGGGATGTTGCTGTGCATCCTTGAGCATATCTGAACTAAGCACGTTGACCTGTATCTCAAATCCGCCGCGCCTCATATAAGTCTCGATAAGGTTTCTGAGTGCCATCAAATCCTGTTCACTTCTTAGGGCATTTTTCGAGAATCTGACGTTTTGTACAAGCCCGCCTATTGCCTTCTTGTGATTCCATTTGGTAGTTGATAATATAGAAGCAGTTGGTCCGGATTTCTCACGTCCTTGAGATGCCCCTGCGCCATCTGCTAACGGGAATCCTGCTTTTCGTCCATCGGGAGTTGCGCCGGTACCTGACCCAAAAGCCTCGTGTATTATCCAGCAGAAGAACCCCGAAACGTAATGGTGCAGACCAACAATATTTGATTCTGTCGTTTCTTCAAGGAAATGCGCCCATTCAACCGCAACAGTGTCAACTTCCTCGTAATCGTTGCCATAAGCTGGAAATCGGTTGCGGATACGCTGGCGCAAATCTTCGTGACCTTCGTAATTGGTTTTGAGTATATCCCTTAATTCAAGTATACTCATTTCCTTTGTCTTATAGACGAGTTCATTTACTACAATCATACTATCAGCAAGATTTGCAAGACCGACGAATGAGTTTTCTACCCAGTTATACCTTGCACCACCACGATCAAAATCAAGTCCTTTCTCCAGACAGTCTTTGATCAGACAGCTTGCAAGCGGAAAACACCCGGTCTTTGCCCTTTGATGCCATGTTCTATCAAGGCTTTCTGCTGCGCCACGAACTGTTTGCGCAAGACGATCTCTAACGTAAGAATTAAGTTCATCAAAATTAGCTGGTTCTTTCAGCCTGCCATCAGCGATCATATCCATAACCTCAAGCAAGGCATTGGGACAATTAAAATAAGGCGCAGTAACCCACATATGTGATGCACCGCATACTTTGATCTCAACACAGGTTGAGTTCATATAGTTATACGAATCCTCATAAGATACGCCATTATCTCGAAGCCCTTCTGCAATGAGTTCGTCATTGAAAAACGCAGGATCACCAACGCCTGTGCTGATCATCTTGCAGGCAAAATCTGTCAGTTCCGAAGGCGTTCCCTCGTGCCATGCTAGACCTACTGTTGGATAAACTAGCTTTGTCGTCATTCTAGCAGAAAGACATAGATAAGTTAAGTCATTTGTGACGTTATTTCCGTTTTTATCATGACCACCGACCATAACCGATTCCGCCGAACCCGGACCAAGGATCATATTACACTGAATATACAGACAGCAGATCAACTCAAACGCTTCTTGCCACGTAATTCTACCTTCGGCAATATCTGCCTCATAGAATGATTGTAGCGTTTGATCCATCCTTCCCGGCGTTGTAAGACCATGATCTTCACCAAACCAGAGAGCTATGATACCCAGATAAATCAACTGGATCGCTTCGTAAAAAGTTTTTGGCGGATCATGCGCAATATTTTGGCAGATAACCGCAAGTTTTCGCAAGGAATCCGCATTTTCAGGATATTCATCAACCATAGACTCGCATTTTCCAGCGACTCTCAGAACATAATCCGAAAATCCCTGCATTGCCATGTCACAGGCACGATAGAATTTACGTTCTTCTTCATCGTTTGTCGCTTCCATTCTGGATTTGATCTCGTCAATTACGCCTTGAATTCCGATTGTTAGGAGTTTTTCAAAATCAGGATGGAAATGCCCGGGGTCTCCACCAGGAAATGGCGGAATTTGTGCTAGAACGGGCTGAACTTCATTTATTTCATGTAATTCCTCTGGAGTTGTTGGGCGCATTTCGGGTCTGCCGACTATTAATTCGCCTTCAGAAATATCAATGGGCATATTTCTAAGTCTTTCAGCAGTTCGGCGACCTCGCCAAACGAGCCAATCCTCATCTTTCTCGCGCTTTGACCACGCCCTTGCGTCAATCAAAGGCATAGTTGGAACGCCATGCCTTGCCTGATTCTTCAATGCAAAATCACGTAGTTTTGCTATTTCTGGACGCATTTGAAGGTTAAATAAACTATCAAGCTCTAATGTTGTGTAAATATGTGCCATTTTATTCTCCCTCATTTTTTGCAAAGAATTCTCCTGTTTTTTTCTTTGCGATCTGATGTACTCAAGAAAACTCATACCTTCCAATTATGCCTTGCAATTCTAGTTTTGTCGGTTGGATTGAGGAACGAAATCCAACATAATATTAATATAGTCGGGTTTCATTGCTTCAACTCGACCTACTGATATTTATTTCTGCGGATGACAAATATCTACGCTTCAGACTTAATCTTTTTCAGGCGTTTCATGACGTCATTTGTGCCTCTACCAAAGTAATCATGCAGAATCTCATATTCGGCGTATAGTTTTTTGTATACTCCATTATTCGCTTTATTGGGCTTAAAGGTTTCGTCCTTGACTCTTGCCATCTTCTTTGCAGAATCGTTGATGTTGTCATAACCACCATTTTTGCTACCGGCGGAGACTGCGCCGAACATGGCTGAACCAAGCGCAGATGCCTGACCGGACTCAGCAACTAGAATCTCTTTGCCTGTTACGTCAGAGTATATCTGCATCAATAGCTTATTTTTCGGCAAACCACCACAGCCATAAAGCTCATCTATCTTTAAGCCTTTATCTTCAAAAGATTTGATTATCTTGTTTGTACCGAATGCAGTTGCTTCTATCAAAGCTCGATAAATTTCCTCTGGCTTAGTATTCAGATTAGCACCCATGAGCAGACCAGTTAAATCAGCATCAACAAGGACTGACCTGTTACCATTCCACCAGTCAATAGCCAATAATCCGCTTTCGCCCGGTTTCAACAACTGTGCTTTTTCTACAAGAAGATTATGAATGTCCAGACCCTTCTTCTTTGCTTCATCAAAATATTCGGGCGGTACGCAAGTATTGACGAACCATGCGAATATGTCGCCAACTGCGGATTGTCCAGCTTCGTAGCCATAAAAACCTGAGAGTATTCCATCTTCAACAACCCCACACATGCCGTCAACGTAAACTTTTTCGTTCTCCATGAACATGTGGCAGATGGACGTTCCCATGATCATAACCATCTTGCGTGCGTCAACAACAGTAGCCGCTGGAACAGCAACATGAGCGTCAACGTTACCTACTGCAACCGCAGTTCCTTGTTTTAGACCTGTCAATTTAGCCATCTCAGCAGTGATCTCACCAGCCTTTGTTCCGGCGGGATAGATCATTTTGGATAATTTCTCATCAACGATATTTTCCATTCTTGGATTAAGAGCTTTGAAGAAATCTTTGCTTGGATACCCTAATCCCTTATCCCACATAGCTTTATATCCAGCAGTACAGGCGTTTCGTTTTTCCTCACCTGTTAGTTGCAGAACTACCCAATCCGCCGCTTCTAAGAATCTATCGGTCGCTTCGTAAACTTTCGGCGCTTCCTCAAGAGTTTGCAATGCCTTTGAGAAAAACCATTCAGATGAGTATCTTCCGCCGTATCTTGGAACCCAGTCCTCATTTCGCTCTCTGCCGACTGCGTTTATCTTATTTGCCTGTGGTTGTCCTGCATGGTGTTTCCAGAGCTTTACCCACGAGTTCGGCTCATCTTTAAATTCGTCCAGCATACACATAGGCGTTCCGTTCTTATCAATAGGTAGCATGGTGCAAGCGGTGAAGTCTATACCAACGCCAATAACATCTTCGGATTTCACATTTGCAAGACGAAGAACTTCGGGAATGGTATTCTTGAATACCTTGATATAATCCGCAGGATTCTGCAAAGCCCAGTCGTGACCAAGCTTTATTTTTCCACCAGGAAGATATTCGTCAATAACACCGTCATCATATTTATAGACTGAGGTTGCGATCTCCTCGCCTGTCTGAACGTCAACCAATAATGCTCTACCTGATTCTGTACCAAAATCAACTCCCAGAGAATACTTTTTTGACATATTTTAACTCCCTTTTTAAATATCAGACTTTTTATCTGATTTTACAGATTACCTTTTAGTTTTACGGACAATGCTTCTACAAAATTCATGACGAATTCTGCATCAGCTTTTGCTTGTTCACCATCTTCTTGTGTGTAAATTCGCTCCATATAGAAAGCAGGACCACGCTTATCAGCAAGGTCTTCTGATATATCTTTTATCTTAATGACTAACTCTGGTTCTAGTTTTATGCCTATTTCATTACAAACGCGAACAAAGACGGTAGCAATATCATGGCTTTTAGGATATTCAACTCCCATGATTTTCAGAACGCTTTTAAGGGAAAGCTCAACTACGTCCTGTGAATGTCTCACTACTACATTCCATGATTTTCTATCATAAGCACGAAGTAATTCATCATAATACTCATGAGTCATGAACATTAGATTGTTCCCTGAATCAAGATTACTCATAGTCTAATCACCTCACCCAGCTTCCAATCAGGTTTAAGCATCCAATACCATGTTCCATCTTCCAATACAATCTTTTTTGAACCTAATTCTCTCAACTTTCCCCTCAAAGATTCAAATCTTTTTTTCAATACACCGGTATCATAGATAATTATACCATGCTCTTGAATATCCAACAAAATCAATGGTTGTTCATATAAATCTTCCTCTGTCATAAATATAGGACTTGGATGTGGAATTAATCCTATTTTTTCTAATTTATGATATTCTTTACTTTCATTTCTTTTCGATCGAACATTTCGATATCGCTCCCATACGTTAAAGTCAATCGGTTTATGCACTATCAGCAAATCTATATCGCTGTCAGGTCGAGCTTCACCACGAGCAACAGAACCAAATAAGGCAAAGGACAGAATGACACCTTCTCCAAAAACATCATTTAATGCCTTTAGGAGTTCATCTAAAAATACTTTGTAAGTTTCGTATCCAATTCCTGTTTTCATAAATATTCCAATAAATAAATCTTAACGATTAGCCTGTTCTTAATTTTTTTGACAAAGCTGATGCAAAATTCATAACAAATTCTGCATCAGCTTTTGCTTTTTCTGCATTTTCTTCGCTATATATCTTTTCCATGTAAAAAGCAGGCCCACGATCTTTGGCTAATTCGTAAGATATTTGCTTTATCCTAGCTATATCCGCGTTTTCGACCTTAATATTGCTTTGTATATAAGTAATCTCAAGAATAGCACCAACATCGTGATTCTTCGGATATTCCACTCCCATAAATTTTAACAGTGCCTTAATAGACAATTCAACTACCTCTTGAGCGCGTCTTACTACCATATTCCATGAACTCTTTCCATAAGAGTAAAGTAAACTTTCGTAACATTCTTTTGCTTCTAAATATAGTCTTTGGCTTAGATCATAGTTATTCATAATTCGATCACTTCCCCAGGCTTCCAATTAGGTTTAAGAATCCAACACCATGTTCCATCTTCTAAAGTAATTCTTTCAGAACCTAATTCATATAAACGTTGTTTAAGAGATACAAAACGTTTTTCTAATACCCCACTATCATAGATAACTATTCCATGATCCAATATATCCAATAAGATCAATGGTCTTTCATATAGATCATTCTCCGTCATAAAGATAGGATAAGGGTCTGCACTTAATCCGAGTGATTGTAATCTTTTGTACTCATAACTTTCATGGACCTTACCGAGTAAAAGTTTAACAAGTCGTCCAATAGGATCAAAGTCAATTGGTTTATGCACTATCAGCAGATCAATATCGCTGTCAGGTCGGGCTTCACCACGAGCAACAGAACCGAATAATGCAAAGGACAGAATGATACCTTCTCCAAAGTCATCATTCAATGCCTTTAGGAGTTCATCTAATAATACTTTGTATGTTTCGTATCCAATTCCCGTTTCCATAATATTCCTTAAATAAATCGGTATAGTTCATAATCAAGATAATACTTTCTACGAAATTTAACCACCGATCTGTTTTCGTGGTTTATACTATTTAACTCTTGCTAATCCTCTTGTGAACTAGCTCCCAGGCATGTGTGATCAGGAAGCTTTCCTCCATGTTTTCAACCATTCTGGTAAACTTATTCATCGGCGCTGCAAAAGTCAGTTCATCTTCAGCGACACATGGACGGGCAGTTATATCAAACATCCCAAGTACGCATCTTGGTCTTTCAGAACTCCCTTCAAGGTAAGGGTACTGAAATGCTGAACCACAACCTGCACAAAAAGGCGTAAATACTGCATTTGGTTCAGATTCGTCAAAGTTTGCAAGCGTGAATAACCCAGCGATGACATCAGGTTTAGCGAAGAATGTTACGACTTCAGGATTATCTGATTCTTCCAGCATATCCCATCTTTTGAAAACGACGAACTTTGCAGGCGCTTTGAAACGTGGTGCATATTTGCCCATCTCTTTTACTATCTCTGGTGATTTTTTGAAACGCTCACCTTCCATTTTACCGGGGATCCCATAAGAAAGGAAATACTCAAAGTTTGGCGCTGCCCCTTCTGCAAACCCAAGGTATCTTTTTCCACCGGAGCAACCGACCTGTTCACCACCGTAACAGAGCGATTTTCCATTTCGTACCTTATGTAATTCACCAATAATGCACCTTCGACCGGGTGTTGGATTTTCAGGTACTTTCGCCATATCAGCATGTCCTGATTCGTCAGTGTAATAAAAAGTGATTGGCAATTCGGCATCATCAAAATATTTTTTCCACAATGTAATAAATTTCTCTTTCATTTCCATATTCATGGCAATTCCTCCATTTGATTAAAGATATGCTTTTTCAGTTACCTATAATAGAACCACAGAGACACGGAGGAAACAGAGAAAGTATGAAGGATGAGTGATGAAGGATGAAACTGTAATACTCGTTTCTTCTTTTTTCATCCATCATCCTTCTGCCTTTATCCTTTTCTCCGTGCCTCTGTGTATCCATGTTTAACTTCTTTTTATTTCTATAAGTGAAAAACTCGTATTAATGATGGAATAGCCTTAGCTTAGACAAAGCCATCACCATTCCATATTCATTTGCTGATTGAATTAGCTCATTATCTCTAATGGAACTTCCAGCTTGAACAATATATTTTACACCGCTTTGCGCCGCCCTATCCAAACTATCTCTGAACGGGAACATGGCGTCAGAACTGAGTGATACGCCTTTTAAGGTGCTTATCCATTCTCGTTTTTCTGGTAGCGTTAGTTTTTCTGGTACTTCCTCAAAAAACGACTCCCATGCTTTTCTTTCCGCCTCTGTTATGTCCTCAAGCAGATATTTATCAATTGCGTTGTTTCTATCTGTTCGGCTTATTCCTTGCTTAAACTTGAGATCGAGAACTACTGGATGTTGTCGCAGATACCATATATCAGACTTTGTTGCGGCAAGACGGACACAATGCACTCTTGATTGCTGACCTGCCCCCACGCCAGTCACTTGACCATCATAAGCAAAACAGATGGAATTTGATTGTATATACTTAACTGCGATAGTTGCAACGATAAGGTCACGTTTTGCCCAGTCTGGAATCTCTTTATTCTCAGTGACGATATTTTCTAGTATGTTATAATCAGGAATGACGTCATTTCTTCTCTGCTCAAGCGTGATACCGAATATTTCTTTAGTCTCCATCTCAGGGGGATTGTAGTTCGGATCTATTTCCAGAACCAGATACTTTCCACCCCTTTTCTCTTTGAGTATTGCAAGGGCGTCATCATCATATCCGGGAGCAATGACTCCATCAGAAACCTCTCGTCTTATTAACTGTGCAGTCGGTACGTCAACCCTATCGCTGAGTGCCGCAAAATCTCCGTAAGACGACATCATATCAGCGCCTCTTGCACGTGCATAAGCTGTGGCTAAAGGTGATAACTCCACGTTATTAACAAAATATGACTTCTTCAATACGTCACTCAAAGGCACAGCAACAGCGGCGCCGGCAGGGCTTACATGCTTAAAAGACGCCGCAGATGGCAGACCCAATACTTGCTTTAACTCTCTGACGAGTTGCCATGAGTTAATCGCATCCATGACATTTATATAACCCGGACTACCATTCCGTACACTAATCGGTAATTTACCGTTTTTAACGTAAATCTTTGCAGGTTTTTGATGTGGATTACAACCATAACGCAATTCTATCTCATTACTCATTTGCATTCCTCCTTGTGGTATTTTTTAGTTTATCTTTTGGCAATTATATGATAGAAATATGAAGATGTCAATGAGTTAAAAGTTTAAGGTTTAATGTCGGATGGTGATAAATAAAAAAGACCATCTAATATGAAGGTTAAAAAAATAATCTGGTAAGTATCGTTTCTCAAATCCCCCTAACCCCCTTTGCTAAAGGGTGAGTTAGTGCCATTCCCCCTTTGAAAAAGGGGGTTAGGGGGATTTAAAAGCTTTGATACTGGATTACCCGATTAATTATTTAATGCTCATATAGATGGTCTTTCGTTTGTTATGAATCAAGAATTTTATCGAACTTTAACACTAGCCCATGTTGTAGCTATTTTGTCTGAGGAGTCAACTGCATTGGCTGTTTTGTAATTTTGCAAAATATCGTCTGCGCTTAGAGCAACATTGTAAACTGCCGCTTCATCAATGATACCACCGAAAAACGCTCCATTACCAAGGTTAGTAGCAGTTTTCCCACCAATACCATACCAAAGGTCTCCCGGATACAGTTTAACAAGCTTTCCTGTTTCCTTTAACTCGGCATTGACATATCCTTTTATAGTGTTACCATTATCTTTGTCATAAGTCATAACAAAATAATACCAGTTGTTAAGAGGGAATTTTCCCAAAGAAATACCTTGCTCTGCTCCAGTCCAAAAGCCAACCTTAAACTCGCCGGTAGATAAAACTTCCATGTGTGAATCATACCAGCCCCCATCTAATGCTTGCTGACCATTCTCAGCGAAAACAACCCCTCCGGCAGTAGGATAAATCCATGCCGCTATGGATATACTTTGCGGTGGAACCCCAAGATGAACCATTATATAACTGCTTGAACCATCAAGTTCCAAAGCTTTGCTAGGTTTCTTCCTACCATCAACCCACTTCGCTTTGGTTATTGTCCCATCAATTTTGTTTCCAGAGGAATCTTTGGCTGTATCGCCATTACCCTCATCAAACAGCCATAAGCCAGAAATAGATTTTGGGTCAATCTTGGCATAACTCTGGGTAGTCAGCATACCTGTAACAAAAATAACAACTAGACCAATCAACAAAAATCTCACTTTCATCATGTTCCTCCTAAAATACATTAGATCATCAACAATAACAATTAAAGCCTGACAGCTTTCTTTGCCTGCCTCGTAAACTACGAGGCACTTATATTGTATAAAACTTCCTTTGCCAAGTCAACAAAAAAACGCCGATTTAATAATATCCAATTAAAAATCCGCTGTTGCTTCCATCTCGAAACGATGATCGGGCTTTGCATCTCTGGCAATCTCGGTGCGATACGTCGCCTTCAATGTTAAATCCGTAAACCATCTCAGCCGGTAACTTGTCTCAATCCTGATCTTGTGGCTTATACCATTGTGAAAATCGTATCTAGCGAAAGGTAACTCACCACTACTTATGCCCTTTGCGATCTCATACTGCAAGGTAGTCGTTCCTTTACCTCTGAAACTAAAACTTGCATTTGAAACCAGTGATATAGTTTTTGTAAGTACTGCTACTTCGTCACTGAGAGCATCTGCATCCCTTTCGGTTTCATAAGAGCCTTTTAGTTCTACCCTTGATATTGTGCCTGTTGGATTAAAGCCTAAAAATAATGAGCGAAACTTTTGTCTTTCTGATATATCCGATATAACATTTCTGGCGATAGGATTTTCGCTACTCGTTGATGGATTTGATGATATTTTCTCCATAGTATCGTCTTTTCCGAACTCTCCACCACAAGAAATCACTTCCGTCAAAGTACTTTCGAGTTTTACCTTCCATCTGTCTGTTTCTGTGTCTTTTGAATTGCTGTTTAATCGTCTATTGAGCGTTCTGCCCATCTCCCAATCCAGCGTTAAAGAAAGCCTTTTTATAGGTGCGATCTGTGTCCTGTACCAATACTTCTTTAGACCGTATATTGTTTTATCTGTCTGCAAATCCTTCAGCACGTAAAAACCTTTAGAGACGTTATCCTGTTCCTCATTGAACCTTGCGCCAACCTCAAACATGGATAACGAGCTAATGATACGGTCTTTTAGTGATAAGCTTTCTGATTTTTTTTTCCGATTAAAAGAGGATTTTGGTCTTAGGCTGAATACTGTCTGAAAAGCTAATGATGCAACAGGCTTATCACTGACTGTCCTTAAAAGCCGAATGTAATCACCCTTCTCTGAATCCTCTCTGTAAGTATATTCGTCTATCTTGACGTAACTGCCTTCACCGGGCTTAAGGTATCTTACCGTTTCTTGTCCATCCACCAGAGTTACTATGTAATTCACGTATTGCTCTTCTTTCTCTGTGGATAGCTTTTTGTCAATCTGATAGTTGATCCTTAACTGCTTGAGGTTTAATTTAAGATCAGCAATATTTGTTGTCACGTTTGATGGTGCATTTTTTTGTAGATTGTCTTTCTCTATGACAAGTTTCCTGCGACCAAAGTAACCCGACAGATCAAGCCATGAAATTGATTTTGTAGATAGATTCAATGCAGATGTCTGTGCTGATGATGTCTTTATCCATTGAATTGAGTCTGTTCTTCCGTTACTCGGCGGAACGAGATCAGCCAAATTTGTTGGTGAAAGTACTGAATTAGCCAGTTGATCTACTTTTCTGGAATATTCTTTTTCAAAAGAGAACTCACCCGATAATGATACTTTATTAAAAGATGGCAACTCCATTGTAAGCTTTTGCTCTTGGCTTTTAAGCTCCTTAGAATTATTATCTTCAATTACTATTGGATTAAGATAGAATGATTGTATTCCCTCACTTTTCAGTTTAACGTTTAGAGTTTTCAGAAACTTGTGGCTTAGTTCTAATGATTCTCTCGTTTTTCGAAAATCACTATTGTCACCTGATTTTGTGGTAGCTTCCTGATAGCGTGTATCTATTTGAGGAAGATTGGGCATTGCTATTCTAAGGCTTCTGCTCCAGTGATCAACGATACTTTTGTAAGGTTCAGGCTGTTTGTATTCGCTGGATGCTTTACCCATGTTACCTTTCAGTTCGATACGGTCTATGGGTTCGAACCATAAATCTACGCTGTAATTCTGTTCTTTCGGTGACGCCGTTTGGCTAAAAGATTGATCGCCGCCAAATCCGATCTCGTCGTAGTTTTTTTGATAGGTAGCTCTGCTTCTGCTGTAAGCTGTTGCCCCAATAGGAACGAAGTTTGGGTCAAAGCTTCTTAAATCAAAATTCAGTTTAAGTTTATCATTATTTGATGAGCCATTTAACTTCCATGCTTTTCCCTCGTCTGGTTTATCTAAGGTTGAGAATGTGTTAAGATCACGCTTATTTAAAGCTATTTCACCTGATAAAAACGTGCTTTCACTCAAATTCAGTTTTCCATCAAAGCCAATAACAGAGCTACTCATAGGTGCTGGCAAAGGAATACCATTACCATCTGGATCAAGTTCGTTGCGTTTCAGGCTGGCGATCTCTTCAGTATTCAATGGGATTATCGGATTATTTTTATCGTCAGACTCAGTTGCATAAGAGACACCAAAGGCAGAATCCAGTCCTAAAAACTTAAATTTTCTTTCATAACTTGAAGTATTGCTATCCTCTTTATGTAAATTCAGTTTTCCTCTTGCCCCGTACATTTTTTGACCGTAATTACGCTCTTCATCAACATATTCAAAATCAACAACAATAACATCTTTGACTGTGAGTAGATGCTTGTTTGTAAACTCGACAATAGGGTCGCCATAGTCTCTGATAACGTAATCTTTCTCACGGCGCATCTTTTCACCGTTGAGCCATACCTGTTCACTTCCTGCGACCATTATTATATACTTGCCATTTATGCTTATGCGATACTCGCTTTGACCCTCTACGCCCTGAAGCGTGACACTTGAGGATAAGCCTTTTGATACCGCACCGATAAGTGTAAACCCACCGATGTCAAAATTCCCCTGTGCCTGAGCGCCTTCAAGCATCTTTGGTGACAACACAAACTCTGTATCGCCAAATGAAGTCTCATAATCACCAAGCGTAGCAGACAGATTCTTTCCCTCTATTTTTATCAGGATTTTGTCAAGGTCCTCAAGTTGTTCAGTAGTGCCTTCAGGTTGTAAAGGCAAATCTTCATCTGAAAGCAGAGCAGATACATTGATGTTATTTGCTATTTTTCCGTTGACGTTTAATCTTGTAGGTTGGTTTATTGAAAGTCCTTTAAGGCTTTCCATTGACATAGATAAAGACTTTGTTCCTGAAAAGGTTAAATCTGATGGTATAGCTTCCAGAGTATTTGTTTTAGTCATACTCGGCTTTTTTTCAATCTCACGGGCAGTTGTTTCTTTTTCTGGCGTAATTTTTTCTTTCTGTTCTTCCGTTACTCGGCGGAACGAGAGTTGTTCAAAGAGTTTTCTCTGATAGACCTTTTGGATGGAAATTGGAATGATACGGTATTCGATCTTGATAATAGATTCTGGTTTTATGTCTTTATTAAGAGTTATCTGACCAAGTTTATAATCTATGGTATAATCGGTGTTTTTTGAAAGTAGGATATTATCCAGATAGATTTTCTCGGTGAGTTGAATAATAGGAAAGTAGATGAGTTGGCGAGGGTTTAGATAATCTTTTCCGCCGATCTCTTCAATTTTATCAGATAGTGAAATATTTTTGCTTTCACTATTTGCAGAAACGTTAATTATTGAATAAATAAAAATAATGAGACTTATGGTCAATTTACCTTTCCATTTTCTAACTCCTATATTCATTTTATTATTTTGAAAACTTCAATATCGGCAGAAGATAAGTCAGTAACGTAAGCGTGATCTTCGTTATCTATTGCAATGTCAAAAGGTTTTTCCAGTTCACTTTGTCCGAATTCTGTTATATAAGTTCCATCGGGCTTGAATATCTGTATTCTGTGGTTCCCCTGATCTACTACGTACACGTTTCCATCTCCGTCATAAGATGCGTTTGTTGGGTTTTGGAACTGTCCTTTACCAGAACCTTCTTTGCCCCATACTGCTATTTGTATCCCGCTGAAATCGAGCTTACATATCCTATTATTACCAGTATCACAAACGTAGATGTTATTCGAGTTATCAATCATCACACCCTGTGGATTATTAAATCTGCCTGATCCACCGATCTGCATCTGAATCCTGCCAAGTGGGTCGGTCTTTAATATGCGATTGTTCCACGTATCAACTATATAGATGTCCCCGGTTCTATCTATTGCAACACCTTGTGGTTCTTTTATCTCTAATGAAGTATCGCTATTATCTCCTTTATCTCCGATTATAACGCTGAAACTTTGTTCGGTTAGACTATATTTCTGTATTCTGTTATTTCCACTGTCAGCGATGTAAAGCCTTAGTCTTGAATCCAATGCAATGTCAATCGGATGATCAAACTCTCCCGCCTGCCAACCGAAACGTCCTATGAATTCAATAGATTTCCCTTCTCTGTCCAGCACATAGATCATGCTTTTCCCTGAATCAATCAGATATAAATTACCATCAGTATTAATTGCTATACCACTGGGCTGAGAGAAATCACAATTCATTGTGGATAAATGATTTACACCAATTTCGCTAGGACCGGATGGGACTTGTACTACGGGAATCAGTTTAGGTTGACTACAAGACGTAAAACAAACTAAAAAGATAAGACTCAAAATATAAGAGACAGAATCAACTAACAGATAAAAATTCCTTATCTTGTATCCTGTATCCTGCATCCGATATCTTAAATCTCGCTCACTTTTTCTTTTGTATTTCAAACTTAAAGCTAAAGCTTGTTCTTTCTTTTGTCGTCTCATTATATACGTTGGGAATTATAAGTTGCATGGGCGCATTACTACCCTGAGTGCTAAAATATAGATATATCGTATCTTTTGAACCAGTTACGATTGACACTTTCTTATCTTCGTCAACCACTTTCGAACTTCTGGAACTTCTATTATTTATATCCTTGCGCCACTCAAATACATCAGCGGTAAATGTGGTTGGCATTTTTGCTTTATAACCCGTTCCCAATCGTGCCAAAGCCGTTTTGGTTTCCATTGGATATACCGCTTTACCATCCAGAACTAGCATACATTCTTCCTGTTTGACGGATATCCAATTAGATGTATCATTGACGATCAAAACACCAAAAACATCAAGTTCTTTCACGTCTTGAATGGGAGCTATTGCCACTGATATACGGTTTTTTGTCATAGCAACACCGTTAGAGAGTTTAAGGATAGTCATCTCTTCATTTGGCAATGGTACTATGTTCCTTGTAGAGCGAAATCCACCACAGCCCACGATAAATATAGATACCAAGAATATAGCCCAAAGCTTATTCACACTCTTCACCTCATTTTAAATCTGGCTTTGGTAAATACGGTTCACCAATTCCATCGTTTTGAAAGCATCTGCGAAATTCGTATCAGGCATTTTATTTTGTTTTATGCAGTCAATGAAATGTCTGCTTTCACCATAGAACCCATAGTATTTGTAACTTTCGGAGCTACCAGCAAATTCCTTTGCATTTAGCACAAGTGGTTCTTCTTTATTATCGCTATATATAAATGCGCTGTCATCACCATTGACAAACGCAGAAATGCCTTTTGCGTGCATTTCGAAGGTGTGAACTCTTTTACCGACGACCCAATTAGTAAGAAGAACTCCTGTTGCTCCGTTTTCGTATTTCAATAGTGCGTTGAAACTATTATCATATTCAGCATAGATGCTTCGTACATCGCTTGCCACTGACTTAACTTCACCGCCCATCCATCGGAGAGAATCAACCGCATGAATGGCGTCACAGGTAAGTATATCAATTGCACCATCATAATATGGACCTGCGCCGATAGAGTTTTTATAAAAAGTAGCAACGCATTGAAGTATTTCTCCACGCTCTTTTACTATTCTTTTTGCCTCCACCATAATAGGTATGAAACGTCTATTAAAACCTGCCATTGTCAGGCAACCGTTTTTTTCAGCCGTCAATGCCATGTTGCGTGTTTGTGTTGCAGTGACACCGGGTGGTTTTTCGATGAATACGTTTCGCTTGTTGTTCAGGCAATGTATAACAAGATCGAAGAGATGATGAGGAGGCATTATCACGTAGACAGCATCCAGATCAACTTCTTGAATCATCTTTTTATAATCTTTGTAAGTCTTTTCAACTTTATATTTTTCAGCAGTATTCTTCAGTCGTCCATCATCCAGATCGCTTATGGCGGATATTTCAACGTCGTCGCAATCAGCTAGAGATGGATAATGGACTGCATTTGCCAATCCTCCGGCGCCAATCATACCAACTTTTACTTTTTCCATAATTAAACTCCTTAAAGTTTTATTTTTTCTACCTCGAAATGATATAAAAATCCACTTACTTTTCAATTATATAATCGTTAAAAATGTAAAGGAAGGCTTCAGACTTCCAAAAGACCAATCTTTTAACGATTACAATTATAATCGTTTTTCTAATCAAAGTCAATAATCGTATTTAATAACTAAACTTTATACTGGGATCATTAAAATCCACCTTAACTTGTGGTCTAATTTTCGGGGGTAAGTATATCTATTTGGTTCTTGTGTAATTTTCGGCTCTTTTTCTTTGTCTTATCTCGATATGTACTATGAATTGTAATTTCAAATACACCTTATGATATAGATCATATCTAACCCATTCGGGTGTGGCAGGCTGACAAGGGTAGGTTTTTAAAAGATAAACTGATCAAATATCTGTTTCGACTACAAGAATATTTTTGTATAGAACATAACTAATGTCAAGGGAAAATATAAACTCGGGAAAAGCCCATTCAGGCATACATGGGCTTATTTTATAGGTGAAATATGAATACACTTAAATTGGACGAAAGCAGAGTACATGAGTTGATGTTGGACATTGAGGAACTTGCTCAAATCGAGGGTTATCGGAACTTTGCTAAAGCTGGTGATGAGAGTAACATCACGCCAGAGACTCAAAAGCTTATTGAAAGCAAAGCTGATGATAATGACGTAATTAAACATGATGGATCGGTGGGCTTGACTGCGAACTGGATAACACCATACAAGATCACTGCGGACCAAATCGCTTCTACAATAGCGATCGGAACTGCTCCCCTTGAGGTTGTTTCAACTACCGTTGTTACAAACCTTAACGCTGATCTTGTCGATGGAATCCATGGGACTGCTCTTGCTACGGATTTGACTGTCCTTAAAAAAGATGGATCGGCGCCTCTGACTGCTGATTGGGATATTGGCAATGGTCGTATGATCCAAGCTGACAAGATAAGGGCTAGAGATGGAGACGGTCTTGCTCTTTATGAAGATGGCGGTGCTGGAATATTCGTTAAGGATGGCGGTTATGTTGGCATTGGCGTTACTAATCCTTTGAATCCATTACACCTTAAAGGTAGTATAGAATTAGATCATTTATCAGGAACGTCAGCAGATTTGACAATTATACCACAAACGACTGGTTACGCAACCTTAGGTACACTGATAATTTACCCAGCGTCTGGTACAAACGTATGTAGTGGTATTAACATTGTAGGCAAAGGAGCAGGGCTTTCTTCAATAATGTCGCAATTCCTGATATTTAATACCGATCAAGTTGTTAGTCCAGTAAATTATGCTATGGGTGGGTTTAGAGCTACTGCTGATATGATAATCTGCGGCACAGGTAAGTCGGGTACGGGGACCAGCAAGCCGATCATGTTTGCTTCAAGATTTCTGGAAGATCATATTCAAAACGATGGACAACTGTATTTGAGTACAGGCGGTCAGGTGGGAATAAATACTAAAAACCCTTCTGCCAAACTTGCTATCAATGGTGGTCTTGCAGTTGGTGAAGATTCTGACCCTGGGGATAATAACCTAAAGGTAGTCGGTAATGCAGAAATTGATGGCGATCTAAATCACGATGGTTCAAATGTAGGATTCTACGGAACTGCTCCAGTGGCAAAGCCTACGGTAACTGGATCAAAAGGTGGGAATGTTGCACTGGCAAGTCTTTTGACTGCGCTTGCTGGTCTTGGTTTAATCGTTGACAATACCACGTAATGTTGAGAGTTGAGAGGAAGTTAGAATTGATCATCCTTCATCTCTCAACCATCTACTTGGACTGATTATACGAGTTTTTCACTTATAGAAATAAGAAAGAAATTAAACACGGAGACACAGAGGCACGGAGAGAAATAAGAAAGTATGAAGGATGAAATTGTAATACTCGTTTTTTACGTTGATATAATCGTTAAAAAATGCGATAATTATTGGTAAATTAAGAATTACACTAATCTAGTTAGTATTCACTGATTTTCTTTTAGACTGAATGTCAGCATTTATCTTCAGTCACATAGATCAAGTTAGTTTGTAGAATATTTTAGAACACATATTTCGTTTTTTGGCATAATGTTGACAAAAACATAATCAAAAACATAGTATTGTTTTGACTTGAACTGATGTTGATTGTTGGACTCATAAATATTGGATTATACCGACAATCCCAAGATTATTAAGCTCTTGCTTTCTAATTTCTCATCCCTGTATAGCTGGAGAAACTTTTTAAGATTGTAGGCTGTCTGGCATATAAGTGTCCAGACCTTGTCTCCATGAAGTCTGTGGTAAAGACTTTTGCCAAAACCACGAAAATTCTTGGCTACCGCGATAAATCCCTCTGTCGCTGAACGTGCCTTGCAACAGTATTTTCGTTGCTCTGAAACTACATCGTCACTGCGACCTAGAAACACATGAGTGATGGATTTTGGAGTGTTCTTGATGTTATCACGACTGCGGAATCCCAAGTCTGTGACTGCTATATCTGGATAACCTATAATGTACCCTGAAAACTGGACAATACATTAAGGTGGATTTTCTACAAAAAAAATGTTAGATTTCTCAAAAAATGTCTTTGAAAATTCAACAAGGAGAACATGTAGATGACCACCAGAAAAAGCTATGACAGTCGCCTTAAAGTTCAGGTCGCTCTTGAGGCAATCAAGAATCAGCGAACCATTGCTCAGATAGCCAGTGAGTATATGGTACATCCGAATATGGTAACTCAATGGAAACAACGTTTGTTAAATGAGCTACCTGACATATTTAACAATAAACACCTGAATCGTTCATAAACAGCCTGCAAACATCAGGCACACGCATAAGTTGGGATGGACATGGACGTGCATTAGACAATATCTTTGTGGAACGTTTGTGGCGTAGCGTCAAATATGAAGACGTCTATCTGAAAGACTATGCTAACGTTCCAGAAGCTATCAAGGGTATAACCCAAAGGGCCAAAATAGATTTCGATCAATTAATAAAAGCGAGTGATTATAATGCAAAGACAGGACTATTTTTTCAAAGTAAAAACTCCAGAGCAAGTAAGAGAAATTCTGATAGAAACTACACGCCCTTTGTTGTCTGAAACAATAAATATTCAGGACAGTTTGGGGCGTGTTCTTGCTGAGGATATTAATTCACCTGTTGATCTGCCGGGATTTGAGCGTGCAACGATGGATGGATTCGCTGTACGGGCAAAGGATACTTTCGGTGCATCTTCTGGCTCGCCTGCTTATCTTAATTTAATCGGAGAGGTAAATATGGGTGAATCGGCGTCCATAAAAATCTCTCAGGATAAGGCGATTAGAGTATCAACAGGTAGTATGATGCCCGATGGTGCTGATGCTGTCGTGATGGTTGAATATACAGAGTTTCTGGATGATGAGACCGTTGAAGTTACCAGATCAGTTGCTCCGGGCGATAATACGGTCAAGAAAGACGAGGACCTTTGTGTCGGAGAGATGATGCTTCACAAAAGTCACGTAATACGTCCACAAGACGTCGGCGCATTGGCTGGCGCTGGAATAATGTCTGTAAATGCTGTTCGACAACCAAGAGTTGCGATAATCTCATCCGGTGACGAGATTATCGCACCAGAGCTGATGCCGGAGATCGGTCAGATAAGGGATATAAACTCGTATTCCCTGTCAGCACTCACTCAGCAAGCTGGTGGGATTCCAATAAAAATAGGCATAGTCAAAGATAGCTATGATATTTTAAGGGCAGAGATGATAAAGACTCTTGAAAATGCCGATATTGCGATCATTTCCGGTGGAAGCTCTGTTGGCGCAAGGGACGTTACAATTGATGTTATACGCTCTCTGGATAATGCGGAGATACTCGTTCACGGTATTTCTATAAAGCCGGGGAAGCCGACTATCCTCGCAAAAGTTGGCAATAAGCATGTCTTTGGTCTGCCGGGAAATCCTGTATCCGTCATGGTCACGTTTGAGCTTTTCGTCAGCTTCTTAATACGGCTTTTAATGGGAATAGAACAGCCTATATGGGAACCAAGATACGTCAAAGCGAAATTGAGCAAAAACGTTGCATCTGCGCCGGGTCGTGAGGATTACGTTTGCGTTCGGTTAGTAAAAGCGGATGATGGTTTTTTGGCTGAACCTGTTCTCGGCAAATCCGCTACTATATCAATGATGGTCAAGGCTGATGGGCTTGTTAAAATACCGCTTGAGGCAGAAGGTCTTGAAGTGGGAACGTCAGTGAACGTTATTATTTTTGGATAGAGCTACAAAGTGGAGCAAACTGCTAGTTTGCTCCACAATATAAGCAACCAATTCATTCAATATATATTGCAATCCGTTACTTTCTTTTCCGAACTCTTATAGACGTATGTAATCCTACCATGCCCAATAAACCTGTCATCAATAATAGAATAGTTGATGGCTCCGGAATGGGTTCAGGTATAACGTTAGAAACAGGTCCTAACGTGCTTCCAATGGCGTATTCACCAGTAGATATTCCATCGAGATCAGAACCATAGGATTCATAAGTCATTGCCCCTAAAGTTGGTATACCGGTACTTTTGAAGGAGAATCCAGATAGTGAACCACCCGGCTTAATGTCACTTAAACCAGATTGATCTACTGGATACCACTGGATAAATGTTGACCCATCTGTGAAAACATCCCAGAGAATGTCAACACCATTTGTAATTGGACTGACATCTGTAAAAGGTGCTGTTGGATGCACCCAAAAATCCAATACAGCTTCAGGACTTGATATGTCAACGGATACAGAATAACTGTATGTATATACTCTCCCAATAGGTCCGGATGCCGTTCCAGTAACATCAACAATGGGTGTGGCTAATGTGGAGCATATAGCTATGCTAAATATTAGAGCAGATAAGATTAACTCGGCTTTGTTAAAATAAGTGCCAAAATTGACGATAAAGCCAATAACCATGCGGTCTGAAACATAGCCCATAATGTTTCTCGTTATGATAGAAGATACCCGCTTCATTATTGGGATTAGGTGAAAGATTACCCTTTTATCGTTTAGGCATGTTTTAACCCGCACTACCATTGACTCTAAGTTATATTTTAGCCTCTAATTTAACAAAACCGAGCTAATCTGTCTACTGCCAATCCACTAGGGTTACTAAACTGACTATTTCCATCGCCCCGGGTTCCCCATTGAGTTATGTAGTTTCCATTGGAATCAAACTTCTGGATGCAGTTGTTGTCTGTGTCAGCCACGTAGGCGTTCCCTAAGCTGTCTACTGCTATTCCCATTGGATAATTAAACTGCCCATTTCCAGTTCCCCATTGAGTTATGTAGTTTCCATTGGAATTAAACTTCTGGATGTAGTTGTTTCCTGTATCAGCCACGTAGACATTTCCTAAGCTGTCTACTGCCAATCCAAGAGGGTAATAGAACTGACCATTCCCAGAGCCTTCGGTTCCCCATTGAGTTATGTAGGTTCCGTTGAGATCAAACTTCTGGATGCGGTGGTTTCTTGTATCAACCACATAGACATTTCCTAAGCTGTCTACTGCCACTCCAGTAGGGTTATTGAACTGACTATTTCCAGTGCCATAAGTTCCCCATTTAGTTATGTAGGTTCCATTGGAATCAAACTTCTGAATGCGGCTGTTGCCATGATCAGCTACGTAGACGTTCCCTAATCTGTCTACTGCCACTCCAGCAGTGTAATCGAATTGCCCATTTCCAGTACCCAAAGTTCCCCATTTAGTTATGTAGTTTCCGTTGGAATCAAACTTCTGGATGCGGTGGTTGTATGTATCAGCCACATATACATATCCTAAGCTGTCTACTGCCACTCCTTTAGGCACATAAAATTGACCATTCCCATAGCCTTCGGTTCCCCATTGAGTTATGTAGGTTCCATTGGGATCAAACTTCTGGATGCGGTGGTTATCAGTATCAGCCACGTAGACGTTCCCTAAGCTGTCTAATGCCACTCCAGTAGGGTTTCTAAGCCCAAGTATCTGGTCTGGCCATTTGCTCACAAACTCATATTCCTGACCAAAGACTGATGTATGTGCCAACCAAGCTAGAATTACTACAGCAATTATCTGATACACTTTTCTTTTCATCTTCCACTACTCCTTGCCTTTCAACTAAGAAAGAATAAATGTTTGTAAATGAGTCCATCATCAACAACGTAACAATGTATCCGCATCATTAACCTTCGCAGCTAACAAATTCTAGGGATAAGACATAAATACAAAAGGGGGTATACACAGCCGCAATTGTACAGATTCATACCACTGCCGAACTATGCATACCCCCTAATAATTTTCAATAGATTTTTGTATGATTATATTGTAACTCTTTTACATGGCAATGTCAACAAAAATTTTATTCTTGCTGAATAATATCAAGCTGTCTTTTGGAGATCCTTTTTGACTTTAATCCTCTCTAGCTTTATGCCATATTTAGCAAGTATTGTATCTGATTCTTTTCTCACTCTTTTAACATATTCCTCAATTGTTAAATCCTTGAAATCCTGATAGACCTTATCTTTCCATTCCCAGACTTCCATTAGTGATTCATCATATTTCTGCATCTGATACCTCCATCGGAGTTATTAATTCCAGCCTTTTGGAATAACCATTCCTCATATTTATTTCATTAATCCGTTCCATCTTTCTATAATTTGCTAAATGTCTCAGATTCCAAGATATTAGAGCATCTAACATATACACTGTTGCAACTGCGGCGTGTGTGGCATCGTCAAGTTTGGTTGAAGGTATAACACCTTCTGAAATATACTCCCGAGCGATATGTCCTACCTCGTTATTGATTTCTAATATTTTTGGTTTATACTCTTTTATATTCTCTAATAGCAAGTGCTTTTTAGCTTCGTCAGCTCTTTCTATCTCTTGGATAACAGTATCAGATATGAATATGTCGTATTCATCCCCTTTGACCTTATCAAAGAATGTTAGCGTAATATGCTTCTTCTCAGGAGCATCATCTGCAAAAACAAAGTTCCATACGGATGTTTCCAGATAGAGTCGGGGTTTTATCACCATATTGTTATCCTCTTTTGTAATTCACAATAATCATTACAATATTTTTGTTACCATCATACATAACTATTCTGTCGAACTCTTTAGTAGTGGTTCACCAATTAATTTGGTTGACCACTAGAGGTATAAATACAAAAGGGGGTATACACAGCCGCAATTGTACAGATCTATACCACCGCCGAACTGTGCATACCCCCTAATAATTTTCAATAGATTTTTGTATGATTCTATTGTAACTCTAAATTATTAAAAAGTCAATAAGCATTTTATCAATTTAGCCAGCTTTCTAATTTTCATAGTTCCAATTATACACAAGTAGCCTTTTTTCAAAAGACGGTTGACGAATCGTCTGACATCTGCTATGCTTGTTCTGGATGGTGATCTTTAAAATATGGTTCTTCCGACTTGAGTGTGGAAAATATTTAATCACGAATTACACAAATAAACGAATTTCACGAAAAAGATACAAGATTTTTGTATAATCGTTAAAAAATACATAAACGTTCTAAAAACAACCCCCTAGCCCCCTTTTTTAAGGGGGAATAAATCGAGTCGGCATCAACATTTCCCCTTAAAAAACTAATCTTTACCCACAAGTCTGTAAACCCTTATGGATAGAGGATTTATAACCCACTTTTAGCTAAAAGGGGGAAGGGGGAATTTGATTAAATAACTGTACATCTGAATAAATCTATTCAAAGGTATTTTGTTATCTCATCAATAACGCAATTGATATTTATGAGTATCTCTTGATCCAAAAACCTTAATCAAATCCCCCTTTATCCCCCTTTAGCTAAAGGGGGAAAAGTCAACTTTAATATAACCCCCTTTGATTTGTGGGTAAAGATTAGTAAAAAAGGGGGTTAGGGGGTTGTGAAAAACGTAGAAATGGGCAAAATAAAGGTTCTGTCTGATAACATAGCAAATAAAATTGCGGCGGGTGAAGTTGTAGAACGCCCCTCGTCTGTGGTGAAGGAACTGGTCGAAAACTCCCTTGACGCCGAAAGTACTGATGTTGTTGTTGAAGTCAAAAACGGCGGGAAGGATTTGATCAGGATCATTGACAATGGTATAGGTATGTCCTATGACGATGCGATTCTGTCTCTTGAACGTCACGCTACCAGCAAGATCGTTTCATTCGGTGACCTTGAGTCTATAACTACATTTGGGTTCAGAGGTGAAGCTCTGCCAAGTATAGCGTCTGTCTCGCATCTGGAACTAATCACTCAGCAGAAAGATGAACTAGAAGGCACGAAGATCAGGGTAGAGGGTGGCACTATCAGAGACGCTGACAGGATCGGTAGTGCGACAGGGACAAGAATAACTGTGTCAAACCTGTTTTTCAACGTGCCTGCACGCAAAAAGTTCCTGAAGTCCAGTTCAACTGAGCTTGATCACGTAGTCAAATACGTGACGTGGGCGGCTCTTGCATATCCTCAAGTCTCATTCAAGCTGATCAGCAACGACAGGCTACTTATCGAAGCCCGAAAATGTAATACGAGCATGGAGAGGATATATACGCTTTATGGTCGTGAATTCTCTGATAACGTCGTAGAGCTTGATCAGGAGTTTGAGACAATTAAAATGCGTGCATTTATCGGCAAGCCCGGATTTACCAGAACAAACCGTGATTATCAGCTTTTCTTCCTTAATAATCGTCCCATCAGAAGCAACCTTTTGAGTTCTGCTGTCGGTTCAGCTTTCAAAACAGTACTTCCCAAAGGACGGTATCCTGTGGCGATAATGTTCATAGAGATTGACCCAGCTTCGATTGACGTAAATGTCCATCCTGCAAAACTGGAAGTCAGGTTCCGTGATGAGCGATCTGTTTACAGCGAAGTGACACGCTGTCTTCTTATGGCGATGCAGAATCAGCAATATATTCCCGATATTAATGTACAAATAGCAGATATGCCGATGCCATCAGAAACTGATCAGACTGGTCCTCCTCCAGAATCGCTTACAACGATCAACCCTAGAGAGAGTAACATAGAATCTTCCGTTTCAAAATTCCTTACCAGACAGAGACCGCCGATTACAAGTCATAATTATCCGCAGTTTTCAGGAAAGATCAGGCAATCCGAAAAGCCTGAAAATATGCCTGATCTTCCTGATATACACGGTCGTCAGATAGTAAAACAAGAAACATTCATGGAAATGCCAACGTCTCAAGAGATAAATACTGATGATATTCGCATAAAGGCACGCCTGTTTGATACTTATATCGTCGTAGAGGTTGGTGATGAGGTATTTTTTATTGATCAGCACATAGCAGACGAAAGGGTTATATACGAAAAACTCCAAAAGCAGAAGGAATCTATTTCATCTCAGGGATTGTTATTACCTGTAACTGTTGAACTCCAACCTGTTCAAGCTGAGTCACTGGATACAGCGATAGAAGTTTTGACCAGTATAGGATTCGATCTGGAACCTTTCGGCGGTAGAACCATCCTTATCAGGGCGATACCGTCTTTGCTTCAACGTGGTGACGTTAAACAGGTAGTCACTGATTTGATAGATCAGATAGCTGATTCTTATGGCAAGATTGATAAATTCAAGCTTCAAGATGAGATCATGATAATGACAGCGTGCCGTTCCGCAGTTCAGGCTGGTGATACGTTGACAGATGCAGAAGTAATGAATCTTATCAGAGAGCTTTTCAAGACGGAACAACCCTATATGTGTCCGCACGGAAGACCCATAATAGTCAGGATGAACCGTTCTGAGCTAGATCAAAAATTTCAAAGAAAATAGTATTTGACCAAATTAGTTATTAGATTTAATATCACCCTCATCCTAACCTTCTCCCTGAAAGGAGAAGGAATAGCGATCAACCAGATTAATGTTTTAGTGTTATGTGAAAGAATTTAAATTTCCTATTCCGTCCTCATCCTTCATCCCTCTCCTTCATTAGAGCCATTCCATGATTACGCCCATCGCCTGTGTACGATCCGCAATAAGCATATTGTAAAATTCGGGTGCTTCGGAGTATTTACCTCGATGGCTTATCAACGGCTTTACGTCTATTTCGCTATCGGCAACCATGTTAAAAAATAACTCAGCGTGCCGTTTCTGTGTCCATTGATTGTATGGAGTCTCAAATTGTGGATGTGACCCATTGTGTGCGCCGATAATAGTAAAGCTAGATGAATTGCAGAGATCATGGAAATCAAAGTTCTTGGTTATTCCACGTGGGCTACTCAAAATAACAATCTTTCCCTGCCGTTTCAATACTGCGAACTCTTGGGGTATAATGTCAGGGTTGCCAGTTACTTCAAATACAACGTCTGCCATTCTCCCATTAGTTAATTTTTTGACCATCTCCACAGCATCTTCGTCTTTAGCGTTCACTCCTTTTATGCCTTTTGGAAGCAAGCCAAGTCTTTTCTCAGATACATCTATTCCAATCACAGGTCTTGCGCCAGCAAAATAAGACAATCTGGATGCGATCTGTCCCAACAACCCAAGTCCATAAACTACTACCGATTCACCCCATGAAACCTCGCCTCTACGGATACCATTCATAACAATCTCAACTATGGTAGAGAAAGTGGCTTCCTCGTCAGGTATATCCCTATGGATGATACGAACCCCTTCAGGTCGGAGGATAACGTAAGCGGAGTGTGATGCGTAGCTTGCAACCTTGCGACCGATCCAGTTTTTGTCAATATTTTTCCCAATGTCAACGACTGTGCCAATGTTATCATAGCCCGGAACAAATGGGAATCTTCCATAATTTGCCCACTGAGATTCACGCGGGAACTCACCGTTCAGGATTGTCAATTCCGTCCCGGTACTTATCAATGTTCGGCTTGTCTGCACGAGCATGTCATCATCACCCGGTACAGGCATTGGTCGTTCTTCAACGATTACACGCTTAGGTTCAGGGAAAACAACAGTCGGATTACTTTTCATAATTTTAACTCCTTTTCGTGCAATTTCTGGATAAATTGTTGAATATCATCAGAGTACCTGTCTCCTCTATTCTTTTTCTCAAGTATTTGTCAATTTTCTCTATCTGGCATAGATCAATTTCTCGACCAAGAAAGTTGTAAATATCTGACATTAAACGGAAGAAATTCTCATTCTTCAAGTCAAATACAGCAATATCAACATCAGATTTAGATCTAAATCTGCCTTCCTTTACTATAGAGCCGAAAATGTATACCTTAGAGAAACCATATTTTGGGGCTAATTCAACCAAGACTTCTTTTAGATAAGAAAGTGTCTGTATTCTCTTATTTTCCAGATCATTTCTCTGTTTTTCTATGATCTTATCAATCAAATCATAAGGCATAAAAAATCAATTCCCGTAATCGTTAAAAATGGGTTTTAATACGAGGATCACTGTAGTATTATCATTTTCTTAGTAGCAACGTATTTTCCAGCCTGAATATTGTAGAAATACACTCCGCTTGATACACGCTCACCGAATTCGTTTGTTCCGTCCCAATATTCAGCACGAGCTTGAGTTGCGTATATACCAGCGGTTTTATAGCCTAGCTCAAGCCTGCGGATTAGCTGACCAGCGGAATTGTAAATAGTGATATTGACTTCGCTATCTTCTTTCAACTGATAAGGTATCCACGTTTCAGGATTGAATGGGTTTGGATAGTTCTGTAACAATGTCGTTTTTTCAGGTATAATGGGTCGTTCTGCACGTTTATCAAAAGCAATAAAAGGTGGTGCTGTAACATCAACTGGAACAAATTTCTGGATACTCAAGTCATTGTCAACATTACTGTACCCCGTATCCGTGACGTAAACAAATCCCAAAGAATCCACTGCAACGTCAGCAACTGCTTGGAACAAGCCATCGCCAATTCCACGACATCCCCATTGTGTGATATAATTGCCCACGGAATCGAATTTCTGAACACGATAAACTCCAAAATCTGCCACATAAACATAACCATCTTTATCTACGCATACACCGTGAGGAAGTTGAAATTGACCATTACCATCACCTAGAGAACCCCAAGTTCTGAGAAAGCCACCGTTTTGATCAAGCATCTGTATACGATGGTTATTTCCATCAACTACGTAAACATTATTTTGGCTATCAACTGCAATATCTTTTGGAGATTGGAACTGCAAATTACTTGAACCCAGAACACCGACTTTCCAGAGGAAGTTACCATCCGAGCCAAATTTCTGTATTCGATTGTTCCCTGTATCACAGACATAGATATTACCATCTTTATCCACTGCTACACCTTGTGGAAATTTGAATTGCCCATCGCCAGTGCCTTCGCTTCCTATGGTTTTAGAGGGTTGCAAATTAGAATCAAATTTCATTATTCGATGGTTTTGACTGTCAGCAATATATACGTTACTAGAATTATCAATAACAATTCCGGCAGGACCCTTTAACATGCCGCCGCCAAGAGCATTAAGATTTCCATTTAGGTCAAATCTCTGCCACCTGTTGTTATTAAAATCCGTAACATAAATGTAGTTCTTGTTATAGTCTATGGCTGTCCACATTCCACCGTTAGCGAATTTCCCACCGTCAGTGCCTTCAGAACCCCACTTCTTAACGAAGGCATATTTGCTGTTCACTTTAATGCTTACTGTGGAACTAGCAGTTGTGCCATAATCATCAGTAACGACTATTTTGGCAGTATAACTGCAACTACTTTTATGCTTATATTTCGTTTGAGGAGAAATTTTACTGGAATAATCGGGAGTTGTTCCGGTATTGTTAAAAAACCATTCAAATTTAACGGGTGTGCCAACAAAATCAGCATTAAAATTCACTTCTCCATCAACGTCAATGCTTGTTTTATCTGGCTTTGCTGTAACTTCGAGGGGAGGTGTTTTAGCTTCACCACATACAAACTTCTGTATTCTGCAATTAAGCATATCAACCACGTAGACGTATCCCAAACCGTCCACGCATATACCTTGTGGACCGTCGAATTGCCCATCCAGTGCACCAAAAGTTCCCCACTGCGCTATAAATATACCGTTTGGGCTAAACTTTTGTACTCGACTGCTTATGTAATCAGTCACATAGACATCACCCAACTTATCCACAGCTATGCCAGTTGGATATTGGAATTGCCCGATTCCTGTGCCTCCCGTTCCCCATTGTAACAGATAATTACCATTAGAATCAAACTTCTGGATACGTTTGTTATATACATCAACCACGTATACATTATCAAAAGGATCAATAGCGATACCCGCTGGATTACTGAATTGTTTATCACCATTTCCGATACTGCCCCATTGCAAGAGGTAAGTCCCACTAAAATCAAACTTCTGAACACGATTATTGAAATAATCAGTTACGTATAAATTACCTTTGGAATCTACCGCAATACTATTCGGCAAAGTAAACTGACCATTGTCAGTCCCTTTTATCCCCCATGCTCTTTTAAATCCTCCAGACGTATCAAATACCTGTATACGATTGTTCAATGAATCAACAACGAATACATCGCTTGTGCCAACTACTGCTATACTTCTAGGCGAATCGAATTTTCCATTTTCTATTCCATTACTACCCCATTGTAGCAGATAAGTCCCATTTGCACCAAATTTCACGATACGATCGTTTGCCATATCAACCACATAAACGTAACCGGCACTATCAACTGTTACATCAAAAGGCTCATTAAGCTGACCATTGCCATTGCCCTGTGTTCCCCATTTTTTATAAAAAGTGTAATTACATTCGCCTTGACCTGTAACGCTTATATCTACTGAACCAATTGCAACAGTTCCATAATCGTCAGTAACCTTTATTTTAGCAGTATAGTTACCGGAGGTTGGGTAAGTGTGTTCTATATTCGGTGTTAGTTTGCTGAATGAGTCATACGTTCCATCACTGGTAAAGTCCCATTCATAAGATATTGGCGCACCGACGAAATCTGCTGATAGATTGATTAGCAGAGGAGAGTTACCACTATTAGGATCAGCCTTTGCGGTAACTTCGAGGGGTGGTACAACAATCGGACCCTTTCTGAATTTCTGGATTCGGCAGTTTACACTGTCACTCACATAAACATATCCCATCTTATCTACTACAATCCCTGCTGGTCCATTAAATTGTTCATCGTTACTGCCGGCACCGCCCCAATTCGAGACAAAATTACCATTTGTGTCAAACTTCTGCACAGAATTAAATATATAGTCAGTAGCGAATATATTTCCCGCTCCATCCACTGCTAATCCAGTTGGCACCTGGAACTTCCCGGCGCCCCATCCTCTGTCGCCAATTAAGGCGAGGAATTTCCCATCAGAGTCAAACTTCTGGATACGGTCATTATTAACATCAAGAACATAGACATTATCCTCATTATCTATAGCAATTTCTTGAGGAGTCTCAAATGAACCGACAAATTGTTTAAGTAAGTTGCCATAGGCATTGAACTTAAACACACGATTATGCCCACCATCGCTCAAGTAAACATTATTCAAACTGTCGAATGCAATACCAGCATAAACAGGTGTAGGATTTACAGCTCCCGGAAACCAAGGTCCGATATATTTGCCTATTGAGTCGAATATCTGAAATCTACCGTCAAAAACAAATATTCTTCCAAGTTTATCAACTGCTACCATACCAGTTTGACCGAACTGCCCTGGTCCAGTGCCTTGTGTTCCCCATTGCGTTATAAGTGTTCCCTGTGGACCGAATTTTTTGATACTATAGCCATCAGCCGCATAGATATAACCTGCGTCATCAATTGCTATGCGCCCAAGTCCGCTGAATTCGTTACAGTTACCCCATTTAGTGTGTAAGACGTAATCCCCTGTGTAAGCGGTTACAAGAATTGCTTTGACCGCTACGCCTCTTAGACTGCCTGAGTCATCAGCAGCTTTTACTGTAACTTTGTACGTACCAGCATTGAATGTATTATTTAGTGTTGGTCCGCCATCTAATTCAAATATCATATCTCCGTCCAAATCCCATGTATAAGTAACAGGCGAGATACCATTCTGAACACTAGCAGTTAATTTTGTATTCAAAGGTATGCGCCCTGAACTTGGATTAGCAACAAGGTCTACAACAAGAGGTGGTTTAACTTCAACCTTTGCAGTTGCTGTGCGTTCGGTACCAATATCATCAATGGCTTTCACTTTTACAGTGTAAATTCCTGCTCCATAATAAGCATAAATTATAGTGGGCTTAGTTCCACTGGATTGCTCAAATACTCCATCATTATTAAAGTCCCATGAATAATTGATAGATGTGAATCCGCCATTTGTCGTTGCGGTAAATGTTATAATGTCATAAACATGAACAATTGGCTTATTCACAGAAAGAACTACTAGAGGCAATTCAAATTCTACTTGTAATAAAGCTATTGCATTACCTTGAGTATCATCTGTGGCTTTTACTCTAACATTATGCTTTCCTGTGGTATTGAATTGATGATTAACTACGTTTATAATCCCGCTTGATTGCTCAAATATTTCGTCATCATTAAAATCCCATTCATAAGTGATTGGAGTAAAACCTCCGCTGGCGTTTGCTGTGAATGTAGTATTATCATCAGTATGCAGTGTCACAGTAACTGGCAGTTTAACATCAACCTGTATTGAGGCAGTCGCACTACCAAGCGGACCGCCTATATTATCAACCGCTTTAACCGTGACAGTATATACATTTGCCACTGAATAGGAATGATCCATAACGTTATTTTCAGAGGTAAATTCAAAAATACCGTCACCATTAAAATCCCATTCATAAGTTATAGGCGAAAAACCACCATTGGTTTCTGCTGTAAATGATATATTTTCATTAGTATGAACTCTAATAGAGTCTGCGGATAACCTCACTGTAACAGGATGCATTACTTCTACACTCACTGAATCAGTTGCAGTTCTGCCCTTAGTATCAGTAGCTTTTACTGTGGCATTGTAAATCCCAGATACGCTATAGGCATAAGGAGTGACATAAATACTTCCACTAGATAGATCAAACACGCCATCACCATTAAAATCCCATTCGTAAGATATTGGTGGCGTACCATTATTTGGAACTGCCGTAAAAGTAGTATTCTCGGATGTATGTAGCAGTTTATGATCTGCAGATAATAATACTTTAAATGGATTTATAACAGTCACATCCACTGAATAGCTGGCAGTGCCACCCCAATCGTCAGTAACCGTTATAGTAGCCGAATAAATACCTTCAACAGGATAAGTATGCCACATATCAACTCCACCTGTGTAATCAACAGTTCCGTCACTTTCAAAATCCCATTCAATTGACGTAATGTTACCACTACCGCCGGTGATCGTTGCGGACAAATTTACGTTCAAAGGCGCCTCGCCTCTATTTGGATCAGCAGTTGCCGATATATTAAGAGGCGGTTTTACGTCTATTTCAGTGTAGTCCGTGACGAAATTTCCGAAAACATCAGTCAACTTCACCATAGGCAGATAAAGACCTTCAGTCTCATATACGTAAGTTGCTGTGGGAGTTGTTCCGCTTGAGTATTCATAAGTTCCATCACCATCAAAATCCCAGTCATAAGATTTGACTATTGCATTACCAGTAAGATTTGCTTGAAAATTAACGCTCAATGGCGTATAGCCCTTTGGAGGGTCAGCAATAAGGTCAACACTGAATGGCAGTTTGACAGCTATTACCACAAAATCGGTAGCGGTCTTTCCAAGAAAATCAGTGACCTGCAAAGTAGCTATATAGACTCCCGGACGAGTGTATATATAAGCAGTTTCTGCCGAAATCACGTTAGTAAAATCGTTTATCTTATTACTGTCGAAGTCCCATTTATAAAATACAGGTTTGGTTGGCGGACCACTTAAAACTTCTCCAGAAAAACTGACGGCTAATGGAAGGCTTCCAACAACAGGAAAAGCTTTTGCGTTTACAGTTAAAGGAATCTGCCACCATGCTGAATAGGCTGTTCTCTTTGCATCTACCGTTCCATAACCGTAGTAATCATCTTTACCACTATTACCAGCATCCAGTGTTTTATCAAAAAGAATTTCGATAGCTTTTTGAGGTTTGATGTTGACCGCTAAAGCTAGAGCCATTGCTCCAGTTACGTGTGGAGCAGAAAAGTCTGTTCCGCTAAGTTCAATGTATTTGCCTTGTGGTGAAGTCGTAAGAATGTCAACGCCCGGCGCTGTGAGATCAATATCAGGACCAAAGTTTGACCAATCCGCGACATTGCCTTTATTGTCAACTGCGGAGACAGCAATCACATCAGGATATGAGGCAGGAAAAAATGGATTTGATGAACCATTATTGCCAGCAGATGCGACTATAACGACCCCGGCAGAAATGGCTTTTGCAACGGCTTCCCTGATATTCGGATCGTCCACATAGCTACCAAAACTAATGTTTACGACCTTCATCCGATTTGCAGCGCACCACTCAAGTCCAGCGATAATATCAGAATAAAATGCTATTGGCGCAGAATTACCCGACTTCCTGAAAACGCAGACAGGGTGTAGGCTTGCTTTTGGCGCAACACCCAGTACGCCTGTTTTATTATTTACGCCTGCAACTATACCTGCAACTTGAGTTCCGTGACCGTCAATGTCCATAGGTGGAACTGACGGGTCAACAATGTTTATCCCACCGACTATGTTATCTTTGAGATCGGGGTGTTCTAGATCAATACCAGTGTCCATAATAGCAACGTCAACTTTAGTTGTTACTATTTTTCCCAGAGATTCAGAGCCTGTTGCCTGCACACCCCAAGGAACGACCTGAGTTAATTGAGTGACAGTTTTCGGCTTAATCGGAGAATCAAGCTGAATAAAGCCATCAATCGTCAGTCTCATTACACCGGGAGACTTGCTAAAATCAAAGGCTTTAGCTTCATCCAGTATGATAGCTTTGCCGTTTATGATTTTTAGGTCTTTGGCAATTATTCCGCCAAATTGGTTAATGACTGCCTCTTTTTGTATTTCACTGATTGACTGATCAAAAACTACAATGAACGCCTTTTGGTCAGCGTTAGCTTCGTTCCATGAAGCACAGAACAACAAAAGAGATATTATCAACACTAAGCCACACATGTATATCTTTGCAAACATATAAACCTCCTCGGGTACTAAGCGAAGAAAACAGTTACGAAAGCTTTATTCTGGAAGAATAAAAAACAAATTAATATATAATAGCACATAGTATAATAACAAAATTCTCTTTTATAGTCAACAAAAATCTCAGATTTATTACAAGATGAATTTTAGACAGAAAATATTTGAATCATATCCATATCAAGTTTAGCCCAAGCATAAACTTCCCGTCCGAGGAAATCTAATTTTTCAGTTAGTTGAGTAATAATCATAATTCATGAAAAAACACGGAGACACAGAGGCACGGAGAAAAAATGAAGGCGGAAGAATGATGGATGAAAAAGAAGAAACGAGTATTACTCATAACTTTTCTGTGTTTCTTTGTGACTTTGTGTCTTCGTGTTTTTTCTTTGAAAAAAGCAGCGGACAGGAATTTTATACTTGGGAATTTCTATGCTAATTTTTCAACCTTGACAGAAACACATTTTGCAGTGTATAGATTGATCATTAAACAGTCACGGAGGAAAAAGGGAAAGTATAAATAAAATGCTAAAGGGGTGTGAGTTATATGAAGGTCATGATTATAACATCATGGGATGATCAAAATAAACTACCGGGGTTGGCAACAAAAGTCGCTCCAATATTTTCAAATCCACCAGAAGGAGTTAAAAGGCTTTGCAGTCATAGCGTCATAGGTGGATATTCAACCTATAGCGTATACGAAGTTGAGAATGAAGTAGCATTAACCAAATATGCAGCAGCGCTTGGTATAATTGGTTTCAACACTGAAGTAATACCAGTAATTGAAACCGAAGCAGGCATGAAGGCATTATTCGAACAAGCAAAGGCATTGAGTTAATAGTAATTCAACTTAGATTTTCTCTGTACCCCGTGACCTTAAAATCTAACTTTGTGGGGATATATTAAAACTTTGCTAACCTCTTACTACTTTTTATATAATTTGGCAACCGACAAAGAGCTATTATGGCTTTTAATGTAACTTCACCTATACGGATGAAATAGTAAAAGAACACCCGATTTGGGTGTGTTACTGAGTAGTGATGTATCATATAATCTACGCGTGGAAAAATACTTCTAAGAACGTGGTAGATTTTATTATGTACTAAAGGAACTTTTGAGATAGAAAATAAAAATGAGTTAAGCTTTTGATCTTGATTGTTCGACTGTCCTTGTCCTTCCGAAGGGTTATTACGAAAACATAGAGCATTATATATAGATATAGTATCACCTTCGTTCTTAAGTTGACTGAAAACATTCGCTGGGACATACTTGCCGAACCACTCATTAACCACATGTAAAATGTGATAGATTGCCACTTCGACATTATGCATCTTAGCCATTTCTATCAAATAATTCCAATCAAGTTCATCTTGGTAACGTCTTAGTACCTCTGCAATGTCACACAACCAGATTAACTTGCTTCCTATTACGCTTTCCTTGTGAAGGTGACGATCTACGCGAAGATGGCGATCTACATGAAGGCAAAGATGCAACAAGAGAACCTCGTAACTTAACATAAGTGTATTGGCTGATGCTACTGTTGTAGGAAAAGCATTTACCCAGGGATTAATATCCGGAAGCTCATATATTTTGGGATGTACCTCAATGAAAATGACTCCATTTGTGTATTTAATATGCTGAGTCCAATGCATATGCTGTTTTGATAGGAGAGAAGCCAAGTCTGATTTGTATCCAAGTTGCGTTAATGCTTTATCAAGCATCCAGATGTCTTTGCTTTTTATCAGCAGATCGACATCACACATTGGTCTTAGAGCAATGTTCTGGTATATTAATCCTGCTAGTACAGCTCCTTTCAAGACTATGACTGGAATGCTGTTATTCTGTAATATTCTGAGAACTTTTGAAAGCTCATGGTATAGTAGCGTATTCTTCCCCGCTTGGTATATATACAATCTTTCTAATTTCTGCATGACTCCATCTGGAACGTGGGCACTCATACTGGTTATCCTGAAACGATGATATAACAAAGGGGATACGCCATGATTGATCGAGTGCTGAATAATTTCAGCCCAATCATCAGTTGATAGATTTTCAAGCTTAGGAGGCTCTATTATATCAGTTCCTATACCGAGACAATATAATAACAGATCATTTTTTGTTTTTGAATCCATTGGTATACCTAAAAACGGAGATATCTATTATAACACCTTTTCTATCTCTTCCCAAAATCGCCCATTGAGGCTAACTCGGAGAATATAAGCTGGGATTGCTTTGGCAAGTTCACATGAGTTGCTGAATATCCTTGTTCTAAGCGACGTTTGATCTTCTTTATTCAGGTTTAACTGACCTACTGCACATGCCTGCATGGCTGATTCGTTAATAAGGATCGCCGCTTTTCCTTGTTTTATGGGTATAACCTCATCGCTTTTTGCTCGCTGGATAAAGAATATAGCAGACAATGAAACATGTCTCTCGACATTCCATGTTCTCGCAGCCGTTCGCCAGAGATACTCGCTCCATGTCGGAAATGGATGCACCATGTATTTCCCTTGCTCATCACGTACGATGAGTGTTTGATCATCTGCGAGAGCATGCCAGGGGGAAGGAATACGTCGGCAGCAGGTAGATTTTCCTGTACCGCCATTAGCCGACAAAAGTACGCTCCGTCCGTTCCGTTCAACTAAGCCGGCATGAAATGGTAACCCTCCAGAATGTTGTTCCCAATGATAGATGAAGTAAACCGAACTCCACATCTTTATGGCATCCTTGTCTTCATTTTCATCATTATCATGGTATTCATCTCGCCCGATGTAGCAAATTGCATCAGGCACACTGTTATGATACCAGAATTGGATGTTTGAAATAGGATCCGCTGAAGCGTAATTATTAGTTTTCCATCCATCACCAGGAAGAAATCTGCGGATATCTGGATCAAGGGCATACACAGGTTCTTCATATTTTTCCTTACTTAATTCTTCCCTTGTGAAAATCAACTTTGGATATCCATTCACTTCACATGGTTTGAGCTCCATTATTGAAGCCAGCCTATCCACCCAGGGTTCTGTTCCTTCGGTAGCTATTAGGTTCCATCCATGACCATTTGCCAGTTGCAAACAATAGGCTTTATCTAAGCGTACTAAAGACATTGTATCCCTCACAATTATATGCTGTCATTCAAAACCTTTACATCCGATATTACATCCTCGAGGACTGCGGTGGATTCGGACCATTTAAACAATCAGGACCGAATCCACACAGTATGCGGATAGTTTTAGACGAATCCGCCTCCTACGCTGCAAGCGATGACCGTTGGGATACCGCCCTGATTGCATCCTTTGGTTACAGTGCCTCCGCTCGTGCAGGCATCTGCAACTACACTGCCATTTGCGCAATCTGGATTGCCTTCAGTTTCGTTGAGTCTGATATCAACTAATCGAGGTTTCTCGTATTTCATTATTTTGTCTTCCCTTGCTATTTACCATATCTGGTAACATATTATTCTAATTAGAATGAAGAATTCATTTGCAGTATTCCTTAACGTTTTATTGCCGATGGAATACCGCCCTGTACGCAACTTGGAACCACAGTACCTCCACCGCCGCAGGATTCAGTGTTTACGCTGCCATTTTCACAACCACCTCCCTCAGTTGCGCCGAGATCCGTGATTTCGACTAGCTTCGGTCTTTCGTACTTTATCATCTTCTTTCTCACCCCTTTACCTATTTGTTTTTTCTGGCACTCTTATAGAACTTTGGAATACCAGACAAACCCCAGCACTTGCCATCTTTCATCAATAGCCTATGCGTGCTGTTATCACAGGCTAAATCACGTGAACTGCTATTCTCTAACTTTTCAATGATCAGTTTTATGGCAATATTAGACCTTTACAATTCTGTACCTGCTAGTCCCAATTCTATCAGATCATTGACGAAATCTATAACATGATCCTTCACCTCTGCGGGAACGTCTTCACAATTATTTCGCAGTTCCACCACAATGTCTTCAGCCGTATGTTTGCCATCAAGTCGCTTCCAGACGAACACACCTATCGGGTTTATGCCACGCACATTGCCCGAATCAGGATCGAAAAGTATCGCCCAATCATCAAATTCTTCCCGGAGCATTATCAAAGGATTAGCAACAAGCTTATCATCATTTATCATATTTCAATCTCCTATTCATTGGTTAGCACACACAGGTTTGCTTATCTAGTGAGCGATGGTTACCATAACTTACATTTACTGGACTCAAACAGTTTTCATACCGATTGGATTTGTCTTGCCAGTTATTTGGATACACTATACCTCATGACTTCCTTATAGCATAATCTATGCCATTGAATAAATGTCAGAAAAAATAAATTGCATACCGAACAAATTAAGTATTAATCTCACTTTACATTGGCTCAGTCTAATTATTTTGACATGCCGATCACTATGCAATTGTCATATATTTATACATGCTATATATTGATACATATTAAGGAAGTTTCCGAATAGATCAAGGTTTTTAAGGAAGTTTCCGAATAGATCAAGGTTTTTAAGGAAGTTTCCGAATAGATCAAGGTTTTTCCGGTGAGATAGAATATCATAACAGTGGGGCAAAAAGTTAGTATAAATAGGGCAGGTACAAGACCTGCCTAAAAAGTTGTTTTCAGAATTTGCACTTGACCAGTGCTTGCAGAACGATAACCCGCATCAAATATCTCAATAACGTGGCGTGCATGTTCAGCAGTAACGATAGTCGGCTTGTCTTCCCTTATCCAGTCCACCATCTGCATTATATCCTCAAATACATGAGATTCCTGAAGTGTTTTGTGGATACCAACGACATGCGGTAAGTCATCATTACCGCCATCTGCCTGAATCGGTTGACCATTCAGAGTGTTACCACTGATAACGCCTTTTGTGCCAAAAATTATAGGCGTCCACGTATTGGGTAATGTACCAGATGCCACTCCGTATACTAAGCCAAAAAATGAATCCCCAAAGTCCAGAGTGATGATCGTATTATCATCCATGTCCGTAGGATACATCACTCCACGGAACTCACGCTCATGTAAACGCACACCAGAGAAGGCTGTGACACGTTTAGCAGGTCCGAGTATTCCTGTCAACGAATGTAGCCCATAAACTGTCATGTCATACAAAGGTCCTCCACCAGGACGACGGAAATACCACGACGGGTTGATATTTGAGAGAGGGTCATCACCTTGTCGAACTGATTCTTGTTCATGATACGTGCCAAAAGCTGATCCTGTAGCCGCCCAAGTTAGCGTTCCCAATACTCCATCCTGTACCAACTGACGGATTTTTTGATTCAATGGGCGTAGCATTTGCCCCGGTGATGCTACCAGCTTGACTCCGTGTTTTTTGGCAAGATTGATCAGGTCATCAGCCTCATCAACAGTTGTAGTCATCGTCTTGTTAAAATGGGCGTGCAATCCACGCTCAATAGCCATTTTACCCTGTTCGTAGTGGAGACCTATAGGGGAGGCAATTGTTACTGCATCTAAGTTACCAGCATCAAGCAAGTCCTCGTAGCGTTCAAAAAAAGCAGGCACACCGAATTTTTCAGCCGCCGCCTTAGCACGCCCGGGAGCTGGGTCGCATACAGCAGTTACTTTCACCCGATCCTGCACATCCTCCTGCGTAAGATTCGGTAATGTGCCACGTAAAGCCAAACTTCCGGCACCAACGACACCAATTCGCACTATATCGCTCATAATAAATTCCTCCATGAAGTCTTATGTTCCCAGCCAACAGCTTTCTTTAGTTTTTCGTTGCTAAGGAAAGATTGATGTCCGATCATTTTTTTTGCCAAAGGCAATAATTCTGGTTTGAATTTTTCCACCAATTCAAGAGATGGTTCCAAAGCAGTGGTATCATTTCCATTGAGGAAGTAAACGTCGTGAGGAGGTAAATCATCAGCCTTTTCCATTAATAAACGGTGTGCGCTTGCCACGTCCTCACTGCCGACCCAGCACCATAACCATGAATTCCAACCTCCAGATTGACCTGCATTTTTTGCCATCTGTATGCGTCTTTCCTCTGGTGTGATTCCAGCAGGACGTGTATTATAAGTATGGATACCATAAGCACGGGTATAACTTGCCAGAAGCTCTTCGCTTGCAAATTTGGAATAGCTATAAGTATCTTCTGGATAACAGGTATGAATCTCGTCTATTGGTAAGAATTGAATAGGAAACGGAGTATTGCTGATACGATAACCATGTCCTAGAGCGCAATTACTGCCTGCCATTACAACAACTTTTACCCCTGCCTGAACTGCCGCTTGCATTAGGTAATAAGTTCCGAGCATGTTTGATTTAAACGTTGCATCAAATGGTATTCCACGTTTTTCCGCTTCGGCGCGCTGTTCGGGATGATCCACTGGCCATGGCTGCGCCCCAAGATGCTGGATAGCTTCCACTCCCTCTACAGCATGCTGACAATCCTCAAAGTTTGTAAGATCACCCTGAATCCATGTGTAAGCAGAAAGCTCTTCTGATGGTTTACGCCTTGACGTAAGCACAAGCTCGTGTTTATCTGCTAATTCATGGACAACGTAGCCTCCCAGTCGTCCACTAGCCCCTGTAATCAATACTTTCATCTTTTTTCCTTTCACATAATAACAACTACGCCAGTGCGTCAGTCAAGTCTTTTTCTCTTAACATTCTTCTTTTCCAAGTAGAAATCTGTGGAACGACGTAAGGAAGTAATCTTAAACTATAATATGGTGGGAGTATTGGTACACCTAGCAAGTCACCCATAGTAATGAGTATAAAGAGATGCTCCATGCTTGCACGAGTTTTTAGGGCATATCGGACAGTATCATGTGATGCCATGCCATAAATGACTTCTTTTGTTGCTTTAAATATCTTCTTGAGAATACCTTTTTCTTCTTCCGACATTTGATCCTCCCTTGTATGATGATTATTTAAAAAACAAATCTACAAAGAAAAGATAGCAAATTTTGAAATAAAGATCAAGATCATTTTGAAAATAAAGATTGATTAAAGTTTCTTCATAAGCCATTGTAACTTTTTTTCAAAGAAATCCCTTAGTTCATTTATAGTTATCAGTTTTATCATTCTAGGAAGTATGTTTAAGTTTTCGATTTTGGAGAGAGAAACTGCAAGCCAATAGTCATCTAATCCAATGTGTTTTTCTTTTGCTTTTTCAACTAATTCTTCAAAGGGAATAATCTCTTTGTCAATAAAGTAAATATCCACAAAATCTTTTAATTCACTTCTGTCATATAGAGCAGATAGCTTATTACAGGAAATATCAGTAACATTATCTGTGTATATTCCATATTCTTCTCTGAAAACTTTCTGATCCAACCTGTATGGTGAGTCCATAGCAAAATCACAACGTATAGATTCATCATTTCTAACCAAAAAAAATTCGATGAAACTCATGAAATTTCGTCGTATCTCGATCTTGCTATTAAGTTCAAAAGCAATGTTCTGTATGATTGGTAGTGCTCTGGAAATTTGTCCTTCTTCTTCAGTGAAAAAATCAAGATCCTCTGATAGTCTATGTTGCAAGTAAAATGCAGAAAGTGCTGTTCCGCCAGTAAGAAAAAAAGAATCTATTAATGGAGTCTTTGAAAAAGCCAATATAAATTCCTTCTGAAATTCTGTTAATATATCCATTTTAGTCTTTATTCCTGAGATACCACTCCCAGAAATTTCTCACTCTCGATGATAAATTTAATTCATCTAAATGTTTTTCGATAAACTCCAGAGAAATCTCTGAAACTTCAGCTTTTGTGCCATTATTGAGAACTCTTGAAACGTAAAGAATGAGAGCATCTTCTTTTTCAAGATCACTTTCTGAAATATCATAATCCCATAAGAGTTTTTTATTGAACTTTACTTTAGCTTCCATTTATTATTATGTTATCAATCAATCTTGTTTTTCCGATAAATACAGCGAGGGCTATGAGCGTATTTGCCTTGATCTCTCTAATATCATCAAGCGTTTCACCGTCAACTATTGAGACGTAATCTATCTTTGCGAGTGGTTCTGCATTAATCATTTGTTTCATATTGCGTAATATTTCTAAAGCATTGACCTGACCTGACTTGATCATATCTTGAGCCTTAAAAAGTGACTTACTCAATACAAGTGCAGACTGACGTTCCTGAACGTTCAGGTATTTGTTACGAGAACTCATGGCAAGTCCATCAGTCTCTCGAATGGTGGGCATAATTAGTATATCAATGTCAAAGTTTAAATCCTCTGCCATTCTCTTAATAACAACACATTGTTGAGCGTCCTTCTGTCCGAAATAGGCTTTGTGTGGTCGAATGATGTTAAATAGCTTTGCGACTACGGTTGTAACACCACGAAAATGAATGGGGCGTGAGGCACCACACAACTTTTCTGTTATGCGCTCTACGTTTACAAAAGTCGCATATCCATTCGGATACATATCATTGACGGTAGGGGCAAAAATGACATCAACACCAACTTGTAAAGCCAGTTTTGAGTCACTTTCAAGGTCTCTTGGGTAGGCGTTGAAATCTTCTTTTGGACCGAACTGCGTTGGGTTGACAAAGATGCTAATAACGACAAGATCATTCTCAATCCTTGCGCTCCGCATAAGGCTGAGATGTCCATCATGAAAAGCACCCATAGTTGGTACTAACCCGATGGTTTTTCCATTGATTCGTGCAGAGTTACAATAATCCAGCATTTCTTTTGGCGAATTTATGATCATCATATCCAAAGTACCATTTGTTACCAAAGATGAAAGGCTGGAACAAATATGTCCAGCCTTTTTATTTTAGTAATTTTGCTATATGCACTACATTCTGAATATTATTTGAGTTTAACGACTATTCCGCCTGCTATATGGAACGCATCAGGTTCATCCATAGCAAGCTTGCCTTCTACAACAAACTTCATTCCCGGTCCCAACGGAATATCAACACCACCTACAAGATGGAAACCAATATCGGTATCCGAGCTTGAAGAATCTCCTGAAATATTACCATATATTGGTTGGGTTTTCCAACTAACACTTGCTCTTGCTAGAATAAGTGCAAGTCCACCTCCCACAAATGGCGACATTCCACTACTTGAGAAATAGTATTTCGCTGTACCATTGAAAGTAATGTAACTCACTTTTGTTTCCGCCCCAATAAAATCATAAGAATTGCCCCAATACTCAGCACTTGCTTCAGCCTTCAGAGCATTTATTTTGGGAACTATGGTGCCAAGTGATGCTATTACACCAAGACCGATAGTATTATCCATAGGATCGTCTGGAAGAACAAGTGCAAGTTTGCCACCAATTCCCTCAAATCCAAGTGAATGGCTAATGCTCGGAAAGATCATAAGACACAGTAATGGCAGGACAAGCAATATAGATTTTTTCATTTATATCTCCTTTTGGTTAATAGTTAATGATAAATTTGTTTATTCAAATTTTCTCATGTAACATTTTTTTATATTCTTCAAGCGATGCGCATTTTATTGCAAGACGATAAAGCACCTTCAATTTATCTTTGTCTTCTATCTTATTTACAATATCAGGAAGGTCAGGAGGAATTTCACCGAATTTTTCACTTAAAGTTTCCAATATTACTTCCCTGAGTGTTAATAGTGAACCTTGTAATAATCCTTCTTCTTTGCCTTCTTGTTTGCCTTCTTGTTTGCCTTCTTGTTTGCCTTTTTCTCTGCCTTCTTTCAGACCTTCTTTCAGACCTTCTTTCAGTCCTTTCTTTCGACCTTCTTTCCTTGCAATTCTTTCAAAACTCATCACATAAGGCATCCTTTTCACCTCCTCAGCTTGCTTTAATTCTTGCAATAATATGTTCTCTTCTCTTTCATCTAACACTATTGTCCAGTCTATAAACTCAAGAGAAGCTAATATTATATCTTTATTAAAACCTTTACTAAAAAGGTTTCTTATCAAATGTCGCTTAATATCAAAGGCTTTTCCCTTTTGCTTTGCAATCTCTTTATCCTGACACGTTAGTATTATTGTTGCTATTGGGTTATCGCTATTTTCTAGTTGAGTTCTATCGTAGTCCATTAGCTTGAATGAAAGATAATCAAATATCACCCCGCTACCATAAGCTTTAAGTTCATACTTATTTGCAGGATTACTCTTATCTGAATCAGTCATCAGTGCTACGCTTACAATCTGTTTGCCATGTTTATCGAATATACGATAAAAGTATCGAAACATCCTGAGCGGAAAATTTTCATCGGGATAACCCTGAACCTCTATGTGAACCAATATCCACTGTTCGCTTCCATCTTTGAGGTAGATTTTTGCTAGCTTATCAACGTATTTTGCACCCTTAACACTTTCTTTGGATAACTGCTCCATTTCCTTATCAAGAAAAGAAGGTTCACAAGAGAAGTCTACGTCATTATAGAGTTCAGGCACAAAAAATTCAAGAAAGTATGGGAAAAGCCTTTCTATAATTTTCTTCCACGCTTCGTCAAAGTATTTCCAGTATCTATCTTGTTTAGGCATATTAAATAGACTAACTTGGTTGAATACTACTTTGTATCCGCTGCTCCGCTGGAGGTCTTATAGGCGGCGTTTATCTTTGCGCTTACGTCTGGCGGAACTTCCTCGTAATGTGAGAACTCCATCGTAAATGAACCTCTGTCGCTAGTTATTGATCTAAGGTCAACGGAGTATCTATACATCTCAGCCAAAGGTACTGTCGCTTTGATAATTTGTCGTCCATCCTGCGGGGTCATACCTGATATTCTACCACGTCTGCTGTTGAAATCGCTCATAATTTCACCCATGTATTCTTCTGGAATAGTGACTTCAACACTCATGATCGGCTCCATGATGAATGGACCAGACAACTCCATACACTTCTTGAACGCCATAGAAGCCGCTATCTTAAACGCCATTTCAGAAGAGTCAACATCATGATATGAGCCGTCATAAAGGGTAAGCCTAACATCTACAACGGGAGAGCCTGAGAGTATACCTTCCGTTACTGCCTCAATAAGACCCTTTTCGACAGCGGGGATATATTGCCTCGGTACGGATCCTCCGACTATTGCATCAACGAACTCAAAACCTTTGCCACGCTCCTGAGGCTCCATTTTCAAGTAGACATCACCGTATTGACCACGTCCACCAGTCTGTTTTTTATATTTACCTTGCTGTTGGCTCATAGTCCGTATGGTTTCTCTGTATGGTATTTTGGGTTGAGATAAAATCGCACCTACGTTGAAACGCTTTTGAATTTTGGAAAGTATAACGTTAATGTGCAGTTCACCCATACCAGATATTATCGTTTCTTTCGTTTCAGTATCCCTTTTGATGATAAACGTGGGGTCTTCTTCTGACATTCTTGCCATATCAATACTGAGTTTTTCATCATCTCCCTGAGTCTTGGGAGTAACAGCCATTGATATTATGGGCTTGGGGAATACTATCGGCGCCAAAACTAGCTTGTTGCCCAGATCGCATAGCGTATCATTTGTATTTGTTTCGCTCAATTTAACGACAGAACCAAAATCACCTGCAACAATCTTTTCGATGTCCGTGAACTTTTTACCATGAACAAGTGACACTTTACCGATACGTTCGTCACGACTTTTTACCGAATTGTAAATATGAGAATCGGCTTTCAACGTTCCTGAATATACCCTGAAAAAATTGACTCTACCAGCGTAAGGGTCTGTTACAGTCTTAAACACAAATGCGGCGAGAGGTCTTTCAGGATCGGCGCTAAGTTTAATCTCTTCGTCAGAATCCATTTTTTTAGCAATAATCGGTTGAAGATCAATCGGAGATGGGAGAGAATCAATCATATCGAGTACTAACTGTGGACCTAAGTTTCCAGTGGCAGAACCAAAGAATACCGGAACGAAATTATTAGCAGTTATACCTCTCTTAAATCCATTTACTATCTCTTCGGTTGTTAATTCCTGACCATCAAGATATTTCTCCAGTAACTCATCATCAGATTCCGCTACTGCATCTATCAGCTTTTCTCTATAAATATCAATCTGATCCTGCATATCGGCGGGAATATCTGTTTCTTGAAGTTTCTTGCCACCATCTGCTTTTATAAAAGCCTTCATTCTTATCAGGTCAACTATTCCCTTAAAAGTGGGACCAATACCTATTGGCAAATTAACAGGAACTATCTTATTTCCAAGCGAATCAAGAGAAGCCAATGTTTCATCAAGTTTAGCCATTTCCTTATCGAATTTATTTATGAATATTATCCTTGGCTTGTTGTAATCATTGGCTCGATACCATAATTTTTCTGTTCCCGATTCAGCACCCATTACAGAGTCTATAATGAAAAGCAATGAATCAACAACACGAAGTGCGATTTCCTGATCTCCCCTGAAATCACTGTAACCTGGGGTATCAATGATATTTATTTTATGCCCATTCCATTCACATATACAAAGTGATGAATTTATGCTGTTTTTTCGCTGGATTTCTTCATCATCATAGTCAGATACCGTTGTTCCATCGTCAACTTTACCTAGCTTATCAATGGCTCCGGTACAAAATAATAATGCTTCTGTTAAAGATGTTTTGCCGGCGCGGGCGTGTGAAACTACGCCAATATTTCTGATCTTATCAGTTCCATATTCCTTCATTTCGTAACACTCCTTAGAACGTTATTATGAGATATTCTAATATTGTCAGATAACAGATTGAGTATACACAAAGACTAGCAGAAAGTCAATGCCAAAATAGGACTAGTGCATTGACAACTTAATTCCTAACAGCATTATAATGACGCTCCAGCTTCTCTCTCGCATGGTTGGTAGTGAATCGCCACTGTATCATAATCTTCTGTTCG
>Ga0247841_10000905_pt1 | contig 72665 bp, 80 predicted proteins | sample LaCruzMarch2015__2_FD_192410 | JGI IMG/M metagenome (GOLD analysis project Ga0247841, IMG submission 192410) | Freshwater microbial communities from meromictic Lake La Cruz, Castile-La Mancha, Spain - LaCruzMarch2015_18m | ecosystem: Environmental > Aquatic > Freshwater > Lake | place: Spain... | reverse complement strand
CATTGTTTAAGGAGAATCATGATTGCAAAGAATTTATCTCGCGAGTGGTGGAATTATGTTTGCCCGAACATTGATATGAGTAAGGTGACTTTGATAAAGAAAAGTTTCCCACATGTCAGACATGTGGGAAAGGTTGGGGTAGGTCTAGTCGATGTCGCGAGACGAGAGCAGAGCACTTAATAGTATCTATATATTATACCATAATTATCGGCAAATTGCAAGTAAAATCGCCTTGTAAAATAAGGTTAATTTAGTAAAGGGAGTGAATTCTTCGTGCACGCACGGGTGGGTAAAGTGTGTGCGTAATCGCACACACTTGGGGCAAAGCACGTATTCTTCGCCTCGGGCATTTCCGCTATGGCGTCCAGTGGCTAAATGGATGAGCTCCGTGGTTGTATTGGAATACATAATCAATAGCGAAGCACACACTAACAGAAAGATTGCAAAGCGTAGTGTGGGGATGGCGAGGACTGGAACTCCTGTAATCAGGAGTAAGTCCGACCCGGGGAGAGGAAACTTCCTCTCCCCAAGAGGCGCGGAATATCAAACGGCTCAGTTCCCAGTATTTGAGCCGTTTGGTATGTAGCTCATAAGCACCTAGGAGCGAGTAGCCATAGCGGTAATGCCTGAGGCGGATGCCGATGGTGCTGTCCTTAACTCTACATAACCACTACAGATAAATATGTAACTTGCCCGAGACAATGTATTTTGGATTTGTATTTCGAATTTTTGCTTTTTGCCCGCGGAAACCCAAAACGAAATCTTGGCGAAATTAAAGAAAATTATGGGAGGTTTTGCGAATCCTTTCCCAGAGAATAGTTTCGCAAAACCGAGTCCGCATTTTAAGATTAATACATTGGTAGAGCGTAGTAGAGAGATTAGGGAAAAGAGAAAAGTCGAGCGTAAGATTAGATTTGTAGTATTTTGATACTTTGGTAGATATTGTTACTAATTTTTGCTAAAATGAGTCCGAGCCTTGTTTAAAAGGTACTCAGTTTTTCACCAGCCAAAGTAGCTCAGTTGGTAGAGCACGTCTTTCGTAAAGACGGGGTCGCCAGTTCAATCCTGGCCTTTGGCTCCACAATAATAATTTAAATATAGAAATTTTTCAGTTCTCTGATGATATTCTCATCGAGGAGTTCTTTTTCGATCATCCATTCATTACTGAAAGCATGTGTCAGATAGCTTTCACCGCTATCCCCGATAATTAGTACTATTTTTCGTATTTTGTCGGTAGTTGGCTCACTCTTAATAAATTTCATTGCGTAATATAAAATCATTCCACTTGAATCTCCGACAAGCATACCTTTATGCTCAGCAAAGAAGCGCATAGTATTGAAAGCTTCTTTGTCTGAAGCATAGTCATGCTTGTCGAAAAGGGAAGTATCAATATTTTTCGGTAAGATTGCTCCTGCTGGATAACCAGGACCGGAAATAAAATAACCATGTCCGTGTGGAGAAAAATGGCTTGATCCTTTAGGTTCGAGAGCAATTATTCTAGCACATCCATTTTCCTTAATATATCTACCAGTTCCGGAAAGGGAACTGCCGGTTCCGATTGTTCCTACCAAGTAATCTACATCTGGAACTTGATCGAAAATTTCTTTACCCAAGGTGTTATAATAACCTTTTGGATTTTCAGGATTATCGTATTGGTCGAGGTTTATTCCACCCCTTTCATTAGCCAATTTTCTTGCTACTTCCCGACGGACATCAACCAAGTGGCCACCCTTCGTATCTTCCTCGTCAGTGCAGAAATGTAATTGTCCGCCGTAAGCCTTAATTGAACGAAGTTTATCAGATGGGGCATGCTTATCGACAATAGCTGTGAATTTGTATCCATGATAGGCAGAGAGCATTGCTAGTGCTTTTGCTGTATTACCGGAAGATGATTCAAATATTTCCATTCCTTTTTTCAGTTTGCCAGATTTTTCGGCCGAGTTTATCAAAGACAAAGCTGCTCTATCTTTGAAGCTTCCCGCAGGATTAAAGTATTCAAGCTTAAGATATATTTCCCAATCCGGCCTTATTGTTGGCATTTTAAGCATTGGTGTCTCTCCGATAAGTTCATCAATATTGTTTTTTATGTCCATTTACACATTATACAAACCAAAGAGAGATAATACAATTCCGCACTTTCTTTTTCCTTTTAGGTATCATAGAATAGCAATATGCAAAAAGATACAGAAAATATTAAAAAAGAAATTGAAAAGCTTGAGGGGGAGATGAATCAAGGAAATTTCTGGGAGGATAAGGTCAAAGCCCAAGCGACAATTAGAAAAATTTCTCAATTGAAAGATGAGCTTTTAGGTATAAATAAATACGACAAAGGAAATGCTATTCTTTCAATTCTCTCGGGAGCAGGAGGTGACGATGCCGAAGATTTTTCGGCTATGCTTCTTAGAATGTACATGAAATATATCGAGAAGATGAATTGGCAAGCATCCCTCATTCATGAAAATAAAAATGATATGGGAGGTTATAGGAATATTTCGATAGAAGTTGTTGGTAAAAACATTTATGGAATACTCAAAAATGAATCGGGGGTTCATCGCCTTGTTCGAATATCACCATTCAATGCAAATGCCAAGAGGCACACCTCATTTTCTTTGGTTGAAGTAGTTCCGAAATTAGAAAAAAGTGATTCTGTTGTTGTAATTCCTCCAGATGATCTAAAAATTGAGTTTTCTAAATCTGGTGGTCCAGGTGGACAAAATGTAAATAAAAGAGAAACAGCGGTTCGAATAGTTCACCTACCGACAAATTTGTCAGTTCATGTTACTTCAGAGCGTTCCCAGGAGCAAAATAAAGAAAAAGCCCTAGAAATGTTGAAAGGAAAACTTTTTAAAAAAATGGAGGAGGATAAAAAGAAAGAAAAAGAGGGATTATCTCCGACGAAGACAACAGAAATAGAATGGGGAAGTCAAATTCGCTCTTACGTCCTTCATCCATACAAAATGGTCAAGGATCACAGAACAGATATAGAAATTCACGATGTTGACTCCGTGCTTTTAGATGGTCGGATAGATGAATTTATTGAAGCGGAGCGGGATTTGTGATATTCTTAGAAAAGGAATGATTTATTTCAATAATGTTACAAAAAAATACAAAGATAATACATCTCTTGAAGGGATTAATCTTTCAATCACTCAAGGAGAGTTTGTAGCCATTGTTGGACACTCAGGAGCAGGTAAAACTACATTAGCAAAATTAATTTTAGCCGAAGAATCTCCAACGGATGGAACTGTCTTTTTTCAATCCACAGATATTCATAAGCTTTCAAGTAAAGATTTAACGAATTTTCGTCGCAAGGTTGGTGTTGTTTTTCAAGATTTCCGTCTTTTATCGAATAAGACAGTCTATGAAAATATAGCATTTGCTATGGAAGCGATAGAAAAGGAGGATAAAGATATATTGCAAGATGTTCCACACGTTCTTGAGCTTGTGGACCTTACTTCTCGAGCTTCTCATTTTCCTCACCAGCTTTCAGGTGGCGAGAAGCAACGTCTAGCCATTGCTCGAGCTATAATTACTCAGCCGGATATTATAATTGCCGATGAACCCACAGGAAATCTTGATCCTATAAATACTAACGAAGTCGTTAATCTTCTTAAAAAGATAAATGATTTAGGAACGACAGTTATTCTTACCACTCATAATCGATCAGTTGTTGATCAGGTTAAAAAAAGAGTAATAACACTCGAGAATGGGAAAGTTATGAGGGATGATAAGGATGGTAAATATATGCTATAATATTTTTATGTTTTTAACTAAAATTAAAAGAATTATAGTTTCAGGTTATCATAATTTTACTCGTAGTGGTTTTACCTCACTCGCTAGTATTCTTATTATGTCGATAACTCTTTTTGTTATTACATCTTTGATATTTATACAAGCTGGGCTAAATTCATCACTTAATGATATAAAAGAAAAAGTTGATGTGACCGTTTACTTTATTTCAGACGCCGAAGAGTCTTCTATTTTGGAAGTTGAAGCATCATTAAAGGGTCTTCCTGAGGTTAGAGATATAACTTACACATCCAAAGAACAAGCACTAACAGATTTTAAAGAGAAACATTCGAATGATTACTTGACCCTTCAAGCATTAGATGAGCTAGGGGAGAATCCATTAGGGGCATCACTAAATATAAAAGCGAAAGACCCTTCTCAGTATGAAAGTATTTCCAAATATTTTGAAAGTAATAGTGTTCTTTCAAAAGGAGCTTTAACCATTATTGATAAAATTGATTACCATCAGAATAAAATAGTTATAGATAGACTCACTTCAATAATAAATGGAGCGAAAAAATTAGGTTTTGTTGTTTCTCTAATTCTGGTTTTAATTTCTCTAGTTATTACTTTCAGTACCATTCGACTTATTATTTATATGTCTCGCGAAGAAATTAATGTTATGAAGCTAGTCGGAGCAGATGAGGGATATATTCGTGGGCCTTTTATTGTTTCTGGTGTTTTCGTTGGTATTGTAGCCTCTATTGTTACAATTTTATTATTTATACCAGTATCTATATGGTTAGGGAATCAAATGACTGATTTCATAGGAATTAATTTATTTACATATTATAAAGCGAATTTCATACAATTATTTATTATAATGCTTGGGTCTGGTGTAACAATTGGGATAGTTTCCAGTACCTTTGCCATTCATAAGCATTTAAGAAAATAATTTTGTTCCTGCATTTAACTTTTTTGTTGAGTGTTTGATATATGTAATTTATATTGAAGAATAAAAAATTATAAATAATTATTAATAAATATTTTAATATTAGGATGGATAAAACACAGAAACAGGATAAAGAAAATGAATTATCAAATTGTAAGTACATCTTTGTTATGGGTGGAGTTATTTCTGGAGTTGGAAAGGGTGTGGCAGCTTCATCTATGGCAAGAATTTTGTCTGATCGAGGTCAGAGCGTAACCTCAATTAAAATCGATCCATATATAAATTTAGATGCAGGTACAATGAATCCAACAGAGCACGGAGAGGTATTTGTTCTTGATGATGGATATGAAACTGATCAAGATATGGGGAATTATGAAAGATTTTTAGGTGTTGATTTATCAAGTATTAATTATATGACGACTGGTCGTGTGTACCAGAGTGTTATCGACAGAGAGAGAAATCTTGAATACGGAGGAGCTTGTGTTCAAGTCGTTCCTCATATTCCACTTGAAGTAATAAATCGTATTCATAAAGCCAGAGACAATGCAAAAGCTAATGTAGTAATTATTGAAATTGGTGGAACGGTAGGTGAATATGAAAATATTTTATTCCTTGAAGCTGCCCGTATGATGAAATTGAAGGAACCCAATAGTGTCTTTTTCGCGATTGTTTCTTATCTTCCTGTTCCTGGTAATGTTGGAGAAATGAAAACTAAGCCGACACAACATGCAGTTCGTACACTTAATTCATCTGGTATTCAACCAGATATAATTATTGCTCGTTCAAAAATGCCACTTGATGCCAAGAGAAAAGAAAAGCTTTCAATGTTCTGTAATGTTCCGATAGATAGAGTAATATCTGCTCCAGACGTTTCAAGTATTTATGACATTCCAATAAATTTTGAAAGAGAAGGACTCAGTAATATAATTTGTGAATCAATGGGAATGAAATGTTCTATTCCAAATGAAAATGCTAAAAAATGGGAAAAGTTTGCCAAGTTGGCTCATAATCAAAAGAAGGAATTAAATATAGCAGTTGTGGGAAAGTATTTCGCCACAGGTGATTTTACTCTCTCAGATTCATATCTTTCAGTTATTGAAGCAATAAAATATTCTTCATATTATCAAGGGGCAAAACCAAATCTTACCTGGATATCTTCGACAGACTTTGAAAAAGATCCAAGTAAATTGAAAGAACTTTCTAAATTTGATGGTTTAATTGTTCCGGGAGGATTTGGAACAAGGGGAATAGAAGGTATTTTGATGGCTATAGAATATGCAAGAAAAAATAAAATACCATATTTTGGATTATGTTATGGAATGCAACTTATGGTTATAGAATATGCTAGAAATATTTTGAAACTGAAAGATGCGAACACAAAAGAAGTAAATCCATCATCAAAAAATTTAGTTATTGATGTGATGGAAGATCAAAGAGAGAAGATAGAGAATAAAAAGATGGGTGGTAGTATGCGTCTTGGTGCCTATCCTGCAAAGCTTAAAAAGGGGACAGTTGCGTACAATGCATACAAGACAGAAAATATTTCTGAACGGCATCGTCATCGCTATGAGGTCAACAATGCTTATAAAGAAGCGCTCGAGAAAGCCGGACTTGTCTTCTCTGGAATGTCACCTGATGGTAAACTTTGTGAGATTGCTGAATTGCCAACTAAAGATCATCCATTTTTCTTGGGAACACAGTTTCATCCAGAATTTAAAGGAAGACCTTTGTCACCTCATCCGCTTTTCACCGCTTTTGCGAAAGCATGCTTAAAAAAGAAGAATAAATAAAAAATTCCCCCGAATTCGGGGGAATTTTTTATTTTAATGAATCTTCACCGTTTCTTATTTTGCTATTTTTTATTATTTCCAATATTTCATCCTCATTATCTTTGATAATATATAAATTTAGATCATTTTTACTAATCGTTTGATATTGTTCAAGAAGAACTTGCTTGATAGCTTTTTCTATCGGATTCCAAAATTCAGATTCAAAGAGGATGATAGGGAATCTGCCGATTTTATTTGTTTGTTGAAGTGTAAGAATTTCAAAAAGTTCAGAAAGTGTTCCAAATCCACCAGGACAGAAAATACACGCTTCCGTAGAATATGACATCGCTGATTGTCTTGTGAAGAAGAAATGAAAGGGGATTTCGTCGGTAATATAAGGATTGTTTATCTGTTCGTTAGGAAGTTTGATTGTTAATCCGACAGATTTCCCTCCTGCTTCAAATGCCCCACGATTGGCTGCTTCCATAATTCCAGGTCCACCACCAGAGAGGACTGCATAACCTAGCTCCTTTGCAACTCTCCCTGATAAATTTTGAACTTTTTTGTAATAGGGACTATCTTCTTTAATTCTTGTTGAACCATAAAAAGTAACCGAAGGATTTATCTTATTCACCATATCTATCCCATCATGGAATTCATCCTTGATCATTTTTAATTTTATCTCTTCAATATCAAGACCGCTGTAATTATTTAGATTCATATAAGGCTATTGTAGACCAATTTTGTTTGTATTTCAACCATTTTTCAATTGTTTTTCCGTCATTTTGTGGTAATATGATGAGGTTATTGCGGGATCGTCTAATGGTAGGACTACAGTTTCTGGAACTGTGTATCTTGGTTCGAATCCAAGTCCCGCAGCACTCATGTGATAGGTTCGTGTGACCGAGACACATTGAGTAGCAAGGACGGTCCTTGCTATGATAATATACATATCTATGAACATTACCATTCTTTTGTTTTTTAAATTTTGAGTAGCAAGGACGGTCCTTGCTATGACGGTCCTTGCTATGATTCGAGCAAGACCTTGCCTTGCGCACTTATTTATGATTAATATCGTGATTATACACGATAAACAGATAAAATGATATTAATTTGCTCGATGCTCCAATTTATTGGTATACTCTGAATTATGACAGGTTTTAGAACAAAGAAATTACACGAAAAATATATTAAACATCTGAAAAATAATAAAGTAGTTGGATGTCCCCTTTGCAAAAGAGAGGCGATTAAAGCATTTAAATACTGGAAAATAATTAAGAATAATTTTCCTTATGACAAAATTGCGAAAGAACATCATATGATAGTGCCACTTCAACATATTACAGAAGATTCATTAAATATGAAAGAGATTGATGAATTAAAGAGAATAAAGAAAAGTTATATAAAAGATAATAACTATAATTATATTATGGAAGGGACAATACATTCTCAATCTCAGCCAGAGCACTTTCATTTGCATCTCATTAAATTAAAACCCTAAAGACAAATTTATGAAAAAAATAACAATAATTAATCCTGAAAAGGTTTCTGATAAAGAAGCGAAAAAATACAAGAACCGCCGAGCTTCAAGGGCTATAGTTGTCGATAAAGATGGTAAAATTGCACTCCTTTATGTTTCAAAGAAAAAATATTACAAATTGCCAGGTGGCAAAATGGAAGAGGGGGAGAGTAGAATTGAAACTCTTAAGAGGGAGTGCCGTGAAGAAATAGGATGTAATTTAGAAATAATAGGTGAGATTGGTTTTATTGTTGAATATAGGAAAATGTTTGAGAGGAGGCAAACGTCGTATTGCTACCTGGCCAAAGTAAAAGGTAGACAGGCGATGGCACATCTTTCAAAAAAAGAAAAAGAGGAGGGTTACAAATTGAAGTGGCTGACGTATAACAATGCGGTGAAAGTAATGGAAAAAAGTAAGAAAGTTTCTAAAGAGGGCAACCCGTATGTAATTTCAAGAGAGACAGCATTCCTAAAAGAAGCAAAAGCTATTTTAAGTAATTAATTCTATGTCTACAAAATACATTTTAAATTCAGGGGGAATGAGAAATAATCCAGAAGGAGGGAAAAGATTTTTTGCTGAATGTGTGAAAGGTCTTAGTAAGAATCCTAAGGTATTGATATGTCTTTTTGCTTATCCTCGTGAACATTGGGAAAAAAAGTTTGAAAAATTAAAAAATGATAATCTATATTCAGAAGGAATCAATTCTGTATTTGAACTAGCCCTTCCATCTAAATTTGAAGAACAAATAAAAAACACTGATATACTATATATCTATGGAGGAGATGATTATCTTTTAAAGTATTGGTTTAGTAAATTTAATATTCCTCAAATTTGGGAAGGAAAAGTGGTAGCTACAAGTTCGGCAGGTTCAAATGCCCTTGTTCAACATTTTTGGACATGCGACTGGAAAGATTGCATGAATGGTTTTGGAATACTCCCGATTAAATTTCTTCCGCATTATAAATCAGACTTCGGTTCTGATGATCCCAGGGGCCCAATTGATTGGGAAAAAGCTTACAAAGAACTCGAAGCCTATGGCGACAAATCGCTACCAATACATGCGCTTCGTGAAGGGGAGTTTATTGTAATTGAAAAATAATATAAAAGGTAATTCAATATCCTTTAATATATTCATCAGATAATTCTTTTGAGATTTTTGATATGAGATCTCTGGTATGCTTAAGAATTTCTCGATTTTGCATATTGTCTTCCAAATTTTTATTGTCTTGAGGAATTTCTTTATCAGATTGGTTGTTATAAAAAGATTTTCCAATCGGTTTACTAAAAAGAATATTTTGTTTTTTGTGCACGCCTGACATCTGTTTACTACCATATAGTTTTGAAATACTACCATATTCTCCACATAAAATTTTTGAACCTAATTTATCTTCCAACTGCTTAATGTCAGTTTCTTCTTTATATGTAGGATTAATAATTTCAGAATCGCCAAAAGATAAAGTAGCAATCTCATAGGAAATATCTAACTCTTTCATAATTTTTATTATCAATTTCAGAGATTCTCCTGATACAACAACATCTTCTACAAGAAGTATTTTCTCATTTCTTGATTTAATTTTTTGAAAAATTTCCTTTTTCAATAAATTTTTTAATTCAAACTCTTTTTCACCAGGAGTATTTTCAGGAAGGCTAGCTCGTGATCCTGAAACAAAGAAGGTCTCAATTTTATCTTGATGATTGTGTAAATATATATGATTAAGTGTTTTCCTCAAGGTAAGAGCGGGTATTCTTCCACCACCATCTATACCAAAAATACAACCGTAACTATGATTATCAATTGAAGTTCTCATTTTTTCAAGAATCACAGAAAGATCTGTTTTAACCGAATCCATAATAATATCAACATTCCTTTCATTTATTGGATCATTCTTTTCAATATAAGTGATTTGGGGTGGTATTTTTTCCATCATATTATTATAAATTTATACTTTCAGAGCGTAAATATCTTTTAGAATTTCTACTCCATGGTGAGCTGGATCAACTTTTGGGTAAATTTTTTCTATTTTCCCATCTTTTCCGATGAGATAAGATATTCGTTTTGTTCCAATAACCCCGTTTGCTCCGTAGACTTTTATAACTTTCTTTTCAGGGTCAGAGAGTAGAATAAACGGAAACCCATATTTTTCGGCAAACTTTTTATGACTTTCTACTGAATCTGAGCTGATACCTAGAACTATGACACCATTGCTTTGAAAATCTTTATACATGTCACGAATGACACAAGCTTCCTTGGTGCACCCTGGAGTATCATCTTTAGGATAAAAATATATCAAGACGTAAGAACCGAGGTATCCCGAAAGAGCATGTTCGTTACTATTTTGATCTGTAAGTTTAAAATCTGGGGCTAGTGTTTTTATATTAAGCATGTTTATATTGTATCACGAATAGGACAATATGGTTTTAAGGTTAACCCTTTTAAAAGAAAACATAAAATCTGGTACAATAGGCACATGAAAAAAATATTTGGATTACAGAAAAATATATTCTTACTAGGTATCGTTAGTTTTCTCAACGATCTTTCTTCGGAAATGATTCTTTCTATTTTGCCGGCATTTTTCACGTCGGTTTTGAAGGCTGGGGCAGCTTCGCTTGGTTTGGTGGAAGGTATTGCTGAAGCAGGGGCCAATTTTATAAAGATATACGCTGGAAGTTTTTCCGACAAAATACAGAAAAGGAAGCCCTTCATAGTTCTTGGATATTCACTTTCGGTTATTACTCGACCGATATATTTGCTCATTTCTTCAGTTGGGGGAGTTGTTGGTGTCCGTTTGGCCGACCGAGTAGGGAAAGGGCTTCGCGAAGGGCCGAGAGATGCCATTATTTCTCTCTCCTCGCCCAAAGAAGAGCTAGGAAAGTCATTTGGCTATCATCGGGCGATGGATACAGCTGGAGCGATTGTAGGGCCACTGATTGCTTACCTCATTCTAAGGCAATTTCCGATGGGTTTTAACAGAGTTTTTATCACGGCATTTATTGCTGGATTAATTGCGGTTGGTGCGACACTTTTCATCACGGATGTTGTTGGAAATTTTAAAAAGAAAAAGATGACACTTGCATCTCTTGCCCTTTTCCCAAAAGGATTCAAAATTTATTTACTTGCATTATTTATTCTTGCGATTGGAAGTTTGCCACTTGCCGTCATACTTCTTAAAACTCAAAGTATAGGATTGACTCTCGCTTCGATCCCACTTTTTTACGTGCTTTACAATATTTCTTATTCGGTATTCTCCATTCCAGGCGGAAAGCTAAGCGATAAGTTTGGACCGAAGAAAGTAATTTTCACTGGCTATCTATTCCTTATTGTAAGTTACATAATTCTTTTCTTTAATGGTTCTGCTTCTCTTCTTGTTGTTGGTTTTCTCGTCCTTGGAATTTTCCCAGCGCTGACCGATGGGGTTCAACGTTCTTACGCAGCTACGCTGACGAGTGAAGAGAATCGAGGTGGAGCGTACGGACTCGTAAATGCGGTTATTGGCTTCGGAGCGCTTATTGCCGGAATTGGTGGAGGTTTCATTTGGCAGAAATTTGGTTCCGGAACGGCATTTTTCGTCAGTATAATTTTCATCATCATTGGACTAGTGGTTCTCTCTCTAACTAGATCAGAGGAAAATTAGTTAAATATATTTGGGTAGCAAGTGGGTAGCAAGGACTGGGTAGCAAGTGGTCCTTGCTATAACTTGCTATAATTCAGAGATGAGAACAAAAAAGATAATTAATTTTCTCAAAATTTGGTATACTTAGAAAATGAACGAGATTGAAGTAAAAGCAAAAATACAAGATTTTGATAATTTGATTTTTAAACTTAAAGAAATGGGCTGTGTTTTGTCCGAACCAATTATCCAACATGATCGTATTTACAATAAGAAAGGCTTGGATATCAGGAAAGGATATCACGATAGCCCGGTCCTTCGAATTAGGGGACAAGGAGAAAGAATTATATTTACTCTTAAAATGAATAGAAGCAACGAGCTTGATTGTATTGAGAAAGAAACAGATGTCAGCAATAAAGATGAGTTGAGGGATATAATAGAATTACTAGGATTTGAAAAGACGATTGAAGTTCATAAAAAAAGGGTTAAGACTAATTATAAAGAATATGAAATTTGCCTTGATGAAGTTGAAAATCTAGGCTCATTTATCGAAGTAGAAAAGATGTCTGATGAAGATGGCGAAAAAGTTCAGAATGAACTTTTTGATTTTCTTGAAGGTTTAGGAGTAAAGAAAGAAGATAGGGTTCTAATTGGTTACGATACAACGATGTGGTTAAAAAATAATCCAGAATGATTATGAATAAAATTTGGTTTAGACGAAAATTATATGGATGGGGGTGGACACCTGTGACTTGGGAAGGGTGGGTTGTAATACTTGTCTGGGTAGTATTTTTTACTTTCGGAATGGCCAAGATGGACCACGAATGGTTGAAAAATTTGATAGTTATATTTTTCATGACAGGATTGCTGATTTATATTTGTTATAAAAAAGGTGAGAAGCCTCGTTGGCAGTGGGGGAAAAGAATAGAAGATTGGTATTTTCTGCTATAATAAAGATACTTGTCCCGTTAGAAATTAATGAAACGGGGTTAAATTATTAAAAAATAAAATTATCTACTTTTATATATAAGCAATTGTATACACGAATAGTATAATTTCTAATGGGATGAAAAAAAATACTTTAGGTAGAAACGTGAAGGCTCGTGTGCAGCTTCCAGTTAAAATTAAGGCCGATGTGAAAATGGAACCGGCGATGAAGAATCCACCAATAATGAGGTCAAAGAACAAGCACGGAAGATAAAGAATGGCAAAATAGCCTCTGTTGATAAATAGCAGAAGTTTTGTATAATAGATATATTATTATTAATTAAATAAAAAATAAAAATGGAACAACAACCAACAACGCAAAAAGGGAATTTAAGTGCCGAAACTATTAACTTGAATAATCTTGAAGAAATAGAATTATGGGAAAAGTATCATGAAAAGAACCCAAACAAGACAAAAGAATATTGGATGAAAATGCGTCAATTTGCTAAGAATGTAGCAGACCCAGAGGTAAGGAATTTTTTTGCTGAAAACTTTGTCGTTGAAATAGAAACACCAGATTTAGATTCATTGGAAAATGCAAGGAGAGCACAGTTAAACTAAATAAATACTAAAACAGCAAGCGAAAGCTTGCTGTTTTAGTATTTCTTGATGCCTATGATATCTTCCTTGTATTTTGTATAATAGGCATATGAGTCCCGTTAGAAACCGTGGTCACAGTTTCAAGAAGGGGATAAAAAAAATGAATGGAATCAATTTATTAATTAAAAAAGCAAGTTAAAGTCACCGAAAAGTTGACCGTGACCTGTTTCTAAACGGGATGAATATAAACATAAAAACAACGACAAATGTAGAAGATGAGGCAAGGTGTGTCGCCGAGATTATTATTAAAAAACTTTCGGAAGGTAAGAAAGTTCTGTTTTTTATAACTGGTGGTTCATCGGTTGCTGTGGGGGTAGAAGTTGCCAAGCTTATAAAAAATAGACCTCTAGATAATTTAACCGTAATGATGACAGATGAACGTTATGGTCCACTTGGTCATCCAGATTCAAATTGGTATCAACATATTCAGAAAGGTTTTGAACTTCCAGGAGCAACAATTATTTCTATTTTAACGGGGGATGATATAGAAAAGACAACTGAAAAGTTTAATCTTGTTCTTAATTCTGAACTTGGAAAAGATCAGTACAAAATTGGTTTATTTGGAGTTGGTAAAGATGGGCACACCGCTGGAAATCTCCCAGGTAGCATTGCTGTAGAGAGCAAAGATTTTGCGTCCCATTATGATACACCAGCATTTTCTCGTATTACTATGACTCCACTTGCTATACAAAAACTTGATGAAGCGGTAGTTTGGATGCAAGGACAAGAGAAGTGGGTAGTTGTGAAAGATTTAATTGAAAATGATATTGAAATAATAAAACAACCGGCTCAAATATTGAAGAAAGTTCCTTTATTAACAATTTTTACGGATTATAAAAAAGACTTGTCCCGTTAGAAGCCTCGGTCACGGGATAAGTTTAAAATATTATAATTTATTATTAAATTAATTTAGCAGGAATAGGTTTATTAATGTAAATAACGACCGAGACCTGCTTCTAACGGGATGAGGATTGCAATTTATGGCTTAGGTAGAATGGGGGCACAAATAGCTCGGAAACTACACGAAGGTGGACACGCAGTTATTGCTTCGAATAGAAGTGCTGGTCCCATAGATGAAATGAAAAGTTTAGGGATGGTCGGAGCTTATACAAAAGAAGAAGTTGTTTCTTCTTTTGGTGGTGATCAAGTAATTGTCTGGATAATGGTACCGTCTGACGTTGTAGATAGTGAATTGGATACATGGCTTTCAATTATTCCGAAAGGAAGTATTTTGATTGATGGAGGAAATTCAAAGTGGAGTGATACAAAGAGACGAGCTGAGAAAGTTAAAGAAAGTGGTTCGAAATTGATAGATGTAGGTACAAGTGGTGGTGTCTGGGGTTACCAAAATGGTTTTTCGATGATGGTAGGGGGTGATAATAAAACAGTTGAAATTATTAAACCAGTTTTGGAAACTCTGAAGAATCCCGAAGGTATGTATGCATATTTTGGAGAGAGTGGTTCTGGCCACTTTGTAAAGATGGTTCACAATGCTATTGAGTATGGTATGATGGAAAGCCTCGCTGAAGGTTACAGATTGCTCAAGGAAGGGCCATATAAAAATTTGGATTTGTATAAAGCCGGCGATGTCTGGCAACATCATAGTGTCATCACTTCTTGGCTCAATGAATTAACAAGAGATGCTTTAAAAAATAATCCAGAGCAAAAAAATATCGAAGGAACTGTAGCTGAGAGCGGAGAAGCAAGATGGGCACTTGAAGTGGCAAAAGATTTCGATATTGAAATGAAATCCATTCAAGCATCTTTTGATGTTCGTCTCGATTCTCAAAAGGGGAAAGTAAATTTTGCTACTAAATTACTTGCTTCAATGAGGAACGCTTTCGGTGGACACAGAATTAATAATGAATGAATCCCGTTAGAAGCCGCGGTCGCAGTTTCAGGTTCGGGAATAAGTAATAAGTGAATTTAAATTATAAAATTAAAAAGTAGATCGAGTTCATGGCAAAGTTGACCGCGACCTGCTTCTAAACGGGATGAACAAAAATAAACCAACAATAATCGTAATATTTGGAATTTCTGGTGATTTAGCGAGACGTTATTTGTTGCCAGCACTCGGAGCAATATCAAAAGTCAAAATGCTGCCAGATGATTTTCATATTGTTGGACTGACTCGTCAGAGCGGAATTGAGAAAGATTTTTTGATTAAGAACGCTTCAAATTTGGAATATTTACGTGAGCATATGACTCTTAGACAGATGAATGTTGGAGATATGAAGGAATACCAAAAATTAAAAGATTATCTAGAAGAAATTGGGAAAAATTTCAAGGAAACTCCTCAATATATTTTTTATCTATCTGTCCCACCTCAAGCCTCAAAATCTATTATTGAATTTCTTGGAGAATCAGGACTTTCAAAAGAAAAAGAAACTAAACTTTTGCTTGAGAAACCCTTTGGAATAAATCTTGAAAATTCTTCAGATTTGGCAAGCCATATCGATAAATATTTTAGTGCTCTACAAATTTATCGAGTTGACCACTATATGGCCAAAGAAACTGCTCAAAATATTATTGTTTTCCGTGAAGGGAATTCACTTTTTAAAAGAACTTGGAATAATAATTTTATTGAGAAAATTGAAATTATTGCTAGTGAAAAGATAGGGATTGAAGGTAGGGCTAACTTTTATGAACAAGTTGGGGCCCTTCGAGATTATGTTCAGAGTCATTTATTGCAACTTCTCGCTATGGTATTAATGAAACTCCCAGAAAATGAAAATTTTGAAGATGTTCCTGCTTTACGATTTGAAGCATTGAAAAATCTATATATAGAGAACATAGAAGAAGATGCTAAACGTGGGCAATATGAAGGGTACATTGAGGAAGCAAATAATCCAAAGAGTAAAGTTGAAACTTTTGTCTCTATTAAACTTAAATCACATGATGAAAGATGGAAAGAGGTGCCGATGGTTCTTACGACCGGGAAAGCTCTCGATAGTAAATTTACAGAAATAAGAATTTTATATAAAAAAGACAAAGAGCATGAGTCAAATGAATTATTTTTAAGACTTCAACCAGAAGAGGGAATACAGTTTAATATGTGGGCTAAGCACCCAGGCTATGAACGTAAAGTAAGTCCGCACAATCTTTCTTTTAAATTCAGAGAACATTATGAAATCTTGCCGGAGGCTTATGAACAAGTATTATTTAATGCTATCAATTCGGACCACAGTTTGTTCACAACAAGTGAGGAGATCCTTGAAGCTTGGCGGGTATTAGATGAGTTGCAAAAAACATGGGAAAAACAAGGAGATGACTTAGTTATCTATCAAAAAGGAAGCACTATTAATGAAATTTTGAATAAAATACTAGAGTAGTTTTTATAGTGAGTCATAGAACATTACCTTATCTTTTTTAAAGATATAAGAAGCTATATGAAAGATAGTATAGGTAATGAAAAAAGCGGCTAAGACGTCGATAGTATAATGATAATGCCCCAAGAGGACAACCACTCCCATAAAAATTGAATATGCTAGAAAGATATATCTTAAAATTTTATTTTCCCAAAAAATCAAAGTCAAAAGAAATGGAACACCAGCATGCCCAGAAAAAAATAAATCCCCAGAGAATGTAAATTTATTAATCAAATTTACATTAGCGATAACTGTTTCTATGGGGTATGGTCCGATATGAGTTAAGCTGATAAAAATAGATCGGATAATGATAAAGAGAGCGATACTTTTTATTATAAAAGGGAGGCGTTTGGGATTATAAAAGGATATGACTATAACAAAAACAAAAAATAAAAAAGGTCCATAAATAAAAATTCCGTCAACATCAAAAATTCGAATATTGCTGAGAATAATATCTGTTACGGGGAAGCTGGCATTCTCTGTAGCATAAGTTCCAGCATAAAAATTAATAATGAAACTAATTATTAAGAAAAAGAAAGCTGTTCCTAGGGAAATTAGAAATTGTCTATCCGTAAAGTGTTTGTGGTATGATTCTTTAATTTTTTCCATTGTTGTATCTATTTTAACATACATTATTAATTAATTTCTATGTCGACATATTTGATTTCAGGGAACTTATCGGTTATTTTCTTTTCTATTTCGTCAATATGCTTACCTACTAATCTTGGGATACGATCGGTTGTTTTAAAAATTAGTTTGGTGAATTCACAAAAATCATCTTTAATATTGTCGTATTCCTCTTTTAAATCACCAGCTTCGTATATCTCTTCATAAAGAGGGGAGCCATTCCACTCAACCGTGGTAAAAATTCTGTATTTGTTGATATCAACTGCGACAGATTTAAATTCAGAGACGTGTTCAATGCAAGGATCTTCCAATAATAACTCAACCACTTCTTTTCGTGTTTTCTCATTTAATGATTTCCCGATTATATAATGGTGGTTTTTTATAATGAGAATAATAGCTAAAAAGCCAAGAATAAGACCAATGATTATACCACCAATTGAATCATAGACACTGTTTCCAGTAAAATAAATTAAAAATTGGGCAATAAGAGCAACAACTACACCGAGTAAAGCGGCGCTATCTTCATAAACGACGGCGAGGGTGACTGGATCGGCATCGATAAAAATTTCTTTTGAAAATTTCTTTTTACCTTTAAGCTCACGAAGAGCAATGATTAAAGTCGTTCCTTCTATTACAAAGGCCAAACACAAAACGGCAATACTTAAATAACTAAAATCTTTAAGACCCTCATTTTCAATCAAAGAGTTTATTGAATGATATATTGTCACTCCCGCACCGATGAAAAGAATTCCGCAAGCTGATATTAAAGACCAGAAAAATCTCTCGATACCATAACCGTAACCTCTAAATTTATCGGCAGGCTTTCTTGACCTTTTTAGTCCGACCAATAATAAAGATTGATTTAAAGTGTCTGCGAAACTATGTATACTTTCAGCAAACATACTAGCTGAGAGAGATGAAATTGCCACAATCGTTTTTAAAATTGTGACGAAAATATTTCCTAAGAGTGCTGCAATTACTGATTTATTACCTTCCGTTTTGAGCGACATATCTTAAATTATAGCATATAAAATGTTTTAAAATGGATGATTGCTTTTTAGCGCTAAAAAGGGTAGACTTCATTTTATAATACTAATCAACTTCGCTCGTATGAGCAGGTAAAAATACATAATTTTATGGGAAATTTTCAAGGAGGAAATAGAGGAGGAGGTGGTTTTAGAGGTGGAAATGGTGGAGGTAGACCTAGTTACGGAGGGGGTAATCGAGGTGGTGATAGAGGTCCTGTTACAATGCATAAAGCAGTTTGCGATGAATGTCACAAAAGCTGTGAAGTCCCTTTCCGTCCATCTGGTGACAAACCAGTCTATTGTAATGATTGTTTCGGTAGTAAAAGGGGGAACGATGATCGTGGACCAAGAAAAGATTTCGGAGGGGATAGAGCTCCAAGAAGAGAATTTAACGACCGACCTGCACAGCCTTCATTCGCAAAGCCGGCGGTACCAGCTAGTGATATGTCAAAACAATTGGGTGATATAAGTGCTAAGCTTGATCGCTTACTTGGTGCAATTGAGAAAATGACACAACCAAAGGCTGAAGTAAAACCTGTAGCGAAAGTTGCTCCAGTTGAAGTAAAACAAACAGCAAAGAAAGCTGTAGCTACGAAAGCCCCAGCGAAGAAAGTTGTCGCAAAAAAGAAAAAGTAGTTTTAAATAAGCTTAGAGACAAAACAAACTCCAATCGCCGGAGTTTGTTTTGGATGGAATATCTATTGTGTTAGACTTGGATTATATGAACAGAGTATTTAGAATATTTTTCGGGATGAAGAGGAAAGTAATTAAAAAAAGAAGAGTAAATAAAAAATATCAAGAAAATAAAGACAAGGCACTCTGGATAGTCAAAGATAGAATTGAATATTTCAATACTTTTTACAATTTCAAATGGAACAGAATTGTCATTCGCAATCAAAAGACTAGATGGGGGAGTTGCTCTAGAAAAGGGAATTTGAATTTCAATTATAAAATTGCCTTACTTCCACCCGAGTCTGCCGACTATATTATCGTTCACGAACTGTGCCACTTGGGCGAATTCAATCACTCACAAAAATTCTGGGACTTAGTCGCGAAAACTATTCCTGATTATTTAACAATCAGAAAAGATTTAAGAAAAAATGGACATACAATCGGGTAAGACCTTTTGCAAGAACAGTTTTCGTGATCTCTTCTTGAGAATCGTTTTTAAAGAAAAAATATATTAAAAAATAAAGACCGCCCTTATATTGGCGGTCCTATTTACAAAAATTATTTGGAGTTAAATTATTTTTTCCTCCAACTGGTCAAGTTCCATTTCGTCGTGCAACAAACTTAGCTCTGTTTCATTTAAGGCTTCATCCCAGCCTTGATAAAAACTAAAATTTACACCCCTCTTTGCAACAATCACAATTCTGTTTAAGAGAGTCCTTAGTTGGGCTTTTTTAGAATGTTTATTTTTTTTCATGGTATATTTATTTTGAAATGAAATCATTTAACAAAATGATTATTGCCTGATAAATAGACTCTGGGCAGGTAACATCCATAGAATGGCCGTCCGTTTTAGTATTCCAAATAACTCCAGTTTCCGCAAATAAATGCGGATGATCTTTCAGAAATTTTTTTGTTTCTTCGAGATCATAATAACTTCCCGTTACCTCAAATTTTATTTTTTTTGACTCGGTTAAAATTTTAATGTTTTTCATTTTTTTAAGTTTTCAAATGTATAAAATTAATTTAAATTAATTTAAAACTAGTTTTTTGTGATATTACCATAATTAGCTGATAAATCAAGAGCACACCAATAATTACATACGAGTGCTCTGTGTGGTTTACTTTCAATTTAAGCAAAAATAATGTAAAGTAAATGCCTATATGGCCCACGGTGAAGTAGTGATACGTTTCGAAAAGGTTTCATTTGAATATGGGCACAACAAGCCGATACTTGATACGGTTGATTTTTCTATTCGTAGGGGGATGAAGGTGACGGTTATGGGGCAAAACGGTGCAGGGAAAAGTACCCTTTTTTCTTTGATAACGAAAGAGAAAGAACCAGAGAGCGGAACGATAAATCTAGCCCAAAGGACGACCGTGGCACTTTCTCGCCAAGTCATTCCGAGACCCGAGCTTGATTTAACTGTTCGCGAATTTTTTGAGAAATGTTTTAAAGATGCCGCCTCCGCCAATGCTTCTGCGAGCCAAAGAAAGATTTATGATATTGATCCACGAATCGATGATGTTCTTGAGATTGTGAATTTGAAAGGTCACGAGAAAGTTCACGAGAGAATTGTGAAATCATTCTCTGGTGGTCAGCAGGCACGTCTTCTTCTTGCTTCAGCTCTCATTCAAGAGCCGGATATTCTGCTTCTCGATGAGCCGACGAATAATTTAGATAAAGCAGGTATTACTCATTTGACTGATTTTCTAGTTAAATACAAAAAAACGGTCATCGTTATTTCTCATGATGCCGAATTTTTAAATAAATTCACTGACGCTGTTTTATATTTAGATGTTTATACAAAAAAGATTGAACAGTATGTCGGTAACTATACCGATGTTCGAGATCAGATTGCCACACGGATGGAAAGAGAGAATCGCAAGAATGCATTACTTTCAAAGGAAATCTTGGCCAAGAAGGAACAAGCCAATGCTTTCGCTATGAAAGGTGGGGGCTTACGTTTAGTGGCTAAGCGTATGCGAGAATTAGCAGAAGAATTAGAAGAAGAGAAAGTAGATGTTAGAAAAGAAGATAAGACTATTAGGCCGTTCACGATTCCGGTTCAAGACGGAGTGCTTGGAGATATTTTGATTTTATCATCAGTCTCAATTTATAAAAATCATAAAGTCAAAAAAGTAAAAGCAAATATCAAGTTAAGGAAAAATAAACATTTACTTCTTTCGGGGCCCAACGGTATTGGCAAGAGTACACTACTCGAATTGATTTCAAAAAGGGAAGAGGAAGGAGCTGTAATTTCCCCAGAAACGAGAATTGGTTATTATCGTCAGGATTTTTCGACTTTAGATTTCAATGATACTGTTTACGAATCACTTGCGAACACATCAAGAATTGTTCTTGGAAAAGTGCACGAAGAAAGTATTCGTGCAACGGCTGCTCAATTCCTTATAACTGGAGATATGGTTCATACGAAAATCGGCAGTCTTTCCGAGGGGCAGAAGGGACTTGTGGCTTTCGCCAAGCTTGTCCTCACTCGGCCTGGACTTCTGATTCTTGATGAGCCAACCAATCATATAAATTTCCGTCATTTGCCGGTCATTGCCAAAGCTCTCTCGGATTATCAAGGAGCCATGATTCTAGTCTCACATACACACTCATTTGTTGAACAAATTCGCATCGATGAAATATTAGATCTAGATAAATAATTTTTAAAGAAGACTAGTTAGCTTGAAACAAACTCTGCACGTGCAGAGTTTGTTTCATATTTAGGAATGTTAAAATATGGCAATACGCAAAAAATTACCCATGAGATATCTATGCTATACGAAAAAAATATATAATTATATAATGAACCGATGGGACATTATGTATATATCTTGAAGTGTAATGACGGGACTCTTTATACAGGTTATACAAATAATATTGTAAAAAGAGTCTTTTCTCATAATAATTTGAAATCGGGAGCTAAATACACCAAAGCACGTCGTCCTGTCGAGCTTGTATATTCAAAAAAGTTCAGGACAAAAAGTCAGGCAATGAAGAGAGAAAATGAGATTAAAAAAATTGATAGAAGTGAAAAAATTAAGCTTATAAGTAAATAGGCTATTTCGTGATATAATATATAAACTTATTATTAATCATATTTTTATGCAGTTTACATTTAAAATTGGAGAAAAAATTAAAGAAGCGTGGCCAATGTACAAACTACATTTTGGCACTTTTATTTTGTTTATAGTTGCAAGTGGGATAGCTCAAATTATAGGAAGTAGAAAAAATTTAATATTATCATTACTTTCTTCCATTCTTAGCTTAATAATTTTTTATGTTTTAACACGTTTTATTTTAAGCTTGGTTGATAAAAAAGATTATAATCCTTTATCAATAAATTCTTTGCCAACCCTAGGTCAGTTTTGGAATTTATTAAAAACAGCTTTACTTACCAGTTTGAGTATTTTAGGTGGATTTATATTACTAATAATTCCCGGATTTTATATTGCTGGGCGTCTTATATTTTCAATGTACCTTTCGGTAGAGAAAAACCAAGGAGCAAGAGTAACAATCAAAGAATCTTGGAAAATGACTGAAGGTTATGGATGGTTGTTGTTTTGGAAAAGTTTATTGATTGGATTATTTTCTGCCGTTGGTTTTCTTGTTTTTGTCATAGGTGGATTTGTCACATATCCAATAGGTATGATTGTTTTAGTGATGATGTATCGTGAATTTTCAAAAATTAAATCAGAAATTATTGCGAATCCTATTATTGTAGAAACAGCAAAATAAAACTAAATCTAATATAAACGCGATAAAATTGTCCATTTGAGCGTATAATAGATGTGTAATGATAAATCATGAAGACTGTATCAAAAAGACAGATAATGAACTGGTCAAATTGTCGCTCGACGACCCAGATCATTTTTTGTGTTTGACCAGGAGATATGAAAACAAGCTTCTTCGCTATATTATGAGAGTATCAAAGTTCGACAAAGAAGATGCCGAAGATATATTACAAGATGTCTTTGTTAAAACTTACTATAATTTGAATGAATTTGATTCAGCTTTAAAATTTTCATCATGGATATATCGTATTGCTCACAACCAGACTATCAGTGAAATAAGGAAGAAATCCATTCGGCCGACAGTTTCACTTGAAAAAGAAGATATTGATAGATTTGAAGATGCTTTTGATATTGTGAAAGAAATTGATAATTCCTTTGACCGACAAAAAATAAATGAAGCTATTTCAAAATTAGATGAAAAATATCGAGAAGTTCTCATTCTTCGTTTCTTAGACGAGAAGGATTATGTAGAAATTGCCGACATTTTAAAAAAGCCTGTAAGTACGGTCGGGAATTTAATATTAAGAGGTAAGGCACTCTTTAAACAAGAGTATGAAAAATTAAATGGAAAATAAAGATATAAGCCAAATAGCGTTAGAAAAAATCAAAGAAAGTGGTATTAAACCAATTTCTAAAAATATTTTCAATTTAAAGAGAGTCCTTTTTTGGTCTTTGGTTGGTTTTGCTGTTTTGGTGGGGGCAGTGTCTTTTGCTGTGACTTGTTCAATTTTATTTAGTAACGATTGGTATTTATATAATAAATTTGGTTTTGGTTTTATTTTGAAATCTCTCCCATATTTTTGGGTTATTTGTTTGTTACCTCTCGCTATATTGGGTGAATTTTATTATCGAAAAACGCTATTTGGTTATCGTCACCGAGTGTTTACAATAATCGGAGTGTATATTATTTTAACGGTTGTATTTGGTTTTGTACTTCATCTATTTAAGATAGGTGAAGTTGTTGAACAAACAATATCGGATAATGTTCCTTTTTATCGTGGAATGATGTTTAATAAAGATGAATTATGGTCTCAGCCTGAGGAAGGTTTGATCTCAGGAAGAATTGTGGAAGTAGACGATGTCTCGATAAAAATTATTGATCTAAATGATAATGTCTGGATAATAGATAAGAATGAGGCAATAATTGCCCCAAGAGTAAAAATGGAAATTGGTGAAATAATAAAAATTGTTGGAGATAAGGATAGTGATAATGATGAAATATTTAATGCTAATCAAATTCGTCCTTGGATGGGGAGTAGAGGAAGGCAAGGTTGTTGTACTGTGAGATAAAACTCATACTTCTCGCGTATTATAGGTGTAGATGACGACGGTTGCCTACAATTATAAGAATAAAAAAATAATACTTGTCCCGTTAGAAATTATCGGGGCAAGACTTACAAACTAAATATAATTATCTACTTTTATGTGTAAAATTTATATGTACGAATAGTATAATTTCTAATGGGATGAGAAATAAAATAGTAATGAGTGGTTTAATGGCGTTAGTTCTAGGTTTGGGTATTTCAGGTACAGCCCTTGCTTATCAAGGAGACTTTACAAGGAATGGTCCAAATTATACTCCGGATTTTGAAGCTCAAATTACGGAAGTATTAACAGATAAAGATTATGATGGATGGAAAGATCTTATGGATCAAAAGGTGGGTAAAGGTAGGGTAACAGAAGTTATAAACAAAGATAACTTTGATAAATTTGCTGAAGCCTGGAAGCTCGCCAAAGAAGGTAAAATAAAAGAGGCGAATGCTATCAGAAAAGAGTTAGGATTAAGGACAAGTGATGGGCAAAGACTCCAAAATGGCACAGGTCATGGTATGGGGATGGGGAGAGGTCATGGAATGAATCATCGGTAATAAAATTGAATAAAAACGAAAAACCGGAACGTAAATATGTTACGACCGGTTTTAGTTTATTATTCTAGTAATTAAAGCAAAAATCATTAAGATAAGACGAACGGCATAAGAAAATGATATTGTGCAAATTGCTGAACTAATAAAAAATGGTAAAACAGTTTTTTTTGAGATACCATTCCACTTATGGTGCCCTTTTCTTTTGAAAAGTACATAAATAATTGGATCAATTATCATTAATCCAACTGATAATGCTCTATTGCCAAATTTTCCAAGCCAGATAATTTTTCTTGTTGCCGAGGAGTGATTAATAACCTTTTGTTTATCCTCGATCTTTTCTTTTAGATTTTCAATTAATATTAAATCTTCCTCTAAAAAATCGTAAATCAATATAAACAAGAAAGAAAGAAATGAGCTAATCAAAAATCCTATAGCAAGAAGAGATAAGTCATTATAATCATTATTCTCGAGATACTTCACAATGTATCCCTTAATTATCTTTATCATCCCATCTAAGAGAATGAAAAAGATTAAGTTTCTAGTCTTAGTTTTCATTCCCTTTTTAATTTAATTTTTAAAATGTGTTATTTTTGCCCCATATTACCTTTTTTGCAGCTTTTCACAAGTAGGACAGTTTTTGGGTTGTGTTATGGTATAATTAAAAAGTTTATGAAAATATAAATATACTTGTCCCGTTAGAAATTAACGTGATATAGTCAAATTATTAAAATAATAAAATTATCTACTTTTATATATAAAAGTATATGTACGAATAGTATAATTTCTAATGAGATGAAAAAAGGATATAAAGATAATATAGAAAAATTAACAACTGAGAATAGTAATTTTCGCAAAGTTTTATACTCAGGTGAACACTGCCAGCTTGTTCTTATGAATTTATTACCAAATGAGGAGATTGGCATGGAAGTGCATCCTGATAATGACCAATTTTTCCGCTTTGAGAAAGGTAGTGGCAAGGTCATAATTAATGAGATGGAATATGAAGTTGTCGATGGTGATGCAGTAATAGTGCCAACTGGAGCCAACCACAATGTTATTGCTGGTGGGGATGGTCTTAAACTTTACACTATCTATTCTCCAGCTCATCATAAAGATGGCATAGTTCGGGCTACTCGCCAAGAGGCTGAAGAGAATGAAGCTGACTTTGATGGTGTGACCACAGAGTAATATAAACTTCAAAACTTATGCTATAATCTGAGGACTTTATGTTAAACACTGAGAAAATAAGGGCTGATTTTAATATTTTAAAGGGTGAAAATGGGTCTGCCCCAATATATTTTGATAGTGCTTGTATGAGTTTAAAGCCTGAATCTGTTATCAATGCTATTAATGATTACTATCTCCACTATCCAGCGTGTGCTGGTAGGAGTTCCCATAAATTAGGAGATAAAGTGACAAAGAAAGTTAAAGAGGCAAGAGAGCTTATTGCAAAATTTATTAATGCTGGTAGTGAGAATGAAATAATTTTTACTCGCAATACAACTGAAGGAGTGAATTTATTTGCTAACTCAGTGGGTCTAAGGAAAGATGATATTGTTTTGATTTCTGACAAAGAACACAACTCAAACCTTGTTCCGTGGTTACTTCTTCGAGATAAAATCGGTATTGTTGTTAAAATAATTCCAGGAAATGAAAATGGAAGTTTTAGTTTGGAAAATCTCCAAAAAGAAATTGTTGGCGCGAAAATTGTCTCTGTTGTTCACACTTCAAATCTTGATGGAGCAACGAATTCAATCAAAGAAATAGTAGAAATCGCACATAAGAATAATGCTCTCGTTTTTGTCGATGCTGCACAAAGTATTGCTCATCAGAGGATCGATGTAAAAAAATTGGATGTTGATTTCTTGGCGTTTTCTGGACATAAAATGATGGGGCCGACTGGGACGGGAGTTTTCTATGGTAAGTATAAATTATTAGAAAAACTTGAACCATTTCTTGTCGGCGGAGATACTGTGGATTATACGACTTATACTGATTATAAATTCTTGCCGGTACCAGAAAAATTTGAAGCAGGACTCCAGGATTATGCCGGGATTATTGGCTTAGGTGAGGCGGTTAAGTATTTAAGTCAATTTAGTTTTGAAGATATAAAAGAGCATGAATTGAAATTGAATACTTACATCACTCTTGAGTTGCAAAAAATTCCACAAATCAAAATAATTGGACCACAAAATCCTGCTGAAAGATCAGGAATAATAAATTTCTATATTGAAGGAATGGACATGCATAAGTTTGCTGTAATGCTTGATGAAATGGCGAATATTTCTATGCGTACAGGGAGACATTGCGTTCATGCCTGGTTTGAAAGTCGAAAGATTCTAAACTCTGCTCGCGTATCGCTTTATATTTACAATACGATAGAAGAAGCTGAGACGTTTATTACCAACCTTAATAAAATAATGAAAATAATTTCCTAAGTACTTGACTAAGCCAAGTATCGGACACGTAAATTTATGCCTTGCATCGTTGCTTTAATTATATTTGGAATCATGGGAATATTTAGTGCTTCACAACGAGCTCTTGCGAAGGAGGCTTTTGATTGTGTTTTCAGACGTATCACTTTTCGACCTTGCAATACCGGCTTCCAAGAGAAAGTGAAAGGTAAACTTCTTGGCAAAGTATTGAAACGATCGGTATTTATGGCAAAAGTTTTGAACAAATATTACGAAGTTTTTTCCTGGATTTTCTTTATTTTAATGGTGGGAAGTACAATTTGGGTATTTAAGGGAATTTATAATTTCTACGTTTATGGTAGTTGTAATGGACTTAATCAAAGTGGTTTCTGTGCATTTGATCCAAGTGGGGAAAATAATAAAGTAACTGGGATAGGGGATAGTTCTACTTGTGATATTACTCCACAAAATGAAGCAACGCTAACACTAAAAGACGTCGATCTCTCTAGCTTCCCAGTTCAAAATATCAAGGGGGAAGATAAAGTAGTATTTATTGGATGTTATGCTTGTGATTATAGTAGAAAAGCATATCCTGATATTTTAAAATTAGTTGAAGATAAAAAAGCAAATATGGCTTTTGCTCATTTCCCAGCGAAAGGGGATACGGCATATCTTGCTGAAGCGGGATATTGTGTAAACAAAATGTACCCTGATAAATACTGGGACTTCAATAACTATTTGTTTACGGCAGATGAAAACTATATTTTGAATAAAGAGAATTTGAATAAAATTTTAGAGAACTTTAGTCTTGATGTGAAAGCAGTAAATGCTTGTACAAGTAGCACAGAGACAAAAACAGCAGTAGAAAATCAAGTGAATGAATTAAAGAAAACTAACCTTTATGGCACACCGACGATTTTCATAAATGGTAAAGCTTTTGTTGGTCCGAAGCCGTATCGAGTTTACAGGAGTGCGATAAATAAATATATTTTCTTCTAAAATAAAAAAGGCGACTAATGCCGCCTTGTCTATATCCGGGATACAATTATCCCGTTTTTTTCTTTTTCTCGAACCGTAAGAGCTCGATGTTTTTTTCTTTTTCTTTTTTGGCAAGAATAGTTTCCTGCCGGTTAATATATTTTTGGGTTCTTGCCTGGAGTGTGTGACACACCTTTCCTTTTTTATTAAAAAAATCTCCCATAATTAAAAAAAATTTAATTAAAAAATATCGAATATTGTTTCAGATAATATTATTTTTTTTTTGATTTAGTCAAGTACTTTTTGTTTTTAGTGAAGGAGTGTTATACTTTCTTTATGAAAAAGAAAAAAGGGAATATTCTATATACAGGCTTTGGAGATAATGGAACAACAACACTCTTTGATTGCAAACAAGGGCGGATTTCGAAGAGCTCGATACTTGTTGAGGCACTTGGCTCAGTTGATGAGCTTAATGCATATCTTGGAATAATAAAAGTTTATTCAGATATTGATAAAATTATGCTTAATAAAATTTTGTATAGTAAAATTATTGAAGAAATTCAACAAAATCTTTTTGTTATTCAGGCAGAACTTGGGGGATCAAATATGTCAGTCAATAAAAAAGAATTAATAAAGATTGAAAAAATTATAAATCAAATTGGAAAAATTTTACCACCGATTACGTCTTTCACTATTTCCGGTGGAAGCATATTAAGTTCTGGTTTAGATTTTGCTCGGACTCTTTCTCGTAAAACAGAACGTCGAGTGATATCGGCAAGTGACGAGGGGAGTAGAATTATAAGTCCTGTCACTATCTCATACCTTAATAGGCTTTCGAGTGTGCTTTTCGCGATGTCTCGATACATTAATTATCTCCACTCTATTCCAGAGAGTCATCCAAAATATAATAAAATATAGTATAATACCAGTATGAATTGGTTTAGAGATATAACAAAAGAAAGAGAAATTGTTTGGATACAGATATTGTATTTATATATAATTCCTACATTACTACTATATTTTAATGTAATTCCAAAAGACCTGAGAGTTTTAATGCTTTTTGCTGTCGCGATACTATTATTCGGAATAGTTAAACATGCCAAGTGGTCTTACTTTGATATCGGAGTTCATGAGAATTTTATGAAAGACATAATTCCTTATTCTCTTGTTACTATCGGGGGTGTTTTGTTCCTAATCTGGCTTGCCCAAATAGTTCCACATGAACCATTTCTTAATTGGTGGAAAAATTTAAGATTTTTACTTTTATTTATTCCTATCAGTGTACTACAAGAGATTGTTTTCAGAGGGATTCTCATGAATATGCTTGAACGTGCATTTCGAAGTCCTATATTTATTATCGCGTTGAATGCAGGAGTTTTCGCTTTTATGCATGTAATTTATCTTAACTCAATGTTTGTACTTCCCATGACTTTCATTGCTGGAATTGCTTTTGCTTGGATGTATTATAAATATAAGAATTTGATATTAATATCTGTCTCTCACACAATTCTTAATTTTGTGGCGATGATCTTAGGATTTTTCATTATTAGGTGATTTTATTAAAAAATAATATAATCATAGATATGATTGATTTAAAGGAATTACAAAAAGAGGTTATGCGGAATAAAATAGAGAAAGGTTTCAATACCACTGATGTTGCTCTGGAATTTTGTCGAGCGCATGAAGAACTTTCTGAAGCTTTTTCTAAATTCAGTAAAAATCAAGATGGAGTGGCTGAGGAGTTTGCTGATGTGGCAATTTTCTTACTTGGAATGAGTGAAATCCTTGGTTATGATTTAGAAAAAGAATTGGTAAATAAAATAGAAATAAATAAAAAACGTAAATATATAAAATCAAAATCTCCCGATGGTAAAGATATCTTTCTACGTGTGAGGACAGATACAGACCCATAAAAAATAAACCCCTTACAGGGGTTTATTTTTTATGGTATATTGCAAATTCTAGATTATATTTGTTCTTTTCATCGGCTGAGAATTCTTCACTTTTTGTTTTATTCCATACGTTCATATCAATAAGTGGGAAATATGCATCAGCATCTGAAAATTCTACATCTACATGTGTTATATAAAGCCTATCGGCTTTATCGATAAACAATTTATATATTTGCCCGCCACCAATTATGAAACATTCGCTATCTTTTTTTTCGGTGTCATTAAGTAATTCAATAAGTTCTTCGGGGGAATGAACAACCTCAACTCCTAGGAAAGCAAAATTTTTATCAAGGGTAATAACGATATTGCGACGATTTGGTAGTGGGCGTCCTGGTTTTCCTGTTTGGTCTTGTCCAAGAGACTCAAAAGTCTTTTGACCCATTACGACAGTATGACCTTCTGTTGTTTCGCGGAAATGCTTCATATCGCGAGGCAAATCCCACAGAAGTGCATTTTTCTTTCCAATCTCATTATTTTTACCGATAGCTGAAATTATAGATAATATCATATTATTTTATTATATCGAGACCAGTTATTGGCTCGCTTGGTTTATAATATTCTGCAAAAGATTGATAAATATCATCTACTAATTTTTCATCTTTATTTACTGCTCTATCATAAATATTATCTGGGAATTTAGGAAAGATATTTGGATGTTCATTCACTCTACTTACTAATTCTTTTGCTCCTTCATAATGAGTATCATATATATGTGCATTTGAAATGCTATGGGTATATATTCCAGGCTTTACTCCAAGCTTCTGCGCTAGTGCGCACATCAATAATGAAAATCCGAAAGTATCAAAAGGACATCCAAGCATCATGTCATTTGAACGAACAATATTATGTAGACAAAGTCTACCCTCGATTATATTTACTGTAAAGGCGAATGGACATGGAGCGTTCTTTTTATAAGTTGCTTTTAATCCTTTTCCATACAAACCATCATCAGCTGGATCCCAAGTTATTATAACCCCTTGTCTTGAGTGTGGTTCCTCTGTAAGGTGTTTTACTAATTGATCTAGTTGATCTCTTCCAAAATGGTGTCTCCAACGATATCCATATGCAGAAGTTATTGTTCCATCTTCTTCAATAAATTCATCCCACATTTTTGTGTACTTTCGTAAAAATTCAGTATCTTTATCTCCAGTAATAAACCAGACTTGTTCAGCTATCGGTGATTTTATCGGATTCTTCCGTAATGTTAATATAGGAAAACCTTCTTTTTCAATATCAATTTGAAAACTTACCCCAGGTAATATTTTAATTTTATGACCTGTTCTTTCGTTTAATTCTTCAATTCCTTCTTCTAATATTTTTTTTATTAAATTTTGATAAATAGTATCAAATGTTGTCATAGTTTATATTATATAATATAATCCCTGTTATGGAAACAAACAAAAAAATTGATTACCCATATTTACCTGAAGGTAGAAAGATTTTATATATACCTGAGAGTAATCAATATATGACTATCGCGAAGGAGTTTTCAAAAAAATATCGTAGTAATCTTGCTCAACCATCCGCTGTTATTTTAGTTAAAAATAATGACATAATAGGTATGGGTTCTATTGGTAATAACCCTTTCCATATTGAAGGATGTATTAGAGTAAAACTTAATATGCCAACAGGTCAAGGTTATGATCTTTGCGAAGGCTGTGATTCAAAATTCCATAGTGAGCCAAGTGCTATAAATGATGCAAAAGAAAAAAATAACAATACGCAAGGATCAGATGCTTATCTTTGGGGCCATTGGTGGTGTTGTGAACCATGCTGGAATGCAATGATAGATGCGGGTATTAAAGATGTCTATTTATTAGAAAATAGTGAGATACTTTTTAATAAAAACAACCCAGATAATATTTTAGGGCATCAATTTGACTAAAAATACAAACAAAAAAGCTAGCCCAAGGGCTAGCTTTTTTGTTTGTATTTAATATGCTAAAATCAATCTATTAAGCAATTTAAAAACACTTGTCCCGTTAGAAGCCGCGGTCACGGTTTATGAACGGAGTATAGGTAATTATTATTTATAATATTTAAAAAGCAGATTGAAGTTATATAAAAATGACCGCGACCTGCTTCTAACGGGATGAACGATAAAAAAATAGAGGATCTTATAAAAGGGGAGGCGAAAAGACAGTCTGAGGGGCTGGAACTTATACCGTCGGAGAATTATGTATCACAAGATGTTCTAACGGCAAACGGTTCAATTTTTACTAATAAATATTCCGAAGGATATCCTGGCAAACGTTATTACGGTGGCCAAGATTGGACTGACCAAGTGGAAACTTTAGCAATCGAGCGTGTTTGTAAATTATTTAAATGTAAATTTGCCAACGTTCAACCTCACTCAGGTGCTCCAGCTAATTTAGCTGTTTATGCCGCCCTTCTTAACCCAGGTGATACAGTCCTCGGAATGGACTTATCCCATGGTGGTCACTTGACTCATGGCCACCCGATGACTCTTCCTGCTAAAATCTATAAATTTGTCACATACAAAATGAAGAATCCCGATACAGGAGAAATCGATTATGAAGATATGCGACGCGTTGCCCAAAAAGAAAAACCAAAATTAATTATTGCTGGTTTTTCTGCTTATCCACGTTCACTTGATTATAAAAAATTTGTAGAAATTGCCAAAGAAGTTGGGGCAGTAACAATGGCTGACATGGCTCACATCGCAGGGCTAATTGCAGCTGGAGTTCTTCGTAATCCATTTGATGATGGTTTCGATATTATCACTTCGACAACACACAAGACGCTTCGCGGTCCACGTGGAGGAATAATTCTTACGCGTGAGAATGAGGAAATTGCTAAGAAAATCGACAAGTCTATTTTTCCCGGAATTCAAGGGGGTCCTCATATGCACACGATTGCTGCCAAGGCTGTAGCTTTCAGTGAAGCTATGACTCCAAAGTATAAAGCATATGCTAAGCAAATTCTTAAAAATGCTAAAGCCATGGAGCAAGTATTTCATAAAAACAAAGTACGAATGATAGGTGGGGGAACGGATAATCATTTAATTCTTGCCGATGTATTTGGATCACTTGGTGTAACTGGTAAAGAGGCTCAGACAGTTCTTGATGAAGTAGGAATTACCTTAAATATGAATTCAATTGCTGGAGATACAAGAAAACCAATGGACCCATCAGGAATTCGATTCGGAACTCCTGCTATTACAACTCGTGGATTCAAAGAGAAGGAATGTAAACGTGTCGCTGAACTTTTGATAGAAACTCTGAAAAATAAAGACAATAAAAAAGTAAAAGATACGATTCATAAAGAAATCAAAGCTATGGCTAAGAAATTCCCAATTCCTAAGAAGTTTGTGTAAAATTTATGCTAAAAGATAAAATTATATTAATAACCGGTTCATCGTCAGGAATAGGTACTGCAACGGCAAAATTAGCAAAAGAGTATGGGGCAATTCCGATATTGCATGGTAAAACAGAAAGTGAAGAATTAAAAAAATTAGCTAAGGAATTGAACTGTGAATATATTTTTTGTGATGTCTCCGATAAAAATGCTGTCGATTTAGCTGTGACAGATATTTTGTCGAAAGTTAAAAAGATTGATATCTTGGTTAATTCGGCTGGAATTGCGCCAAGAGCAACTTTTTTAGAATCAAATGATAATCATTGGTTAGACATATATAAAGTAAATGTTTTAGGTACAGCTCACTTTTGCCAAGCAATTATTCCGCAAATGAAAGAAAATAAATATGGGAAAATAATAAACGTTGCTTCTATTAGGGCATATAATTGTACTTCTGGTAAACCAGCATACTCAGCCTCAAAAGCAGCAATAGTTAGTCTTACTGCAGTTTTAGCTAAAGAATTTGCTCCAAATATTTATGTTAATGCTGTCGCTCCTGGATACACTGAAACCCCGATTGCAAAAAATTGGGATGAAAAAGTTTGGAAAAATGTAAATACCGCGCTTGTTGGAAGAATAGGACAACCGAAAGAAATTGCCGAAGCAATTTTGTTTTTAGCTAGCGATAAGGCTAGTTTTATTACAGGTCAGACAATTATAGTCGACGGAGGAATTTCTGTGAAATAAAATTATGATTGAAGAAAGTAAAAAAATAAAAGTTGGTACACAGCTGATAAAACAAAGAATTTTAACCTTGAACCAGTTTGGAAATACTGGTTTGAAAAACTTGGAATAATATAGAAATCAATAGTAAAGTAAGTACGACAATGACACAAACTCTGCCATGGCAGAGTTTGTGTCATTGTCTATTTGTAGGATTTTTCTAATTTAAAAGTTTTGATACATCTATCAAGTTTTATTTCTTTTATATAGTCTTTGAATTCTTTCGGAAGGGGAGATGGTCCAACCCAAACACTTTTTTGGATTAATATGTACCCGAATTTTTTCAAATGCCAACGGAACCATTCTCTCTCGGGTTTTCTTCCTGTTGGGATATCAAACATTACAAGGAGATTTTTTTCTCTCGACATATTTTCAGGTTTATCAAATTGTTTTAATGAATCGAATTTTTTCTTGACGTATTCTCTACCGTATTTCGAGAGAACTATTCCTGCCAATTCTTTTTCGATAATTCCGTTCCTTTTAAATCTATCTATGGTTGTACGGATGCTTCTTTTTGAATAATTTTGAAAACGAGGAATACCGAAAATATTAACCCGTACACCTTTGTAGTTTAATTCTGTGTTCCAGAGTTCTTCTAATATTTCTCCAACAATTGACATAAGATTTATTATATAACGAAAGATGCAGTGACACAAACTCTGCCATGGCAGAGTTTGTGTCACTTTGAGATAAGAATTTATTCATGTATAATTAGGTCACTTATATGAAAAAAGAAAAATACAAAGGCAAATTAATTGTTATAGATGGAACAGATGGAAGTGGAAAGACAACTCAAGTGACTTATCTCACAGAGCGTTTGAAAAAAGATGGGCATAAAGTAAAAGTTGTCGATTTTCCTAAATATTATGATGATTTTTTTGGTAAATTCATTGGGCACTGTTTATCCGAACAGTATTATAATTGGCTCAATATTCATCCAAAGATTGCTTCGGTGATGTATGCTGCCGACAGGTGGGAGGCAAGCGAGGAAATGCGAGAATGGCTCAAGAAGGGTTATATAATTATTGCCAACAGGTACGTCTCAGCCAATCAGATTCACCAAGGTGGCAAAATTAAAAGTGCCAAGAAGCGCGCGGACTTTATGAAGTGGCTCGACGAGATGGAATATGAAGTTTTCAAAATTCCGCGACCGGATTTAACTTTGTATTTGAGTTTGCCAATAAAAATTACACTTCAGCTTTTGAAAGATCGCGATAGTAGTAAAATGAAAAGAGAATATTTAAAAAAGAAGAAAGATGTTCACGAAAGTGATACAAACTTTTTAATTAATTCTCGCAAAAGTGCACTCAAGCTTGAAAAAGAAATCCCAAATTTTATTAAAGTGGAATGTTCCGAAAAAGGAAAAATATTATCACGAGAACAAGTGCATGAAATGGTTTATAAAGAAGTAAGAAAAATAGTTAAATAATATGAGAATTCCAATAGTGAATGAACAAGATGAAATAATAGGGCATAAGGATAGAGAAGATAGGAATCTGGAAGATATTATTCGTATAACTGCAATTTGGATTACTGATGAAAAAGGCAATGTGTTACTTCAGCAAAGAAAATTTAACAAAAAAGTTAATCCAAATAAATGGGGACCAGCTGCGTCAGGAACGATAGAAGAAGGAGAAAGTTATGAAAGTAACGCGTACAAAGAGTTAGAAGAAGAAACTGGTATTAAAGGTATAAATTTGACTCCAATTAAAAAGACTTTAGGGAGGACAGCCAATGGTGGAAGAAGATTTGCCTACTTGTTTACTGGGAATGTTATGAGAAGTCAAAGATTAATTCCGCAAGAAAGTGAGGTTCAACAATTAAAATGGTTTTCAATAACCGAATTTAAAAATTATTTAAAAGAAAAACCTGATGATTTTGTTGGTATAATGGAAGACGTAATATTGTTTTTAAATCTATAAAATGAAAATCAAAATTAAAAAATTAAAAGAGAGTGCTAAATTACCGAAGTATCATCATCCGGGAGATGTTGGGATGGATTTGTATTCGATGGACACATATACTCTCGCTCCGGGCGAACATCATTTTTTCTATCATGGGTTTGCTATGGAATTCGAGGAAGGATATGCAGCTATAGTAAAAGATAAGTCGAGTATTTCAAAAGCAGGACTACATACAATGGGAGGAGTATTTGATGCGGGATACAGAGGTGAATATAATACTCACCTTGTAAATCTTGGTAGTGAGCCATATACTGTAGAAGAGGGTGATAAGGTTAGTCAGCTTATCATCTATCCGGTGGTAATTGCTGAACTGGAAGAAACGGATAATCTTAATGACTCATCTCGAGGACAAGGTGCATTTGGAAGTACGGGAAAGAAGTAGTAAGTAGAAAGTAGAAAGTAATATGGAAAAAATACAATCAATAGAAAAAAATAAATTTACTGGATTAGAATTAAGAAATGAAATAGGAGAAATACATTTTCCTTTCGGTGCAAAAATTGCTGATTTAAAAGGGCCTATTTTTGAACAAACTTATATTCGATCTAATAAAGAAGAATGTAAGGCTTATATTAATAAAGAAAAATTAAATGGGCACCTGCTTGAAATTAACGAGGCTTGTGTTTTTCGTGCAATGCAAAACAGGGCTATCGTCGTAGCAAAAGTAGGTAAAATTCATTTACCGTTCTATATGTCTAGCTCAGGAACCAGTGGTAAAAATGTTGGCGAATGGTATCCATTTTTTGGCTATGATGCTACTTGGGTAATAAAAGGTTATGTTGATAAAGATACTGGTAAAATGAATTATCATCCTGAAGTTTCAAAAATAAATGAATTACTTAATTCCAATTTAAAAATAGATTTGAATGTATTTTCCCCAGAAGGAGAAGTATATCAAAATATAAGTACTACACAAAATATAATTGGTAATTTAAATGAAATTATTCCATATCAACATTTTTCGCAGGATAGAAGTAATTTAAATGAGAGTATAAAACAAATAACTTCTTTATATGACAAAATGAAAGAATTAGGTTATCAAGAAGCTATTCAAAAATACATAGCAGAAGTAGCATCTTCAGAAGAAGATATTGTTAAGAAGAAAAAAATAATATTTTCAAGTCCTAAAATGATTGATTTGCTCAATATCATTAAGAATTTTAATTCATTAGCAGATCATGAATTTGTAGAAAAAATTACAGGATATTCACCTAAAAAAATGATGGAAAATGATGGGAGTTGTGATGTGTGGATAAAGGATATTTTAAGTAAAATATAATGAAAGAAAAAATAGAAAATTTAATAAAAGATGCATTAAAAAATTTCGAGATAAATACAGAGATTGATTTTTCTATAGAACATCCAGAGGATTTTAAGAATGGGGATTATTCTTCTAATGTAGCGATGGTTTATGCAAAAAAAATTGGAATGAATCCAAAAGAATTGGCAGAGAAAATAGTTACAGAACTTCTAGCTATGCAAGACCTAACTATAATTGAAAAGGTTGAAGTTGCAGGCCCTGGGTTTATAAACTTTTATTTATCGCGAGAATTTTTTACTAATAGTGTTAATGAAATTTTAAAGCAAAAAGAAAATTGGGGGAAAAATAATTTGCTTGATGGAAAGAAAATAATTGTGGAATATACCGACCCAAATCCATTTAAGCCTTTTCATATTGGTCATTTAATGACTAATGCTATTGGGGAATCGATTTCAAGAGTAGTTGAATTTTCAGGAGCGGAAATTATACGTGCAAATTATCAAGGTGATGTTGGATTACATATTGCAAAAGCTATTTATGCGTTAATTAAATTTGGTATGCCAGATGAGTCAAAAACTATTTCTGAACAAGCACAGTATATTGGCGAATGCTATTCGAAAGGAAGTAATTTGTATGATAGTGATGAAAATATAAAAAAAGAGATAGATGAAATAAATAAGAAAATTTATAAAAAAAGCGACGCTGATCCAATTATTTGGAATATTTACCTTAAGGGGATGAAAATCACAATGGAAGCATTTGAAGAAATTTATAAACTTTTAGGTACAAAGTTTAATGATGATTGTTATTTTTTAGAAAGTATGATGATGCATATAGGGGAGCATATCGTTCGAACTAATATGGGAAGTATATTTGAAGAATCAGACGGAGCAATAGTGTTCCATGCCGATAAATATGATACGAAACTCCATACTAGAGTTTTCATAACTTCACAAGGATTGCCAACATATGAGACAAAGGAAATTGGACTAACTATAACTAAATTCGAAAAAAAGAATCCAGATTTATCTATTGTTGTGACTGCCACCGAACAAGCCGAATATATGAAAGTTGTTCAGAAAGCCATCTCTCTTATCCACCCGGATTACGAAAAGAAGATGAAGCATATTACTCATGGTATGATGAAATTTGCTTCAGGCAAGATGTCTTCGCGAAAAGGTAATATTATTACTGGGGAATCATTGATAAATGATTCTATTGATACTATTAAAAATATTATGCTTTTTAGAGGAAATCCAAGTGATAATAAGCCAGTTTATGACTTTAATATTTCATCAGAAGAAAGAGAAAATATTATAAAAGAAGTTTCAAGGATCGTCGGTGTTTCTGCTCTCAAATATTCAATACTCAAGTCTGCTTTAGGAAGTGATATTGTTTATGATTTTGATAAATCAATTTCCTTTGAAGGAGACTCAGGACCATATCTTCAGTATACAGCCGTGCGAGCGAATTCTATTTTGGAAAAAGCAAAAGAGTTTAACCAATCAGCAAACACCAAAAACCAAACACCTCCTTTGGAAGTTACAAATTTAGAAAAATTAATATATCAATTTCCTGAAGTGGTAGAACATTCATACCTTAAACTTGAGCCGCACCACTTAGCTACATATTTTACAGAACTTGCGAGTGCATTTAATACTTTCTATGGGAATACAAAAATTCTGGAGACAGGAAACAAATATATGAGTTACCAGCTTGAACTTGTTAAAGCATTTTATCAAACAATGAAAAATGGTCTCTGGTTGCTTGGTATTGAAACTCCAGAGAAAATGTAATAAAAAAGAGAGTGACCTTTTGAGCCACCCTCTAATATTAAAAACCATCTAACGGAATTTATGGACCCCAAGGGTCTAGAAGGTTTTCGAATTGCGAATTACCCCTCAAGCGAGCATAAAAAAGTATGAAATACTTATGGCCGTTATAGTTACGGCCGCTGTCCCAAGGAGTTTTTCTCACCAACTTAATTTTTGTGCCCGATTGACGTTGACACGATTAAGCAGTTTTCAATTTGATTACATATTACAGAAATCTAGTAAAAAAGCAATATTTTTGCTAAAATCATCTTTATATGGAAAAAGATGATAAAAAATCAGTTTCGGCGCTTCGGGAAGAAGCTATTTTACAATTTTGGAAAGAAAATGACACTTTCAAGAAAAGTTTGGAAAAAGAGTCACCAAGAGGGAAATATGTTTTTTATGATGGGCCTCCTTTTGCCACGGGACTCCCACACTATGGACACATTCTTGGAAGTACTGTTAAAGATGTGATTGGGAGGTATAAAACTATGTGTGGGTACAATGTACCCCGACGTTGGGGATGGGATTGTCATGGTCTTCCGATTGAAAATATTGTTGAGAAAGATTTAGGTATTTCTGGAAAAAAAGCTATTGAAGAATTAGGAATTGATAAATTTACTGAACATGCCCGAAGTAAAGTTCTCACATATGTTGGAGAATGGAAAAAAACAATAGATCGAATGGGACGCTGGGTTGATTTTGATAATTCATACAAAACTATGGATAACACTTTCATTGAGAGTGTTTGGTGGGCTCTTGGAGAAATGAACAAGAAAGAATTACTTTACGAAGGGGTACGAGTTCTTGCTTATTGTCCACGTTGCGAGACCCCGATCGCGAACTCTGAAATCGCTATGGATAATAGCTACAAAGATATTACTGATATCTCTGTATACGTTAAATTTAAATTATTGGACGAAAAATATAAAGATACCTATCTTCTTGCTTGGACGACGACCCCTTGGACTCTTCCGGGGAATACTGCGATTGCGATAAATAAAGAAATAGATTATCTCTTTGTAAAAAATAAGACAGAGATTGAAGAAGAGATATTAATAGTGGCAAAAGAATTATTTCAAGGATTAAAAAATAAATTCAATAATCCCGAGATAGTAAAAGAAGTGAAAGGCGGTAATCTTATTGGACTTTCATATGAACCATTATTTCCGTATTATAAAGATAAAGAAATAGCAAAAAATCCAAATATTTGGAAAGTTTGGCATGCCGATTTTGTGACAATAGACAAAGGAACTGGGATTGCTCACCAAGCTCCAGCTTTTGGAGAGGACGATATGGAATTAGCAAAAGCGAATGGTGTCCCATTTATTCGTCATGTCGAACCCAATGGTGATTTTTCAAAAGAAGTCACAGATTTTCCGAAGGTAAAAGTTAAGCCAAAAGAAGATCATCAGTCCACAGATATTCTTGTCATAAAATATCTTGCTCATTCTGGTCAACTTTTTGCTAAAGAAAAAATTATTCACTCATACCCACATTGTTATCGTTGTGAGACGCCACTTTTGTACTATGCTCTTCCTTCTTGGTTTGTGAATATTCAGAAAGTGAAACATAATTTACTTGAAAAAGGAGAAGATATGAACTGGATACCAGCTCACTTAAAAGAAGGACGCTTTAGAAATACTATGGAAAGTGCTCCAGATTGGACAATCTCCAGAAATCGTTACTGGGCAAGTCCTCTTCCAATCTGGAAAAATAAAGATGGGAAAGTAATGATGGTTAATGGGCTTGAGGATTTAAAAGCAAAGACAAAAAAATCTGGCAATAAATATTTTGTCATGCGTCACGGGGAAGCGGAAAACAATACATTGAATGTCTTAAATTCAAATAATTATACTGCTTTTCATCTTACAGAATTAGGTAAACAGCAAGTCTTAGAAGCTGCAGAAAAGATAAAAAATACAGAATTTGATTATGTTTTTGTTTCTCCAATGTTAAGAACGCAAGAAACATTCGATATTTTAAATAAAAAATTAAGTTTTTCATGTCCAGTGATAACAGAAGAAAATATTTCAGAAAGAAATGCCGGAATTTTTGATGGGCAATCTCCCGACGAGTTATTAAAAATATTTAAAAACGTAAAAGAAGAATTTATCATAAAACCTGAAAAAGGAGAGAGTCTTAATGATATCAAAAAAAGATTTGGTAGTTTTTTGTATAATTTAGATTATAAATATCAAGGTAAGAAAATTTTAATTATCTCTCACGGTGATCCAATTTGTATGAGCTATTCTATCTCGGAAGGAATGAGCATAGAGCAAACTGTTAATTTATTGGAGAACAATTACCCCAAAAATGCTGAAATAAAAGAATTGAATTTCATTCCACTTCCTCACAATGAAAATTATGAACTCGATTTACATCGACCATACATAGATGACATTGTGCTTGTCGATGAAAAAGGTGACGAATATAAAAGAATTCCGGAAGTTATCGACTGCTGGTTCGAATCGGGTTCAATGCCATTTGCCCAGGACCATTTTCCATTTGAAAATCAGAATTGGCAAAAAGAAAATTTTCCTGCAGGATTTGTAGCAGAATATATTGCTCAAACACGGACCTGGTTCTACTATACTCACGCTATTTCGACAATTCTTTTCAGCCATGCACCATTTGAAAATGTAGTAACGACAGGGACGGTATTAGCTGAGGACGGAAGTAAAATGTCTAAATCGAAAAATAATTATCCTGACCCTTGGCTTTTATTTGATAAATATGGTGTTGATGCTCTTCGTTTCTATTTGATGTCGAGTACCTTAATGAAGGGCGAGGATGTAAACTTTTCAGAAAAATTAGTACAAGAAGTTTCGAGTAAAATAATTAATCGGCTTGATAATGTCATGGCATTTTATGAATTGTATAGAGATCGTCGAATTGAAGAAAAAGAATATGAAGTATCTACAAATGTTTTAGATAAATGGATAATTGCTCGGACATTGCAATTTATTCATGAAGTAAAAGATGGTATGGAAATGTATGATATGGACAAAGCGACAAAACCCTATGAGTTATTTGTTGAAGACTTGTCAACTTGGTATTTGCGTCGTTCCCGTGAGAGATTGAAAAATGGAGACGAAGAAGCTAAACAAACTTTATACTTTGTATTAAAAATTACGGTTCAATTATTTGCTCCATTCATGCCTTTCATCGCCGAAGATATCTGGCAAAAGTTGAAATTTGATTCAGACCCAGAAAGTGTCCATTTTTCCAATTTCTTTATAGATGTTGGAAATATAGAGATAGATAATACTGTTATAGAAGAAATGAAAAAAGTAAGAGAAATTGTCACTCTTGGTTTGCAGGCAAGGCAGAAAGCTGGAATTCCGGTCAGGCAACCATTAAATGAGTTGAAAGTTGAAAGTTCAAAGCTATCAAAGGAATATTTTGAAATAATAAAAGAAGAATTAAATGTGAAGGAAATAAAGTTTACGGAAGGAGAAGAATTAAAAGTTGAACTCGATACGAATATAACCGATGATTTGAGAAAAGAAGGACAGTATCGTGAGCTTGTAAGAGCCATACAAGATATCAGGAAAAAGAATGGGTTAAATCCCAATGATGTTGTTACTCTTGTTATTGGCACAAATACTGATGGACAAGAATTAATAAATAAATTTAAAACTGAATTAATGAAAGCTGTTAGTGCAAGAGAAGTACAGATTAAGGATAACGAAGGTGTAGAAATAAAGATAGATGAATTAATCTTTAAAATAAATCTTATCTGATATGTTACCAATTGAACAATGCTATGGTGTGATTGTTGTTCTTAGAGAAGAGCAAGATAAATTTTTGATTTTGGAGCATAATGATACAAAGGATGATAATTGGAGTTTTGCCAAGGGACACACTGAAGAAGGGGAAACTCCTATAGTGACAGCGATGCGGGAACTTAAAGAGGAAACTGGAATCGAAGAAATCAAAATCTTAGATATCCCACTTATTCACGAAGAATATGAGATTTTTCGTCACGGAGAAAATCGTCTGAAAGTAAATGAATATTTCATTGGCATAATTACAAATGATAAAGTCAAAATCGATGGAGATGAGATTTGTGCATATAAATGGGCGACATATGAAGAAGCGATTAATACCTTTACACACGAAGAGCGTAAACTAGCCCTAAATGAAGCTCAAAATTATCTTAAAAAATATATCACTAAAATTAATTGACTCGCAATATTTTAACGGTCGTGTATTTTTTGCAAGTCAAACTGAACATTAATTTTTGAATGTTTTTAGCTTGTCAGTGGTAAATTAAAAACTCGACGAAGTTGATTCTCATTTGTTATTGATGTCGCTTCTATGTAGTGTACATATTGCCCAATTTTCCAAAATTCAACGACAAAGTATATTTCATTTCTACATTCATAGGGATATATCCAAACACTGTCATTAAATTTTACTAATCCGAGTTCTTTAAGTTTTGTTCTCATGGCGTCCCTAGCCCCACGTCTTTTTTCGGGAATATCAAAGATGATGATTCGCCATTTACTATCCCAGAATAATGGCTCTTTTATTTTTATGTCGTTATACTTATATTTTAAAATATAAGTTTGACCTGCTTCTGTAAGTTCGATAATTGTTTCTTCCCCTGTTTCTTTAAATGAAATTAATTTCTTTTTTCTTAAATAATAAAGTTGATTTTTGAAATATTCTTTGTTAATACCGCTATTTCTAAAAATTTCAGACTTTATATTCCCCATAATTCTTCGTGATCCAGAAGGCGAGGAAAGAACAATTGCAATTCCTATACCGAGACCCAAACCTTTTAGTATTTTATATGCAACAGAATTCCCACTTCGGATCTTTTTAGCTTTGATATTTTTATTCATAATGTAATATTATAACGGTCGTGTATTTTTTACAAGAGAAAAAATAGGCTTATTTTAATAATATATTATAAAAATAGATATTTTGATATTTATTAATAATTGTTAAATAGAGATTTTTAAAATCACGCATGAGATGTTAGAATAGAATTATGAAAAAAGTATTTATTATCCATGGATTTGGAGGTAAGCCAAATGGGGGTTGGCGTCCTTGGCTTATGGGAGAGCTTGCAAAACAAGATATTTACGCTTGTTCTCTTCCGATGCCTAATCCAAGTAATCCAACAGAGGAAGAATGGGTCAGAACTATATCAGAGGCAGTAGTGATCGCAAATGAAGGGATATTTTTGGTTGGACACTCTTTGGGTGTCGTCGCAATTCTTCATTATCTGGAAACATTAAATGAAAAGTCTAAAATAGGCGGAGCGCTTTTAGTTTCAGGACCAGTTCGTAAAAGATTGAAACCAGAATATGAATATGTAGATAAATTTTTTGATAAACCTTTTGATTTTGAAAAGATAAAAAACAATTGTACGAAGTTTGCCGTAATACATGGAGACAATGATCCAGTTGTTTCTGTTGATGAAGGGAAGGAGCTCGCGTCTAAACTTTCTTGCGAGCTAATTACTATACCAAATGGTCGCCATTTAAATGGTTCTGATGGATTCTATGAACTTCCTCAAGCACTAGAATCAATATTAAAAATGATTAAATAAAAATATGGGAATAAAAACTTTTTGTGAAAAAAGTAATTGTAAGATTGGCGGTATTACAGATGATGTAATATATTTACCGGTTTTTATCCCAGATTTACCGAAACAAATAGAAATAAAAGGTAATATTTTATATGTAAAAAATGAATTTCATATTAGTCTTGTCTGTATTAAAAAAATAGAAGAAAAATATAATGTTAAAATTCCTAACTTTTTAAATATGATTATAAATGATTTTTGTGAATTTAATAAAATAAATACCTTGGAGTTATTACATTATAATAATAATTATAGATTTGTTGCCAGAGATGATCTTAAGTCGGTAATTGTTATGTGCGAAATATTAAATCTTAATAAATTTTTTGATTTAATAAATAGAAAGTACGGATTAAATATAGAATATCCTCCTACTCACGTTACTCTTTATACCCTAAAAGATAGTATCGGTATTTATTTAATAGATTCTAGCGACATAAAAAATTTAACTAATCTTATTGATAACCCAATAGGGCGCTTATTATAAATTTATGATAATTAAAAAATTAGGCCATTGCTGTTTTGTTGTTGAACCGAAAGATGGGGTCAGAATTATGACTGATCCTGGAGCTTTTTCAACACTCCAGATAGAAGAAAAAAATATTAGTGCTATTTTGATTACCCATGAACATAGTGACCATCTGCATGTTGACTCTCTGAAAGAAGTTTTAAAGAATAACCCAATGGCAATTGTGATAACGAATACTGCAGTCGGAAAAATTTTGGAGGAATTAGAAATTAAATATATAAAAGTTGAGGAAGGAGTGAAATATGAGATACAAGGAGTGAATATAGTTGGATTTGGCGACCGACATGCAGAGATATATGAAAAATTTGGGGAAGTTCAAAATACTGGTTATATGATAGACAATTTATGCTATGCAGGTGACTCTTTTAATTACCCAAATGCTGAGGTAGATATTCTTGCTTTACCAGTCGCCGGTCCTTGGATGAAAATAAAAGATGCAATAGATTATGCAAAAAATATAAGGCCGAGAATTTGTTTTCCAATTCACGATGCTATCATGCAAGATTTTGCTACTTTTGTTTGGAAAATTCCAGAGAAACTTTTAAAAGAAGATAATATTGATTTTAAAAAATTAGAAATAGGTAAATTTGAAGAAATATAATGCACCACATACACTACCCCAGAAGTAAAATTTTAAATCGAGTGCATTTAAAATTTACTACGGGGCAGGAAGTACTTATGTTATTATTCAATTTATATAAAATTTACGGATAATATTAATATATGCATCACATACACCATACTCATGGATTTATACTTTCATCTCGCAATATGGGTGAGGCGAATAAAATGCTCACGATATATACGCGCGAGATGGGTTTAGTACGTGCAGTTGCCCAAGGAATACGGTTACACAAATCGAAACTTCGTTTCACTCTGCAAGATTTCTCATATGCTCAAATTGATTTGGTTCGTGGGCGAGAGTTGTGGAGAGTTACATCTGCAAAACATGTTTCATCATTTCCACTTGCCAGATGTGATACTCCGACGATTATTTTGATAGCGAGAGTAAGTAAATTATTGGAGCGTTTATGTACGGGGGAGAGTCCGAGTGAAATAATTTTTGACGATTTTATTCAAGCATTATATCTATTAGATAATGAAGATACTTCATCTTCGTCTCGAGAAGCTCTTGAATTACATTTAGTTTTACGGATCATGAATAGTCTTGGCTATATAGGTGATTCGGTTATGTTGTCAAAATATTTGTCCTCATCATTTGACCACAGTAAGACTGAAATATTACTCAAGGAACGTCAGTCAATAATTGCTCATATTAATAAAGCCATAAGTGAAAGCCAGTTATAATTGTGATATACTATAAAAACGTATGCCGGAAGAGAATAAAAACAAAATTGAAGATATTAAAAGAAGTCTTTATGATCCCAATGATAAGATTGTTGGTCATCAAAGAGAAGGTATTCTACACCCATTGAAGCATAAGGTACTCAAGAAATGGAGTGATGATATTTCGATTGAAGAAAATAATATTACTAACAAATTTATAAAACCACCGGTATCAATTTTTAAAAAATTTTTTATTGTTTCAATTATTTTTTTTGTTGGAGCATTGGGTCTTGCTTTCTATAGATTTTCAAATAATCCTATTTCTGTTTCTGGAGATAAAATAGACATAGTAGTTATAGGTAATTCTTTTACAAAAGGAGGAGATGAATTACCTCTTCAGATTGAAATTACAAATAATAATAATGCTAGTTTAGAACTTGTGAATCTTATTGTTGAGTATCCTAAGGGAGCAGAAGATAATACTACAGATGTTGTTCGATTACCCTATGAACAAATTGGAACAATAAAACCGGGAGAAAATATCATTAGAAATATTAAAGTTAAGCTCTTTGGTGCAGAAAAATCAATCAGAAATATTAAAATTAGACTAGAATATCATCCTGAAGGATCAAATGCTATTTTTGCTAAAGATAAATTTTATCCTATTACTATAAGCTTAGCCCCTCTTGCTCTTAGTATAGAAGCTCCAGTAACCGCGACTTCTAATCAACCGATTTCTTTTAATATTATTACTACACTAAATACTTCTTTAGGTGAGGGAAATCCTGTTTTACAAGTAATTTATCCGAATAATTTTATTTTTGATAGTGCTATTCCAGCTCCATTATTGGGAAATTCTATTTGGGATATTTCATCTGTATCAATTACTAATCCAGTAAACATAGAAATTAAAGGACGACTTATAGGACAAGATGGTGATGAACAAGTTTTTCATGCTTATACTGGAACAACTAATGGATTAGATAAATCAATTGTGGACGTTATTTATAGCTCAATTTTGCAGAAAATTTTAATAGTCAAGCCATTTCTTGATGCTCGAATTTTGGTAGATAGTCAAGATAAAACAGAGTATGTTGTTTCTAGTGGAGAGGTAATTAATGCAGAGATCGCTTGGGCAAATAATCTACCAACACGGATAATTGATGGACAAATTATTGTTAATTTATCAGGTAATGTTTTTGATGAAAGTACCGTTAATTCAAATAATGGTTTTTATGATTCTGTAAATAATCAAATTATATGGGATCGAAACTCAATTCCTCAGTTAGCTGAAATAAATCCAGGAGAAAATGGTATTGTAACTTTTAACTTTAAACCTCGTTCTCTTGTTGGAGCTTTGATTATTGCCGAGAATCCACAAATCTCTGTTAAGGTTAGTATTAAGGGAAGAGAACCACTTCTTGGTTCAACTTATAACGATATTAATAATTTTTCCGAAAAAATAATTAAAGTCTCATCTGATTTTCAGATTGTTTCATCAGCATATTTTCTTTCTGGAAATATGCCACCCAAGGCAGAAACTGAGACTAATTATATTGTTACTTGGACTCTTTCTAATTCTGTAAATGATATAATACAAGCTGAAGCACGTTCTGCGTTACCTATATATGTTAAATGGGGAGGACTGGTTTCTGGACAAAATGATAATTTAATTTTTAATGAAGTTACTCGTGAAGTTATTTGGAAAATAGGTTCAGTTTCTCCAGGGACAGGAGTGAGTGTAAATCGCGAGATATCTTTTATTGTTTCTCTTAATCCATCTCTATCTCAATTAAATAGTGTCCCGCAACTTATGAGAGAAGTTTATCTTTCTGGAACTGATTCTTTTACTAACACTTTGGTTAAGAATATTCATGCTTCAATTACAACCTTGCTGATGAATGACCCAAACTTTGATCAAAGAAATGCCAGAGTAATAAAGTGAAAAATAAGAATTAATTATTGGAAATAAAAAATGGAAAAACAAGAAAACAACTTAATGGATCCCGTTAGAAGCAGGTCGCCCCGAGGTGACCGTAGCACTCAAATTGAAGATTTGAGGGCGGCTTCTAACGGGATGGAAAAAATTATATCACTTTGTAAGAGAAGGGGGTTTATTTATCCTGGGTCTGAAATTTATGGTGGGCTAGCAGGAACTTATGATTACGGTCCACTTGGAGTAGCACTTAAAAATAATATTAAGAATCTTTGGTGGAAAAAATTTGTAGATGGAAGGGAGGATATGTATGGGGTAGATGCAGCGATAATAATGAATTCAGCGGTTTGGAAAGCAAGTGGGCACATAGATACTTTTTCAGATCCACTTGTTGAATGTGTAAAATGTGGGCAACGTGACCGTGCTGACCTGATTATAGCAAGAGAAAAACAAGGTGAAGCAATTATACTTCCAGCTGATGCAAAAGAGCAGAAAGTAATACTCGATGAACTAAAAATAAAATGTTCAAAAGGTGGCATACATGATTGGAAAGAGCCACGGCAATTCAATATGATGTTTAAAACTCAAATAGGAGCATTAGAAGATTCATCTGCGACCGTATATTTGCGTCCGGAAACGGCCCAAGGAATGTTCGTAAATTTTAAAAATATTGTTGATTCATTCCATCCTAAATTACCATTTGGTATGGCTCAAATTGGAAAAGCCTTCAGAAATGAAATAACCCCTCGCGATTTTATTTTCCGAGTTCGGGAGTTTGAGCAAATGGAGATAGAATATTTTCTTAAGGAAGAAGACTGGGAGAAATATTTTGAATATTGGAAAAATGAAATGCTTTCTTGGATTGAAATGATTGGGATTGATATGAGTATGGTTCATGAGCTTGAAGTGGCGAAGGAAGATTTAGCTCATTATTCAAAGCGAACGATTGATTTTGAGTTTGACTTTCCTTTTGGAAAAAGTGAACTTTATGGTTTGGCATATAGAACGAATTTTGATTTGGATAAACATAATCTTTCGTATCAAGACGAAGAAACAAATAATAAATTTATTCCGCATGTCATTGAGCCAACTTTCGGGGTAGACAGAACCGCTCTGGCATTATTGGCGAGTTCATATAAAGAAGATACAAGTAAAGAAGAAGTAAGACCATATTTAGCCTTTAATCCTTCGGTCGCACCAGTCATTTGCGCCGTTTCGCCACTTCTGAAAAATAAGCCAGAACTTCGTGATTATGCCCATCTTGTTTATCGCTCTCTTAAAGATGAATTCGGGCGGGTTATGTGGGACGACAATGGTAACATTGGAAAGCGTTATCGAAGACAAGATGAAATCGGCACACCGTGGTGCATAGTAATTGATTTTGATACTTTGACTGATGATTCTGTAACCATCCGTGATCGTGATACAGGAGAACAGGAGAGAGTAAAAAAGGAAGATATCATCGACTATATTAAAGATAAGATGAATTAAAAAAACCCGGGAAAATAATATCCGGGTTTTTGTGGTCTCTATTATTAGGTGACCACTATTTATATGTTTGCTTTGCGATTTTGATTATATAATCTCTAAGCTTATGATAGTTGCAGTAAGCTATGGACATGAGTATTAATTTTTTTAGTTTTGTTTTTTTGAGTTGTTTTTTTATTTTCTTTGATTTACAAAAATGTTTGATCATTTTTTCTTTTTCGCTATAGGCAAAATATTGAAGTTCAATGAATTTTTTATCAAAATCTTTGAGTGTCATCTTTTTCATAACGATACAGTATTTAAGGGTTAATAAATTACTTTTATTTTAAACTATCATTTACAAATGTACGTGTCAAATTGTTGGATTTTTTTAATACTATGAATTATGGTAATATGGCTTTATGCAAAAAGCTATAAAAAAGACTTATAAAAATGGGTTGCGGGTTATAACTGTGCCAATGAAGGAGAATCCAACGGTGACAGTCCTTGTCCTTGTTGGAACTGGGAGTAATTATGAGACAAAGGAAATAAATGGAATCTCACATTTTTTGGAGCATATGTGCTTCAAGGGAACAATTAAACGCCCGACGGCTCAGACGATATCGCAAGAGCTTGATTCACTTGGTTGTCAGTATAATGCTTTTACCGACCATGAAATGACCGGGTATTTTGCTAAAGGAGATGCAAAGAATTTCAAACAAATTTTCGATATCGTTTCAGATATATATTTGAATTCTACTTTCCCCGAGAAAGAAATGGAGAAAGAGAAGGGTGTAATAATAGAGGAAATAAATATGTATGAAGATATGCCACAAGCTCACGTTCAAGATTTATTTGATAAAGTTCTTTATGGTGATCAACCAGCTGGATGGAATATAGCTGGAACAAAAGAAAATATTTTTAAAATGGTTCGAGATGATTTTGTAAAATATAAAGGAAGTCATTATGTCGCTTCGAATACTGTAATTATTGTTTCAGGAAACATTACAACTGATGATGTTTACAAAGAGGTAGATAAGTATTTCAAAAATATTGAATCAACAAAAAAAATAACTAAAGTTAAAACTAAAAAAGTTGGAACAAGTCAAAATGTTTTAGTAAAGTATAAAGAAACTGACCAAACCCATTTTGTTCTAGGTTTCCCAACTTTTTCAATTTTTGATGAAAGAAATATGGCGATATCCTTGCTTTCAGGAATTTTGGGTGCAGGAATGAGTTCGAGGTTATTTATTAAGCTTCGAGAAGAAATGGGGGTAGCTTACTATGTCAGAGCATATAATAATCCAGCTCTTGATCACGGATCTTTTCAGATATCAGCCGGAGTCAATAACACGAGAGTTGAAGAAGTATTAAAAGAGATTTTGAAAGAATGTGTTGATTTAGTAAATAAAAAAGTTGAAGAAAAAGAATTAAAAAAGATTAAGTCATTTTTAGTAGGGAATATAAAAATGTCACTAGAGTCTACTGATGATATTGCTAATTTTTATGGCGGACAAGAATTAATGAAGAACGAAATAAAAGGACTGGAAGATAAAATTAGTAAAATAAACAAAGTGACAGCAAATGATATACAGAAAATGGCAAAAAATATATTTAAGACTCAAAATCTTAACCTAGCTGTTATTGGGCCATTTAAAGATGATAAAAAATTCAAAGAGGTCTTGAAATTCTAATTTTAGTGAGAATGCCTGCCCCGTAGTAATTTTGCCTTAATTATGATTCAGTTATAGATTAAGCTGAAATTGGCAAAATTTACTATGGGGTGTTATTATAGAATTATATGGAAGAAAGGGTAAAAAATATGCATATAAGTATTTCAACAAACACTCTTATTAAAATACTTCTTTTTGGAGCATTGATTTTTCTTCTCATTAAATTATATAACGTTGTTTTAATTATTCTCGTTGCCATTGTCATCGCTTCTTTTGTTGAATCGGCTGTTCGAAAACTTAAACGTTATATAAAAAATAGGTCTATTGCTGTAGTTTTGATTTATGTATTAACTATTGGGGTGATTGTTGTTTTATCCTCAGTATTTATGCCAGTTTTTATAGATGAGATGTCAATTTTGGTTACATCACTTAGCCAATATATTCCTCATACCAGTATCTTGAATACATTTCAGACTGATACTATAACTGGGGCAAAAGATATAGTTTCTACTATTTCTCGCAATGCATCTCTAAGTGATATTATTAAAAGTGTTCAAGGTTTAATTTCAGGTCTATCTGGTGGATTCTTGGATATTTTCAATGGTGCTTTTGGAGGAGTTCTTAATTTTATACTAATAATAATTATATCTTTTTATTTATCTGTCACAGAAAAAGGTATCGAGAATTTTTTGCGTATTGTTACTCCACGCAAGAGCGAAGAGTATGTTATTGATCTTTGGCAACGAACAGAACATAAAATCGGTCTTTGGTTTCAAGGGCAGATGCTTCTTGGACTTATAATCGGGGTGCTTGCATATCTTGGACTTACCATCATAGGAGTGAAATATTCACTTGTTCTTGCGATCATTACTGCCTTTTGTGAGCTAGTACCATTTGGAATCTTTTTGGCTATGGTTCCGGTAACCTTATTTGGATTCCTCGATGGGGGAGCAATGATGGCCCTACTTTCTTTCGGTTTATACTTTATACTTCATCAATTTGAGAATTATTTGATATATCCACTTATTATAAAAAAGGTGATAGGAATATCTCCACTTGTTGTTATTCTATCGATTATTATAGGCATAGAATTAGCCGGATTCCTTGGTGTGATTTTGGCAATACCGGCGGCTGTTTGCCTACTTGAATTTTTGGAGGACTTGGAGAAGAAAAAAATTCTCGCAAAAGAAACATAATATGCAAAAGTCATTTTATCTAACAACTACTTTACCTTATGTTAACGCACCACTTCATATGGGGCATGCTCTTGAATTCGTCCGAGCCGATACTATTGTGCGATATAAAAAACTACTCGGCTATGATGTTTATTTTAATACTGGCACCGATGAACACGGATTGAAGATATATGAAAAAGCTAAAGAGAAAGGTATAGAAACTCAGAAATTTGTAGACCAAGGCTTTGAAACATTTAAAGAACAACTTAAAATGTTCGGAGTAGTGAATGACATCCACTTTATAAGGACGACAGATAAAAGTCATGAAAAAGCAGCTCAAGAGTTTTGGAAAAAAGTAAATGAAAATGGATACATTTACAAAAAAACTTATGAAGCCAAATATTGTGTTGGTTGTGAGAGTGAGAAAACTGATTCTGAACTTGTAAATGGTAAATGCCCTGACCATTCAGACTTGGAATTAAGTATAATTAAGGAAGAGAATTATTTCTTCAAATATTCTGAATTCGGAGATAAACTTCTTGCTTTTTATGAAAAGAATCCAAATTTTGTTATTCCTGATTTCCGTTTCAATGAAATAAAGAATTTTATCGAAGGTGGTCTCCAAGATTTTTCTATATCCCGTCTGAAAGAAAAAATGTCATGGGGGATACCAGTCCCAGAGGACGATTCGCAAGTTATGTATGTTTGGTTTGATGCACTTACTAATTATATTTCGACACTTGGATGGCCTAAAACATGTGCTTCAGGCACATGTTCGGCCGAACATTCATCTGATGATGAATGTTGTAGACCTGATGATGATTTATTCACTAAATACTGGGTGCACGGTAATCCGACTCAATACTGTGGCAAGGATAATACCCGTTTCCAGGCCTCTATGTGGCAAGCCATGCTTATGGCGGCAGGGTTACCTAATTCGCACCAAATCGTTGTAAACGGCTTTATTACGGCCGAAGGAGGCGTCAGGATGTCCAAGTCGCTCGGTAATGGTGTTGACCCACGGGATATCGTTAATGAATATGGTACGGATGCCTTGAGGTATTTCCTACTTCGTGATATTTCATCATTTGAAGATAGCCCATTTACAATTGATCGTTTCAAAGATGCCTACAACTCAGGATTAGCTAATGGAATCGGCAATTTATCATCTCGTATTCTTACTCTTTCAGAAAAATATCTGAATGAATCTCCAGAAATTCAAGATGATACAATTCCACAGGAATTTTTTGATTTACTCGAGAAATTTGAAATACAAAAAGCCACAGAATTTGTTTGGGAGAAGATTGGTGAACTTGATAAAACAATTCAAGCGACCGAGCCATTCAAGGTTGTCAAAGTAGATGCTGAGAAGGGAAAAGAGATGATTAAAGAATTGGTCTTGAAACTTTATACTATTGCACTTATGTTGAAACCACTTATGCCTGAGACGAATATAAAGCTAGAACAATTAATTCACGACAATAAAAAACCCGAAGCTCCATTATTTCTAAGAAAAGAGTAATATGGAAAAATATATAGACATACATGCGCATACGAATTTTAAGGCGTTCGAGGAGGATAGAGATGCCGTAATTCGTCGTGCATTAGATAATGATACTTGGGTCATAAATATCGGGACGCAATATGATACTTCAAAAAAGGCCGTAGAAATGACAAACGAATACGCGGTAGGGGTGTATTCAACTATCGGACTTCATCCAATCCATACTGGTGCATCGTATCACGATGCAGATGAACTAGGGAGTGAAGGAAAAGAGTTTACTTCTCGTGGAGAAATTTTCGATAAAGAAAAATACAAAGAATTAGCTAAGGTTGGAAAGGTTGTCGGAATAGGTGAGTGTGGACTTGATTATTATCATATAGAAGAAGATACAATTGAGAAACAAAAGGTGGCCTTCATGGCACAGATTGAACTCGCTAATGAACTTGATTTACCATTAATGCTCCATGTTAGAAATAATCCTACGGATAAAACAAGGAATGCTTATTTTGATGTGTACGAATTAATAAAAAAATACTCCAGGAGGGAGGGAATTAAGGGAGTGTCTCATTTTTTTGCTGGTAGCGTTGAAGATATGAAAAGATTTATTGAACTTGGTGTCTATATTTCTTTTGCTGGTCCGATAACCTACAAACCAAAACCTGAAATTTGTGACTATATTGCAGTTATAAAAGAAACCCCACTTGAGATGATTTTAGCAGATACCGATAGTCCATACGTTGCTCCAGTACCTCACAGAGGTACAAGGAACGAGCCCGTCTATGTAAAAGAAATCGTCAAAAAAATAGCAGAAATAAAAGGCTTATCGGAAGAGGAAACAGCCAAAGTTATTTTTGCCAACACTAAGAGACTGTTTAAAATATAAGGTCGTCCACGAAATAGCTCTTCTCAAAGGGTACACCAATTTTCTGGTGAAAATTCGTTCAGTTTTCGCGCCGTCGCGCTCAAAAGCCCCTTTGATAAGACTATTTCGTTTCCGACCACAACCTAGACAAGAGGCCACATATTTGTTAGTATAACTCCACATCTCGTTTGTCCCGACCCTGAAGTCGGTACACATTGGTCCATAATGGGGTGGTATTAAAATTAATAATTTATTGCGTATTTTACGCTTTTAGTGATGTCTAAAGTAAAAAAAGATTTAGAAGAAGAAATCTCTGAAGAAAAAGAGATTCGTCTTAGTGTTTATGAAGTAGGCTACTTGATGGTTCCTACAATTGCAGAGGAAAATTTGGGAGGTGAGGTGACAACGTTTAAGGATATATTTCTTGAAAATGGGGCAACTTTCATTTCTGATGAATATCCTAAATTAATAGAACTTGCTTATATTATGTCTCGTTCTATTAACAATAAGAAGCAAAAGTTTTCTTATGGTTATTTTGGTTGGGTGAAGTTTGAATGTGATACAGATAAAGCTAAAATTATAAAAGGAATATTAGACAAGAATGAGAAACTTGTTAGATTCCTTATGATTAAAACAGTTCGTGAAAATACGATGTCTGTTAAACGTACATATTCGAGACAAGATGGGAGTAAACGTCGTTATACTCCAAAAGTTGAAGAAGTTGAAAAGATAAACGAAGAAACTATAGACAAAGAGATCGATGCCCTTGTGGTATAATTTATGTATCCCGTTAGAAGCCGCGGTCGCAGTATCTAACAGGATAAATAGTAGTTTTATAAATTTAGTCGAAATAATATAAATAAGCAGGATAAAATAATAGACCGCGACCTGCTTCTAATGGGATGTATTTAAACAAAGCATTAATTATAGGGAATCTCACTCGTGACCCAGAGCTTAAAGCTCTTCCTTCAGGAATAAAAGTTTGTAGTTTTTCTGTTGCAACAAATCGTGTTTGGAAAGATAAGAATGGAGCCAAACAAGAGGCGGCTGATTATCACAATGTTGTTGTCTTTGGGCGTCAGGCTGAAACTGTCGCTCAATATATGAGAAAAGGAAGTCAAGTTATGGTGGAAGGTCGTATGCAGACAAGAAGTTGGGATGATGCAGCAACAAATACTAAAAAATATAGAACCGAAGTTATTGCAGACCGTGTCCAATTTGGTTCAAACACTGGTGGTGGAGCAAAAAGTGGAGGAACTTCAACTTCATCACAATCAAAGAACTCCGGAACAGAAGATAAAGATGAGGGAGGATTGGATACGATTGAATATCCAGAAGAACAAATAAATGCCGAAGATATACCTTTTTAAATAATTACCAATTAACGATTACTAATTACTAATTAAAAACATGAAACAAGATTATTTTTCATCAAACAATATAAAACATATCGACTACAAGGATGTAGAAGTTCTAAAAAGATTTCTATCACCTAGCGCTCGCATGCTTGCTCGAAAGCGTACAGATGTTACAGCAAAAAATCAGCGAAAACTAGCCATGGCTATCAAACGTGCACGCTTTATGGGATTACTTCCATATATTGCTAAATAATAAAAATCCCTCCAGTGGAGGGATTTTTATTTATATAAGATTTAATGATTTCAAAAATTCATTTAATTCCTCATCTTTGATTTCTCTGAAACCCCCAAAAGGAATTTTGCCGAGTTCTATATTCATGATGCGGATACGTTTAAGGTCAATAACTTCGTGGTGCAAGGCCTCGCACATGCGTCTTATTTGGCGTTTTTTGCCCTCTGTCAGGGTTATATGAAAGGTATCCTTACTTTGTCTTATCACCTTGCATTTTTTACTTATAAACCCATCGAAATGGACACCATTTGACATTAGCTCAATAAATTTATCTGAGAAAGGTTTATCTACTTTTACCACGTATTCTTTTTCGTGAGAATACGTTGGTGATAGAAGTCTATCGGTTACCCGTCCATCATTTGTCATAATTAATAAACCATGGGAATCTTTATCAAGGCGTCCGACGGGGAAGACCTTTGTAGGGAACTTTGTGACCTGCAATATGTCTTTACTTCCCACATCAGGATTTGTGGATACATTTACATTTTTATTGTAAGCATAGTAAACATATTCTTTTTGTGAGCCTTTTGTTTTAACTACCACTTCATCTCCCTCTTCTACTTTGTTTCCCAAGACTGCTTTTCTCCTATTTATAAAAACAAGACCTTTCTTAATGAGATCATCAGCTCCCGTTCGGGTAGCATAATTGTTATGGGCTAAATATTTATTTATTCGGACTGGATATTGGATATTCATAATATTTTTTATTCATGGTTATGTTTTAATCTTGGAATAATATATAAACCAATTGTTAAAATTAGGCTTAGAACTATGAAAAGATATTCAAATGGTAAGAAAATAAATACGAAAGTAGCAATAAGAGGAGCTATTATATATGCGACTGGGTTCATGTCTCTAAAGGTTCCGAGTAGATAGGCATCTTCTTCTTTTACATGAGTAAAGAAATAAGTTTCCGAGGTGGTCTCTATTATACTTGCCCCAACTCGAGTAATAAATAAAATGATTGCCCAAATTATTAAACTATTTGTTACTAAGAGAGAGATAGTAAATGTAGAACTAATTATAATAATAAATCCAATATATAGTAATGTTCTTTTATTGGTGTGATATTTATCAATAAGTGTTCCAATTGGCAATCCAAGAATGACGAATGGAACAAGCATTATCGTAAATATTACACCGATCTGACTCCAACTAAAACCTAAATGATTAAAAAGATATATCGGGGTGTAAACAATCATCCAAGCAAAAAAGAATTGCAAGAGAAAGTTTATTAGCATTATTGCAAATATATGTTTATTTTTCCTTAAATATTTAAATGTTTCTAAAAAGGGAGTTTTTGTATAAGTTTTATCCTTAAAAGTTCTAACAGAAAATAATAATCCAATAGTCATGATTAATACCATTATGAAAGCAAGAATAAATATTGATTTATATCCACCTTCTTTGGTAATTAGAAAAACTGAAATAAGAGGGGATACCATCCATGCAATATTTAGTATCGTTAAGTATAGACCACGAGTTTTACCTACCGTTTCTGGATTTCCAAAATGCTCAATAAATATATCAATACAAAAATAAATTAAAGTATTTGTTGTTGTAAACAAAACAAATGAAGACCCAATAATATATGGATTATCAGAGGTTATTAATCCAACCAATGAAATCATATTTATTATTAGAAATATCACAGTTAATCTTTTGTTCCCAATATTTTTTAGAATACTTGAGCTTTTTGTAAAAAGGATAAGAGTTAGAAGTGAGGCAATGGTATATAGTATTCCGACGAAATCCTCTTTTATTATTTCAGTCAAAAATACTGAACTAATGTATGCGGAAATAGAAATATGTAAAGCAAATATAAATGATAATACATACATTCTTTTTATTTTTGAAGATCCCATCCCAGTTGTAAAATTTTACTTTTAAGTTATTTTTTAAGATTTATCGACTCTAATATTGAATTATATACTTTATTTCTACTAATCAAAAATTTACTACGGGACAGGTATTTACTAAATACTTAATAATACTGGTATAACGATTGGTCTTTTTGCGGTTTTTTGAAAGAGAAATTTTGATATATTATCTCCCAATGAAGTTTTCAATGTATCGAAATTGATAGGGTTCATTCCATGAACTTCATCTTCGACAGTCTTTTTGATTATTAAGCGAACCTGATGTAATAATTCTTGGTTTTCTTTTAAATAAATAAATCCACGAGATATTATATCAGGTGATTTGCGTAACTTTCCAGTAGCTGAATCAATTGTTACGATAAGGACAAACATACCGTCTTGAGCAAGCATAACTCTGTCTCTAATAACGACATCTTGTTCATCTCCTACAGAAAATCCATCTACCATCATTGGCCCTGATGGGGCTTTTTCTTTACGAAGAATTATTTTATTTCCTTCATCAATTATTTCTATGATTGAACCATTATCTGGCACCACAATATTATCACTTGACATTCCTAGGGACATAGCTATTTCTTTATGTTTTACGAGCATTGAGTGCCAACCATGAATAGGAATAAAGAATTTGGGATGAGTTTTTCGATGTAACCATTTAATATCCTCTTGGTCTCCATGGCCTGTTGCATGAATAGTTACTTCACTTGTTCGATAACTTATGATTCTGACTCCATGACGAGTTAAATTATCTTTTAGATGTTGAACGGCGATTTCATTTCCAGGAACAATAGAAGAAGAAAGAATAATTGTATCTCCTGAGCGAATAGCGAATTTCTTATGAGTTTTATTTGCTGCACGTGAAAGGGCAGCAAATTCTTCGCCTTGAGCTCCAGTCATCATAATGAGAACTTTATTAGGAGGGTATTTATCGGCATCTTCAACGGGGATAATTGTACCTTTTTTGGGCTTAAAGATTCCTGCTTGTTCACAAATTTCCATATTTGTTTTAAGAGACCTGCCATCAAGGGCCACTTTCTTGCCGAGAGATTCAGCAATTTCAACAATTTTCATCAAACGAGTAATAGATGAAGCAAATGCTGAAATAATAATACGCCCTGTTCCTATTTTTATCAATTTATCTAAACCTTCATGAACGCGAGATTCAGGAATAGAAAATCCTTCGTTTTCGATATTTGTCGAATCAGTTAAGAGTAAAAGAACTTTTTCTTTATCAAAAAAAGCATATTCTTTTTCTTCTTCTTCACTTACTACGCCATCTATTTGGTCGAGTTTATAATCTCCAGGAGTAACTATTGAGCCGTATGGAGTTTCTATGACAATACCCATAGAATCAGGCATTGTGTGGGTAACCCCAAAGAAACGAATTCTTAAATCTCCAGCTTGGATAACAGAATTTTTTTCAACGATATGAGCATTAAGTTGTGGAAGATGTGGGAATTCTTCTTGGCGTTTTTTCATTACTAAAACAGAAAGATTTCGTGAATAAAGTGGGGGATTACCTATTCTACTCATAACAAGAGGAATACCACCAATATGATCAAGATGTCCATGTGTTACGAGCATAGCTCGAATTTTATCCTTTCTTTCTTCCAGATATGTTGTATTTGGAATAATATAATCAATTCCCGGAGTATCTTCTGTTTTGAATTGCATTCCAGCATCAATAACAACAATATCATTTCCTATTTCAATAGCTGTCATGTTTTTCCCAATTTCTTCAACTCCACCAAGAGGAATTATTCTGACAACTCCTTTTTCTGGAGGAGGTATAGGAATAGATTTATTTTTTGGGAAAAATGATTTATTTTGTTGAATTGTATCTTTATCAATTTTTGGACGACGATTTCCTCTTGTATTATTGTACTGATAGCTTCCACGACTTATTTTCCTATTAGTTGATAGTGTTTTGTCGCTACTGTAAGAATTTTGCTTAATAGGACCAACTGTTTTGGTTACATTTGAGATTGTTGGTAATTGTGTTTTGTGTAGAACACGTATATTACTATGTTTACGATAGTTGAACCTTTGACCATTTTTTTGTTTAGGATTTTGTATTTTTTTTTGTATTTCATTCATCCGGTTAGTGAAAAATGACATTATTTCTTCGTCATTTTCGATATTTAATTAATAATTTATAAACATATACTTAATAATTGAAAATATATTATCCAGTTTGTAAAACAATGTCATTTTCTACTACCGGATTCATGCTGTTATTTAGTAAAAATTTTCCAGACCCTATCTGTGTTAATTGACCAATCATATACAGATGAAAATCGATCTGAGGGAACAGTTATATGATTAAAAGAGGTATTATTTAAATGAGAAGAAGTCGCATATAAATATTTTGGTGAATAGATTAAAATAGCAGGTATATTATAGTTGAATTCTTTTATGAGTTCATGATATTTACTTATACGATCATTGATGTTTAATATTTTTTGGATTGATTCGAGAATATTATCTACTTTTTTATTATTATACATTGCTATATTTAATCCTGGATCAGTCCGTTGGCTTCCATGCCAAAATGAATATAAGTCAGATTCATGATTTATAATTTGTCCAAAAAATAATGCCTGATAGTCACGTGTTCGGATTATTTGGTTTAATTGACCTGTTTCATAGATTTTACTTATATCTACTTCTACCCCAATTTTTTCTAATTGTTCTTTTATTATAAGAGTAGTTTTTTGTAATCCAGGTGTATCACCAGTAGTAAGAGAAAAAGAAAGTCTAGTTGCTGGGGTTTTACTTTTTACTATTTCTGTTTCTGTAACAGTTTTACCTTTAACTTTTTTTGTTACAGTTTTTGTTGTGTCTCCACCTTTTATTCGAATACCGTCACTACCCCTTACCCAACCTGCTTTTTCAAGAATACTGTTTGCTTCGTCAATTGTGGAGCTATTATATTCATCCCCGTATTTAACTTCGATAATTTTTTCGGGAACAGGAGAATGAATAATAGAGCCATAACCACTTAAGACCTGATTTATGATATCTTGTCTATCTATAGCAAGGTCGAAAGCCTTGACGACGTTTTGGTCAGTAAAAATTTTGTTATTATTAATGTTAAAAAATATACCGAAAATTCTTGGCAAGGTTGATAGGTGTATTGTATAGTCATTATTTTTAATACCATCAGCATTTTCTGGGCTGATTCCTCCTGCTTGATCGATGGAATTATTTAAGAGAGCTTTAATTAAATCTTTCTCACTAGCATAAGATATAATATTTAGATGTTTAATTCTTGGTTTATTTAAAGTAAAGTTATTAAAACGTTCAAGTTTGTATTCTCCAGAAATACCATCATTATTTTTGAGGACTGATTTTATTTGGTATGGTCCTGAACCAATAGGTTTTACGTTTAGGGGAGATAAATTAAATTTATTTACATCAACATCTTTCCATAAAAGAGATGGTAGTATTCCAATCGTTGTATTATCAATGAAAGATATAAAAGGTTGAGAAAGAGTAAATACAATAGTGTAATCATCCTTCTTATTAACTACAACCCCATCCCATCCGTTTCTGCGGGGACTTTTTATAATTGGATCTTTAATTTTTTCAATTGTAAAAATTATATCATCAGCAGTAATTTTTGTTCCATCATGAAATTTTGCATCTTGTTTAATTGTGAATGTATAATTCAACCCATCAGATGACATAGAAAATGATTCAGCTAAATCAGGAATGAATTCTCCTTCTGCGGTTTTTCTCATTAACCCTGAGTAAATAATCGAGGTTAAGTCTTTGTCGGCATCAGAGATAGCGATAATAGGATTTATTAAAGTCGGTACACCAATAATACCTTCTGTTAGCGTTCCTCCACTAATTGGAACATCAACTAAAAACTTAGAATTAATTTTTCCTATTAAAATAATAGAACAAACTAAAGCAATTATCAAAACTATAACAAAAAAAGCAAATTCTTTTTTTGAAAAAGATGCGGCGGCATCCAGTAGTTCTTTTTTCTTGTAGATATGAAATTCTTTAATAAATAGGATTAATTTATGCATAAAAACACTCAATTAAGAAAGTTAAAGACAGAAATCTTTAATTATTTAACGAATATAGCAGTAAATGATGATGCGACAAGAAGTATACTCACAACTATCGTTAAGATAAAAAGGAATTTTTCAAAACCTCGTCGGGTATTATAAAGTCCACCTCCATCTCCTCCTCCTAATGCTCCTCCCACTCCAGCACTTGATTGCTGAAGCAAAATTGATGCTATTAGAATAATTGATAGGATAATTTGTAAATAAGGCAGTATTTTGGCGATAATCGTCATATATTGTAAGTCTACTATATTTTAACAGAATAGGCAAACTCCCACACCTATATTTTTGTAGTTTTTAACATTGTCTTTTTGACTACAATAAAAATATAGGTGTGGGGGTTTATTCATTTGGTTCAACATGGATCAGAACGTTTGATAATTCAGGCATTTCATTACAAAGAGATTTTTTGACTTGATGTGCTATATCATGCCCATCTTTGACTGAAATTTTGGCATTAACAATGATATGTAAGTCTACATGGAATTGCATTCCAGCTTTTCTGATGAAGCATTTTTCAGTATCTATAACACCTTCGGTTTTTTTAGAAATTTCACGGATTTTTGTTACCACATCATTGTGAGTATTTTCATCCATAATTTCTCCAAATGCCGGCCTGAAGATGAGATAACAATTATAAAGTATGAAGGCTGAAGCGAATAAGGCTGCATAATCGTCAGCAACCTCAAATCCACGGCCAAAAATAAGGGCAATTGTAATTCCAATAAATGCTGCAACTGAAGTTATTGCATCACTTCGGTGATGCCAGGCATCTGCTTTAAGTGAGGTGCTATTTGTTTCTTCACTTTTTTTGATGACTAATCTATAAGAAATTTCTTTCCATGCTATTATTCCAGCAAGAATGATGAGTGTGTAAGCTTTTGGTGACTCATGTGGAGTTCTAATATTCTCTATACCATGTACAGCGATTATTATCGCGGAGGTAATTAAAAAACCAACAACTAAAAATGTAATAAGCGGTTCAATTCTTCCGTGCCCATATGGATGATTTTCATCGGCAGGTTTACTTGAATATTTAATTCCAAATAAAACTAAGAAGGAAGAGAAGACGTCGGTTGTGGATTCTATAGCATCAGCAATTAGCGCATATGAGTGACCAAAGAATCCAGCTAACCATTTAATGATGGCAAGAAAAAAGCTACTTAAAATACTGAAATATATTGTTTTAACGGCAGTTTTTTGGGGAGACATGGGGATAGTTTAGCATACGAGGAGAATAAATTGAAATTGATAGAGGACTTGGTCACAAGTATTTTTCTGCTGAAAAATCTCGCGACCCCGCCTCGTCTGCCTATGCAGACTCCGGCTTTCAATTCCTCTCCCCTAAAACACAAGAGATTCCCATCTCTTGTGTTTTGCACAAAAGCGAAGCTTTTGTGCCGGGGAGAGGACTTGAACCTCCATGAGTTACCTCGCTTGCTCCTAAGGCAAGTACGTCTACCAATTTCGCCACCCCGGCATGAGAATATACTAGCAAAATTTTATCAAAATTACTATTTATTTATTGAGGCGTGGGCGGGAATTGAACCCACGTATATTCCTTTTGCAGAGGAATGCCTTACCACTTGGCTACCACGCCGTGAAATAATCCTAACTTTTTGCAAGCAACTCGTCAATCTTTTGGCGATGCTTCTCACCCTCGTCTATTTGAACATCAAGAAAGGGAATAGGATTTATTTTTAGAGTTTTGGAAATATGTTTTCGAAGTTCACCTAGATTTCTTTTAATAAATCCATAAGCAGCATTTTCTTTTTCCACTGGCATGACGCTTATCATAATAGTACCCCTTTTCCCATCAGGAGAAAGAATTACTCGAGTGACAGTAATCATTGAAGCAGGGCCTGCTTCGCGCTCGATAAAGATTGCAGCAAGCTCTTTTATATTATTTTGTATTTTTTCATTTCTAAATTCTGACATCCCAGTACTAAAATTTTAATATTAATTATGTTTTTATTCGACTCTATATTCTATACATTTCTATATGTTTTTAATCTTGATTAATCAAAAATTTACTACGGGACAAGTGTTTATTTTATGGTTACTTCAAATGCTTCAAGAACATCACCTGGAGCTATATCAATTTTCGTCTCAACTTGAATTCCGCAATCAGAGCCTTCGAGAGCTTCTTTGGATTTGAATTTGTTTACTTGTAACTCGACAATTTTTCCATTTCCAATTTCAAAATCACGACGAACAATGCGGACGATACTTCCCTGAGAAATTCTACCGATAGTAACTTTTCCTCCGACGACATGTTTCCCTTTAGTAGAACCAAAAGTTTTTAAAACTTTCATTGCCCCGATAACCTCAATAGTTTCTTGTCGGGGGCGACGCTCTTCCACTAAAATCTTTAACCAATCGATAAGTTTGTAAATAATATTGTATGTTTCCACTCTGACTTTCAGTGTTTCATTTAAGTCTGTCGCTCCATTATCCATTTTTGTATTAAAACCAACAATTATACTTTCTTTATTGACGTTAGCCATTTTGAGATCAGATTCGTTTATTGCTCCAACACCTTTTCCTATTATTTTGAACGAAATATCCTTTGTATTTAATTTCATCATTTCTTTTTCTATAGCTTCTATAGAACCAGCAACATCAGTTTTTATTATTATGGGAATAATTTTACCAGTTGATGAGGTTTGTTCTTCTGTCTTTTTATTATTTCTACATTCATCTATCATTTCACAAACATAATTTTCCGCCTCCTTTTTTGTGTTGAATGATTTAAATACGTTTCCAACTTCTGGCATAGACTCAAATCCAGAAAGTCTAATAGGGGAGGAGAAAGTGGCTTCTTTGATAGGTTTTCCTAGGAAATTCTCCAGCATGCGAGTATTAACGATGGCCTCTCCACAGGCTACAAACATTCCAGCTCGAAGTGTTCCATTTTTTATAACACAAGTGGCTGAAATCCCACGCTTTGGGTCACGCTTTGCTTCAATTATTACTCCGCTAGCGTTTACTTCAGAATTGCCTTTGAATTCATGCAAATCTGAAACCAAAATAATCATATCGAGGAGGTCTTTTATTCCAGTACCAACTTTTGCGGAAATAGGAACAAAAGGAATATCTCCACCCATTCCTTCCAAATATATCTCTTTCTCAGATAAATCCATTTTTGTCTTTTCAATATTGGCATTTGGTTTATCGATTTTGTTTATTGCCACAATATATGGAATTTTATTTTCCATTATAGTTTTATAAGCTTCGAGTGTTTGAGCTTTGACTGAATCTTCAGCTGATACGACAAGGATAGCAATGTCAGCTGCTTGTGCCCCCCTAGAACGCATTTTTGAAAATGCTTCATGTCCGGGAGTATCAAGGAATGTGATCAATCTATTTTCACCTTTTTCATCTTTAGTTGTAACTTCATATGCGCTAATATGCTGGGTAATTCCACCAGCTTCATTTTCGACTATGTTTGATTTTCTTATATAGTCAAGGAGAGTTGATTTTCCATGATCAACATGCCCCATCACAACAACGACAGGTGGGCGAACTTTTTCAGTTGTTTTTGTTTCTTTTGGCATACAATATTAATGCGACACCAATCCACGAATTCATACGAATTTACGAATCAATTCGTGTCATTCGTCCTCATTCGTAATTTGTGTCGTGTTTATTTGATTGCTTTTTCTAAAACTTCTTTTTCTTCGCTCGAAAGCTCAAACTCCGATTTACCTTTTACTATTGGCTTAGCGAAGATACTCATTCTGTCGCGAGCATACAAAGATGACATGACCACACCGTTTCCTTCATCATTCATAAGGGCAATAGCAAAACTTTGGTTGCTTCCAGCGTCAACAAATGGATTAAAGCGGATAGTTTCTACATTTCGGATAGATTTATCCAATCTACTATTTATTAAAACTAGATGTTTATCTATCTTTGCTTGAGAATCTTCTATTTGGTTAATCTTTTTTCCAACTATTACAATCATTTCTTCTAAGTTCTTAGCCTTTGTCCCAGCAAAGATTCTTTTCAATCTTATTTCAATCATTAAAATCCACAACAAAATAATGACAACAACAGCGGAAATTATATAAAATAAAATAGTGGTATTCATCCCGTTAGAAGTAGGGAATCTTTAGATTCCCGTACATGATTTAAATAATAAGAAATCAAAATACTCGTTAAACATAATTTAGATCTTCGTTAGTAATATAACATGCATGACTTCTAACGGGATCATATATGAAAAGAGTATATACTAATAAGGCTTTTTTTACAATGCTGTGGTATAGTATAAAAATGAAAGTTTTAAGAAAGAAATATATATACCTTGACCACGCCGGGGCGACACCAATAGATAAAAAAGCTCAGAAAAAGATGGCTTTCTACGAGAAAGAGTTTTTCGCCAATCCAAGTGCGGTACATAAAACTGGAGTGAAAGTAAGAAATGTTATCGAGGAAGCAAGGGTGAAAATCGCCAAGCTGATGAATGCTCATAGCGACGAGATTATTTTCACTGGAAGTGGAACAGAGTCTGATGCTATGGCGGTAATTGGAACAATTACTAATTACGAATTAAGAATTAAGAATGAAAAATTGGAGTACAAAATTCCGCATATTGTTACAACCCGAATAGAACATCCTGCAGTTTTAGAAAATTGTAGAATGCTCGAAGAAAGAGGGGAAGCAGAAGTGACATATCTAGGAGTTGATAAAAATGGGATAGTTAATTTGGACGAACTGAAAGAATCTCTCAAGGAAAATACTGTTTTAGTTTCGGTTATGTATGCAAACAATGAAATTGGCACAATTCAACCGATTGAAGAAATTGCAAAAATTATCAGGCATTTTAGGAAACAAAAAAATGAGCGAAACAAAGGACATGCTTTTGGAGTGCCTTGGGAGCGCGACGGCGCGAGCACGAGGAATTTTTCAGTAGAAAAATATCCGTGCACTACAAAAGCATGTTCTTTGTGTAGCAGTTACCCAATTTTTCATACTGATGCTTGTCAGGCTATGAATTATTTATTTACTGAAAATGTCGAAAAGCTTGGAGTGGATTTAATGTCTTTTAATAGTTCGAAAATTTATGGTCCGAAAGGAATAGGGGCTTTGTATAAAAAGCGAAGTGTAGAACTCTCCCCACTTTATATGGGAGGAGGACAGGAGTTTGATTTACATCCTGGCACTGAGAATGTCGCATCAATCGCTGGATTGGCGGAAGCACTTGCTGTCACAAACAAAATAAAAGAAAAAGAATCAAAAAGATTAATAAAAATCCGAGATTACGGAATAGAAAAATTATTATCACTCTCTAACACAACAGGTTATAAAATAATTCTAAATGGTGATAAAAATAATAGATTACCAAATAATATAAATATTTCTATTTTTGGAATTTCAAGCGAACTTTTAGTTATTGAATTATCCGCTCGTGGAATTTATGTTTCGGAGAAAAGTGCTTGTAAGAGTCAAGATAAAAATAAATCATATGTAATACAAGCGATAAGAAAAGTTTGTCCAAGAAATGATAGTGGTGAAAATGGATCTATTCGAATTTCTCTCGGTAGGTGCAATAAAATGAATGATATGGATGTATTATATAAGGAACTAGAAAAAATTTTAGTTAAATACAAAAATTTGACGAATATGCTATAATAACGGGATGGATATTAAGGAATTAGATAAAAAACAGCTTATTTTATTAACTTTACTCATTACCTTTGTAGTGTCTATTGGTACTGGAATAGTAACAGTTTCTCTTATGAAGCAAATGCCCTCAAGTGTTCCACAGACCATAAACAATGTTATCCAGCGAACAATTGAAAAGGTTACAACAGTTCAAGTTCCAGCTCCTACCTCCGACACAAATAATAAAGAAAATGATGTAATAGTCCCCAAAGAAGATTCTGTGTCGTTGTTTGGAAATAATAGTGATGCACTGGTATCAATATATTTAAGTAGTACAGATGTAACTAAAATTATATCCCCAACAGAAGATACGAATGAATCCATAATTTCTGATGGAGTAAGTAATAAAGATTTAGATGTTGGTCATGGTATTATTATTTCTGATATTGGTTTAATTCTTGTCGATTCAAACATAATAAAAGAAGATGAATCATATAAAGTTCTTCTCAATAAGCTTGAGTTTGATGTCTCTATTTTAAAAAAGTTTGATAATGGATTTACTATTTTGAAAATTTCGCCAAAGAAAGACAAAACGATTGAAAATACTGATCCCTCAACAATCACGCAGTAATCTATTTTTAATTTCGTTCGTAATTATTAATTCGTAATTATTAATTATTTTTTATGCCCCCATTTAACAACCCCAGAAGTAAAATTTAAAATCGAATGCATTTTAAATTTACTACGGGGCAAGAAATGATATAATAACAATCCGTAAGTTTATTAACAGTAATATAAATATATAATATATGCCTCCGTTTAATAATTTTACAACTAAAGCTAAAGAAGTAATCAGAAAAGCTCATGAGCTGGCTATTGAGCGTGGGCAGAATCATGTAAATTCTTTACATTTGTTAACTGCATTACTCGTTCAAGAAGATTCATTGGTTATTTCAATATTAGATAAAATGGAAATTGATACAACACTTCTGACTGATAATTTGATAGAAATGATTGAGTCTCCAGAAAGTCGTAATACTATTTCTCCATCGTACCAAATATATTTAACACCAGATCTTGCTCAAATAATTGAGAATTCTGCAAAAGTAGCAGTTACTCTTAAAGATGAATTTGTTTCGACTGAACATTTGTTTGTTTCTCTTCTTGAAATTCCAGGAGAAGCTCGTGAATTACTAGGGCGTTTTAAAATAGAAAAAGAGAAGGTTATTAATGTACTTAAATTACTTCGTAATGAAAATGTGACAGACTCAAATACTTCAAAAAAGCCAAAACTTCTTGTAAAATTTACAAGAAATCTTACTGTTCTTGCTAAAGAAGACAAACTTGATCCAGTTATTGGACGAGATGCAGAAATTATGCGAATGATGCAGATTCTTTCTCGTAGAACTAAGAATAATCCAATTTTAATTGGGGAAGCAGGGACTGGAAAAACAGCAGTAGCTGAAGCTCTGGCGATTCGTATTGCCAAGAATGATGTTCCTGAAAGCTTAAAAGATAAAGAAGTTGTATCGCTTGATCTTGGGTTATTATTATCTGGAACAAAATATCGTGGAGAATTTGAAGAAAGACTACGTGGAATAATGAAAGAAATAGAAAAATCAAATGGGAAAATAATTCTATTTATAGATGAGATTCATACAATAGTAGGAGCAGGATCATCTGAAGGGTCGCTTGATGCTTCCAATATGTTGAAGCCGGCTCTTGCTCGTGGTGAACTTAGAGCTATTGGAGCAACTACATTGAAAGAATATCAGAAGCATATTGAGAAGGACCCAGCACTAGCACGACGTTTTCAGCCTGTTTATATTGATGAACCAAGTATAGATGACGCTGTCGCAATATTGCGGGGGCTCAAAGAAAAGTATGAACTTTTCCATGGAGTTCGGATTACTGATGATGCAATTATCTCGGCAGTGAACTTAAGTGCTAGATATATTACGAATAGATATTTACCTGATAAGGCTGTAGATTTAATAGATGAGGCTTCATCGTCACTTCGTTTAGCACTTGAAAATAAACCTCAAGTATTGGAAGATGCTGATAGGAAAATTATGCGTTTTGAAGTTGAAAAGGAGGCTTTAATGAAAGAAATTGCAAGAGAAAAAAGAGATGGAAGTAAAGAAGCTAGATTAAGGCTGAAAGACATAGAGAAAGAAATAGCCAACCTTAAAGAAAAAACCCATGAACTAGAACTTAAATGGAAAAATGAGAAAGAGATAGTTTTGGAAATAAGAGAAATAAAAAAGGAATTAGAATCGTTGAGAATTGAAGCAGAGAATGCTGAAATACGAGCTGATCTAGGAAAAGCAGCAGAAATACGTTATGGAAAAGTTCCAGATTTACAAAATAAATTAGAAATAAAACTTTCCCGCTTGAAGAAACTTCAGAAGTTTCGTCGAATCTTAAAAGAAGAAATTACTGCGGAGGATATTGCTTCGGTTGTTTCTCGTTGGACAGGGGTACCACTTCATAAGATGCTTGAAGAAGAATTACAAAAATTAGTTCATATGGAAGATGAGTTGCGCTTACGTGTTGTTGGGCAAGATACAGCTATCAAAAAGATTTCTGATGTTGTTCGCAGAAATCGTGCAGGAATTTCTGATCCCAATAAACCAATTGGCTCATTTATTTTCTTGGGTCCAACAGGAGTAGGTAAAACAGAATTAACAAAAGCTCTTGCGCAATTCATGTTTAATGATGATAAAGCCCTTGTACGTGTAGACATGAGTGAATATACAGAGCGTCATAGTATTTCAAAACTTATTGGCTCACCTCCTGGATATGTTGGATATGATGAATCTGGTAATTTAACTGAAGCTGTTCGACATCGACCATATTCTGTTGTTTTATTTGACGAAATAGAGAAGGCTCATCCTGAAGTTTTCAATATTCTTTTGCAAGTATTAGACGAAGGGCGTCTGACTGATTCAAAAGGACGGGTGGTTAATTTTAGAAATACAATAATTATTTTAACTTCAAATATTGGTTCTAATTTTATTCAAAAAATGGAATCTATTGGTTTCAATAATAAATCAAATAAAGATGAATATGCTGGGACAAAAGATAAGGTTATGGATGCACTTAAAGATTACTTCAGACCAGAGTTCTTGAATCGTCTTGATGATATTGTTGTTTTCGATATTCTTCCCTTAGAAGTTATTCGTCAAATTGTAGATATTAAAATAAAAATTGTCCGTGAACGATTAATTGGTAAGGGGATCGAGCTCGATATTTCAGATGATGCAATGTCATATCTTGCAAAAGGTGGTTATGACCCCCACTATGGAGCAAGACCACTTGCTAGACTCATTCAAGATAAAATTCTTAATCCTGTAGCCACATTTATAATTACAAAAGGGGTTAAGAAAGGAGATATTGTTTTTGTAACAATGAAAGATAATGAGATGTTGATAGAGATGAAGAAAAAGAAAATAAAATCAGAAATTGGGGTTTCAAAAACGATGGTTAATAGTGTGAAATAAAACAAAACCCCGAAAGGGGTTTTGTTGACAAGAAGTATAATTGTAGTAAAGTTGAGGTAAGTAAATTCTAGTTATTCACAAATATATTTGATTATGGAAACAAATGAAAAAAAAGAAAATGGTACACCATTTGAATTTTTGGACAAAATTCCAGATACCGAATGTGGAATATATGTTCCGGCAGAATGCGAATCATGCGGAAAAAAAATTCTGAGATTTGCAACACTTGTCCGGTACTATTTCCTGAGATGAGAAAAGTATAATATCTAAGGTAAAATTTTTTAAAGAGGACTGATATTGTTTCAGCCCTTTTTGCTTGTGCCTGGGTAGGACCGCGAGTCGCTTTTCGCCTATTACATAGCCAGGTACTTTTCCATCTCGCTTTGCTCGCATGGAAAAGTCTTTCGAATCCTACACGGGTAGGACCGCGAGTACGCTTTTCGCCTATTACATAGGCAGGTACTTTTCTGGTTTTGCAAACAAAACACAGAAAAGTCTTTCGAATCCTACACGCAAGCCAAGCAGTTGGCTTGCTCCGGCGCAAAAAAAACGGCATGAAGCCGTTCTTTTTATTTGTGTCTTTATTATACCAAGTTAGAACCTATTTTCAAAATAAATAAAATAAAGCACGATAGCGTTCCCCGCGTGCTAAAGCACCTCTGTAGAGTTGCACAGAGCTTTCTCAAAGAGAAAGTGCGGGGAAACGCTAAACAGCTCAAATACTGGAAAATGAGCCGTTAAAAAAATGGATTTGGTTTTGCGAAACTAAATTGCGGGAAGGAGGATTCGCAAAACCAAGACTAATTCTTTTTGAAATTCGGCGGGATTGGATTTGGGTTTCCGCCCCGCAGGAGAGTGCGGGAGGAATGCGGGGCGGAGACTTTTTGGATTTTTGGCGAGGGCGGA
>Ga0247841_10000904_pt1 | contig 72747 bp, 90 predicted proteins | sample LaCruzMarch2015__2_FD_192410 | JGI IMG/M metagenome (GOLD analysis project Ga0247841, IMG submission 192410) | Freshwater microbial communities from meromictic Lake La Cruz, Castile-La Mancha, Spain - LaCruzMarch2015_18m | ecosystem: Environmental > Aquatic > Freshwater > Lake | place: Spain... | reverse complement strand
TTTTTTTCTTAAATGCTTCTTTCCACCCGATTGGATAATCATTTAGTTCATACAAAATCACAGTTTTTTTGAATCCTTTTTGATATACAATTTCAGCAGTATTTGAAGCAATTGCTTCTGATGATGGAACAAGCCGGAAAAAATATTCTCCCGCATTTGACAACTTGGGCGTGGCAGCTAAGGGCGAGGTAAGAAGAAAGCCATTTTCATTTGAATATGGCACAAGTGCCAAAGTTGGTCCGCTAAAAGCCGAAACAATAATCTTTGCACCATTCACTTCAACAAGTTTCTTTGCTGCAGTCAGAGCTGTTGTTGGGTCAGCTTTATCATCTTCATAAATAACTTCAACTTTTTTGCCGTTAATTGTTGGAAAATATTCATTTGCCAACTGAAATCCTTGCTTTGCTGAAATACCTGTGCTAGCGGCTGGACCTGTTAATGGTCCAATAAAGCCAATTTTAATAACATCTTGGTTAGCACTGCTTGCAGTAAACAAGCCCGTTGATGAAAATTCATAAATTCCGCCTACCAAAAAAAATACTGCGACAATAGCTATCACTATTATTACCCAACCCTTCAACGTCATCATCAAAGTAACTCCAAAGCCTGAATAATTAATTCAAATCCCCCACCTTGTGGGGGGAAACTATATAAATACCGTGTACGTAAGTTTTGTATGGATTCATTTCTTCTTGAAAAAATAGGGTTAACCCGAAACGAGAGTGTTACTTACCTTACACTTTTGGCGGGCGGCACGCTCAAAGTAAGTTATATTCTTAAAAAATCTGGATTGAACTCAGGTAAAATATACGAAATCCTTGAATCTCTTAAAAATAAAGGACTTGTTAGCGAGTCTAATATCAACAATGTGCGCTTTTTTACTGCTTCTCCACCGAATGAAATTCTTGATTATCTTGAAAAACAAGAGGAAGAACTCTTCACAAAAAAAGAGCTCATCAAAAAAGAGCTTCCCAAACTCGAAAAATCTCGCAAAGAATATTTTAACGAATCCAAAGCAATAACTTACATTGGTATGCGAGGACTAAAAACAGCAGCATATGAAGCTCTTAGCACCATGAAATCAGGCGAAGAAATTGTCTCAATGGGGGTCACAGGTTTTAAGGACGAAAAAATTAATGCATTTTGGAAAGCTTTTGGAGCCAAAAGGCAGGAAAAAAGAATCACGGCTCGGCACATATTTTCTGAAAAAGGCAAGTTTTTTGAAGAATTCCGAAGAGTGCCGCTCCAGAAATCAAGAATTCTTCCATCAATTACCCCTACAACAGTAGATATTTTCGGCGAAGACAAAGCCATTATTTTCAATTATCAGGAACCAATTACAAGCATCCTTGTTTATGACAAAAATATTGCACAGTCATTCAAGCAATTCTTTGAACAGCTTTGGGCACAAGCTAAATCGAACTGATTTATAAAATTGATTCAGTCAGTGAACTTTAACAAGGTACATTGGCAGGGTAATGTCGTTATTTGAAATATTTGTTGCTGTTCCGGTTACTCCGCTTACTTCTTTCTTATTTGAAAGGCATTCTTTTATTTTGTTCTTTTGGCAGCTTGCAATTAAGTTTATTATGTCATATCCAAACGCGGCAACAAAATTCGGTTCTTTGCCATATTTTTCTTTATATTTTTGTTTAAAGGGTTCGCTGTTTTTCGGAATTGAAAACGCGAATTCGTTTGTGTAGAAAGTTATATTTGGTGCTTTGGCTTGCGTTTCAGGGTCGGACTCGACATTAGATACCTCAATTATTAGAATATTGAAGTCAAGTTCTTTTGCTTTTTTTAATATTCCTAGTGATTCGCTTGGGGGGGTTGGTATGAATAGCAGAGCGTCAGGATTTGTTTCTTTTGCTTTTGCAAGTATTGTTGAAAAATCTGTTTCATTTGGCTAGTATGATTCAAGGAAAACCATTTGTTTGTTTTGTTCTTTGCTTAATTCTTGTATTTTGTTTGCAACTGATTTTGCATATTCATCATTTCGGTAAATAACTGCTATTTTTTTAATATTCTTTAGAGGTGAGATTGGTGATTCAAATGATGGGGTTGCAAAGTGGTTTGCATCAGTATAGTAACGAAAAACATATTCGTTAGTAATGTTATCAGCTGCGCTTTGGGTTACTATCATTACCATTTTATCTTTTTTTGCAATTGAAGCCAAAGGTAAACTTACAATGCTAAGTGATGAAACGAAAACATCAGGTTCTTGAAGGTTTAACTTTTGATATGCGCTTAGCCCATCCACCGCCGTGCCTTTGCTGTCTTCATAAATTACTGTAATGTTTGGGTGCTCTGTGAGTGCAAGTTCCATTCCATTTTGAAGGCTTTCACCCCATATTGCTGATGGCCCGCTTAGTGCAACAATTGCCCCAACTTTTACCGTTCCATTTGTTTGATTTTGTGAATCAGAATAACCAATGGCTCCGCTTGAACTAATTACCATTACAGCCGCCAAAATCAATAAACCCGCAACCCCAATAAACATGGTTTTCTTTATTTTAACATTCATTCCAAAGCTCACCTAAGTAACTCTTTTAGCAGAAGTATAAAGGGGTTTGTCGTCAGTTTATTACGACAAAAGCAAAAGAATATAAGCTAAGGGGGGCCAATATAATGATATGGACCTCAAGTCAGTGCTTGAAGAATTCGGACTTTCTGTAAAGGAAGCTGAGCTTTATTTAATCATGCTCAAAAATGGTCATTCCACTGCTGCGGAGCTCTCAAAGAAAACAAGCATCCTGCGCCAGACAGTTTATGATGTGCTGGATAAAATGATTTCAAAGGGAATCGTGGGGCATTCCACAACGAACAACATCAAAGTCTTCTATGCTGTGGAGCCAAAAGTTCTCATACAAATACTAGATAATAAGAAAAAAATGCTTATTGAAGCCCTTCCAGAGTTTTCTGAAATCTCGCTTGGAGCAAAGAATTCAGTAAATGTCAAAACCTTTTTTGGCCAAAAAGGGCTCAAAAGTATCTGGGATGATATGTTTGTTGTTGGAAAAGATACGCACTTTATAATTGATTATGATGTATTTGGCGAATTATTCAAGGAACTCTTTATCCAAAACTTTATTGCAAAGCGAGTAGAAAAAGGTTTTTGGCATCATGTAATATTTACCTCAAAAACCACGCCCCAAATATACGAAAAATCAGAGCCAAAAAGATTGCGGGATGTGCGTTATCTTTTAAGTATGACAGGATTCAAAGCCACTATCTTTTTTTACGGTGATAGACTTGGGTTTTTCACTATTGGCGACCCACCTGCGGGGATATTAATTGAAAACAAGGAAGCGGTTGCTTCAATGAAAGCAGTCTTCAAAGAACTTTGGAATAAAAGCACACAGTCATAATCAACAGGTGAAGCCGTGAATTCAATTATTGAGCAGGATAAGGCACGAACTTCCCATCTTTTGCTATCTTAAGTGAAAGTGGTTTTGTAACGCCACCATTTGGATTAAAAGTTGTTTTCCCCCCAATTCCTGGATAATCCTTAACAAAAAGCAAGTATTCTTTAGTACAATCAGTATCGGACTCGCATTTACCTGCTGCAGCATTAAGCAAATTCACCATGTCAAAGGCGTTTGCTGCACTAAATGACATTTCCCGTCCGTATTTTGCTTTGTAAGTTTCAAGTATTTGTTTTGCGTTTGGGGCATTTAAATCAACAGGGGGCGAGGCTATTATCACTCCTTCTGCGGCTTCTTTTGCAGCTACAAAAAAGTTTGTTGTTTCAAGCGCCGGCCCTCCTACAATGAGACCTTCATACCCAAGTTCTTTAAGTTGCTGCACTACTTTCGCCCCGTCTTTATCCTTGCTTGCAACAACATAAACCGCACTGGCATCCGCATCTATTGCTTTTAGTATTCCCGTCCGTATATCAGGTTGGTTTTCGTTATAATGAAAATCTAACACAATGTTTCCGCCCAGTAAAGGAAATTTTTCAATAAATGCCTGTTCATATGATGCTGGGCTAGAAGAAGAACTTGCGACAAATAAGGCAACTTTTTTGTATCCGCTCATTGCAAGTAATTCGGCTAGGGCATATGCAGTTAATTTGGAAGACTCCCTATTTCTAAAAACATATTTTCCTGCGCTATCCACGTTGTCAGAACCTGCAATGGGAGAAAAAAGAATAACCCCCTTCGCTTCGGTTACTGGGGCTGTTGTTAATACATCGTCGGCCCCAACATTAATTATTACTTTGGCGCCATCAACTTCAATGAATTTCTGCGCACTAATTACAGCTTTTTCAAGGGAACTTCCAGTATCATCATACAAAATTCTGATATTTAAAGGAGTTTTGCTTTCCTTAATATGGTCAACAGCAAGTTCCATTCCATTCCTTATATCTTCCCCATAAGAAGCGGTTTTCCCAGTAAGTGACAAAGAAGCACCAATTACTAAGGCATTATTGGAATTAAAAGTGAATGCTGCAATGGCTCCTTGTTGGCTTATGATAATAAATAAGACCAAAATAGTTACTATGATTGCTCCAATAACTATCAACAATTTTTTATTCAAAAAATTACCTTGTAATGAAGATGCTTTTGCAGTGAATGTTAATCATTTGTCGTGGAATTATCGACAACATTTATATAACTATTTGAATGAAACGTAATTATGGACTCAGTTAACTTAAAATATTTCGGGCTGAAAGAAAAAGAGTCTGGAGTATATCTTGCACTGTTGAAAAGTGGCCCAAGCGTGGCAAACAAACTCGCCAAAAAGACAAACTTATTGCGGACAACTGTTTATGATTACCTTGACACATTAATAGAGAAGGGCTTTGCCACATATACAATCCAGGGCGGAAAAAAATACTTTCAGGCAATTAACCCAGAAAAACTACTTGAGACTTTTGAAGAAAAAAAGCAACTTGAAGAAAATACATTAAGACTATTGGTCTCTCAGCTGCAAAAAATTGGAAACACTGAAGAAAAAGAAGTAAAAGTGGATGTATTTGAGGGAAAAGAGGGAATGAAAACAGCATTTAACCAAATTTTGCGAGCAAAACCAAAAGTAATGATTTCTTACGGCTCTTCAGGCTCAAGCTATAAGCTGTTGCCAATTTTCATGGAGCAATGGCACAAACAAAGAATTAAACAAAAAATGCTTCTCAAAGTAATTTACAATAACGTCCCAAGCTCTTACGAAAGAGTGCAAAAAGGACCGAAACTTGGCTTGGCAGAGGTGAAAATTTTTCCAATAACAAATTTTTCACTTATGGGAACTATAATCTATGGCGGCACCGTACTTCTAACTTTTTGGGATTCAGAATTGCCTGTGGCGATAACAATACAAAGTAAAGAAATGAGCAAAAATTACAAAGACAATTTTGAAATACTCTGGAAAAATGCCAAAAAGGTTAGGTTAATCTAGTTGGCCAGTTTTGTAAGGAACAAATTTCCCGTCCTTTACTGTTTTAAGTATCACTGTCTTTCTCGTATCTCCGTTGGCATCAAAACTTATTGGGCCTGTTAATCCAAAAAAGTTTTGTGTCTTGTACAATTCGTTTTTTATGCAAACGGCATCTTCTGGGTTTGTGCATTGTTTCATTGCTTTTGCCAGTACTTTCATTGAATCGTAGGCAAGGACAGAATTGAATTCAGGTTCTACGCCATATGCTGCAACAAATTTATTTTTGAAGTCCTGGTACTCTTTTGAATTGTTTTCTGCAAAGAAGTGCGTGTAAATGAGTCCGTCGGCATTCTTTCCCGCAGTCGCAATTAATGTTGGCCCTTCAACGGCATAGACATCAAACCATTGCACATTTAGGCCAAGTTCTTTTGCTTGGTTAAGAATCAGGCCGGCCTCTTGGGTGTAACTGATTAACAGGACTGCTCTTGTGTTTGCCTGGCGGATTTTTGAGAGCTGGGTTCTAAAGTCGGAGGCGGAGATATCATATGTTTCTTCAGCCTTAATTGTCCCGCACGGAAGGTAGTCTTTTTCAAAAAGGTTCTTGTATGCGACGCCGGCTTCGGTGTTAGCGTATAAGACTACTATTTCCTTGTAATTGAACTTGTTGCAAATGCTATTTGCAAGAAATGATGCCTCGTCATCTGGCAGCAAGTTGTGCCTAAAAACATAATCCCCAGCTTCTGAGATTTTTGGTGAAGCAGAACCTACATTGAATAACAAATCATGGTTTTTTTCAGCAAGAGGTGCGATACCCAAAGTTGGACCGCTAATTGTAACAAATATGGTGTGGATATCATTAACTCCTGAAAGCTTGTTATATGCCGTGATTCCTTGTGCGGTCGCTGACTGGCTGTCTTCGTAAATTACGGCAAGTTTATGGCCATTAATTCCCCCATCGCCATTTATTTCGCTAACTGCAATATCAAAACCGCGCTGCAGGTAGGGCCCAAAATATGAAAGCGACCCGCTGAAAGGAAAAACTGCGCCTACTTGAACTGGCTGTCTTTCGCTGGATAGCGCAAAAAATCCAGTGTTAAAAAAAGAGTTCGCCAACAGAATTGTGATCATAATGATTATAGCCAAACTCCCCAAAAACAGAATCTTTTTGCCCATTTAACTTTCACCAAATAAACTGCTTATGATGGAACTTATAGAGTTTTGTTGTAATGAACATTACTACTTTTAAAAAGAAAGGTTTCATAAATAATTATGGATAACCTTAAAGATGCCCTTAGAGAGGCAGGGCTTTCGGAAAACGAAGCGGGTACTTATCTGGTGCTCCTTAGGCTTGGCTCTGCAACTGCCTCAGAAATAACCCAAAAAACGAATATCCACCGGATTAATATTTATGATATTCTTCTTCGCCTGCAGGAAAAAGGCCTTGTTTCATTCGCTTTAGTCGGGAAAAAGAAAACTTATGAGGCCACTGAACCAAAGAGGCTACTAGATATAATAAAAGAAAAAAAGCGGGTTGTTGAAGAAGCACTGCCAGTGCTTAATGCACAAAAAGTTCTTGCAAAAGCGCCGCAGGAAGCAATTATCCTGAAAGACAAAGCAGGAATAAAAAATATTTTTATAGAAATGACAAAATCAAAAACCCCAATCTGCTTGTTTGCTTCTGGCTGGGGATTTAAGCAGGCATTTCCTGAATATTATAACGTGTGGCATCAAAGGCTAAAAGAAAACAAAAAAACATTATTTACTGTAATAAGCAGCAAGTTTCTTGGCCAGGACAGGGAACTTCCAAACATTTACAAAATCAGGTATTTGCCAAGTCAGTTTGTTTTTCCTTCAACAACTGCTGTTTTTGAGGACAAGGTATTTATTGCGATGTGGTCAAAACAACCGATTGGGATACTGATTCGTGGGAAAGAAATTTCAGAATCATACAAGCAGTACTTTAACTTGCTCTGGAAAACGTCAAAGTCTTAATCAATTTGCATCAAGTACAACAAATTTTCCTTCTTTTATTGTTTTGATGAATATTTCTTTCTCAGCCATTTGGTTTTGAAAAGTTATTTTTCCGCTTGTTCCTTGGTAGTCTTTTATACTTTGGACTTCATTTGCCATGCACATAATATTTTCATCACAGACCATAATTGCTTGTGCTAGTATGCTGATGCTGTCGTAGCCGTTTGCTGAATTGAGTTCAGGGTTTTCTCCAAATTTATTGAAGTAATTTTGTCTGAATTTTTCATAAACAGAATTTGTGTTAGGAGTAAATGTATAAGTATAAATAATTCCGTCAGCAAGTTTTCCTGTTGTAGAAATTAATTGCGGCGACTCAATATTCCATGTGGAAAAAAATTGCGGGGAGTATCCGAGTTCTTTTGCTTGTTTTAATATGACAGCATATTGTGGGGCATTGAAGGGTGAAAATATGGCTTTGCTGTTAAGGTCTTTTGCTTTTATTAAATCAGTTTTGAAATCCGGTTGTGCAGTGTTGTCAAGCGTTCCTGTCATTGTTATTGTTCCTCCAAGTTTAGTGAATGCTGTGCTGAATTTGTCTTTGTATGTTCCTCCAAAAAAATCTGATTGGTAAAGAATTGCCACCCGCTTAATGTCTTTTGAGTAAATATAATTCGCCATTTTTTCAGCTTCTTTTTGTGGTGAGGGTGCCATGTTAAATAATTCAGGGTATTTTCCCTCAAGCGGTTCTGTACGTATAGAGATGCTTAAAGTCAGTGCTTTTTCTTCAACCAAAGGGGCAATTGCGCCTGTAACTGCGCCGCAATAAACAACTAAGGATTTTGTGCCATCAACATTTAGGAGTTTATTCACCGTGTGTACTCCTTCATCTGCATTGCATTTGTCATCTTCAACTACTAACTTCAATTGTTTGCCATTTACTCCTCCAGAATTATTTATTTCGTCAACTGCTAGTTGCATTCCATTAACGGCTTTTATTCCAAGTGCTGCAACGGGACCTGTAAGTGGGGCGCTTACTCCAATAATTACTTCCTGCCCGTTTTTTCCAAAATTTCCAAACTGTATTGTTGTTGCAATAAAAACAACTGCTATAATAATTACAACAACAATAATTAATGTAACAAGAAAATTGTGCTGCATCTTCCAAGTTGCTCTAAAATTTTCCATTAAGCTACCATCCCAACTAGTCCTAAAAATATTTGCCTATTGGAAGCCATTTATATTTTATCTCCCCCTTTAGGTGGTATAGTAGCAAGTATTTTATGCCTTTATGTGCATAGATTAATCATGGTCGGTCTTGATTCGCTTCTTGTTGAAATAGGGCTTACTCAGTCGGAGGTGCAGGTGTATAAAGCGCTTCTTTCTAAAGGCAATACAACGGTTGGTCCGATTGTAAAACATGCAAGTGTTGCTTATTCAAAAGTATATGTTTTGCTTGACAAGTTAATAGAAAAAGGGCTTGTAAATTACATCGTCAAGGATAAAACAAAGTATTTTTCCGCTTCCGACCCAAAAAAGCTTTTGGAATACCTTGAAAAGAAAAAGGCTACGCTTGATTTGCAGATTAAAGAAACTGAGTCTGTGCTTCCGGTTCTTCTCGCCCAACAGCAGGCACTTGAAGAAAATGAAAAAATCGCTGTCTATGAGGGGCTTGAGGGGTTGAAAACAATTTACTTTGAGTGCATTGATTCGCTCAAAGACGGGGATACTGTGAAAGTGCTTGGTGCAAGTTTTGGTAATTTAAATAATTTAAAGTACAAGCAATTCTTTCGCTCAATTACAGCAAAGCGCCTCAAGAAAAAAATCAAGTATGAATATATATTCAATAATGCACTTAGAAAAGAAACTGAATTAAAGCGCTGGCAAAAAATGCCCCTCACAAAAATAAGGTTCCTTTTGGATGAGACCCCTGGAAGTATTAATATTCAAAAAGATAGGGTAATGATTATTTACTGGCACAAAGAAATGCCAAAAGTTTTTTACATTAAAAGCACTCCCGTGGCCGAATCTTTCAAAAAGTATTTTGAAGTTATTTGGAAGCAGGCGAAGCCCTGAATCATTCTAATTTTATTTTTCCCATTATTCCTTTTGGTTTTAGTAAAAGTATTGCTAGCAGTAGTAGTGCGTAAATTATTTGTCGTGCTGGACCAACAACGCTTGATGGGAAGCCTATGAAGCGTAACGGCTCGGGCAGGAGCACTATAATTATGGCTGCAATAATTGTGCCTTCTAGTGATGCTAGTCCTCCGATTATTACGATTGCTAAAATTGGAATTAGTTGCATGAATGTGAATGAGCTTGGGTCAATGAATGTGATGTAGTGTGCGAATAGGCTTCCTGAAATTCCTGCAAAGAATGCTGCGGTTGCAAGGGATATTGATTTAAGTTTTAATGAATTTTTTCCTAGTGTTCGTGCTGCTAATTCATCATCTCGAATTGCTCCAAGGGCTCTGCCAAAGGGTGAAACCGTTATCCGTTTGATCACTAAGTAGGAAACAAATGCTATAGCAAGCACAAGAATCATAAAGAAAAAGTCATTGGAGAAAACAAATCCAAGTATTTCTGGTTTTGGTATTCCGGGTAATCCTAGTGGTCCGCGTGTTAGTTCAATCCAGTTAAGTGCTATTGCGTATATAACAAATGAGAATCCTAGTGTTGCTAGTGCTAAGTAATCTCCTTTGAGTTTACTTGTTGGAATTGAAAGTATCACTCCAAATATTGCAGCGATTATTCCGGCCAAGGCCAAAGCAAAAATAAATGGGTATCCATTAAGTGTTAGCAGTGCTGAAACATATGCTCCGATTGCAAAGAATGCTATGTGTCCTAAGTTAAACGAGCCCGTGAAACCAATGCTTAATTGCAATGAAATGGCCAAAATTATGTAAATGCCGACAAGGATTATCAGATTAATAAAATATGCTTCAATCATTCGTATCACTTAAAAGAACAAACTTTTCATCTTTGACTTGTTTAAGCCCTAAAATTGTTCGAGAATCGCCGTTTTCATCAAAACTGATTAATCCTTCAGCCCCATTAAAATCTTTCAGCTTATTCAGATTATTTCTTACACATTCTTTATTTCCATCACAAACTTGAATCTGTCCAAAAAGAATATTAAAAGCGTCATAACCATTAAGCGCTTCCATTGACGGGATTTTTCCATATCCCGCTACATATTTATAAAAAATTTCCATATTTTTTGGAGAGACGTATGGATAAATTATTCCATTAGCAGCAATACCAGCTGCATCAAGCAAATCCTGCTGCTCAGTCACAGCCCCGCCGGTAAATAAGATATCAACTCCAAGTTCACGAGCTTGTTTGGCAAAAATGCCCATTTGTTGTCTAGAGGCCGGAACCAAGAAAATTGCTTGTGGATTTTTTTCCTTGATTTTCAATAAGTCAGTTTTGAAATCAACTTGGTAATCGGCAGAACCATCATCAAAAACTATTTCTCCACCAACATCGACAAACTGGTTAACAAAAGAGTCATGATAACTTTGGCCAAAAGTGTTTCTCGCAGTATAAACTGCTACCTTAAATATTCCTTTAGAAACTAAATAATCAACAATTATTTTTGTTTCTGACTTATTTGGAATCCGTGTCCTAAAAAAATAATCATTAGGTTTTGATAATTCATTGTCCGGCGCTCCTGGAGAAATTGAAATAACCCGATCGTTATTCAACAAGGGCAAAATAGCAATGGCACTCTGCCCACAAAATGGACCAATAATAAAATTAACCTTATCAACGGATGCGAGCTTTTGATAGGCTGTAACAGCTTTTGTTGAATCACAAGCATCATCTTCATAAATTAATTCAATTTTAGTCAAAGCGTTTGCATCATTAACTGCGAGTTCAATTGCATTTTGAGTATCTTTCCCCACATTAGCTAAAAATCCTGTTAAAGGCAATATAACTCCCACTTTGGTTGAATTTTCATTCTTAACTTGCTGAACACACCCAAACAGGGCCAAACATAATATTGCACAAATTATGAAAACCCCTATGTTAATAACATAATTTCTCTTCATACCAATCACTCACTAAAAAACACAGCTTAACTTAAATAAATCATTTTGTCTCCCTATCTCCACTTCTTTTGATTCCAAGTAGTCCTTGCGGTCTAAATAGCAGGAACACAAATAATAATACAAATGCTATTGCGTCTTTGTATCCGCTTGGCAAGTACCATATTCCAAAGTTTTCAGTGAATCCTAGTAAAAATGAGCCCAGTACTGCTCCTGGTACTGAGGTTATTCCCCCAATTACGGCGCCTGTGAATCCTTTTATCATTAAGTTTGTTCCCATCATTGGTTCCAGGTTTTGTTCAAGGCCTACAAGTATTCCTGCGGCTCCTGCGATGAGTGAGCCTATAACAAAGCTCCATGCAAATATTTGTTTTGCTGATATTCCCACAATTTCTGCGGCGTCTTTGTTGTCGGCGACTGCTCGCATTGCTTTTCCGATTTTTGTGTGCTTCATGAAATAGTATAATAACCCCAGTAGTAATATTGCAACAACAACAATGAATAATTGTAGTGGGGTAATTATTGCTCCGAAGAATTCTAGTCCTTTTTCTACTTTAATTAAATTGATTGATTTTACGTCCGCGCCAAAGAATAACAAAATTAGTGATTCAATTAGGATTAGGAGCGCAACGCTTGCTACTAGTTGGATGAGTGCGGAGGCTTTTTGTTTGCGAAGCCGGTTGTATACAAAAAAATTCATTGTGTATCCTAACGCGGCGCCTAGTCCTAATGAAAGAATTACGCTCGCCAAGAGTTCTGTGTGCCATAAAGAAAATATTGCATAAAACATGTATGCTGAAAAGGCAACTGTTGCTCCGTGCGCAAAGTGAACGAATTTGTTGGTTGAGTAAATTAGAGAAAAGCCCGAGGCCACAAGCGCATAAATTGCGCCTGCAATTAGGCCGTTAATCAACAACTGCAAAAACAATGACACATAATCACTTATTAAGTTAAGGTGAATGAGAATAATAAAGTTTTGATAGTGCCAAAAACACCAAAACTAATATAAATCAATTATATATACAATTGATGTATGAACAAACTAGTGAATATTCGGCTTGAAGACAAGGTGCTTAAAAAAATTGACTCAACGGTGAAAGAAAGCCTTTTTTCCACCCGCACGGAGTTCATCAAATCTGCAATAATTAAGGCACTTGAAGAATATGAAACCCATAAGGCCATTAAAGAACTGCGTAAACACTTTGGGGAAGGCAAGCGCTTGGGAATTAAAGGACCAACTAATAAGGAATTTGAAAAAATTCGGGAAGCGGTTGGCAAACGAAGCCTTAAAGAAGTAGGATTAGTATAGTTCCTCAGACTTGGCACAATCAACCAAAGTGGATAGTTTTTCAAAAAAGTGACTATCACGAGTGACTATGCGGATATTTTTGCTTTTGGCTACAACAGCAAGTAAAGCATCCACATAAGGCACACCAAGTTTTTGAGATAAGTTGTGGGCTTCAATCTTTTGTGTTCGAATTGGGGCTATCACTTCCAGCTTATTCTTTTCTTTAATGGGCATAAGCACATTTTCAACAACCTGTTCTTCAGCAATTGCAAGCACTGAAGAAATTTCCCAAATAGTTTCAATACAAACAATGAATGTATAATTGCATTTAACTGCAGATGTAATAAAACCAAATGCGAATTTGCCAATTGGTAGAATGCCTGAAGTCCTATTTAAATAATAATCCAAAAAAATGTTCGTATCAACAAGTACTCTTTCAGATTCCATCAAACACTGGAATAGACATCAGTTAAAAACAACTTCACAAATTAAGGCAAGTGACGAATCATATTAAAATGCTGTATAACCTTCACTAAGCATCAGGCATTATTTTCCCGCCATCAAAAACAACTGGATAGAGTTGCATGCTGATATTTCTGCTATCTATTAAATATTGCCCATTGATTCCCAAAAAACTACCCAGTATTTGAAAAGTATTCACAAAAGAATTAACGTCACTGTTTTTTTCAAGCACTGCTTTGATTGAATAGAGGTTGTCGTATCCGATTGATGTGTATCCTGCAGAATTATTTTGCGGAAATTTGTTTTCAAAGTCAGCATATTCTTTGGTCTGCGGGATGGATACTGCTGATGCTGTTAAGTGAACTCCTTTGAATGTATCTTTATCAGAGTAAACTAGCCCCCCGAAAACGGGGATGAGGTTTGTGAATATCATTGGTTTTGGTCCAAAGAGTTTTGTTTCTTTTGTGATTGGAATTGCGTTTATTGCTGCTACGTACAGTGCATCGGGTTTTTTTGTGAGAATTTTTTGTAAAGGGGTAGAAAAATCGTTTGCCACTCCGTCAAATGCTTCAATGCCAACTATTTTGATTCCAGTTTTGTTGGCTTCGTTAATTAATGCGTCTGCGCTTGCTTTTCCGTATTCGCTATTGAGAAATATCACTCCAACGCTTTTAATCCTGTTTTTTTGCATTCCCCTAATTGTTGCTTTGGCGTCATCCATTGCTGTTGGAAAGAAGGCGACTGCGTTTGGGTCTATTGGCAGAACATCAGCAAATACTAATGAAACAAAAAGTGGAATTCCAGAATCTTTTGCTATTGGGGCAATTGCGACTGTTGGCGTTGACATTGTGGATATTATCAGGTCAGGGTCTCTTACTTGTAACGCTTTATATGCAGTGATTCCTGTTTGGGCTAGGTTTTGGTTGTCTTCCAGTATCAATTCAACTTTTTTGCTGTTGATTCCGCCCAAAGAGTTTATTTCTTCTTGTGCTTTAGTGAGGCCTTCAATGTATGAGTTGCCAATGAATGCTGCGGGTCCGCTTAGTGATGCTAAAACCCCGATTTTGTAAGTACTTGCAGTATCTGGAGGGCTAGCGAATACTGCCCAAATTATGAGTACAGTAAGTACTAGTACGATAGCAAGTATAATGCTAAAAAGTTTTTTTCGTGTTTCCATTGCATTAATTGCCTCCCCCGCACTTAATATTATGTACATCCCTCTTGGTGGGGAGTAATAGATAATAATTAAAGTTCTTTCTTTTACAATTAGATGATGGAGAATCTTGCTTTGCAGGAGATAGGTTTTACTAAATCCGAGTCCTCTGTTTATTTGGCGCTTTTGCAACTTGGTCCGAGCACTACCGGTCCGATTATAAAAAAGGCGGGGATTTCTTCAGGGAAGATTTACCATATATTGGATAAATTAATCAAGAAGGGGGTTGTTTCTTATATTACGCGCGGCAAAACAAAGTATTTTCATGCAAAAAACCCCCAAACGATTCTGGATTATTTTAAAGTAAAGCAGGAAGAGCTTGCAAGTAAAGAAAGTGAGTTGGCTAGGCTCATGCCTCAATTAAAGGCAAGGTATTTGGAAACAAAGAATCTGCCGCGTGCTGAAATATTTGATGGGAATAAGGGTTTCAAAACTGTAATGCTGCAAATTCTTGAGGAATTAAAATCGGGTGATGTAATGCAAGTAATGGGTGTGCCTATTGAGGCGAATAAAAAGTTTGAGGGTTTTCTTCTTGATTGGAATAAAAAAAGAATCGCAAAGAGAATTAAGCTTGAAATTATTTATAATAATGCCGGCAGAACTTTTGGGGATTTGAGAAAAAAAATGACTTTAACTAAAGTAAAGTATATGAAGCCCGAACTTGAGTCCCCGACATATATGGACATTTTCAATGATAACATTCTCTTAATTGATCTCCAATCAAATCCAATATGTTTCCTCATAAGGGATCCTCTAATTGCCCAGACTTATAAAAGGCACTTTGAGCATATTTGGAATGAAAGCTTTTCTTAACAATGCAAGAAAAGTATGAGAAGTCCTATGCATGAACTATAATTATTTTCTTACTGATTCGCTTTCCCAAAACTAATAAAAATATTTTGGGATAAAAATATTTAAGAACGCTAAATCAAGAATTACAAACATTAAGATGCAGATAATTGACACCAATCAATTTCTTATGCCGCTTACTGAGCCTGTTTTTATTAGACAAGTAATTTCGTTTGTTCTTAGCACACCATCAAATATTGGTGTGGTTGCGGCGAGTATCACGCTTGTTGTCCCTTGTTGTTTTAATTCAGCAATCAAGTTTGTTGCCATTGTAGTTGGGTCTTGTATAGGTATTGCATCTAAAAAGTCATTTTTATAGAATCCTTTTTTGATTATTCCTTCGTAGAATACAAAATATGGTGCTTGTTCGGTTGCGCTTGAGATTGTTGACCCGTTTTTTGTTTCTGATGCAATTGCTACTTTTCCATTGAGGTCTGATAGTTTAAATGTTGCACTTGCTTCTGTACAATACCCTGTACTAATTAGATTATTTTCTGTTGTGAGTAAGTTATCATCTAAGTTATCAGTTATTGGTGGTGTTAGGGGTATCCCTGGCGGAACACTTGGCGAAGTATCAGGCACAGTATTTTCATTAGCAAATGTATTAATCTTTCCTGTTGATTTGTAGCATTTAATTGTGTTTGATTTTAGTTTTTCTGCTAGGTTTAAATCCGGAGTGTCAAGAATAATTGTTGATAATCCATTGTCTTTTAGTACTTTAACTAAATCTACGCTGGCTACGCTTGCATTAACTCCTGTAGGAACTGCTTTTGTGAATAATTTGTTTTCATAAATTAAAATAAATTCTGCTTTTTCACCATTTTTTGAAATAACTGAAGTGTTATTATTTGAATCAGCCAGAATCCCAACTTTTCCATTCGAAGTCAGCTTGTTTAAGCCTATGCAATAATTAGCAATTGTATTTAAGTTTGCAGAATTAGTATCAGTTTCTGTACCACTTGCTGTTGTATTAGTAATACTGCTAAGATTCAAGTCACCTACAAATGGAATTGAAATATTTCCTCCACCCATAACTAAAAGAGCTATAATAATAATTACTATTATAACTATTATTCCTGGCACAATTACTTTTTTGTTCATGGTTTTCACTGATTTTGTTGGCTTGGAATCTGGCACTGGGCTGCTTTATGATTCAACAGGCACTCCACTTGCTTGAGCGCCTGAATTACTTGAAGAAATTTGTTCATCCAATATAATACCTTCAAAATTTTTTTATAACAATCAAAACAATATTCTAATTATAACAATCCTTTCGATAAACTAACTAAAACAATCCTTTAATTTTAGCATTATTGTTTTCTTCACAATACTCACAATACTGTTGTTTTTAAACTTATTTGTTTTGATGAACTTTACAATTTATTATTGCAGATTTGGATAATTTCCGTCTCTATCATTCCAAGTTGTAGTAAAATCCCAGTCGTTTGCTGGAACAGTATTGTGTTGCATTGGAACGTTATAATCTCCTCCAAGTCCTGCTTTTGGATAGAATGCATCTGGTTCTGAGCTTGCAGAGTTTTTTCCATAACATTCAGCAAATGTCCATTCGCCACAGCAAACTGCTTGTCCAGTTCGGGTTATATCCCAATAAGAGTTTGTGAGTGTAGTGCCAGCTATTCCTCCAATTAATCCTCCGATGCTAGTTGGTCCTGTTGGGCTTCCTGTTGCATAACAATTATGGACTTCTCCTTGAGAAAATCCTATTAATCCTCCAACATGTTCAGTACCTGTTGCGCTTCCTGTTGAATAAGAATTAGATATTGATCCAGCTGAATATCCAATTAAACCTCCTACATTAATACTAGTACCTACTGCATTTCCAGTTGAATATGAGTCTGTGATTGTTGCTTCGAAAGTAACGTATCCTGTTAGGCCTCCAACATATGTTCGGCCAGATGCATCTCCTACTGCGTAAGAATCAGAAAGGGTTCCACCAGATTGTAACCCAACTAGACCACCAACATAATCAATAGAAGTAGATACATTTCCTGTGGCATAAGAATCAGAGATTGTTCCACCTGATTGTACTCCAACTAAACCCCCGCTGTAATAAGCGCTAGATATTGCCCCTGTTGCATAAGAATCAGAGAGTGTTGTTCCAGTATAGCCCCCAACTAAGCCGCCAACCTGACTATAACCTGTGACATTACCATTAGAATATGAATTTGTTATTGAACCACTATTACAATATCCAACTAGCCCGCCCATATAATAACCACAGTTACTACCGCATGTTTCGTCTTCTTCAACAGTACTTGTAGAATAGGAATAAGTTATTTCTCCTCCGTTAGTATATCCAACTAAGCCACCAACGTATCTATTTCCTTTAACGAGTCCAGTAGAATATGAATTATTTATGTCATTGTTTTGGTTCCATCCCATTAAGGCTCCAACATAATAATCACCTCCAAAGATATTTACGTCTTCTATTCCAACATCATAAACAAGTCCTTCGCTTTCACCAAATAATCCAACATAGTCTGTAGTTGAGCGGTTGATGTATAAGTGTTGTATTACGTAATTATTTCCGTCAAAATTTCCTGAAAATTCGTTTGTATCTGTTCCTATTGGTTCAAATCCTGCGCCAACGTTCCAAGTTGTTGTTTCAGAACAGTCTATGTTTTGTTTTAAAGCAAAGTTTCCGTCTAAGTCAGCACCCATTGATTGTAATTGGCCGCAGTCGCATATTCCCCATGGATTTGTGCTTGTTCCTGCTCCGCTGCAAAATACTTCAGAAAATGCTTCAGTGGTTGCGTCATCAGTATTGGAATAACTCGAGTCACCAAAATAATTGTATGCGTATACGCGGTAATAATAATTTGTTGATGGTTGAAGTAATGTGTCTTCATAACTTTCAACATTGTTTTCAACAGTAGCTACTTCTTCCCAATCAACTTCATTTTCAGAGCGTTCTATTTTGAATCCAAGTTCAGTATCACTATTATCAGTCCAAGTTAAATCAATTTCAAGGTATGGTATTGCAGTTGTTGTTAAACTACTTGGCGCAGTTGGGGCTATTGCAGAAACTTGTTTTCTATAATAACTAAATCCTCCCCCATTTCCTGTATTGGAAAAGTATCTGCTTCCGTTTGACCAGCTCCTAAAAATGATACTATAATATTCGTCATCAGAAATTAAGTGCACGCATCCTGGGGTACCAACTGATTCGGGAGGAGCATTACTAGTAGCCCCCATCCAGTCATCAAACCCTGTTACACTTTCACAGTAACCCTCAAATGACCATTCTGTATCAGCTGGCGAACTATTAGCAAATGATGTTTCAGTATCTTCAAATGAATTATATATTCCTTCATCTTCTCCTCTTGTTATGCATACGTTTGTGTCAGTAATGCAATCTTCTTCAGCACCATAATTTGTTTTTTCAAAATAGGTGTATCCTGCTAGGGGTTCCCAAGGAATAATACTTGTTACTTGTTGTCTTGTGTAACTAAATCCTCCCCCACTACCACCTTCTGTCCAACTTGTCATAGTAATATTATAATACAAATCGTCTGTAATTAGGTGTAGGCATCCAGGTAAATCAAGAACATCAGGTGGTTCTCCGCCTGGGGTATCATCCCAAATTGCTATCATCCATCCTTTTAAGAATAAACTATCTTCACAAGAACCCACAAACGACCATTCAGTGTCAACAACAAGTCCAGTGTATGTTTCATCAGTTACTGAATTATACAATCCTCCTCCATCAGGTAATCTGTTTATGCACACGTTTTCTGTTATGCAATCTTCTTCTTCACCATAATCTGTTTTTGTGAATTCTACTTCTTCTCCGATTGGTTCTCCTCCACCTTCCTCTTCTTCTTCCTCTTCTTCTACTGCAACAGTTTCTTCAATTACTATTCCTGAAGGATTTGTTGTATCTTGACAATCAAAATCAATTAACCCTAAATCAGCAGTTTTTTCTAATCCGCTAGCACTTGTATAACTAATTTTTAAGTCATAACTTTTTTTTGCGGAATTACAATCAATAAGGTCTCCTAACTTAAAACTTAAACTATCCCCAAAACCTAGTTGTTGGTCATAATTGTGATCCACCCCATCAATAGTTATTTTATCAACTGTAAGTGTTTCAATACTATTATTATTCAAAACTAATACTCCATTTCCGTCCACTCCAGCAATTGCATCAACAACACTAAAACCATCTGTCCCAACTCTACCTTTAATTTCAGAAGAAGAATTGCTAACATTAGCACCAGACTCCATCTGAGTTACCATTAATCCAACTACAACAAGAGAAATAACAATAACAATTGCAATTACAACAAGGTATTCAACCGACCCTTGGGCGGTTGATTTTTTCCCGAGGATTTTTTGCCTCAGCAAAAAAGGCTCCTCCATTGTACCCTGAGATTTTTTGGAAAAGTTAAAAAACATAATAGATACACAACCTAATACATATTTAATACCTATTTTTATAAAAAGAAAATCGTTTCTTAATTAGAGTAAGTGTAAAATCATGGTCTAATATAGTTTATTATAATTTAGAATTAATTTTTTTTATTAGAAGTATTAATTGTTCCATAGGTAAGGGTTTGTTTTGTTGCGAGTGTAGCTAAATCCGCCGCCGGTGTTTGATCCTGCGTATGATGTAAACTTAATGTCGTAATATTGGTTGTCTGTGATTAGATGTACACAACCAGGTATTCCTATTATTGCTTGAGGAGTGTTGTTTGCGGCTTTTACCCATGTTTGGAAGGGGAGGTTAGTTTTGCAGTAGTTTCCAAAGTACCATTCTGTGTCTTTTGGACTTATTGCAGTGTATGCAGTTTCTGTTACCAAGTTGTATATTCCTTGGTTGTTTCCGCGTGTGATGCATACGTTACTAGTAATGCAATCTTTTTGGTTTCCATAGTTTTCTTTTGTAAAACTTTGCCAATTTACTCCGCAGTATCCGTTAGTATCGCCGTTATTAATCCAAGTATTTCCGTCGCATGTTAAGTAATTGCTGCCATCACATGCTGTTTGGCCATAATTACATTTTGGGCATTCTCCTTCTTTTGCTGCGTAGAATCCCATTTCAAAACTTCTCCAGTTCATGTCTTTGAAAATGAATGTTCCGTCTGTTCTTTTTACGTTTTTGCACAGTACTACAGTCCATTTGGTTAAATCAGAAATTAATTTGTCGGTGAAGTAGATAATGTAGTTGTGGTCTTTTTGGCCTATAAATGAAACTAGTAAACTATCATCTTGTTGTGGTTTGGATATTGTTGTTGTTAGCAAGTATTTGTTTGAATCAATAATTACTCCAGTTAGAGTATATCCTCTTGCAAAAATATTGTGTAATCCTATTCCTAGTGATGCTGCGTTAATGCTTGCTTCGTATGGTTTAGTTGTAATTGTTGCGATTATTTTGTCGTCTGAAATGAATTCGATTTTTTCAAATGTTCCGATTGTTTCTGCGGCTAAGAAAATTGTTGAATTTGCGCTTAAATTGTTTTGGTTTGGAGAAGCTAATATAATTTGTGCAGCTTGATCAGTTTGTGAATCTATATAATAGATATCAGCATCAGTTTGGCTACAATTAGCATCCCTTTTCAAGTAATTTATTCCTTGACAATTTTCTTGGGGGTTAGATCCGTTGAGGATATATCCGCAATATCCATTTACACTCCCATTGTTTGTCCAATTGTAATTATTGTCGCAAGTTAAGTAATTATTTCCATCACAACTTGTTTGGTTAAAATCACAAATTGGGTTATATCCACAATATCCATTAACGTCTCCGTTGTTGATCCAAGAATTGTTATTGCAGGTTAAATAATTATTTCCGTCACAACTTGTTTGTCCGGTTGTGCAAATTTGGGTTCCATTACTTCCATTAGTGCTGCTTCCTCCACTACTTCCACCGCTACTACCACTTCCACCACTACTTCCTCCTCCGCTAAATCCTCCGCTTATATTTGTTTTTGTTCGAGTGTAACTAAACCCTCCTCCACTATTGCCTCCGGAATAACTAGTGAATTTTATATTATAATATAAATTGTCCGAGATTAAGTGTAGGCATGCCAATTTTCCTACGCTTTTTGGTGGATTATTTTCTACTGCGTTTATCCATTTTTCAAATACAATTCCTGTTTTACAATCACTTCCAAAGTACCATTCAGTATCGCTTGGCGTATTTTCTGAATACCCTGAATCATTTACTGAATTATATATTCCTTTTGTGTCTCCTCTTGCTATGCATACTTTCGATGTTATGCAATCTTGTTGGTTAGTATAATCTTCTTTTGTAAAATTCACAGTTCCAGTGCTTATTGGGTTAGTTGGTACAGTGCTTGGTCCTTGTCCGCTTGTATAGTATCCACATTTTCCGTTTGTTTTTCCATTATTATACCAAGCATGATTTTTACAAGTTATATAATTGGAATCAATGCATTTGTTTTCGCTTGATTCGCATTCTGTAAAAAAACCGCACTTTCCATTCACATCCCCGTTGTTAGTCCATTTGTGATCAGTTCCGCATGTTAGGTATTTACTGCCATCGCAACTTGTTTGTTCAGAGTTACATATTGGATTATATCCGCATACTCCGTTTATGTCTCCAAAGTTTATCCATGAATTATTTTTGCATACTACTCTATTAGTTCCAACGCATTTTGCTTGTCCAGCAGAGCAAACAAATACTGTTGTTTGAGTATTCAAATCATTGCCAACAATAGTTCGATTAGAATTTATTGTATTTGTGTCAGTAGAATCTTTTTGGGTAGAACCGTTTAACCCAAAAAAAGAGTTTGTGTCAAATATTTTTGAAGAATCTCCAAAAGCACCGCTAAAGACTAGCACTAAAGAAACTACAACCACTAGAAAAATAATTACTCCAATAATACTTGTTATGGATAATGCGCCTTTTGCACTAAAATCATCTAAATGCATAAATAAACTCTTTACATCAACTATTTATATCTTCCGAAAAACATTTTTTCATTAAGATTAATTTCCAAAACCTAAGCTATTTTTTCATAATCATTTTTCACAAAGCGATGCCAGAGTTAATGTTTTTTAATTATTTAATTCATTATAAAATACAGGAAAAAGTTTTTTTGTTTTTGGGGTTTTTAGATTCATATGTTTGTGAATAGGTTTGTAACTTTTTATAAAAAAATCATTTTCAAAAACTTTTCAAACCAGTATAGGGTAGGATAAAGTATTTTAAGGTGGTAATGCCAGTTACTATTGAATAATAAAAGGTAATTGTGATGAATGGCTTGTTAAACACTAGTAAAGTTTTATTTCTTGTTTTTGTTATTCTGCTTTTTGTAGATTTTGGTTTTGCGTTTAGTTTATCTGCGAATGAAACTTATTTTGATACTGGCGGATACAAATATGGTTTGTGTACTGGTAGTGCTAGCATTGCTGGTGCGGTTTCTGCATTTGTTACTGGAACTAATGCTGAAGCAGCTAATATTAATCACTCATACCCAGTTGCTCCAATCGCGTCTTCATATTTCTCATCATATTGTTTTACTCCTACAGAAATAGCGTGTTATTCACCAAATATATCTAGTGTGGCTACTAGTGATTCTGGTACAGCAACAAATAATAGTTATGCGGCTGGAACTGGGCTTCAAAATGCATATATAGCTTTTATGTATAGTTCTAAGCATACTAATCACGAGACAGGGGTACTTGCTGATTCACCTAATTATTATTCCATAGGTAGTGGGGAACTTATGGCTAGTGGGGAAGTTGCTTCAATTGGTTCAGGTTCAACAGTTACTATTAGTGCTAGCGGTGGAATGTCTCCTTTTATTAATAATGAAAGCACTGGTTTAGGTCCACCTAGTTTATTGAGAACTGGTTTTGGTTGGAGTACGAGTTTTGATATTTCTGGTGGTGCGATTGGTCCTAATCCTATTGCTTGGTCTTATGGCCAGACTAGTGGCGGAGCAAATTCTTCTTATGCTGAAATGAAAATGGGGCCTGATAATACGACGCAGGTACCGATTTACCCGATTTCGCTTGCTTATATTTATGATGGCTCAGCTTACAATTATATTGGTGCTGTTGCTTCAACGTGCGGTTCGCCTTTATATTATAAGTCCGCAAGGTGGGGTTTGTTTGCGGGTTCAACCACTAGTACTGGGATTGGAACTAGATTTGATCCAGTTAATCCTGATGGCTCATGCGCTCGTTCTATTAGTCAATACACAACTCAATATTCTTTATCTGGCGCGGGGGGAGAAGTTCCTGCAAGCATAAACTCGAGGGCAATTAATTGTTATCCTGGCACTAGTGATCCAATTGATTTGTGCAGTATTGAGGGGGTGCCACCAACACAAGAGAATTTGGCAGGACTTAATGAATTGATAGCTAGTTATCCAAATTTAGTAAAGATAGTGACTTATAATCCTGTTGAAAGGGCTCCGCCTGTTTTTAGTTGGCCAAATTATGATGATGGGTATGTTTATGGCAATTTGTTTGATTGGGCTTCTTCGGTTTACATAACTTATGAGTTAGCGTCTATATGTGGTAGTCCTGGTGTCACTCCAGGGAATTTTCCTAACAGTCCTAAAAATATTCCGGGCGAGGGCCCTGGGGTTATTCCTATTGGTCCTGATGGCCTCCCTACTGAGGTTCCTGGGGGCAATCTTCCTGTTATTAACAATAAGCCTTTTAGGTGTGAAGTGAGTGCATCTCCAAATCCACAAACTGTCAATGGTTTAGTACAGTGGAAAGTTGAAATCTTTGATTCGGCAGGCAATGTTGTTAGTTGGACTCCAACTGACTTATCTTATGTTTGGACTGGTTCTGAAGGACTCACTGGTACTTCTAGCCAAGTAAATAAGTCTTATGTGAATGCAGGGCAGCAATATGCGCAAGCAGAAATAACTAGTAATTCTGGTGCTTTTTTTCAATTAATTTGTTCTAATACCGAGGATATCCAAACACCACTTAGTGTAACTTGTGTTGGTTCTCTTCCTTATGGTAACCTGCTTGATTCAGAAAATGGTTCTACAGTAACTTGGAATGCTTTTCCAAGAGGCGGAGATTTTAGCAGCTCCCAATATGGTTATTCAAATTATAATTATTCTTGGAATTTAAATCCAGAACCTGAACTTGGTTTTTGGGATGACACAATTTCACAAATATCTTCTTTTTATAACACTACTGGCAACAAGACAGCTAGTGTAACAGTAACAGATCCTGCTGGGAATAATGCAAGTGCAACGTGTAGTACTGCACTCATAAATTTTTCAGTTACTTGTTTTCCAGATCAAGTAAGTTATGCTACTAGTGAAAATGTGAATTGGAGAGCAACTGTTAGCCCAACAATCCCAAGTCAGAATTATACCTTTAGATGGTCTGGAGAAAATATAGATAACAGAACTGGCGCGCTTGTGACAACAAGTTACTCAACACCTGGAGCAAAGAGTGCAACTGTTACTGTTACTACAACAATTAATGGTACTAGTGTTAGTCAGGTCTTTAATTGTAGTTCAACTATAATAACTCAAACTCCGCCACAACCTAGTTGTACAATTACTCCAAACCATGATTCGGTTTTAACAGGCTCTGATTTGAATATGATTATCTCAACTCAAAATTTTGTTAATCCTATTATTACAACAATAGCAAATTGTGGGGATTCTGCAATTCTACAGAATCAGAATAATTGTAATGGGCTCCTTAATAGTTCTTGTACTTTTACTTGTCGCAATTATCTGAACGCCACAGCTAGTTCAATAATCGTTAACCCAACTGTTACACTTTCAAATGGTTCGGGAGAAAGCGCTACTTGTAGCACTAATGCTACTATTCTTAATCAAGCACCTCCTTCCCAGCCACCAATTTGTGTAATTTCCGCAACAACACCAAATCCACAAGTTAATCCAATTGTTACTTTTAGGATTAACCCTATAATAGATCCAATGAATCAACAAGCTATAATTTCAGGCACAATAGATTACAATAATGGAACCCACTTATCTATTCCATTAGATGTTATTCAACCTACTCTAATCTCATATACATACACAACAACAAACACTTTTTACCCAACATTAACTATAACAGGTCAAGGCGGAGTGGGAATATGTTCTACTACAATTATAATTAATCCAACTGAATCAACAGTAACTCCAAATGGAACTGGAGACAATTTGGTAACTATTTCAATTGATACTGTTCCAACTAGTAAAACTAATTATTACAAAAACAGTTCTCCTACTGATTTTGTTGAACTTGCAATTACTGTTAAAAGAAAAAGTGGTAGTTCTGTTAATTCAGTTAAATTTAATCTAACTAGAGTAAACCAAGTTGTTGGTGCTACTGCAACTGAATTAATTTCAACACCATACACAGTAACTTTCCCTACGGGTCAAAACGAGGTAACATTTAATTCAGCTACTATCACTGCATTAAAAGATACTGTTGATGATAAGGCTTATGGGGTTTATACTTACACAGCAATGGTTCCATCTAATCAAATATTAAGTGATACTGGAACAAGGCTTATTGATGCAAAGACTCGTGATAATTCCGCAAGTGTTTCAATAACAATTTATCCAAGTTCTGAATCAATACCTGACTTAAACCCAATACTTAGCATAATAATTGCTTTAGCAGTAATTACAATTTTAATTGGAACGAAAAAACATTAATATCAATTTCACTTACTAAAAAATTACTGCACCCCATTATTGCAAGAACAGGGTTTTTGAGTTTTAACTTTTTCCTTAAACCACTAATCGCTTTTAATGACCCCTGTTTACTTTTTCTACAATTTGATTTTGCAAAAGTTTATTAACATCAATAACTATTTTGCTAGTGGTGATTTAATTGATTGAGATAGCATGGATTGGAATGATAATAATACTAATTTCATGGGTAGTGCAAATTGGTTCTTTGGTAAAAAAAAAGAAGCAATTGTTACCGTGTTTTGTGGGGTTGCAGGCAATTGGAATTGCGCTTTTAGTGGTTTCAGATTTCTTGACTAGTTCAGCTCTTTCAATTCTTGGAATGCTTAATGTATTATCAGCTCTTGGAGCTTTAGTTGCTTTTGCATTATTGACAAGAAAATAATACTAACAACAAAGTAGTTGATTTGGACTAAGTAAATAAATTTATACAATATTGACTTGTATTTTTTTTTTGATACATCAAATCCTTTTGGTATGTCTAGTTTTGCTTCAAGATACCATTTTGTTGATTGGTTTCCCATTGCGAGTGCTGAGACTACTTGTACTACTGCGCCGGCGATTCCGCTTGGTGCGCTTGTTGGTGTTGCGCTTGGGATACCAATTTTAAATTTGTAACTAATTGGCGCGGTAATATATGTTTTTTCAGTATCTAAGGGTACTGAGAATTCAAATGTTCTTGTAGTTGATCTTTGGATTCCGTTTGGTGTCATGCGGGTGCTTGTTGTTTCTGCAAAAAGTGTTACAAATACTCATCTAGCAGCAATTGGACTTTTTAGTTGCATTGATACATTTCCATTAATCATCTCGCCGTGAGCAAAATTAAGTTTCTCTATTTTAATATCCATTGTTCCTTTGCTGAATAATCCAAATACCATTTTCACACCATAGTATTTTATGCCAACAAATAAACAAAAAGAAGTATTTAACTCTTGCCATGGCATTTTGGGAATATTGGTTATTTCGGTTATTTTTATTATTTCTATTAGTCATGTTATTTCAATTATTTCTGTTATTCATATTATTTTTATTATTTTTAGTCGTCATCGTCTTCTTCATCATCTTCTCGACGTGTATTTGGCGGGGCAATAGGATTTGTTTGAGGAGTTACTTTTGTGGCATTGTTTGAGTCAGTAATTATTGTTCCTAAGTCTCCTATGTAATAATCAGTTAGCATGCTTTGTGCTGTTTGGGAGTGGTTTCCTTGGCCTCCTTTTGTATCAAAATCAAGTGTAGCGTCTTTTCCGCAATCTTGTATTATTGATTGTGCTTCCCCTGGGTGGGAGGGTAGGAAACTTGTAACATTGTATATCTTTCCGCTTATTAGAAGCCAACAATTGTTTGAAGTGTTGTGTTTTGCGACTTCTGCTAAATTTAATGTTACGCCGCCCGAATTATTGGCTCCTGTATTATTGCCCCCAAAATTACTGTTTGTTGCTCCGTTCAAAGCGTCATTTGTTATTTTTTGATTGTTTTGCGACATTAGTATTCCTGTCACAAATACTGCTGTGAGGAAGGAGAATGCAACTAGTATTCCAATTCCTGTGAGGATTTTTGTGGTTTTCATAGTAACCCGAACTCCTCAAAGTAAATGTTATTTCTATTTGCTCCTAGTGAGATTAATTGTTTTTTTAAATCAAGCATCATTTGCGCTGGGCCACATAAGAATATTTCTTTGTTTTCAATGTTTTTTGTGTGTTCTGTTATATTTTTTGCTATCATTCTCCCCTGAAGAGAGCTATAATAGGCGTGTACTGTGAAGTTGTTTTTTTGTTTTGATATTTTTTGTAATTCTTCAATGAATACTGCATCTTTTTTTTCTTTTACAGTGTAAAATAAATCTATTTTGTTATTTGTTTTTATGCTTCTTGCCATGCTTAAGAAGGGTGTTATTCCTATTCCTCCTGCGATCCATATTTGTTCGCCTTCTTTTTTTGAGTAGAATCCCCCGTATGGTCCTTCGATAAGTGTTTTTGTTTGTGGTTTTAGGTTTTTGAGTTTTTCTGTGTAGTCTCCGCTTTCTTTTATTGTTAGTCTTAATTGTTCTTCGCTTGGTGAAGAGGATATTGTGAACGGGTGATATTCTTCGCCTATTTCTTTGTCTTTAAAGCTTGCGAAAATGAATTGGCCGGGCTTAAATACACCAAAGTGGTTTTTTGGCGCTAGGCATATTTCAACAATGTTTTGGTTGATTTTTTTTACTTGTTCTACAACGAAAACACTTTTTTTCTTTAACCCGTAAAAGAGTGTTTTGTATGAGAATGAGGTTATTCCTATTATTAGCATTAGGACTATGTATGTTTTTAGCGCTCCGCTTCTTGAAATGTCGCTTGAGATGAGGAGTACATGTAATATTGCAAAGATAAAAGCGAGGCCTAGGAATTTGTGGGAGAATTTCCAGTTTGGGTATTTTAGTTTTACAAAGAATGTTATTACTAAAAGTATCGTCATTAATAATAGGGCAACGATTCCGGCGCTTACATCAATTTTGTCTAAAGAGGGCAGGAAGAATTGCGCCGCTAGATTTGCTGATATTAGGATGTATTGGATGCTTAAAAAAATTGGGTGGAATAATACGAAAAGGAATGCTGTTGCTCCGCATATGTGGTGGGCTTTGTAGGTTTTGTCTAGGCCCCCAAAGAGATTTTCAACGAGTTTTAGTCTTGTGTTTAATAGGAAGGTTAGCGAGAATAAGCTTACTCCGACTAATGCAAATATTCTTCCAAGGTTTGTCATTGTTTGCGTAAAATTCGTGAAGCGTGCGTTAATTGGTTCTATTCCTAGCCAGATTAGCACTGGTATGAGTGCGAGTACTATTATTAGAATCCATCCAGCCTTTTTCATAGAATTATTACTCTATAGCAAGAGTTGATATTCTTTTCTGAATGCAACAAAACAACAGATACTTGTAGCCCATTTATATTATCAAAGGCTTTCTAGAATGAAGTTTGAATCAAAACTAATATACCCCGACCGGGATTCGGACCCGGGTTAATGCCTAATTCCATTTTTGCTTTCTGGCCATTGCGTTAGCAATGGTCAAATTCTTTTCGCAACAAAGCAAACATATTGTTTGCTTGCGTCATGGAACTTTGTTCCATTACGGCCTTTGAAAAAGGCTTTGAGAAGGCACTGTGCTTGACCGCTGCACTATCGGGGCAACTAACTCAACCAACCAACCGATAGTGTACATTTTCGCGAGCCTTTTTCTAAAAGGCTCCTGCACTATCGGGGCAACTAACTCAACCAACCAACCGATAGTGTACATTTTCGCGAGCCTTTTTCTAAAAGGCTCCTGCACTATCGGGGCAACTAACTCAACCAACCAACCGATAGTGTACATTTTGATAAAACTTTTCTCAAAAGTTTTCTGCACTATCGGGGCAACCAATTTAATTTAGTTGTTTGTTTTGTCTTTAGTCTCTTTGAGGCTTGGTCTGTATAGATTCTTATTTTGCTTAGGTTTATATTGGTTACCAGCTTATTGTTTTGTTGATGAAAGTTAAGGCTATTTTGATTGATCTTGATGGGACTTTGATTGATTCGGTTCCTTTGATTATGGCTAGTGATAGCGCGGCTATTAAAGAGTTTGGTTTTAAGGTAACGCATCAGAAGTTGAGGGAGCTTTCTTTGCTTCATTCCAGGGATATTGCTTACTATTTGATGGATTCTACTAAGCGTGTTTTTGATTTGTTTGGGTTTGTTGAGTTTAGGAGGAAGTATTTTGTTAGGCTTTTAAAAAAGCATAAGGCGCGTTCTTTGTGGTTTAAGGATTCTAAAGATTTTATTGTTGAATTGTCGGAAAAGTTTTCGCTTGGTGTTGTTACTGGTTCTAGGCGGTTGTTTGTTAGTGAGGTCTTTGATAAAAAGACTAAATCGCGTTTAAAGTTTGTTATTACTAGTGATGATGTTGAGCATAAGAAGCCTGATATTGAGCCGCTTTTAATTTCTTTAAAGAAATTAAAGTTAAAGCCAAGCGAGGTTGTATTTATTGGGGATTCTATTCAGGATGGTTTGATGTGTCAGCGGCTTGGAGTTAAGTTTATTGCTAAAATCACTGGGATTTCTACTGAGAACCAATTGAGAAAGTTTAGTCCTGTTTTTGTTGGGAAAAGTTTTAAGGAAATTAAGAAGTTTATTTATTTGATTGATGATTAGTTTGCCCAACTAAAACTGGCAAGTATGTTAATTAAGTGAAAATTCGCTTATTTGTTTCTTTTATTTACTTTTTTTCTTTTTTTGTATTTTCTAGTACTGTCGCGTTTATCATTTGCATTTTTTCTCTGAGTAGCGGGAGGTTCATTACTGTGTTTTGGCAGCCGTCGTTTAGTAATAGTACTGCTTGGGGAATTTTTCCTAGTGCTTTTACGCCTTCTATTCCCATTAATGCTTCTGGAAAACAACATACTCCCACTACTGCTTTTGGATTGTATTTAGTGATTATTTTTTTTACCATGCTTCCGCCGTGTGCGGTGAATACTCCCATGTATCCGAGTTCTTTTGCTATTTTTGTTACGCTATCAATCGCACATGCTCCACAGTTTTTGCAGTGGATTCCTTCTTCATCTACTGTTGCTTTGCATACTTTTGTGTTTCTTGTGCAATGGGGTAAAAATACTATTCTTTCAGAGTATGGAATTTTTTTGTATTCTGGTTCGTAAACAGAATTTCTTATTTCTATGTGTGTGAATTGTATCATTGCTTCGCTTAATCCTAGTGTTCGGCCTATTTTTTCGGCTGCGGCGGCTGCGTTCAAGTGTGCTCCCGCATCAACTACTCTCCCTACAGCTAGTCGTACTTTGTCATAAATTCCATCAGGCATAATTCTCACTTATCTTACAAGATTAAGTTTCACTGGTTATAATAATATTTGCTATTTAGTAAATAACTCAATAAAAAGATTATCCCCTCTAACCAATATAAGTCAACATTTTATCACGCTTATACTTTTAATGCCAATGAATGAGACTATTAACTTAGAGAGCTACATATTTTTATATGTGCTTTCATTTCTTAACTCAACAAACAATACACGAATTATTTTTTCTTCCCAAAAAACCGTGTAAGTTACTCTATAACTTGAAAGTCTTATTCTATAAGTGTCTTCTGCACCACTAATTTTTTTTAAGTCATATTCTTTTGCAGAAACTGGCGCTTCTTGTAGTTTAAGAAAAAATTCTTTTAGCCGGTCCTTTAATTTTTCATTACAATCCTTTAATGATTTCTCCGCTTTGTTACTAAACCGAACTTCAAACAAATACAACACCTTTTCAGAAGCCAAAAACATCTTTCATTGATTTTTCTTTTCCGGAAAGCATTTCTTTTTTGACAGACTTAATTTCGGCAAGCTCTTTTTTTGAAACTTTTTCGTCAGAAATAAGCACACTTTTAACAACTGCAACATCTTTCTTCAAAGACAATAGTTCTTTGTAAATCTGTGCCATAGTTATCGTTTCTACCATAAAACACCACTAATAACAATATTCACTCAAAACCAATAAAAAGCTATGGAAAACACAATAAAAATCAAAGCTTTTTTTATTAAGCCAAAATTGATTATTTTTAATGCCACTGGGCGGATTCGCACCGCCGACCTCCTGATTATGAGTCAGGCGATCTAACTGCTGATCTACAGTGGCTGAGCCACAATGCCGGCTCCAAGTAAAACCTTTTTGGTTTTACGGGACCCACAAAGCTATGCTTTGTTTGGTCGCGTCAAGTGTGTCGCACTTCGTGCTCCACTGGCTTCGCATGAGACAACACATTCCAATTCACTGGCGATGCTACTTTGCAGCATGCTTCGCATTTAATTGTTGCCAACAACTAGGTCTTGTTAAGTAAAGTGCCATTAGAAAAGTTTTAATACTTGCTTTTTAGGCTTCTTCGTCAGGTGGGTTTGTCATTCTGCTTTTTACTGTTAGGTCGTTGCCATATAGTACTACTCTGTCAGCGTATCCTATGAAGAGACTTGTTTCTAGTACTCCTGGGATTCTTTTTGCTTCGTAGTCCAAGTCTTCTAGTGAGTATATTTCGTCAAATTTTAGGTCTATAAAGTTGTGTCCTGTTTCGCTCATCATGGGTTTTCCTTTTGCTTGTCTTATTGTTGGTTCTCCTAAGTTCATTAGTTGGGTTATTGTTTTGTTTATTGCGAATGTGCTTGCTTCTACACACATTTTGCAGTTTAGTTTTGGAACAAAGTTTTCTTCTTTTGCTACTACTATCATTTCTGCTGCGTCTTGTGCTATCATTTTGTCACGTATTAGTGATGTTGTTTCGTTTGAAATATAATTAAAGTCATTATCTACTTGGTCTATGAAATCAAATGCTAAATCTATTTCTACATCATTTAGTGATACTGTTGGTAGTTTTAGTTCTGAGCAGAGTATTCCCATTGTGTGGGAGGTTGGAACTAGTTTTATTCTTAGTCCGGAGTTTTCTGCGTATAGTGCAAGTTTTTTTAGGAATGCTTCGTTTGTTGGTCCTGTTCCAAATGATACTATGTAGTTTTGTTTTACGTATTTTTCAAGAAGTGCGTCTACTCTTTCCCCTGAAATCATCAAATCACTTTAGGGTTATTACGCTTTTGTTGAATAAAAACCCTACTAATTAGGTTTTGCATTAATTCTAATTGATTCTATTTAGTGTAAATGTATAATCCACCCAAAAAGTCGTGGGTGAATACGAGTTTCTTTTTGTAAGTTATTTTTTCGCTTCCAGAGAATCTTGTTATGTCTCCATTAACTTTGCAATAGTATTCCCAATCGGCATCCTTAAAGTTTTGTGGCCCGCGTGGTTGAAAAGAATTTTTTTTGTCTCCGCTTGACATGGCTTTTTTTAAGAAGTCAAATGTTTGGTGAACAAATTGTATATCCTTATGAAATTCTTTTTCCATTCCTCCGCCGTATATTTGTACCCAGTAGGGTTTTTTATCAAGCCATACTACTTCTCTTCCCCAGGATTGTAGAAATCCGGAGTAGCTGTCTTTGTAGTACCATTTTCCATCCTTTTCGCCGTATTCGAGTTCTTTCATTCCTTTTTCAGCTTGTTCTGGGTCAACTCCTTCCCCTCCGCCTGCGTAAGTTGCTAGTGCTGCTCGGCCTAAAAACTCGTTGAGTTCTTTTAGTAAATCATCCATCCGTAATAATCCAGTGCTAAGAAATTATATTCTTTTCTGTTCGTCCAAAGTCGCAAATTAATAGAAGTTACCGTTTATTAACACCTAAAAAAAATATTCACTAGTACCAGTTTATTTTTACATCGTCTGTTCTTTGTTTTGGGAGTATTTGGGCTGTTGATGGGTTTGTTTTGTATCCGTTTTTGTGCATTAATAGTCCAAGCCATGCTATTTGTGCTCCATTATCAACCATTAAGGAATTTGGTGGTACAAATAGTTTTGCTCCTCGTTCTTCGCACATTTTTTTTACCATTTGTTGTAGTGCAATTGAGCACCCTACTCCTCCGCCTAGTATCACTTCTTTTTTTTCTGTGTGTGCTAGTGCGCGTTCGGTGACTTCAGTTAGCATTGCAAATGCGTTGTGGAGAGTAGAGTAAACTAAATCTTCTTTCTTAATTTTCCCTTTTTCTATTTCTGGAATTTTTTTTACTGCGGAAGTTAGTAGGCCTGAGAATGCTAAGTCCATTCCTTTTACTGTGTATGGTAGTTCAATTAGTTCGTGTCCGTTAAAGTACATTTTGTCTAGTATTGGTCCTGCTGGAAATCCTAATCCTAGTTCGCGGCCGAATGTGTCGATAAAGTTTCCAATTCCCGTGTCTAGTGTTTCTCCAAATACCCTGTAGTATGAGTTTTCGTAGCATATTATTTGAGTGTTTGCTCCTGATGCGTATAGCATTACTGGATCAAGTGCGCCGCATAATTTTCTTCCAATTTCTATATGAGCCACACAGTGGTTTACTCCAACTAAAGGAATGCCATATTTGAGGGCAAGTTGTCTCGCGGTTATTGCTCCGCATCTTAACGCGTTTCCTATTCCTGGTCCGGCAGAAAATGCAATTAAATTAATTTCTTTTAAATTAATTCCTGATTTTTCTAGTGCCAATTTTAGTACTAGCGGTGCAACCCTATAGTGGTGTTCTGCTAGGTCGCGTGGTATCATTCCGCCTTGTTCTGTTGTATATGAGTCTTTTTCGTTTGAGAGTATTTCGCATGTTGCTTTTTCATAAAGCTCTGTGTCAATATTGCTTCGCACTATGGATATTCCAAATGTGTGTGCGGTTGATTCTATTCCTAGGCAAATCATTTTCTCACTAAGTATTATTCGTCCAATAGTTCTATAAAACATTTACAATTTTGCATTTATGGTTTATACCATGGCGTAGAGTATGATTGCGAATGCATTGTAGAATAAATGGCCTAAGTAGTTTTGTATTATTGAGTTGTTCTTTTTGTACCAGTATGCAAGTATGAGTCCTAAAACAAATACTCCTATTAGTTCTGCGATTGAGCCGTATGTGAAGTGTGCTGCGGTGAATACTATTGTTGATGGCGCAAGTCCTATGACATTTTGTAAGAATGCTCGGAAGAAGAATTCTTCAATAAATACTACTATCACTAATAATAAAACATAAAATATTGCTCCATTTGCAATGTTTGCCCCGACAATTGAGTCTACTTTATTTAAGTCATTAATCCCGATTAATTGGAGAATTATTGAAAGTGCTAGAAAGGTTGCAAAAAGTACTATAAAGAGTTTTATTGAGCCGAGTAATTCTTTTTTCCAGTGTTTTGGTTTTGGCAAGAGTGTTTTTAGAGTGGTTTCCCAAGAATTTTTCTTAAATACTCGAAACCAGAGGATTGGAAATAATAGCATGAATGCGAGTATTAGGTAGTATAGCATGAAATTACTTTGTTTTAAGTTATTTTAAACTTGTCTGATTTGGTTTTGCTTGTTAAATTTGTATTATTAGTGAAAGGTAAATTAGGTAATTGGTCTCATTAACAAAAAATAAGTCGGTTTTTGGTTTTATAAAATTAGTTAGAAAAGAAGTTTTTACTTCTTTTCCATGTATCCGCAGCTTCCGCATGAGTTTCGGTCTTTGTGTGTTGCCATGAATACTCCTGGGCCGCATTTTGGGCAGAATTTTCCTTTTCTTTTTAGTACGCCTGTTGAAATATCATATCTTTCTGATTTTGATCTTTTTTTTCCTTTTCCTTCTTTTTCAGCCATTTCATCACCAAGTTTTATTTCTTAAAATTTGCAGGAGGAGCTTCTGGTCCATTTGCAACTTCTTCTTTCTTTTCTTTGCCGTAGTTTCTTACTCTAACGTATTCAACTTCTCTTTTTTTTAGTTCTTCTGGAGTATCATATGCTCTTGCCATTATTTTTGTTTTTGATGAACCAAATTTTGATTCCATTTTTGTAATTGCAATTGTTTCTGCTTTAACATTTAGTAGTGCTGATAATTTGTCGCGTATTTGTTGTTTTGAGGGTATTGTTTTTTCGTGTACCTCAGCTACCACTTCGTTTCTGTGTAATAATTCATTTTTTGTTTTTTGTATAATTTTTACTTCCATTTGTTCACCCGTTTAGTTTACCTGCTTAATCTTAAAGCAAATTTGCCTCTTCTTGTTATCCCCATTTTTTTTGCTATTTCTGATTGTTCGGGGTTAATTATTACTACGTATCCTCTCCAGAATGTTGTGAATGTTTTTTCATTGCAGTTTGGGCATGTGTCTCCGCTTTCTACAATGAATCTGCAAGTTCTGCATGCTTTTTCTTTTAACATTTCATTCACCTTCTAATTAAAATAATTATTTTTTTCCTTCTTTTGCTTTTGTTTCTTTCTTTGGCTTTTCGCTTGCTGCTTCAGCTTTGTCTTTTTTCTTTCCTTTTCCTTCTTTTGTTCCTTTTTCGTCAATTTTGCCCCAGTCAGCTTTTCCTAGGAATGGTTGTCTCATAGTTAAACCTATTTTTGAGCTTGATGTGTCTCCTTTTAGTGATACTGTTACTATTCTTGCTAGAACATTATCTTCAGTTACTAGTTTTTTGTCGGTTTTTTTTCCTAAAAAGCCTGGCAATTTTGCGTCATAGTTAATGTAATCGTCCATTATTTGGCTTACATGGATTAATCCTTCAATTGGTCCAATTCTTACAAATGCCCCAAATTCTGTTACTTCTGTTACTGTTCCTCTTACGACTTCTTGTATTTGTGGTTTATAAGTTAGCATTTCTATTTCTGCTTCGTAGTATGCTGCTCCGTCTCCGGGTATTACGTGTCCTACTCCAACGTCTCCGATGCTTGTTACTGCAATTATTACGCCATATTCTTCGTTTATTCTGCCTTCATAGTCTTCTCTGCAGATATCAAGTAGTGAATCTTTTATTTTTGTCCCAAGTTTTTTTGGTGGAACCCTTACTTTGTCAACAATCTTTGTTTTGTAGAACATTTGCTCACCTTCAGCCAAATAAATATAATAAAATTACTAGTTGCCCTAAAGCCATAGTACCGTCTTAAAGCTAAGGACAGATTATTAAATTAACTAAACGCCATGTTTAAAAACCATGCCTTTTAGGCGAAATTTACTTCAAAATAAAATAGATAAACCGAAAAAATGTCCAAGAAAATGAGGTATTTTATCATCTCTTAGCTCCAGATATTATTGATTCAGCAAATCCTCTACATCAACGTAATTTAGGCTTCTAATAAAAATGGTTTTTCCACCCACAGCTTTGACTTTTCTTCGCAACTCTTTGTCATTTGTGGCAATAACATATTCTTTGCTCAATTCAACTAGTTCTTTGTCAACATGTTCAAGTTTGCTTTGAATTACAATAACTCCACTATTCTTTAGGAGTTGTTCTACTATTGCGACTTCTTTTTTCACTTTTTTGTCGCTTTTTCCTAGTCCTTTTAATTCAAATAATACTCTGCTTAGAACAAAAAATTCGCTTGGAAGTTTTTGTTTGATTTCGTCAAGCCCATGAATTTTGTATCTCACCATTGTGAGTAGAAAATTTGTATCAAGCATTACTTTGACTTTTTCAGCCATTTTTACCTTAACCTTAAATTTTATCCAAAAAATCTAGTTTATTGTACTTCGCCAAATGCTATTAATCTCCATTGGCCGGCAATGTTTTTACTCAATGCTACTTTTTCGTTTTTTTCTGCGATTACTTCGTTTTTCAAGTTTAGCACGCAAGATTTTAGATCCGCTTTTACTACAAATCCTACTGCAGTGTTTGTGCCTATTGTAATTACTAAAGGGTCAGTTACTTTAATTATAGTTTTTTCTTTTATGTTTTGTTCAAGCATTCTTTCAAACATATTTACTTTTAATTTTAGTTCTTTTACTGGTCTAGACATTGCTCCAACTTTTCCTGCTATTTGTCCTCGTAATCTGTCGTTTTGTCCCATGCTTGGGTCAAGATCCGTTCCGATTGCGATTAGTCCGCCTGGGTGTGCGGTTTGCATTAATCCATGGTCAGTTGATATGCTTAGTACTTTTGTTAGGGTTGGCCCTTCAATTCCTGGAGCTAGTTCAAGTTCGTCACCCACATTTATTGTGCCTTGTGAAATACTTCCACCCATTATTGCTCCTTTTATGTCTTTAATTTTCGTTCCAGGTTTGTTAATATCAAAGCTTCTTGCAATAAACATTTTTAGTGGTTTAGTTGTGTCAAAAACTGGTGTTGGGATGTGTGTTTCAATTGCTTCTATAAGTGAATCAATATTTGCGTTAAAGTTTGCGGCTGTTGGAATTATTGGTGCGTCTTTATATCCATAGTTATCTAAAAAGTTTCTTATTGCTTTGTGGTTTATTAGAGCTTGTTCTTTTGTGATTAGATCAACTTTGTTTTGGGCTACTACTACTTTTTCTACTCCTGCAAATTTTAGTGCCATTAAGTGTTCAATTGTTCTTGGTTGTGGGCAAGTTTCATTTGCTGCAATTACTAGTACTGCTCCATTCATTAGTGCTGCTCCGGATAGCATTGTTGTCATTAATGTTTCGTGTCCTGGTGCGTCAACAAAACTAACATTTCTTTTTGACACTACTTCAGCTGGTTTGCCGTTGTACTCTGCTTTATTCGAATATGCAATTCCGTTGTCAGTTTTTAGTTTATAAAATACTACATCCGCGTATCCGAGTCTAATAGAGATTCCTCTTTTCATTTCTTCGCTGTGTGTATCGCACCATTTTCCAGTCAACGCTTTTGTTAGAGATGTATTATGACAAATAAGAGCTCCGCTTCCTGCAACAAAGTTGTGATAGCCTGGCACTTGCAGGTCAATTATTTTGCCATCATAATCATAGCTTTGTATTGTTTTAACAATATCAAACTCCAAATTTTTGGAATAATTTTTCTGTATTCGTGCAATAATTTCTTTTGCACAAGCCAATCGCATATTCAAATCGCTTATCATTGCAGTCATAATAGTTTGTTTTTCCCCAGAAGTTGATTTTTTTCTTTGTCGAAAAAGTATTTTTTGGGTTATTCCCGCGCTTCTAGCAAGCTGCGCCCATGAACTCCCCATTTCTCCAAGTATAAAATCCAAATTATCTGGTTTGGCAGTACTTTTTACTATTTCCATTTCACTTAACCTTAGTTTACAAGCATCCAAGAATATCTCCAGATTTTTTTTACTTATTGCATTTTTAAAGTAACAGTCGTTGTAAGCCCAATACCATTTTTGTTTGGATAGACTGTTTGGTACTGGAGACAATCTGTGTTTTTTCCACCCAAGAAGACCCATAAGCTCCATCATTTGTTGTTTTTTGAAGGGAACCATTTCATTAGAACACTTTCCATATTTTCCATTGTTCTGCAATATAGCTTGTAATGAAACAGTCTTTGATTGTAAGGAAAAGCCTATTGATTTATTAAAAAAATCAATGTTCATTGTTCCTGAAATTATAAGCTGGAAATATTCTCTTTTTTTCTTTGATCCATTTGTTGCACATTTAAATGTTTTATGAACTGAATGGGCTATTCCAAATTTCTTCAAAGAATAGGAAATTATTTCAATACTTCGCTTGTTTGCTTGCACTAAAGAAATTTGGTTTGTTTTCTTATTAACATGGGCTTCTGCAGAAAAAAACATATTTAAAAATGATGAAAGTTTTTGTTTTGGAAGAGTAAAAATCCATTCGGGGATGCCTGTAGTGCGTGCAGAGCCTATTCTTAAGTCATATCTTGCTTTGAGATAATGTACTAAAGCGGTATTGTAAATTACATAGTCAAACCGACCAAGAAATTTAAATGAAACCCCAAAAATTTCCTTTACAGTATTTTGAATTTCTTCTAATAAGAGGTTATTTGATTGTGCTACAAGAATTTTTCCTTTCTCTACATGTCCTTCTGCTATTATAAATGCCAAAAGGCGAAGCATTTTCAAACTAAATGCATCACTTGGCTCATTTATTTTGCAGAAACACTTTGATTTTGATTTTGCATTAATAATAATGCTTTGAGGTTTTACCCAAGTGCACTTTGTAAAAAATTCACATAGCAATTTTTCTTGTTTTTGTGTTATTTTGGCCTTTCGCATATTTACAGCCAAGCTCCCAGCACTTAATCCATTCTCTTTTTCAAGTTTGCTTATTGAAATTCCCTGCAGGATTCGCAATATATTCCAGTCAAATGGTTCTAGATGAATAAAGTCATTAAACTGATTGGTTTTAGATTTTATTTCAACATATTCTTTTTCCCCGATAATCCATACATCCTGTTCAATTTTTCCTTTCCAATCATTTCCATAGTCTTTTGTAAAATCTTGGTCGGGGATTGTTGCAAGTGCAACAACACAATCTCCTGTTTTAATTGCTTGTAATTCTTTCCATTCAAGTTCCAGACCATTATGCACAAGAAGAGGGTGTTTTGGACTTGCTTTAATTATTTTTCCTCGTTTTGTTTCAATTTTTATCATTGGCCCTTTATAATTCTGAACAAAAACCCGGGCTTCTGTTGATATTAATGAAAAATCTGGTGTTAGGGAAAAGGCGCGGATGTTTGAATTGTATATCCTTTCTGATTCAGATACTATTATTGGCTGTGATGTTTTTTCCATTTTGTATGCTAATTCCCCAGCTTCTGTAAGTTCACCATTCAAAAGAATAAGTTCATCCGAAGCAATGCATTTGCCATGATCAACGTGACCAATTACACCAATATTAATTTCTGATTGCATTACCTCTTTTTTTTCTTTTTGCACAGCGTGATGAACTGTTTCTTTAGCCGATGTCTCTTTAGTTGATGCTTCTTTAGCTGAAGTTTCTTTAGCTGGCATCTCCTTATGCGATATTTCTTTAGAATTATTTTCTTTTGTAACAATATCTTTTGCTATTACTTCTCTAAAAACAGTTTCTTTTGGAGTTGCTCCTTTTGCTATAGTTTCTTTTGCAGTTGCTTCTTTTGTTACAGTTTCTTTTAATGGAGTTTCTTTTGAGGCTTTTTCTTTTTTCTCGCTATGGGGGTGCTGGCTTGCGACACTGTGACCAGCCTCCTTTTTTGCTTTTTTTTCTTTTGTTTCTTCTTTTGAGTGGGCTTTTTTAGCAGTTTTTGTTTCAGTTACTTCAACTGCTTCTTTTATTTTTTTCATCCACTCATCGCCTCATCGACTCTCTCACAAACTCGTGTTTAATATCATTAATACACAAATTAGTGTTTTGCTTTTTTTACTCCGCTTCCTAGTTCTGCCGAGCCTGCAACTTCAAGACTTTTCTTGATTAGTCTTTCTTTTGCACTCATTGCTTCTTCTGGAGATAGTTCTTTCTTTCCTAAAACTTCAGATAAAGGTGCTGAACCTGTTTTTGTAACAACAACGTTTAGTTGTGCTGTTTCTTCGCTTATTGTTCCGCCTCTTACTGATATTCTTTTTCTTTCGCCTTTTCTAGTTGCGTGAAATCCTGCAGCGTCTGCTGTAAAGATTTTTTTTCTTGCTGATCCAACCATTGAAGAGTTCAAGGGAAATCCTTGTTTATCGCTTCCCCCTGTTATTTTTGCTTCATATCCAGTTAGTCCAGCTTCGTCTAGTTTTACTGTTTCTCCTATTTTTTTGCCTACAAATAGCTCTTTTTCTGAGCTAGCCATGTATGCTTTTCCTGTTTTTTGGTCGCTTACTACTATTTTCATCAATAATCCCCCGTTTGAGAAATTTTTACATATAACTTAATTATTCTTTATTTCGCAACGCTTTTATAGCCTCTTACTCGTCGCTTATTTCCTCATTTTGCTTTTCTTTTATCTCTCTTAATAACTCTTTTTCTCCAATGCTAAACTCAGCAGCGTATTTTTCAAGTCCAATATAGTGTTTTACTGGAATGCATGCGTAGAGTAAGTCGCCTTCGAATAGGTTTCTGCCAACATTAGCCCCGTCTATTGATACTGCTATTTCTTCTCCTTTTTTAGCTTCTTTTAGTGTTTTTCCTTCGTTTTGCATTCCTTCAACTTTTCCTATTAATTTGCCTTCTTTGTTCATTAGTTTCCAGCCGTCGCGTAGTCTTCCTTCGTTTATGCGCACTCCTACAATTGCTGGTTTAGTGTTTCGAAATATTTTTCCTCTTAGTACTTCAATTTCAACTGGGCATACAAGGCAGGAAAGTTCATTTGCTTTTTGAGCCTTTTTTGCTTCTTCCATCCAATTCTTGTATCCTTCAATTAAGTGATATATTACTTTTTCATTGAATACCTTAACCCCTTTTTTTGCTGCTTCTTCACCAGCATCAGGGTCAATTGAAACATTAAATCCAAGTACTACTCCAAGGTATGGATCTTCACATAATAGCGAGTATGCTTCGATTATGTCTTTTCGTGTAATGTTTCCTATTTCTGCTTTTCTTAAAACATACCCTTCTTTTTTTAGTAAGCACATCATTGCTTCAAGCGAACCTATTGCATCAGCTTTTACTATTAGTCCTTTGTTTTCAGAAGCATAATTAAATTCTTTCATTTCTTTTTTTAGTTCATCAACTTCTGTTCCTGTTTTTATTTGTGTTAATACTGATCCTGCAAGTACATCATCTAGTCCTGAAGCCGCAATTTTTACTCCGCATGCCGCTGATACGTTTTTTATTGAACTAAATTTTTCTTTTGTGCTTCGCATTTCTTGTAATGGTTTTGGTTGTAATAATGCGCGTATTTTTGTGGTTATTATTCCTTTTTTTCCCAGCATTGCTATTTCATCATTTACTTTTAATGTTCCTTGGTATAGTATTACATCTATTGTTTTTCCTAGTCCTTTTTCTTCTTTTGATTCAAGTACTGCTGCTTTTGCAGTTTCGTCAGCACTGATTTCTAGTTTTTTTTCTAAATACTTTTGACTTAGTCCTGCTAGTAATGTTAGTAGTTCTGGTAATCCTTCTTTTGTTCGTGCTGAAACTGGTACGATTGGTATTTGTTTTCCAAATGCGCATCTGTCAAATCTTTCTCCTTCAAATCCGTATTCGTAAAGTCTTCCAACTAGAATGTATAATAATTCGTCAAATAATTGTTTTGTTCTTTCATTTTGCGTGTTGTGATTTTCAAGAAAGCTTCCTTCTTTTGAGGAATAAAAATTAAGCATGTCTATTTTGTTCATTGCAATTACAAATGGTACTTTGTAGGCTTTGAGTATTTCAATTGCTTCTGCTGTTTGTGGTTGTATTCCTTGCATTGCATCAATTACTAGTATTGCAAGGTCTGCAATGCTTCCACCTCTTTTTCTTAGGTTTGTAAATGCCTCGTGTCCCGGAGTGTCAATAAATAGTAGTCCTGGGATTGATAAAGTGAAACCAAATTTTTTTATTAGTGGTCCAGCCAAGTTTTGTATTACTTCAATTGGTACTTCTGTTGCTCCGATGTGTTGTGTTATTGCTCCGGGTTCTTTTGCTGCAACTCGTGTATTTCTAATCGCATCAAGTAGTGATGTTTTGCCGTGATCAACATGTCCTAAAACTGTAATTATTGGTTGTCTTATCATAATACTCACTTCAACATTTTTTTAGAAGTTCTTTTTTCCTTTCATTTTCGACTTCTTCAACACTTAAGTTGACAATTTTTTTCCATCTCCCATTTTCTTTTCCAAAGAATACTTCATTTTCTACACTATTATAACTGAAAAGTTCATCTTGGCCAAAAAATCTTGAAATTTCGTATTTTGCTATTTCGGCATTTTGAGATATGTGAACTAATCCTCCATATTTTTCCATGATTTCTTTTGACACAATTTCGGTTTTGTCTCCTTCAACTGCAATTAATATGCAAGGCACTTTTTCCCCTTCATTAATTTTTTCTATTTTTTCAGTGTCTTTTTCATTTTTTGCTCTTTTTGCTAGGAAGTGAATGTCAAGTAGCGCTTCTTTTAACCCGATTATTTTTAGTTTGTTATCTTCTATTTCTTTGACAATCTTCCAAAGCTGTCCAAGATTTAGCGCAGCTGGTCTTGCTATTATTAGCGACTTCAACTATTCACCTCTAAAAAATTTATGTTCACTTTTTTCTTCTTGGTTCAACTTTTCTGTGTAATATGTGTAAGTCATGAACTGAATCATAGTCATGTATTTCGTTTTCATTAAACCACATTGCCACTTCAATTTTTGCTTCTTCTCTTGAGCCTGATGCGTGCACTACATTTCTCACTGCTTCGCCTACTGAATCAGTAAATGCATAACTGACGTGTGCATAATCGCCTCTTATTGTTCCAGGCATTGCTGATTTTGGTTCTGTTGGTCCGCACATTTTTCTTACACACTCAACTGAGTCCACTCCTTCAAGTGCCATTGCAACAACTGGCCCCATAGTGATTAATTTTAAAAGAGCGTTAAATACAAAATCTCCTTTTCTATTTTTTACGTCCGCATAATGTTTTGCTGCAAAGTCTTCATCAATCCAGACCATTTTCATTGCAACTATTTTAAGCCCAACGTTTTCAAATCGATTAATTAATTCACCTGTTAATCCTCTTTGTACTCCGTCAGGTTTTATTAAAACTAGTGTTTTTTCAATCATTTTGACTCACCCTTTTTAGTCTCACCACTTTTTTTCTAACTACTATTTAGGATAATAAAAAATAAAGAGAAAGCAAAGTTGTACTTTGCTTTTTCAAAAATATTTTTTTATTTTATTATTTTATTTTTTACTTTACTTTTTTACTTTACTTTTTTAACTTATTTTCCATTACTTTGTTTTTTCTTTTTCTTTTACTTCTTTCTTTGCTGAAAGTAATGTTCTCTTTAGTTTGTTGTATTGTTCTGTCCATTTTGTTTTAACTGGTTTTCTTCCAAGTATTATTTGGTTTTTTTCGCATTTGTTTGAGCAAAAGTAAAATACAGTTCCTTCTTTTCGGACGTACATTTTGCCTCCGCCTATTGGAAGGTCGCTACCGCAAAAACTACATTTAACCATTTTTTCGCCCCCTTACCTTGACTTAATCTCTTTTGCTTCGCGTTCTGTGTCTAGCAAAATGATTATGTCTCCTTTTTGTATGCTTCCTCGTGCGTTTCTTCTTTTCACACGTCCTTTTTCAGGGCCGTCCATTATTCTGCACAGGATTTGAGTTACTTCTCCGTGAACGCCTGTTGTTTTTACTATTTCAACTACTTCCGCGGGTGTTCCCCTATCATCAGCCATGTTTCATTCACCCCTTACTTTCTCAACTCTGCAATTTTTTTGCTTAAATCTTTAAGATCTGCTTCTGCGTCTGTTTCAACAATTGCTATTGATGCTGTTGCTGTTCTTAGTCCTGCTTTTTCTCCAAGATCTTTTCTTGTATCAATAAAGCTGAATGGTACTTGTTTTTCGTCGCACAAAATTGGTAAGTGCATTACTACTTCTTTAGGGCTAACATCTTCTGCAATAATAACCATTTTTGCTGTTCCCCTTTCAATTGCTTTAGTTACTTCGTTTATTCCAGCCTTGATTTTTCCTTTTTTAGCAGTTTTTTCTATTAGATCAATTGTTTGTTCCTTTAGTTCTGCTGTTAGCTGTACTTTAATATAATCCGCCATAATATACACCTCCGCGTCAACCGCCTTAATATAATAGCGTCAGCTTCATAGGCAAAATAAGCCTAAAAACTAATTATTTTCTCTTTCAAAACCTTTAAAAATGTGCTTTGGGGGGGTTTAAAGATACTCATTTCTTACTATTTTTGGCTTGTTATTTCTCTTTTCAGGTTAGCTTAATAACAACTTTAAATAATAAATTATGCATGGCTCTACAGAGGATTAAGAAGGTTTATTCTAACCCTTGGGTTTTAAAGAGCGCAATTAATTTAACTAAATTAGGGAAATCAAGGGAGGAAGTTATTACTCACTTGCATAGTAAGTATTTTCCTCAATATTCGCGTGAGGCTGTCGCTAAGGCTTTTTCTCCAAAATTTGGTTATTCAAAGAGAATTGTTGATGCTATTGAATCGTTGCATCCAAATAGGAATACTCCTTTGCTAAAAAGAACCGCTAAAGATGTGTTTAGGGAGGTGCTTATGCATAGGAGGGCAATGAGTGCTAATGTTGAGGCACAAAGAGCTAACCCCGCGCTTGATGCATTAAGAAGACAGAAACAAAAACAAGCAATGCGCGAGTTGCATAAAGATCCTAATTACAAAAACAAACTTAACACAGGGACTCAAGCATATTGGTCCGCTTTTTTGGGTACTGCAGAGGAAGAAAAATTTCGCGAAGCTTCAAGTGCTCGTTTGCATGAAAGAAATAGAGATCCTGCTTTTGCAAAAAATCGAGAGGATGGCCACAGGATGTATTGGGATGAGCAATTAGATGGTAAATCTGCCCCTCCAAGTATTGCTTCTAAAAACTCCGTTAAATTAGCCAACCAACAGTTACACTTACCATTGTCTTCTGAGACAAATACTAAAAACTTGAGAAAAGTTCATGGAATTTTTTCAAATCCTAACGTTCTAGAGCGTGCAATTAATTTGGCTGCTGAAGGAAAAACTTTACAGGAAATTGTTGCAGTTCTTCACAAAAAATATTTCCAAAAATATTATCTTGAAGAATTAGCACAAGCTTTTTTGGTAAAGGGCGGACCAAATAAAGGAATTGTAAATGAAATTGTTTACTTGAGCGAGTTTGCTAGGAAGATGCATGGAGATCAAAGCAAGAATCGGGATGCCGCATTAAAAAGAGTCTTGTGGCTTTCACGCAGGGGAAATTCGAAGGTGAGAAGAATAAATAGAAATCCTACTTTAAAAAGGATTGCTGCAAATAAAGCAAGTGAAGCAATGGTTCAAAAACATCAAGACCCTGAATACCGCAAAAGACGTTTTGCTGGTTTGTGGCTTGCTGTTATGCAAAGAAGGGATATTATGTCAGGAATTAGAAAACAAACTTTACCTCTTGCACGAGAGTCTCAGAAAAAAATTAATAAAAGAAGACTTAATAGAAAAGAAGTTAGAGATACTAATATGGAGTTAGATCTTGAGTCAAGAGGACTTGGGGGTTTGGGTGGTGCATTTGAATCTGAAATTTCAAAAGATGGGGGCAAGGTTTCAAGACCCGTTTCAACCACTATTAGCAATCCTGCCACTGAGACTATTGCAAAAGAAAGAGAATTGCTTCTCAGTAATGCGCTTAGTGATTTGTCTTCAAATGAAAGGCGTCTTTTAGAGGCAAGGTTTGGACTTAGCCCTGAAGTTAATGAGCACCAGCTCCTTAAAGAACTGGGTTTAAGTGAACTTGAAATGGGTGCTATTATTGATAGTGCGTTAAGAAAACTTTCTCAAAATAAAAATATTAAAGCATTGCACTAATTTAGTAATAATCTAATCTGACTATTTGTCAATTAATTTGCGCAATAGGTAACACTTCTGATTAAAATTTATTTTAACAAAAGCCGCATTGTTACGCCTATATAATTTTTATTTCCAACTTTAAAGTGTTTTCGGTTTACTTCAACAAACCCCATTGACGTGTATAATTTCATTGCGCCTTTATTTTGGAGTGTTGTATCAAGTTGTATCGCTTTCACTCTTCTTTTTCTCGCAATATGCACTGTTTCAGATAATATTTGTTTTGCAAATCCTTCTTTTCGCCATTGTTTATGGGTATCAATTCACCAAATATCGCATATTTTCCCAATTTTTGGAATTACTTTTTCAATAAATCCTATTCTTGCTACTTCCTTTCCGCCAGCATTAATTATCATTACTTTCCCATAAGGAAATTTATCACTTCTTAATGTAACTTCAGCCCTTTGAATTAACCTTTTTCTTTTTGTGTGTGTTAGTTCGCGCTCATATAGTGCTACAGGTCTTTCTTTACTCTTATCAATTCTTTTATTTTTTTCAAACCCGACTGTGGATAAGAATCCTTTTTTCTTTCTTTTGCTTAAAATAGATCCGGTACGCATGTAATGGTTAGTGTTATTTATATTAATGAACTTTTCTGTTGCTTTAGAGAATGTTATGAACTAGGAAGATATCCTTTTTGTTTTGGTTTTTGTTCTTCTTTTTTTTGTTTTTCGTTCTGTTCAAAGAAATAGTACACCATTGTATTTGTGCTTTGCTGAACTACCGTAACACCCAAGCTTGCTATGGGGCTTCCAGTAATTACCCAGGTTATGCCTAGTGTAGTTAATAATGTCACAGCCCTAAACTTGATTGTTTTCATCACTGAAGGATTAATAAATTTAAACGAAGCAACACCGCCCAAAATGTCTTTTTCATAGCCAAGACTATTTTGTAATTGTAAAGTTCCATTGGTAGGATTAGACTTGTTTTTATTCAAAAAACCCCATTTTCTTGTTTTTTGTTTCTTTTGCGCTCCGCAAAAATGATTCTTTTCAACAAAATTAGGCATGCTTATCAATCGACTAATACTCTCCCCCAGTATAAAAGCTTTCTTGATGTTAAGATGTACTTTTCATTTCTTAAAGTGAATAAAATTAGCCGAACAAATAAAAAATCTAAACAATTAAAAGCGACGATTATATTTTTTTTAAATTATTTTAATTACAAACATTATATTCAATCATAAGAGTATACACATTTTACAATATTTTCTTTTATTTCTTCAATATTTGCATACCCAATTCCTTCGATGCGTACTACTCCGCTTGCTAACAGTATACTTTTTGATGAGAACCCTCTTTTTGTGCTTCCATCACTCATTAGTATTTCAATATCAACTAATTCTTTTACCCATGAAATTATTGGATGTTCTGCTTTTGAGTATGAAACAAAAGTTGCTCTTCCATTAAATTCGTTTGCGTCTTCGATTTTTGCATTAAATCCTTTTTTGAACCTAACCATTATTCCTTTTTTGTTTTTGTATTTTACAAGTTCTTTTTTATCTATAAAGAATTTTTCTACTCCTGCTTTAAATTCTACTTCATCTCCATAACATTCTCCAACTCCTGGCGCCATGCCATATATTTCCATTTGTGCAGCTTCTTCAAAGAATGGATATTCTTTTGTTTCTCCAAGAATAACTTTGTTTGCTGCAGCAAACATTTCTAGCGAGATTTTCACTTCCTTTAAGCTTAATCCACAATCAAGGATCACTTTTCGTATTGCACCAGGTGTAAATCCTCTTCTTCTGAATGCTTTTATTGTTGCCATTCTTGGGTCGTCATATCTTTCAACTCCAATACTTTCCATTATTATTTTTATTTTGCTTTTTGATAGGGTCATATCACCAAGTTTAGATACTTTTCCGTGGTAATAGCAATGTGGATAAGTCCAGCCAAAGTGTTTGTATAATTCTTTTTGTTTTTCTTCGTTAGGGATATGTTCTTGCCCGCGGATTATTAAATTTATTTCCATGTCATGGTCATCTACTGCGCTCGCTAGATTATATGATGGCCAAACATGCATGTTTTTTGAATTTGGGTTAGGGTGGTCTATTTCATCAACGATTTTTGCTGCCCACCAGTCTCTTGTTGATGGATCAGAATCTTTTAAATTTGTTTTAATTCTTACTACTGCTTCTCCTTCTTTTATTTCATGTGCAAGCATTTTTTTCCATTTTTCCATGTGTTCAATTGGTTTTTTTCCTCGGCATTTGCATGCTTTTGATGCCCAAATTAGTTTTCTCCATTTTTCGCTTTCGCATTCGCATACATAAGCAATTCCGTCATTAATTAATTTTTCAATTACTTCATAGTATCTTTCCAGTCTGTCACTTGCATTTACAGTTTCATCAAATTTTATTCCAAGCCATTCAAAATCTTTTTTAAAATCTTTTTCAACTCCTGCTATGGGTATTTTTGTTTTTGGGTCAGTGTCATCAAATCTCAAGATAAACTTCCCGCCATATCTTTTTACATATTCATCAGTAAGTACTGCTGGTCTTGCATGCCCAAAGTGCATTACTCCGCTTGGGTTTGGTGCAACTCTTGTAATAATTTTTGTGTCCTTTGTTACCCAATCAAGTTCTGGTAATGTTTTTTCTTTTTCTATTCTTTTTAGTTCCCATCCAATAGCATTAAATTTCGAGTATTCACTGTTTAGCATGTCTTTGTGCATTCTATTTACCATTGAAACTGCAGAATTAATTAGAGGCATTGCTTTTTTTAGGTCACTATCAGGGAATAGTGCTTTTACTTTTCCAACTACTGCCCCAATTTGTGCTTTTCCGTCATGTTCATAAGCATTTTTTACAGCGTACTTGTAAGCAACTTGTTCTACTTCTTCCATATTAAAGAATTAGTTCGGAACCATTTAAGAGGTTTTTGATAATGCTTTGTGAATTATAAATTTTAAATAAAAGCGAATCTAAACCTTAATTGCATTGTTTTCTTTTTGTTTAATTAGGTTAATAATTTCGTTCCAATTTTTCGCGCGGGTCACATTTTTTGCACTAAATGCCTTGTTCCATGGTTTGTCAAATAATATTACAGTACGGTTTTCAAGTGCACATTCAACAGCAAATTTTGGTTGGTCTTCAATTAATACATCAACTTTGAGTATTGCACAGATTTCTTTTTTTGTTTTTTTAGGTTGGCTTTTTGCGAGATGGTTTGTCAAATATATCCCGTCAAACATTTTTGGATAATGTTTTTCAAGCCACTGGGTAGTATCGCTAAGGAGATGATCTTGTCTTGATGAAACCGCATAAAGTGTATTTCCATTTTTTAGTTCATTTATTGCTTCAATTGAGCCTTCTACAGGATTTATTTTTGAGAAATATTTTGTTTTATGAAATTCGTGTACATCATTAGTCGTTTCTTCTCTTGTGCCTCCTGCAACTTTCCAGAAGCTGTATGAGTGAAAGTTTTCCCAAGTAAATTTTGTCCCGTATTTTTCGTTGAAGAAGTTGCAGTATGCTTCTAAAAATTCTGCAAGCACTTCGTCAATATCAATGCCAATTATCATAAAATAGACTCTATATAGGAGATTTTATAATTTTGACTAGGTCGATAATTTTGACTAGGTCAATAATTTTTCATTTGGCTTTTGATTTGCAACAAGTTTAGTAGCTTTTTGAATCTTTCCAGTTCTTTTCAAAGTAATGCATTAGTGCATTTGCCATTGGAGCGTGGTCGTTTAATATTGTAAAGTGATAATCAGCTTTTTGTTTTTTAAAATCTGATATCGCTAAAACTATTTTTTTGCCGTCAATGATAAACGCGTTAAGTCCATGGTTAAAGTGCCTTACATCAGCTACTTCTCTTAATTTTTTTGACTGAAATGAATTAAGAAGTCTTATTGTAACATTTTTTTGTTTTGCTCTTTTTAATGCATCATGTAATATTTCATGTTCGTCAAGTATTTCTGTTAATCCCTGTATGGATTTGTTTGCTTTTAAAAGTTCTTGGCTTAATATTTTTTCAAAGTCTAGTTTGTCTTTTACTTTCATTACTTTTTCTCCGCTTTCTTCTTTTCCTTCTACTGCTAGCATATTTTCTTTTACTTCTGTTGCTTCTTTTTCTAGTTCGCTAAGTTGATTTTTCTTTGTGACAATTAGAATATCAATTGCTTTTTGCGCTTCAACTGCACGGTATAGTTTTGGTCTTCCTTTTATTTCTATAATAAGATTTTTTTCTATTAACTTTTCAAGTACGTCATACACTCTTGTTTTTGGGACTTGCGCGGTTCTTGAAATTTGTGGCGCTTCCGCTTCTTTTAGTGAGAATAATGTATTTAGTGTTTTTGCTTCATATTCAGTTAGACCGAGTTTTTCAAGTAGTGCATATGCTTCACCGTCATTCATTCCCAACCACACCTTATTAGCTCTTGACATAATATGGGCTCAAACAAGTATATAAATTTACTTTCAAACGTGAATTAGGAGAGGTATTATTTTAACAAAATTAATTCACTAAAAAAAGCATTAAAAACAACTACTGTTTGAAAACAAAACGAGTATTTGAATAGAAAAATAATTAAGAAAAAGGAATTTACATCCTTCTTCTTGGTCTTCTAAATCTATTTTGAGGAACTTTTCTAGTTTTTTCTTCTTGTGCTTCGTCTATTTCTTGTTCAAATTCATTTACTCCTATTGTAAATGTTTCTTTGGATATTTCTTTTCTTTCAATTAGTGTTTCTCTTGTAATTAAGTAGTACAATAAAGCAAGTGATTTTCTTCCTTTGTTGTTTGCTGGAATAATTAAGTCAATGTTTTTTAGTGGTGAGTCGCTTCCTGCGATTGCTATTACAGGTATTCCTATTTCTGTTGCTTCTTTTAGTGCTTGTGAGTCAGCGATTGGATCTGTTACGAATATAATTTTTGGTTCAAAGAATATTCTTGCTTGTGGATTAGTAAATGTTCCTGGAATAAATCTTCCGATAAATTCTCTTGCGCCAATCATTGTAGCCATTTTTCTTGCTGGTTTGTGTCCGTAAAGTCTTCTTGCTACTACTGCAACGTCTTTTCCGTGATACTTTGCAAGCATTTTTGATATCATTCGTATTCTCTTGTCAATTGTTTCTATGTTAAAAACCATTAACCCGTCATTTCTTTTTTTGAATATGTATCTTCGCATTTCGCCTGTTTTCATTTTTGTTCCGATGTGTACACCGCTTTTTAGGTATGTTTCAATGTCTATCAAAAGGTCTTTTCCTTTGTATAGTTCGCTGTCTTCAATTTCTTTTCTTGTTTCTTTTTCCACAACTTTTTCTTCCATATTACCACTCTTTCAAGCTAAAAATAATTTTTTAATTTATTTATATTCTAATTTATTTTGTGTATTTCATTATATCATCAATTAACTCTGCGTGTGTTAGTAGAACTTTTCTACAACAGTATCTTTTTATGCCAAGGTCATCAAGGACTTTTCCAGCATCTTCGCCTTTTTCTACTCTTTCTTTAAACTCGGCGTATGCCCCACCTACAGGTTTTCCACAGGAAAAACATCTTACTGGAACAATCATTTTCTCACCATTTCCATTTTTTTAAACAACTTTTGCAAAACAAAAAGATGTTTTGCAAAAAGTGATTTCTTTTATCTTTTGCTTTTTTGTTTTTTCTTTCTTGCCTTTCTTCCAAGAGGCTTTTTGCTTTCTACTCTTCTAACATCATCAACAAGTAATGCCCTGTCGTATGCTGTAAAAATATCTTTTAATTTTTTGCCTTTTGCTTTTACTAATGCTTTTGCTATGCATGAGCGTACAGCAATTGCTTGGCTCATGAATCCTGAGCCGCTTACTGTAACTTCAATATCATATTCTTTTGCAACGTCTCCAGCTAGTCTTACTGGTTCCATTACAAGTGCGCCTATGTATCCTTTTGCGTATGCTAGTAAATTCATTCTATTTACTTTAACAACTCCTGTTCCTTTTTTTATTACTGCTCTTGCAACTGCAAATTTTTTCTTTGATTTAACTATCATTCCTGCTTTTTTTGCTGCTGGCTTTATTTTCTTTTCGTCTTCCATTTTTTACACCTTAAAAATTACCATCTTCCGCCAAGTTCTAGCGCGATTTCTTTAAATGTCATGTAACTGTGTCTTTCATTGCACTTAAACATTTCAAATGTAATTGCTTTTTCTTTTTCCATTTCTTTTGGAACTGTGTTGTATACTGAAAGTTTTTTTATTAGTCTTTCTTTTGCTCTTTTTGTTGTAGGTAGCATATTTCTTACCATTCGTCTAAACATTCTGTCAGGGATTCTTGCATATTTTGGTCCGAAGTGCGGGTTTGATTTTACTGCTGCGTTAATGCGTATGCTGAATTTTTCAATTATACTGTCTCGGTTTCCTGTCATGATTGTTTCTTCTGCATTTAGAACTACAACGCTTTCTCCGTTTATTAGCGATTTTGCTACTTTTGTCGAGAGTCTTCCGCCAATAAGTCCTTTTGCATCAATTATCATCATACTATAACACCTACAATCATAATCCCGTATTAAATTTTAATCATTTAACTATTACCACTTCGCTTACTTTTACTTTTTCTGTATTTTTTGCGAAGTCTTTTAATAAAATAAATTCTCCTTTTGCATTTATTTTTGCTTTTGCTTCTTCTGAAGCATTTATTGCAACAACTTTAACTTTTTCAGTTAGTTCGCCTTTAACTAAAACTTTTCCTGGCACAAGAAGGATTTTTCCTTTGTTTTTCTTTGCCATTTTGTCAAGTTTATCAAGACCTACTATTATTTTGTTTCTTGTTGGTGAATTTAATTTTTCAGTTAAGTCCGCCCACATATTTTTTTTAGTAGACTTTGCTGCTTTATTCAGACTCGCAACGAGTTTTATTGTTTCTAATTTTTTTGCCATTTTTTATCACTTCAACTTAATTACTAAATATCATATGCAGGGGAAGAGATTCGAACTCTTGAAGGCACTAAGCCACAGGATCTCCAAAACCTTTTCACTGCTTTTCGCAAGCCTTAATTTGGCCGCTTAAGTCCTGCCCCTTTGACCGCTCGGGAACCCCTGCATCACTCAAGCCGATTATATTTCTGACATAGCTTGGTTTAGCATTCGCTTTTGCCCCTTTGAGCCGTCAAATATCGGCCTGTTTGATTCACTTTGTGAATCATTAACCTTATAATTTCTTGATGTGTTCTTCAAATTCATCAAGATTTAATATCAACTGATCAATTGCGCCTTCAAGTACCTCTTTTGGGTTCATTTGTCCTGTTGAATCTATTGTTAATACAAAGTCAGTTTTGCTGTATTCAAATTTTACTCCGTGTTTTCTTAATATATCAAGTGGTTGGTTTTGTTGTTCTGTGTTGTATGGGTCAGCAAAAAACAATTTTCCTGCTTTTACTTCCATTGCTCCTTTTGGAACTTCGCTTAGTATTGCTTTAGTGTCATAACTTTTGTCATTTATAATTTCTATAATTTCATTGTATGAAACAATTGCTGGTTGGAATCTTGCGTGTTCTGCCCCAGTATTCATTACCGCGGTCATTTCAATTTTAATGTTCTGTTCTTTTCCTAGTTTTGTAATTGGAATTTTTTTATCAATAATTTCTATTTTTGGGTCTGTGCATTTTATATCTTTGCTTGTTACCATTCCAGGCCCTGTTTTTTCAAGAACTAATTTTACTGTGTCTCCTTTTTTGTATCCTTTAACATCTGTTTTAATTGGAAGTAACCCTAGTCTATTTGCTAGCATTTCATCAAATACAACTGAGTCATTTTCGTATATTTGTATTTGGTCTACTGCAAGGCATGGAACTTTTGTCATTACTGTTCTTCGTATTGTATTCATGAACGAAGCATTAGTTCCTTTTACAAGGTATTTTGTAACCGTTCCTTTTTCATAAACTTTTTTTATGTCCATTTTTACACCTTTAATAACACATTTTTGATTTAATCATGATTTATTTACTTTTGTGATTTTCCTCTGAATTTCTTTTGTTTTCTGCATCCGTCATGTGGAAGCGGAGTTACATTTTCTATTGAAACTATTCTTAATCCGTTTCTTGTTAGTGATCTTATTGCTGCTTCAGCTCCTGTTCCTGGTGAAGTGCTTCTGTTTCCGCCGTGTCCTCTAACTTTTACAAAAACTTCGCGTATTCCTTTTTCTCTTGCTGCATTTGCAATATTTTCTGCAAGTTTCATTGCTACGTAAGGAGAACCTTCTTTGTGTTGTGCTTTTGTTTCCATTCCGCCTGTTGCTTTTGATATTGTTTCTGCGCCTGTTAAATCTGTTAAGAGCATCATTGTATTGTTGTGCGTTGCATAAATGTGGATTACTCCTCTATTTTCAGCCATTATATCACCAAATGTTATTATTTCTTAACCCCTACTTTGTCTTCTGCTTTACCTTCTAATTTAGTTCCTACTTTGTCTTCTGCTTTACCTTCTAATTTAGTTCCTGCTTTATGTTCTACTTTACTCTCAGTCTTGCTCTCTACTTTACTTTCTACTTTACTTCCAACTTTACCTTCTACTTTGCTTATTATCTTACTTTCAGCTTTATTTTTTTCTTCAGTAGGTTTTGCTTCTTCGAATTGTTTTTTCAATTCATTTTCTTTTTCTTGTTTTATAGAATCTTTTTTTGCGTATTTTTGTTTCTTTTGTTCAAATACCATTTCGCTTTTGTGCCAAGTTATTTTTCCTTCTTCTTCAGCGTTTACTATGTAACTTGGTTTGTCAACTTTGTTACCTTCAATTGAAACGTGCCCGTGAACAATAAATTGTCTTGCTTGTTTTGGGGTATTTGCCATTCCTTTTCTCCATACTATTGTTTGAAGTCTTCTTTCAAGAAGTGCTTCTGGAGTTAGTACAAGTACATCATCAAGAGATGGAGTTCCTCTTAAGATTCCGATTACTTTTAGTGAATCAAGAAGTTCTTTTTCTCTTTTTAGTCTGTTTTCAAGTGCCAAAGCAAGTAATTTTCTTGCAGTTCCTCTTTTTGTTCTTACGATTGTTTCTGCTCGGTAGAGTTCTCTTTTGTTTTTTAGACCATAAACCTTCTTTAAGTCTCTTTCTTTTTCTATTCTTTCTTTTTGGAAGGATCTTCTTGGCCTTTCGAATTGTTTTCGTTTCTTTTTTGGGTCACCCATAATCATCACTTCTTAGTATTTTTAGCTGGAGCAGCTTTTGCAGCTGGTTTGCCTGCGTCTTTCTTTGATACTCCAACAGTTCCGCCTTTGCGTCTGTGTTTGCTCTTTGTTTTTTGTCCTCTTACTGTTAATCCCCACATGTGTCTTAGTCCTTTGTATGATTTTATTTCAGCCATGTTTGTTAGGTCTGTTCGTAGTGCGAATGCAAGGTCATTCATTGTCAAGTGTTTATTAGTTCCTGTTTCAGAATCTTTTTGTCTGTTTAGCGTCCAAACTGGTAGTTTGTGTTTTTCAGGATCAGTTATAATTTCTTCAAGTTTTTTTATTTCAGTATCAGTAAGTTCTCCAAGTCTTCGTTCTTGTGAGATACCATTTTCTTTTCTGAATTGAGTTGCCATTAATCCGCCAACTCTTTGTCCTATTCCTTTTATTCCTTGAAGTCCGCTTTCTATGTTTTTTGTGCCGTCAAGGTCTTTTCCGATTACGCGAACTATGTAATTAAATTCTGTTACCATTGTGATCAACTCATTAAACTTTTATTAATATAATTTCCATTATTTTAATGCCTTCATGACTTCATCATGGGATGCTTCTTCATTCACTTTTATTTCTTTTCCAACTGGGAATAAATGTAAAATGTTGCAGGTTTTTCTTTTTACTTTTGGTCCGTCAATAAGTACTTTGCCTTCTTTTGGTTTTGTTAGAACTACTACTGTTCTACCGGCTTCTTTTCCTTTTGTTTTTATACAAATCTGGCCAACATCCATAAATATCACATTTTTTTATCAATAATCACTCAAGGTCTACTCTTTTCACTACTTGTTTTACATATTTTCTATATTTTTCATCAACATCATCAATTGTTTTTACGCCTGCTACAACTTTTCCTAATTCAATAAATACTGCTTCTCTTGCTTCACCTGACAAGATTCCTCCAAATGGAGCTGTTGGTCTTTTTTCTGTTTTGCTTTTTCCTAAGAGCCCTGATTTTGTTTCATTTGGTACTCCGCTTAGTGTTTTTCCAGTTATTGAGCATACAATTTTTTTGTGTTTTCCCTTAAAGTATTCTCTTTTTGTTTCTGTCGAAGTTTTTTTGTTTATGTATTGCATTCTTCTTTTTCCTGGGGAAACCATTTTCATCAACACCAATAAATACCATACTTCTAAAATATCCTGCTTTCAAAATACCATATTTTCAAAATAACTATTTTTTCTTTTTTACGGTATCATATATTTTTACTACAATTCCTAAAACAATTGTTGCTATTAAATAATAAAAGAAATATGCTTTGTAATATCCTGTTTGCATTGTTAGGCATTCTCCGCCGTTAAATATACATGCAGGTATCCAGCTTTCGGGGCTCCAAATTGAGAAGTTCAGAAATCTTGGCAATGGAATTATTGATTGAAATACTTGCCCGGCGAATAGAAAACCCATTCCCCAAAGCGCTAGCAAAAAAACTGGTAATATTATGAAATTCAATTTCATTGTTGAATTCATTATTTCCATGTTTGTGTGCAGTATCCTTGCCTGTAACTCATCAATTTCTTTCTTGTTTTTTCCTGCCTCCTTAAACAATTCTTTAAATCTTTTATTATCTTCTTTCATCTGGTTTTGTAATACTTTTACTTTTTCTTGGTTACCAAATTTTCTTTGTAGAATTTTTGTTACTGCTGCAAGTCCTACTGTAATTGCCAGTATTGCTTGTGCCGGAACCAAACATTCACCTTTTTTTACTCACCAGTATAATTATTTTCTTAGAGGCAACATTTAAAAAGGCTCTTAACGAACCCCCTCAAATTGCCTATAAAATATACTTTTAGTTATAAACATTAATTTCTTTTTGCTTCTTCCTTTTTTGGTCACATTTTTCCGAGGTATTTTGCTAGTAGTTCTTGTTGTGATTTTGCTATTTCTTCGTAGAATCTGTATATGATTCCTACGGTTAGTAGTATTCCTGTTCCGCTTGTTACTCCTGCTAAAACGAAGTCTCCTAAGCCAGCAAGTAGTGCTACAAAGATTGATCCGAGGATTGTGATTGGGGGGATGTATCTTTCAAGTACTTTTTCAATTACTCTCTTGTCTCTTCTAAACCCTGGTATTTGCATTCCGCTTCTTTCAAGTTGTGCAGCAACGGCAGTTGTGCTCTGGTTTCCCATTTGCACCCAGAACCATCCAAATACCACACATGCCACTATTAATAATACTAAAAACAATATTCCTTGTGCAATTGCTAGCATTGCTGTGTTTGTAAATCCTTGTACAATTAAACCGTGAACTAGACTTAGTCCTCCAATGTTTGGGACGTTTGTCGCCCATGCAATTCCGCCAAATATTTGGCTTAGTATTGGTACTTTTTGGACAAATAGTGCCCATAATTGGAAGTTCATGAATAATGCCATTGCTAGAATTACTGGCATGTTACTTACATACAAAAATTTTACAGGGTATCTTCCGCCAGTTCCGCGGTAACCCATTGTTATTGGGATATTTACGTGCATTCCTTCGGCGAATACAACTACTAAAAATATTACCACTACTCCAATTAGTGGGAGTATTAGTGTTGGGTCTCCTGCGGAGAACATTCTAAATAATAGTCCTCCTGTTGCAAGTCCTGGGTCTAGTGCGGTTTCTATTGGGGGGAAGAATGTTGCCCAGAATAATCCGCCTGTTACTCCGGCCGCAATGAATAAACTTACTCCTGAGCCTATCCCGTATTTTGATACTATTTCATCTAAATATAATAATATTAAAGAGCCTGCTGCGATTTGTAATGTTAAGAATAATGTCATTGGGTTTAGTAGTCCTCCGCCTCCTATTGGGGTTAAGAGTCCGCTTGCTACGTAAATGAATCCTTCAACAAAGCATAGTACTACTGCAAGTATTTTTTGTAATTGTTGGAATTTTGCTCGTCCTTCTTGGCTTCCTAAGTCAAGTTGTATTAGTTTTGCTCCTGAAAAGAGTTGTAAGAATATTGATGCCATTACTATTGGCCCGATTCCGGCAGTTATTACTGTTCCAACTTCGCTTGCTAGTAATGTTTGTGCGAAGATTATTTGTTGTACGCTTTGTGAAGTTACATCAAGCCCAACAAGTCTTATTTTTGCCATTATGAAAAAGATTAATAAGGCAACAAGAGTCCAAAGCATTTTTATTTTAAAAGTTACTTCTTTTTCGGGGCGTTTTATTTCAGGCAAGTACTGGGATATTCCTACAAGTGTTTCAATTATTGCACCCAACTATCTCACCAAAAAATTTTTCCAAGGAAATCCATTTTCTAATTAAAATAATGTAAATGGGTTTTTAAGCCTTCCTTATTTTTGATAGCCAAAAAACCACATTTTATTGCTCAAGCCCCCTCTAAAGGCTTTAGTAAATTTTTTTATAGAGAATTACTTCTCTGTTGTGTCTCCTTCAACTTCGTCGAATTCGAGTTCTTCGTCGTTTTCGTCTCCGCTGAATACAGTTTCGTCTGATTTGAATCCTTCTTTTTTAAATTCAAACTTTCCGCCTGCTTTTTTTATTTTTTCGATTGTTTTCTTTGAGGCATTTATTTTTAAAACAATTTTGTGTGTTGCTTCTCCTTGGCTTAAAACTTTTGCGTAACCTGATTTTTTTGTTATTATGTATTTATCGCCTTCTTTTGCAACTTTTCCTTTGCTTACTAAAATATCAAGTGTTTCGTTAAGTCTTCCAAGAGTTATTTCCTTTCCCTTTTTTTCGGCTTTTAATCTGTAAAGTGTTGGTTTTAGTCTTCCTATTGAATGGAAATTGTGTTTGTTTGCTCCTGATTTTCCTCTTCCGCCTCTTGAGCCTGCGCCTCTTCGGTTTTTTGTATTTCCTGCGCCCATTGTTCTTTGTCCGCGTAATTTGTTTTTCTTTCTTCGTTTTCTTTCAACCATTCTTTCACCTATTTGTTTTTCATAAATTTGATAATACTAATTAAATCATTTTCTTTAGCAGGTCGTTTATTTTTTCGCCTCTGTTTCCAAGTGCTCCGCCTAATGAATAAGGAACTTTTACTCCTTTTCTCTCAAATCCGCCTATTGAGGGATTTAATGTAAAGCAGTTTTTGATTCCTATTTGGTTTAGAGTTTTTCCTTTTTTTAATTCTTCAATAACTTTTTTAACATCAACTTTTTCGCTAGCATTTACTGATTTTGCTCTTTTTGTTAGTAGTTCTTTTAGTACTTCATCATTTATTTTTCCATATGCTGCGTAATCTTTTGCTTTGTTTAGCATTCCTTCGTTTTTCTTGTCTTCTGACCAAATGCTTAGGTTATTTATTCTTCGCAAGTTCATGTGTTCAAGTGCTCTTTTTATTCTCGGAGCAAGATTTACTGTCCCTCTGATTCTTATTATTGCATACATAAAACCATTCCCCTAAATAACCTCTAAATATTAAAATTTATTTTCTTCATTACATCCTTACTTCTTTTGTTATTTTTTTTTCAATGTCTCTTGATGCTTTCATTTTTCCTGTTTTTGATAGTGCATCAATTGCTGCTAGTACAAAATTTAGGTGTATTGTTGATCTTCCTTTTGTTCTTCCCCAAACGTTTCTAATTCCTGCTAGTTCCATTACTGGTCTTATTGCTTTTCCTACTGCTAGTCCAGTTCCTTTTGGTGCGGGCATTAGTACTACTCTTACACTTCCTGTTCTTCCTTCAACTTTGAATGGAACTGAGTGTTTGTCGTCAGTTGCTTGTTCTTCCCAAGATCCTGATCCTCTATATACTCTAATTAAATTTAATTTTGCTACTCTCTTTGCTTTATTTATTGCAGGGAATCTGTCAGCATCTTTTGCTGTTCCTACTCCAACAAACCCGTCTTTGTTTCCTGCTATTACTTCTGCTCTGTAAGAATATTTTCGTCCTGCTCTTGTTACTCTTGTTGTTCTTGCAAGTTGAATTAAATGGTCTTCAAGTTTAAGTAGTGAATCCATGATTTCTGGTTCAAGTACTCTCATTCCTTTGTCAAATATTTCGTTAACATTCGTAATTTTTCCTGATTTTACTGCTCTTCCAAGTTCTGTTTTTGGAACCCAATTAGCTAGTACTGCTTGTCTTTCTACTATTTCTCTTTCAATTCTTTCGATTTCGCTTTCTTCGGTGCGGCCTCTTCTTCCAAATCCTTTTCCTCCGCCTTTTCCTGAAGTTGGTCCTTTGTTTTCGCCTCGTCTATTCATGCTTTCACCTTGCTAATTTCAGTTTTTGCTTTTTCAAAAGTTTTTTGAAAAAGCCCGGGTTCTATTCCTTCCTTTATGTAATTTGCAAATACAATTTTTGCTTTATCACCTAATTTTTTTGCATATGCATCAAGTACACTTGCGTTTATTCTGTCTTCGCTTGGTACTGCTTCGATGTTGTGTGGGATGTCAAATCCTCCGTCAACTGCTCCTTTTAGTGTAGCAAATACTACGCTTCCGTGACTTGAGTGTTTTCTTCCAATATCAAGTACGCAACTTTGTTTTCCAGATTTTTTTGCCAGTAAATATCCTACTAAGTATGCTGAAGGAGTATTGTTTGTTCCTAGCCAGCCATATTTCTTCAAGTCTTTTGAATCAACTGAAGCTATTGTATTGTCTCCTTTTGGGTCAAATGTCATTGCTTGGGCGATTATTCTTGTATTTGTTTTTCTAACTACAAGTCTAACTTTTTTTGATTTAACTAAAGCTAGTCTTTTTTTGTAATCTGTTTTTCCTTCTCGTCTTCTTCGAAATGCTACTTCAAATGTTGATTTATGAGCCATTTATTTCGCCCCCTCAATGTATTCAACTAAATGTTTTTTTCCTCTAAAATAATTTCCTTTTATTTTTCTATATACTGTTGAATATCCTATTGCATTAACAGCTTCAGGATTTTTTTCTTTTAATTCTCTAAGTGTACTTCTTTGTGATCTTACTCTGCCAATCCATCGGTCTCTTTGTTCCATTCTCACTCTTTTTCTTGCAGTTCTTTTTCCTTTTCCTCTTCTTCTTCCTTTTAATCTTTGGGCTTTTAGGTCTCTTGCTCTTCCCATGCTTTGTTTAGCTGATGGTCTCTTTTTTATCACTCTTTCAGCAATTAATGTTCGTATATCATCTTTTGTCATTGCTTCTGCAACTTTTGATACTCCGTCCGGTTGGATGTATATTCTTCCTTCTCCGACTTTTAGTATTCTTGCTGCGAGTTCTTTTGCTTTTCCTGCTTCCATCAAATCCACCTAGCTAATCTTAATTTTTAATTTAATACCCAAATTCCTTTTTCGTTTGCTTTTTTCATTAATTCATTTCTTTTTCTTTTTCCTATTGTTCTTGAAAATCTTGCTGCTTCAGTTTTAGGTTTTATTTTTTCTAAATCATTTATATTGCATACTAAAACATCAATATATCCTGATGGGTGTATGTCACGAATTTCGCAAGCTCTCCCATACCCTATTTTTGGTCTGAACCCGTGTTGTAATCCTTTGTCAAGATCAATTCCATGTGGTTTTCTCCATTTATCCCATTTTGCGATTGATTTTCTTCTAATATTTTTCTTTCCAAATCTTCCTCTAAATACTGGAGTGTGTGTTTTTGCGAGTAACTTTTTCTGGTTGTCTCTTGCTTCTTTGCTTTTTGCTTTATTTTCTTTCTTAACATATTGAATAAATTTTTTAACTTCTTTTTTTGCTGGTGTTTTAGCTTCAGTTTTTGTTTCTGTCTTTGGTTCTTTGTGTTCGTGCTTTGCTTCAGTATGTGCTTTTGTTTCAGTTTTACTTTCCGGCTTTATCTCTTTGTGTTCGTGCTTTGCTTCAGTATGTGCTTTTCCTTCAGTGTGTGTTTTTATTTCAGTTTTAGCTTCAGCTTTTGCACTAACTTCCTTTTCGAATTGTTTTTCTGTTTTTGCTTTCTTTTCAGCCATAAAATTCACCATTTTTTCAATAATCATTTCTTTTCAATTACTTCTTCAATTAATCTTCCTTTCTTCTTTTCTTCCATATTTCCATGTTCAACAATATATACCCCATCTTGGTATCTTCTAATATCCTTATTTTTTACTTTTGTTTTCTTTTCCATGTTTGATGCAGTTTGTCCTACTGCATCTTTATCAATTCCGCTAATTGTAACATCTTGTCCTTTTACTTCAACTTTTGTATTTCCTATTATCAAAGCTTTTCTTGGGAATTTTTCTCCAAGGAAGTTCTTGATATTAACTACGCCTTTTTCAACTGCAATTGACATTGGAAAGTGTGAGTAAACAACTTTCAATTGATACTTGTAACCATAAACTAATCCTTCAACCATATTTCTTATGTGCGCTGTTAATGTCTCGATTAAGATTAATGTTTGTTTATTATTTGGAGTTCCTTCAATTTTTACTTCATTTCCAGAAGCCAAGATTTTAAGTCTGTAGCTTTTGAATTCGCGCACTAGGCTTCCTTTTGGGCCTTTTAATGTAAGTACTCCTTTTTCCATTGTCGCATTTACTTCGCTTGGTAATTTTATTGTTTTTATCATTGTTCCAACCATATTCATCACCAAGCTTATTACATTTCATTAATACATGAATGCAATTAATCTTCCTCCAAGTTTCTTTGATTTTGCTTCTGTGTGTGTCATTAACCCTTGTGAAGTTGATACTACTAATAGCCCAACATCTCTTGCAGGCAAGTATCTTTTTTCATATTTTTCAAATTCAGTTTTCTTTACTGCAAACCTTGGTTTTATTGCTTTGATTTCATTCATTTTTCCGCTTAATTGTATATTAAATGAAATTACACCATTTCCTTCTTCTCTCTTATAATCTTGGATGTATCCACTGTCTTTTGCAATTTTTAGTATGTCGCCCAAAAAATTTGAGGCAGGTCTTATTGTGCATTCTGTTTTTGATGCTACTTCTGAATTTTTTATCTTCGCGAGTGCGTCAACTATTGGATCTTGTTGTGCCATTTTTTCACCTCAGTATTTCTCCCAACCTAAATCATTTGCTCTTTCTTTGAAGCAGCGTCTGCAAATTCCCATCTTGTATTTTCGTATCATACCTTTTCTTGTTCCGCATATTTTGCATTCTCTTTCGCCAGGCGTTCTTTTCTTCATTTTATCATTCTTTGATCTTTGATTTTTCTTTTTTAGAACTGCCTTTGCTTCGAAGTCAACCATATCCATCTGCCTCTTAAAATAATTATGCTACCTCTATCCCAATTTTTTTTACGAATTCTATAGCTTCTTCTTTTGTAACTCTTTGTTTGTTACCTACTTTTGTTGTTTTTAGTGCTCTTAGTTTTACTCTATATCCTTTTTTCTTTAATGATATTAAAACATCAAATCCTTTTATTCCAAGTTTTGGATCATATTTAGTTTCTGGTAAATCAATATATTCTCTGATTCCAAATCCAAAGTTTCCTGCTTTGTCAAAACTCTTTTCACTTATTTTGTTTGCTTTTGCAACAAATGCTTTTTTCAAAAACGCCATTGCTGCTTCATCTCTTAATGTAACTTTTAATCCTATTGGTATTCCTGGTCTTAGTCCCCAATCAGGGATTCTTGCAGTACAAATTGTTTGTGCTGGTTTTTTTCCAGTAATTAACTGCATTATTTGTATTGCTCTTTTCATGTCTTCAGGTTCTGACCCTACACCCATGTTCACTACAACTTTGTTCATCAATACTTCTTGCATAACACTCACTTAAATCCAATTTCCCTCATTTTTTATTTAATTTTTTAATGCATCTCCATTAGAGCTGCTTTTCCTTTTCCTATAACAAAAACATTTTCTGCTATTGTTTCAAAATCTTCTTTTTCATTTGATAACTTTACTAATTTTGCTCTTCTTGCTGTTCCTTCTACTATGCCTTTCACGTTTGCCATTTCTGAGCAGTGAGCTCCTTTTGTTAGGTATGCAACTGCCCCTTCTTTAAATTCTAAAACTTCTTCAACCTTTCCTTCAGGTAATTTAATTTTTAGCGAGTCTCCAACACTAGCTTTTACTCCAGTGTATACTCTTCCATCATTTGTTGTTATTTGTATTCCTTTTCCTGTCATGGTTTTTGAAGTAACTTTGCTTACTTTTTCTAGACTGTTCTTGTCAAGTTTTTTCACGAGTAGTCTCTGTTTATCGTCAAGTAATATTCTAAAATACAATTTTTGGTTTTCAATTGATACTACATCAAATATTCCTGTCGGGAATTGGTGTGAAGTTCTTATTACTCCGTTTACTTTTACTTCCCCGTTGTTTAGAATTTCTTTTGCTTCTCTTAATGTAGTTGCAACTTTTGCAAAATCTCGGATTACTAAGCCTAAAGCCATTGATGTTTCTTTGTCATGCGGACCTGATTTTGCTTTTATTGTCCAATAGTTTCCTTTTCTGCCTAAATTTATTTGTTTTGGCATACTTATTGCTTTTGAACTTTTGCTTTCTCCTTTAGTGCTCATTTTTTCTCCTCCTTTTTGCTTGTAAATCTTTTTCTATCTGTTCTATCAATATCAATTATCATTACATTTGATGCGTCTATTGGAACATCTCTCTCTGCACCGTTTGATTTCTTTTTTACAATTTTTTCTATGTATACTTTTCTTGCTTTTCTTTCAACTGATTTTACTTTTCCTTCTTTTCCTGCGAATTCTCCGCGCATAATTTTTACAACATCATTTTTTCTAATGCTAATTGATCTTTTTCCAAGCTCTTTAGCAAGTTTTTCATTCAGGTGTGAAGCTATTGCTTTTGCAACTTTGTGCATTGGCATTGTGTATTGCTGTTTTCTTGTCTTGCTTGGTTTCTTGCTCATACTTTCACCTTATTTTCTCCAAATTTCTAATAATATCATTTTACTAAATTCAAACTACCATTGGTGCTAATCCTGCAACTTTTGGAAATCTTTCACCTACTTCTTTTGCTACACATCCTTTGATTTCTGATGCTTTTGGTAAACCTTCTTCGTCAACTAATACAACTGCATTGTCATCAAATTTAACTCGCATTCCGTTTGGTCTTCTGAATTGTTGTCGTGTCCTAATTATTACTGCTCTTTCTATTTTTCCTTTCATTTCAGGTTTTCCTTTTTTTACAACAACATTTACAAGCCCGCCTATTCCTGCTGCAGGGTATTGTTTTTTTCTGCTCTTATATCCGAAAACCGAGATTATGTCAACTTCTTTTGCACCAGAGTTGTCCGCGCAGAGTATTCTGCTGTGTAATGTTAGTCCTTTGTTATTTAGTATACTCATTGCTTTCATCATAATCACCGATAAATTTCATTTTTTACCATTTTTCATTCATTCAACTTTTTATTTCATTGTTTTTATCCTTTTATTATTTCCATTACTATAAATGACTTTGTTTTTGATATTCTTCTTGTTTCCCCCACTCTTACCCAATCCCCTTCTTTTGCATTTATGCTTTCAGGATTGTGTGCTTTTATTCTTGATCTAATTTTTTTATATCTCTCGTATTTTGCTATGTATTGTGTTAATTGTCTTTCAACTGTAACTGTTTTGTTCGCTTTTGCTGAAATTACTCTTCCTTCAAATATATTTCCTCGGATTGGATATTTAGTTTCTTCTCTTTTCATTTGCATAACTGTTTCTTGTGATTTTTTCTTTTCTGATTTTACTTTTTTTTCAGCCATTTTTAATTCCTCCAATCCTTTAACCTATCTTGCGGTCTTTTTGCAATTTCATTTCCTTTAATTATAACTTTTTCATCTCCAAGTTCAAATTCAAATTCACATTCTTTTTTTGGTATGATAAATTCTTTTTCGCAAGCATTGTGTTTGCCCGAGATTTTGAATGTGTTTTGGGTTTCATCAACCACAATTCCACTTATTCCTTCCCGTGCTTTGTCGCTGCTTTTGATCACTTTAACTTTCAAGCCAATTAATTCATGTGCTTTACAGTTTTCTGGCGTGATCTCATATTTTTTTTCTTTTATCATCCACCCACTTCTTTTTTTCATCCTCTTGCTTCTATTAATTCACTCTTATAACCTTTTTTAATCAAAAATTCAACAACCCTATTTTTGTGTTTTCCTTGTAACTCAATTTCATTATCTTTTACTGTTCCGCCACATGCAAATTTTTGTTTCATTTCTTTTCCTAGTTCTTTTACTGTTTCTTTGTCATCAATGCCTTTTATTAATGTAACAAATTTGGAGAATTTTCTCCTTATTACCTCAACCTTAATTTTTTGTTGTTCTTTAGCAATATTGCTAATGTCAAACAAATCTTTAGGCAATCCGCTGATTTTGTCAATTTCTTGCATTTACTCCCTTGCCTCCTTTTTCTTTTTTGCATTCATCGCTGTAAGTATCCTTGCTATTTCTCTTCTTAGTTTTCTTATTTTTCCAGGTTTTTCGCTTCGTGTTCCGCTTGCTACTGTTGCTCTTTCTTTTGCCAAGTCTTGTTTTAGTTCAATTGCTCTTTCATTAAGCTCTCTTTCAGTCATTTTTAATAATTCCTGGTGTTTTTTTGTCATAAATATCACTTTTAATTTTCAATTATTTTTTTTCCTCTTTTTTAGCTTCAACATGTTCGTGTTTATGTTCTTTCTTTTCTTCAAGTTTAACTTCATTTTTTAATTCTGCTTTAACCTCTGTCTTTACTTCAGTCTTAACAATTGTTTTTGCTTCCTTTGTTTCTTTGTGTTCGTGTTTTGCTTCAGTTTTTGTTTCTATTTTAGTCTCTGTTTTTGCTTCAGCTTTAGCTTCTTCTTTTGTTTCAGTTTTTACTTCTTTTGCTTTTTCGATTTGTTCTTTTGCTTCTACTTGTACTGCTTTTATTTTTGCAATTATTTTTTTAATATCAACTTTGTCTGGGAAAATAACATCAGGGTGTATTATCATTAATCTTATTCCTATTGCACCTGATTTTGGGTATGCTGCTGCTTTTGCTGAGTCAACCCATTTTGTTTGTGCTCCAAGTTTTTTCATGTACCCGTAAGCTATTCTTACTTTTTTCTTTCTTCCGCCTTTTCCGGATAATTTTCCTTTAACTACAAGTTCTACTCCTTGTGCTCCTGCTTCAATTACATCTTTTACAAGTTTGTATGCTATGCTTCTCCAAGAGAATTCTCTTTGTATCATTCCAGCCATTCTTTCTGCAAGTATTTTAGCGTTTAAGTTAGGGTTTTTTATTTCTTGTATTTCTATTTGAGGATTGTCTATTTTGTATTTCTTTGCAACAATATCTGTTAGTAACTTAATTGTTGATCCCCCTTTTCCTATTGCAAGCCCTGGTTTTGCAACGTAAAGTACAATTCTTGTTACGAGTGGTGTCTTTATTATTTCTAAGTGTGAGAACCCAGCTCTGTCAAGCTTTTTTGTTAGGTATTCTTCTAGTTCCATTTTATTGAAGTTTTTTTGTATGAATGTTCTTTCAATCATTTTGACACCTTGTAAATTTCATTTTCTCCTTTTGTTTCATTTCTCATTTTCATTTTTGTTCCATCTATCTTTTCCTTCACTTAAACCATTATTTTGTTTCTTGTACTATTACTTCTATGTTTGTTGCATTTCTTCTTCTTGCTTTTCCTGCAATTTTTCCTTTTGATTGGTAACTGTATCTGTTCATCCCCATATTTGCAAATGCGTGTATAATCATTAATTTTTCAGCGTCAAGTCCTTTGAAATCTGCATTTGATTTTGCTAACTCTAGTAGTTTAACAAATTCTCTTGCAACTTTTTCTGGGTATCTTCCTGCTTTTTCTCCAAATCTTGAATCTCCTTTTCTGTGCGCAACTTTTTTATGGTACATGTTTAATGGTAGGAATTCTTCGTGTGCTTCAATTCTGTTTAACCATGCAATTACTTCATTCACTCTTCTTGTTTTTATTTTGTTGCAGATTTCGGTCGAGTATTTAACTGATATTGGAGCATTATTTATTTTTGCTCTTGCAGTCTTGCTTGCTTTTCCTACTTCTGCTTGGTAATTGCTATTTGCCATTTTTCTTCACCATTTCTTAAATTTTAACTTAATTTTATCCTCTTGCTGTTACTGCAGTCGAGCTCTTTGTTGCTCCTATTCCTGCTTTTCCGTGTTGTAATTTCTTTCTTGTTAATGCAAATTCTCCTAAATAATGTCCTAACATCTTTAGTGTAATTTCAACGCTTTCAAATTCTTTTCCTTTGTGTATTGCTAGTTTTACTCCAACCATTGCTGGAACTACTACCCAGTCTCTTCTGTGTGTTCTAATTGCTTTTGCTTTTGGATTTTTTTTGTAAGCTTCAATTTTCTTTAATAATCTTTTATCTACTCCGCTTTTTAGCAGTGATTTTCTTACTCTTGATGTGCAAAGCTTTGCAAATTCTGCTATGCTCATCGCTTGTAGTTCGGAAAGTTTTTTTCCTCTAAATGATGATTCTTTTATTATTGCTGCCATTTTTCTTCACCTGCTAAATTAAAAAAAAACAAAAAACCAAAAAACTCTTTACTATTTTATATGTAAAGAGCTTTGCAAGGGTTTTTAGTTCTTCTTTCTCCTTCCTGTTCTTGAGGATGCGATTGCACCAACTTTTCTTCCTGGTGGTGCGTTTCTTGATGTACTCTTTGATTTTCCGGGTTTGTGTGAAGCTCCACCAAATGGGTGGTCAACTGCGTTCATCTTTACTCCCCTTACTCTTGGGTACATCTTTCTCTTTGCTTTGAATAAATAAAAATTGTTTCCTGCTTTTACTTGTGGTTTGTCTTCTCTTCCTCCGCATGAAATATTGCCTATTGTTGCGCGAACATTTAGTGGGAAAGTTAGTAGTGCTCCTGAAGGCATTTTTACTGTTGCTTTTTTGCTGTCTTTTGCCATTAATAGGGCGTAAGTTCCGCTTGATTTAACTAGTGTTCCTCCGTCTCCAGATATTTTTTCAATATTAAATATTGGGCATCCTTCTGGTAAATCTTCTAAATAGGACACATTTCCTACTTCTATGTTTACTCCTTTTCCTTGTTGTATTTTTTTCTCAAGTGCAAGTCCTTCTGCTGCTGGAAGGTATTCTTTTGATCCACTAATAAATGTTATTTCTGCAACTATTGCGTGTCTTCCGTTTTCTTTTATTAGGTCAGTTACTTCGCCTTTCATCATTTCGCCTGCTTGTATAATATATTTAGCTTCAATTCCTTTGTGCTTTGCCTTGAATGTGTGGCTTCCTTTTCCGCTTCTTTGTGAAATGATTCGTTTTCCCATTTTTATCACTTTTTAAATTTAAATTTTACAATACTCCGAGTTTTGTTGCAAGTTCGCTTGCTTTAAACTTTTTGTCAAGTCTTACTATTGCTTTCTTTCTTCCTTTCATATCTCTTAATACATTAACTTTTATGACTTTTACACCGTAAGCTTCTTGTACCACTTTTTTTATTTCTGTTTTGTTTGTGTTATCATTTACTATAAATGTTATTTTGTTTTCTGCTTCTATCATGTTAACAGCTTTTTCTGTTACCAGTGGGTAAAGCAGTACTTCTAAATCGTGAAGTGTTGCTGTTGATTTTACCGTTTCTTTCTTTCCTTTTGTTTCTTCAGTTTTTTCTTTTCCTTCTGTCTTTTTTTCTTTTAAGTCTTCCTTTTTTTCTTTTGCTTCCACCATTTTATTTTCTTTTAATACTTTTATTTTTGCTTCTCTTGTTTTTGTTTCGTGTTCGTGTCCTTCGCGTGGTGCTTTTTCGCTTATTGCTTGCTTCTTTTCTGCGTCAGTTAATTTTACCATAAATCATCACTAAAAATAATTCATTTTCATTCTTTTTCCGCTGTTGGTTTTTTCTTAACCACTTTTTCTTTTACTTCTTTTACTTGCTGAACTTTTTTTGGAAAAGTTTTTACTGTTTTCTCTTCTTTTGCTTGTGTTACCTTTTCTTTTCCGAGTTCTTCTATTGCACTTTTTGTCCAAACAACAAGTCTTCCTGCTTCTGCTCCTGGTGCAAGTAAATCAACGTTTAATGATTGTGTTGTTACTGCTTCTACTCCAGGTAGGTTTCTTGATGCTTTTAATACAGGAGAATTTTTTCCTGTAACAATTAAAACACTCTTTTTTTCTTTCCAGCATCTTCCTCTTGATTTTCCTCTTCCTGCTCTTCTTCTTATTTTTCCTCTTGCATTTTCAAGGTCTTTTCCAACACCAACTTTATTTAGTGCTTCGATTACTTCGCTGGTTTTTGCTATTGCTTCTAGTTTGTCTTCAACAACTATTGGCAATTCTTTTTCAACTATAAATCTTTTTGATACAAGTTCTTTCATCGTTGTTGTTGCTATTGCACTTTTTAGTGCTTGTTTTCTTTCTTTTTTATTGATTCTTTCTATTGTTACTTCCCATGCTTTTAGTGGGTGTGCTGCAAAACCGCCTACTGATTGTGGTACCCAAGCAACTCTTCCATATAACAACGCGCCTCTATTTTTTAATCGGGGTAATCTTGCATGTTCAACATTAATTGTTCTTCTTGGTGCGGGTACTCCACGATAACCCATGTAAGTTGAAGTGTTTTTCTTTCCTGCTCTTGGATCTGCTCCTTTTGGTTGTTTTTTTGAGGTTTGTATTGCTTGTGCTGCTCTTTTGATTAGTCTTGGTTTGTATTCTGTTTCAAATACGCTTGGCAAGTCTATGCTTCCTTTTGTTGTTCCATCAATTCCAATTATATTTGCTTTCATTCTAAATCAACCTATCAAATTTAATCTTTAATTATTCTTTCTACTGATGCTAATTGAATTCCTTTTTGTTGTCTTGGTCTTAATGATTTTCTCATTGCGATGCATCTTTTTGCTGGTCCTGGAATTGATCCAAAGACCAGTGCATAATTTCCGCTAACAAGTCCGTAGTTCATGAATCCGCTTTTTGGGTTTACTTCGCTTGCGTTTTTTGAAATCTTAATTATTTTTTTGTTTACTTCTGTTCTATTGTGGTATCCCATTTGTCCTGCTCTTGCTACTGTGAACATTACTGTTGCTGGGTGCCATGGTCCGATTGATCCTACAACTCTTTGTTTTTTGTGTTTTGGTCTAAATGTTCTTACTCCAAATCTTTTTACAGGTCCTTGGAATCCTTTTCCTTTGGTTACTGCGCGAATATCAAGTGAATCATTTTCATTAAATACTTCTTCAATAGCTAATTCTTTTCCTAATTTTTCTTTTGCGATAACTAGTTGTTGTTCTTTTGTTCCTCCAAGGAATATTTCGCTTACTTCAGGAGTTTTTTTGAATTGTGGTTGTGTGTGAACTAGTAATGTAAAGTATTCTATATCAGCTAGTTCTTTTTCAAAATCAGCGATTGTGTAAAAATCTTCTTTTTTTGCTTCTTTTTCTTTTTTATCAGTTTTTTGTGATTTTTCTTTAAAGTTTAAAATAGTTCTTTTTAATTCTTTATCAACGTGTTCTGCTATTACATCGCTTAGTACTTCGTACCCTATTTCTGCTTTAGTATATGCTCTTACTCCAAATACTTTTAGTGGAGGGCATTCTATTACTGTTGTAGGTACTACTACTTCATGGTTGAATGTTGGACTTGCTTTGTGGACATTTTTGCCCATTACTTGTATCATTCCAACTTTGTAAGCTAAAAAATTAAGTGGTTTGTTTTCTGTTCCGTATCCCTTTATGCTTGGCGTTTGTTTTTTTGCCCTTACTCTTGGATAGTATGACAATGATCCTCGTCTTGGAGCGTTGTATTCTGACATTTTACCACTTTTTTTCGTTTTGTTAGTAAAAGTACCTGCGCTCTCTTTAGCACAGTTGGCAAAAACCTCTTTTATCGAGATTCTTGAACCAAAAAACAGAGTTTTTTGGTATTTACCCTAAAAAAGCTCACCAACTTTTATAGAGCAGTGTACTCAAACTATAATATATTTCCTCAACTAAACCTTTATAAACCTGCTGTGAATCTTACTCGATTTTACGACGTAAAAACTTCTATTAATCAATATTTATCTTTCAATAAAATGGCTCGACGGGTTTAATTTGCCCATCTTTGGCCGCTGTCTCTTTCTGCTTTTACGTTTCCTCTTGCGGAAACTATTCCTACAAGAATTACTACTGCAATTGCTACTAGTAATATTAGTCCTATTGATTCATTTTCTGCTC
>Ga0247841_10000903_pt1 | contig 72753 bp, 67 predicted proteins | sample LaCruzMarch2015__2_FD_192410 | JGI IMG/M metagenome (GOLD analysis project Ga0247841, IMG submission 192410) | Freshwater microbial communities from meromictic Lake La Cruz, Castile-La Mancha, Spain - LaCruzMarch2015_18m | ecosystem: Environmental > Aquatic > Freshwater > Lake | place: Spain... | reverse complement strand
GGATCTATAAAATAGGATTCACGCTTACGGAACTGCTGGTAGTTGTGATTATTGTAGGCATAATGGCTACTCTGGCGCTGCCCATGCTTGTAAAGACCATAGAAAAGGCAAAACTCGGAGAGGCTGCAACTAATTTAAATCTTATAAGGACAGGTGAAAAAATATATTACTTAGACCGCGGGTATTTTTCCGGCGGCGGGGCAGCCGGCGTAACCGCCCTTAATATTGAAGACCCGAATACAGCAAGCGCATATTTTACCTATACGATAGAAACAGCCGGGGGCTTAACGACAGATTTTACAGCCAGGGCTCAGAGGAAAAATACAGCGCCAAATCCATACAGCACATACTATTATGAAATGAGTAAGAGCGGCTCCATTACTTCAAACGGCCCTCTTAATCCTTAGTATGTTTTTATCTCACCATAGATCCAATCTTTTTAATCAAGATAAAAGTGGTTTTACCATAACGGAAGTGATTGTTGCTGCATTGCTTATAGCGATACTTGCAGCAGGCCTTTTCGGTGCATTCCTGGGAGCCAATCGTATTCTTAACCTCGCAAGGCATAAAGTCCAGGCGTATAATTTTGCAGTCGATACGCTGGACAGATTGAGAAGTAATTATAAATATGAAGATTCTGCTATGAACGTAGCCAGCCATGCATATGCAGATGTAGGCGGTTCTATTTTGGGAGAGATGGCTACAATGGCGAGTTTAGGCACTGTACTTACTTATGATGTAGCAGCAGAGCCGCAGCCTAACAGCTATAAAGAGGTTACTGTTCATGTTAACTGGACTGAGCTTACGTACTAAGAATAATAGAAAAGGTCTGACGTTACTAGAGTTGCTTATAGCAGTTGTTTTGCTGAGCGTTATATTTATGGCTGTATCCAGCCTTTATCTCGGCGCAAGAAAGCTCTACGTTGCTTCAGGCGATAAGGTTATCATAGGTTACGAATTACAGTATGCGGCTCAGCATATATATAAAAATGTCATGAAGGGCATAGGAGATAAAGCCGCGCCGGCTTTTGAAATATCCGCCGCAAATACCCAGCTGGATATAACAGTGCATGATAATGACCTGGCATTGCCGCCATCTTTACAGCCTCTTACGGCAGCGACCTATACTGATGTAACTAACTGCAGTTATTACTTTGATTCCGGAACCAATAGCCTGATGTTCAGGCAAGGCGCCGCAGGCACTCCGGAATCCTTGATTCCCAAAGTAAGCGTTACTGCCGTATATTTTGATAATAACACAAACGCTTTAACAGGATATATAACCGCGACTTATGGCGACCAGAGCATGACATTTTATCTCTCTTGCTATCCCCGCCTGGCAAGTTTCAATTAATAGTTTAAATGCAATATTTGATAGTATACGCTATGCTTTTCTTTCCAGCTTGCTGGCCTACGAAAAGACGCTCGGACGCCCCAGCGAGGCGTCCTTCGCTCATTGCTTTTTCTCGCTCGCCCTGCCTCTGCTAGGGTCTCTGGCGCATTTGAGAAGTTTCGGCATAATAGATTCTTTTGAATATAAGGCCGCAAGGGATTACGGCGAAGTTTTTTATACTGTCAAGACTACCTTCAGTATAAAAAACGAGCCGTAAACCGTAGCGGCCGGCGAAACATTCTCTGCGCCAGAGACCCTAGCAGAGGCAGGGCACCGTGCCCGCTCGAAAAAGCGATGCTTTTCTTTAGGCCAGCAAGCTGGAAAGAACTATAATGTTATTCACAATATAAATTTAAAATGGTATAATCAAACTTGTTTCGTAAATACGGGCCTGTAGCTCAGCTGGGAGAGCGCTTCGTTCGCAACGAAGAGGTCAGCGGTTCGATCCCGCTCAGGTCCACCAATTCCACAAGGAAAATTTATGCGATTTTACGTCCCCCCGGAAGATATCTTTCCAGATAAAAAGTTAATACTTATAAAAGACAAGGCAGAAGCCCATCACATACGCGATGTCATGCGGCTTAAAAAAAAGGATATTGTTGATATTTTTGATGGGCAGGGCAGGGAATTCTCGTGCTGTATTGAAGATGTGAATAAAGATGAGGTGATTATAAAAATTAAAGAAGAATCAGCTCCTAAGCATGAAAGGCCTTTCAGCGTTACTTTATATCAGGCAATTCCAAAGAAGACCAAAATGGATTTTATAGTTGAAAAGGCTGTAGAATTAGGAGCCGCGAGGATTGTCCCCATGGTAACTGACAGGACAGTGCCGGAGATCAAGGATTTTACTAAAAAGGTAGAAAGATGGAGAAGGATAGGCATGGCTAGCTCTAAGCAGTGCGGCAGGCGGATATTGCCCGTTATTTCAGATGTTTCGGATTTTAACAGTGCATTAATAGACTCAAAGCAAAAAGATTTGACTGTCTTTGCCAGTCTGGATAAAGAATCCAAACCTTTGAAAAACATATCAAGAGGCCTGACTCCGGCGCACATCGCAGTATTTGTAGGGCCTGAAGGCGATTTTAGCCCGAGAGAAGTTGCCCTGGCAAAAGAAAATGGCTCCAGCATGTGTTCGCTTGGCAGCCTTGTCCTTAGATCAGAGACAGCGGCTATATATATACTTTCATGTTTAATGTATGAATATAGCTCTTAATGCCTGAACCAGCCCGTTTTTTAAAAATGAAAATCAAATCGTACATTTTATTCTATTTATTAATCGGTTTTCTTGCCTTGTCCAGGTTTATTTATCTGGGCACAGTGCCGGGATTGCATGGAGATGAAGCGCTTTATGGAATAAAGACATGCTTTATGATGCAGAAGCCTTTCACGCTGATAGGGTTTAATTCGTACACAGGGCCTATCATAAGTTATTTAAGGCTGCCTTTTTATTATCTTACGGGAATTAGTATTTTTTCAGCCAGGCTTCCGATAGTGATATTGAGCCTGGCAACAATATTTTATGTTTATAAACTGCTCAAGGAAACATACAATAATTCAACGGGAATAATAGGCGCGCTGCTGTTTCTTGCAATCCCATGGTCCTTCATAGATTCCAGGTTTGCAGACGAAACCCACACTACTCTTGTTTTTTTCGCAATATGCGGATTGTATTATTTGAATGCCGATAAAAAAATATTAAACAGGGTCCTGGCTGCTTTATTTTTAGGCATGGGATTTTTTAACCATATGATATTTATGATAGTCCCGTGTTCGTATTTTGCGTATTTTTTGATAAAAAATAAGTTTAAAATCAAATTAGACAAGCCGAATCTTTTATTTTTTGTTATATTTTTAAGTTTTTTAATTCTCAGAATGGGTTTGGCGCTAAAATACCAGTTTTTCAGCGCAGAAGGAAGCGGCATCAATTACGATATCTATCAGGCGATAAATAAAGATGTCATACCCAAATTCATGTCTTTAGGTCCGTATTTTTTGAATATGCTGGACGGGAATGCATTTTACGAAAGGATGACCGGAAGGGTCTTGTTTTATGTTATTCCTTTAAACACTTTTTTATTCATAGCGTCTTTTTTATTTCTTATATTCAGATATAAATATAATCCGGAATTCAAGGACAAGGACAGGATGTTCGTATGCATTTTTATCTTAAACTATATAATAAACGCTGTATTTTTAATGCAGTTTGCTCTCAGATATTTTTTGGTCACGTTGATGTTTGCCACGATTTTAATGGCCATTTTTATAGGTACGAGCAGGATAAGGGATTTATTCAGAGTTATTTTAATAGCGTTAGTAATAGTGGCAAACTGTTCATATTTATGGTTTAACTACATTTATAGTTTTAGGCAGACAGGAGGGAGTGTACATTCTTTTTTAGCGGGGAATTTTATTGAAAACAGCGACGGTTTTATAGACACTAAAATCCTTTATGATTATTTGAAAAAAAAGGATATAAGATATATTTTAGTTCCGGAAAATTACCCAAGATGGCAGCTTATATTTTTAGACCTGAAAGAGAAGAGGCTGGATATAAAAGCCAGGCCGGAAAATATTTCCGCAAGCAGGGTTTATTTTATATCTTATAAAGAATATAAGTCTCCTGATATGTATAACATAAGTAAGGGTTATTCCGTAAGTAAAGAAAATACGGGCTTAGATAATTATCAGATATTTTTATTAAAAAAATGACGAAGAAGTCTTTTTATATAAAAACATTTGGGTGCAAGGTTAATCAGTATGAGTCGCAGGTAATGCGGGAGAATTTTCTTAAAACTGGATACATGGAGGCAAATAATAGCGATGAAGCTGATGTCTGCGTGGTAAATACCTGCACTGTAACCTCTACTAGCGATTCAAAATCTTTAAAATCAATCCGCTCGGGCCTCAGAAAAAAGGCCAAGTGCGTAGTCGCTACGGGGTGTATGATAGAGGCCAGCGACATGGATTTGCATAAGCTTAAAGGCGTGGATTTTATTATAAAAAATAAAGATAAATATAATATTCCTAAAATTATAGCAGGGGACAGGCATGCCTGTCCCCTGCCTTCTATCACCCGTTTTGAAGGCCATGCAAGGGCATTTGTAAAGGTTCAGGATGGATGTGACAATAGATGCGCTTATTGTAAAGTAAGTATTGTAAGAGGCAGGTCTGTAAGCAGGCCTGTTAAAGAAGTGTTTCATGAGTGCAGAACTTTGATAAACAATGGATACAAAGAAATAGTCCTCACCGGAATATGTCTTGGCGCCTATGGCAGGGATATTTCAAATGATATGGATCTCTCAAAATTAATAAAAGAACTGTGTAAGATAAAAGGGGACTGGCGCGTAAGGCTCAGTTCAATAGAGCCAAAAGACGTCACGCCCGGCCTCATCCTGCAGATAAAAGCAGAGGAAAAACTCTGCAAACATTTGCATATTCCTTTTCAAAGCGGGGATGACGAGATATTAAAAAAAATGAAGAGGCCTTATGCTGCGGATGACTATAGAGGTGTTGTAAATAGATTAAGAGAAGCTGTTCCTGATATTGCTATTTCTACGGATATAATGGTAGGATTTCCGGGAGAAAAACAAGCCAATTTTCAAAACACGATGAATTTTATTAAGGAAATAAGGCCTATGCGCCTGCATGCATTCGGGTTTTCAAAAAGGCCCGGCACGCCTGCATATAATTATAAAGATGATGTGGATACCGCTATGAAGAAGAAGAGAGAACATGCTTTGATGAATATAGTAAAAGGGTTTACCGCAGAGTTTGAGGCTATGTTCATAGGCAAAAATGCCATGGTTCTCATTGAGGACAAGCGGGATAAGGATGGTTTTTTACAAGGATATACGGACCGATATATAAAGGTATTGATAGACGGGCCTGATGGCGTAAAATCCAGGCTTTTAACCTGCCAGGTGACCTTGACAAATCAGAAAGTGTGTGGTATACTTCTTTCATATTCGGATTAATTCCTCTGATTAATTTATGCCTCAAATAAAATTTAACTGGGTTGATATATTTTTCATAATTCTTTTATTTAGAACATGTTACGTAAGTTTTAAAAATGGGCTTTTGCCCGAAATTTTCAGGCTTCTAGGCCTTGTTTTAGCGTTTGTTCTTTCGTTTAATAATTATATTCTGGTAGCTGACTTTCTCGCTAAACATGCCAGATTGACGGGCTTAAAAGCAGAGATAACAGGGTTTATATTCATATTTTTAACGGTTTTACTAGTCTTTAAACTGCTGGCTGTAGCGGCAGTTAAACTTTTGGGCAATTCTGAAAACGTTTCCTTTGCCAATAAGATAGTAGGCCTCGGTTTCGGATTATTAAGAGGAGTTATTCTGACAGGGCTTTTTTACTTTTTGTTTATCCACAGCCCTTTCGATTATTTTAATAAAAGCGCGAAAGAAAAATCTTTTTCAGCTCCATACGCCTCGCTCGTGGCGCCTTTTGCGTACAAGACAGGGATGAGTGTTTATCCTTTCGAGAAATACGAAACACCGCTCGTTAAACTATTAGGAAAATAATAAAACCAGGAGGGTGAAGTGAAGCTTATAGACATCTATAGGAGCGTAGTGCTTTTTGGAATGGAACAGGACCCCAGAGGCAAGGATAAAGCCAAGAAAGAGCTTTTAAGGGCAAAGAATGAATACGAAAAACTAAGCGCCAAGGATAAGGAATTTTATGACAAGGAAAGGCTTGAGAACCCTTACAGCGACACAAGGATTCTTTTTGGTAAGCCGGACAGCGAAATAAAAACAATCCTTGTGGGTGTGGATATAGAGGTAGGCGAGATAGTCCTGGCAGAGAGGTTAAAAGAGAAAGGCGAGAAGATAGATCTGGTAATGACTCATCATCCCGAAGGCCTGGCCCTGGCAGGATTTTTTAATGTAATGTATATGCAGGTGGATATATTGAACAAGATAGGGGTTCCTATAAACGTTGCCGAATCTCTTATGCATGACAGGATCAGGGAAGTTGAGAGAAGGGTTATGCCGGCGAACCATACCCGGGCTGTTGACGCAGCAAGGCTTCTGGATATTAATCTAATGAGCTGCCATACGCCTGCTGATAATCATGTTGCATCTTATCTGCAGGATTTAATGGATAAGAAAAAACCTAATACGCTTGGAGATGTGGTGGATATATTAAGGGAGATACCTGAATATAATGCCGCAGCCAAAGAGAATGCCGGGCCCAAGATAACAAGAGGCGATAATTCACGCAAGGCAGGCAAGATTTTCGTAGACATGACAGGAGGCACGGAAGGTTCCAAGGATATATTCAAAAAGCTTTCAGAAGCAGGCGTGTCCACTATTGTATGCATGCATCTCAGCGAAGAGCATTTTAAGAAAGCGCAGGAAGAGCACATGAATGTCGTGGTAGCGGGCCATATAGCAAGCGATAATGTGGGCCTTAACATGATACTTGACGAGCTTGAGAAAAAAGCCAAGTTTAAGATATTGGCATGTTCCGGATTCAGGAGATTTACAAGGAAAAAATAAATGGGAAAAATACCGGAAAACATATTGAACGAGATACAGGATAGATGCGATATAGTTGAGGTGATTTCCAGCTATATTTCGCTTAAGCCCGCAGGCAGGAATTTTAAGGCGTGCTGTCCTTTTCATCACGAGAAAACGCCTTCTTTTGTTGTGAGCCCTGACAAGCAGATATATCATTGTTTTGGCTGTAACTCCGGCGGCAACGTGTTCAATTTTATAAAAGAATATGAAAAAATGGACTTCATAGACGCTGTAAAAATGCTGGCAGAGAAAACAGGCGTAAAGCTGCCTGAATATAAAAACCACGATGACCAGGAAGGATCTATTGTAAGCACATTGTATTCAGTCAATGATATTGCCGCGAATTATTACGCCGGTATTTTAGAAAAAGCCGGATCGTCCTCAGAGGTAAAGCGGTATATAGCCAAAAGGGGTCTTGATGCGCCTGTATTAAAAAAATTCAGGGTTGGCTATGCTGATTCATCATGGAAAGCCCTCATAGATTATTTATCCGGAAGAGGAGTCAAACAGGACATGATTCTTAAGGCAGGGCTGGCTGTAAAGGGCAAAGACAACGCTTATTATGATCTTTTCAGGAACAGGGTTGTGTTCCCGATATTTGATGCAAGGGATAAGATTATAGGTTTTGGCGCCAGGGTCATGGATGAAACTTTGCCGAAGTATATAAACTCCCCTGAAACTGTTGTTTATAAAAAGGGCCTGCATCTATACGGCCTTAATTTTGCAAAGGCCAATATAAAGGAAAGAAATTTTGCCATAATCACGGAAGGGTATCTGGATGTGATGACATGTCATCAGTATGGCGTTACCAATACAATAGCGTCCCTGGGAACCGCGCTTACAACAGAGCAGATAAGGCTTTTAAAGAGATATACCCATAACGTTGTCATGCTTTACGACGCTGATCAGGCGGGCGAAATGGCGTCATTGAGGGGCCTGGATTTATTTCTGGAAGAAGGCATGAATGTCAAAATAGCCACCCTGGAAAAAGGCCATGATCCGGACAGCTTTTTAAGAAAGTTCGGCAGGGAAAAATTTGACTCGGCAATAAATAAATCAAAAAGCCTTTTTACTTATAAATTAGATATATTAAAGAATAGATTTGATAATAGAGATCCGGAGTCGAAGGCAGAGATCATAAAAGAGATGCTTTCCACTATCCACAAGGTAAAAAATGCGATAGTAAAGGCAGAATATATAAGGCTATTATCCTATGAACTTTCCGTCAAAGAAGAGGCTGTGTGGGAAGAGCTGAGAAAGATAAAAGATAAAAGGCATGAAACCAGGGACAATGGCCAGGGGATAAGGAAGAATATAGATATTTCGCCTGCTGAGAAGATATTAGCCAGGCTTATGCTGGAAGATGTCAATGTGGTTAAGATGGTGAGGGATGAACTTAGGCCGTCTGATTTCAGGAATCAGGACATAAGAAATATAGCTGAAGCGCTTTTTTCCATTGATATGGAGGATGGATTGATAGATGTGGCCAGATTGATAAATTCAATGGAAAACAAGGTTCCTCAGAATGTTATATCTTTTATAGTAAACGAAGAAGTGGACATAAGGGATAAAGAAAAAAATATATGCGATTGCATAATGACTATAAAGAAAGAAAACAGGTCAAGGTTGCTTAAAGATATACAGAGCAGATTAGACGTGGCGCAGAAGAGCGGTTACGAAGAAGAAGAAAAGAAGCTTTTAGAAGAGTTTAATCAACTTATAAAGAGGGGGATTTAACCATGAAAAAAGAAACAAAGGTCAAAAAGGCACTGAATATCGAGAGCCAGATCGAGAAACTGGTGGCGCTGGGAAAGAAAAAGGGACATCTTACCTATGAAGAGATCAACGATTTTCTTCCGGAAGATGTTGTTTCTCCGGAACAGATAGAGAAGGTTTTTGCCGTACTGGAAAAGGAAAACGTTGAAATAGTGGATTCGGATGAGGAATTAAAGCCCGCCAGTAAAGAAGACGGCGAAGAAGGCAAGCAGATGTTTGATACTGACAGACGGATTGTAGCAGAGCCTGTTGACGCTGCTGAGCCTGTGGTGGACATAGGCATAGAAGATCCCGTAAAGATGTATCTCAGGCAGATGGGTCAGATACCGCTTCTTTCCAGGCAGGATGAAATAAGGCTTGCCCAGGAAATAGAAAAGGCGGAAGAAGATTACAAGAGAGCTGTGCTGAGCTCGCCTTTTGTAAAAGACGAGGTGCTTGCCTTTAGCAACAGGATCCTTTCCAGAAGCGTAAACATGGAAGAGATTATAAAGGAAGACCCTAAGATAAAAACAGAAGTGCTGATATTTAAAAAAATTACAAATCTTGTGCGCAGAATCAGGGCTGCCAGAAAAGGGTCCAATATCATGGAACTTTGTCTGGAGTTTAATTTTTGCATCTCTATCGTAGATGATATGTCTAACGGCATAAAGACCGCGATTTCCGAGATTGACGCCATTGAAAGAGAGATACAGAGGATGAGAAGGCGCAGGATAAAAGGCAGTATAAAAAGTTTTGAGAAAAGAAAGAAGGACATAGAGTCCAGGTTCGGCAAAAAGATAGACGACATAAAAAAAGATTATGCGCTTATCAGAAAAAAAGCAGTGAGGTTCAATAAAGTTAAGAAGGCAATGGTAGAGGCGAATCTGAGGCTTGTGGTAAGTATTGCCAAAAAATATACCAACAGGGGCCTTTCTTTCCTGGATCTGATTCAGGAGGGGAATATCGGGCTTATGAAGGCTGTTGAGAAATTTGAATACAGGCGCGGATATAAGTTTTCTACGTATGCCACCTGGTGGATAAGGCAGGCAGTTACCCGCTCAATAGCTGACCAGGCCCGCACTATCAGGATACCTGTGCACATGACAGAGACCATAAATAAGCTTATAAGGGTTTCCAGGATCCTGGTTCAGGAAAACGGGAAAGAGCCTACAGCAGAAGAGATCGCGCATGAGATGAGGATGGGCGTTGAAAAGGTCAGGAGTATTCTCAAAATCGCTCAGGAACCTATTTCTCTGCAGACCCCGATAGGAGATGAAGGCGATACTAATTTCGGGGATTTTATAGAGGACAAGAGAGCTGTTTCCCCTGCAAATGCCACTGCCTACACTATCCTGAAAGAAGAGATGGATAATATACTGAACACCCTTACAGAACGAGAAAAGAGGGTATTAAGGCTGAGGTTTGGAATAGGCGATGGTTATCCAAGGACGCTCGAAGAAGTAGGCAGCATATTCAATGTAACCAGGGAAAGGGTCAGGCAGATAGAGGCAAAGGCTTTAAGAAAACTGAGGCATCCTACAAGGTCCAGGAGGCTGAAAAATTTCCTTGAAATAGCTTTTAGTCAGGAGTAAGTCTTGCTTGAGAATTAAGATGCATAAAGGGGCTGGGTTTACCCAGCCCCTTTTTTTATCTACTATACATTTCAACAATGTCGTTTTTATAGTTGTTTGGGGATGGAGGAGATTAGGTGCGCATATTAATAGCAGTAGTTTTGATAGTATTCTTGCTGGCTACGCCTTGTTTTGCGGATTTCAGGTTTGCTGTTTTAGGCGATACCAGGGATTATAGCTCAGATGGGATTAATATCAAAGTGATGAATGCTATCTTAGAAAAAATAAAAGCAGAAAACGTGGATTTTATTATAATAGTGGGCGACATGATAACAGGCTCTGCAAAAACAGATGTCCATGGAAACAGATTAAAAAAATGGAAAAGTATTATTGAAAGATACGAGATACCTTTTTATGTAGGCGTTGGAAATCATGAGATAGAATCAGAGGTATCCGAAGATATAGTGAGGTCAGTTTTTGAAATGCCTGAAAATGGGCCCAGCGGACTTAAGGAGCTGGTTTATTCTTTTGATTATAAAAATTCCCACTTCATAGTGCTTGATACAGCTATTTTTAATAGTTTTCATGCCTTAGGTAAAGTTCAAATGGAATGGCTTAAAAAAGATTTGGAAACAAACCAGAAAGGAATTATCTTTGTTTTTGGTCATGACCCGGCTTATCCTGTGCATAGCCACATAGGTAGTTCATTGGATAAATACAGCGCTCAAAGAGATGAACTGTGGAGCTTGTTTAAGCAATATAAAGTCAGGGTTTATTTCTGCGGTCATGAACATTTGTATAACAGGTCTGTTTATAAAGGTGTTTATCAGATAATAACAGCAGGAGGAGGCGCTCCCTTGGTTGTGCCTGAAAAAAAAGGCGGGTTCAATAATTTTGTGGTGGTGGAAGTGAAAGATGATGGCTCGACTATTGTTACCGTCAGGGATTTGAGAGGCTCAGTAAAAGATATTTTTAATATTGAATATTAAATGATTGCGTATTATAATTTAAATTGAAAAAAGGGGGTTAATCATGAAAAATATAGCATTAGCCATAATGTTTGCACTAGTTGTTTCAGGCTGCGTTACAGGTGCCAAAGAAGTTAAGCCATCGTCAGAAAAAGCAGTTAATACAGCCCCTTCCATAGAAGAGAAAAATACCGGAGAATCAGCAACGCCGACGCCTGTTTCTATTGTGAAACATGTGCCTTATAATCCGATGCCAGAGCCTAATAAAATACAATATTCCCAGATTACAAATCTTATCAGAGAATTTATAGATATAAAAGACAATAGCACTATTTCCGGAGAAAACGGCTATTTAGGGGTTTCTGAAAATAAACTTGCCGTACTTGAGATTAAAGGCAATAAAAACGATGTAAGAGAGGCATCCATGAAGCTTATATACCCAAAGGGGATAGATAAAACAAGCGCAGAATTAAACAATGCGATGATGTATAGGTTTTTAAAAAACATAGCTCCTGAATTTCAGGACTGGCAAGGCCGCACAAAAGAAATACTTGATAAATTCCATGCCATGCAAACAGGTGTTAAGATCATCGGCCAAGAAGATATCAGATTAAGCAATAAAGTTATACAGATTCGGTATGACACAAATGCAGAGTATATAGTAGTTACATTAAGAACCCAGCCTTAAATTTTATCCTAGATAAGTGAAAGCAATATCCATAGTCATAGTTACTTCTAATTCAAGCAAATATATAGAATCATGCTTAGATTCCATATTGATGCAGGATTTTAAGGATTATGAAATTATAGTAGTAGATAATGGTTCTAAAGACAGCACCATATCTATCATTAAAAATAGATACGCAAGTATTAAATTAATCTGCAATTTAAAAAATTTCGGACCTTGTCATGCCCGCAATCAGGGAATAAATAATTCCAGCGGTAAATTTATTTTATGTCTCGATCACGACGTAAAAATACTGGACAATTTTTTAACGAATATTTATAAAGAGATAGAAAACAGGGATAAGGTTGGTGCGATTGGGCCTAAGATTTTAATGTCAAGCGGCAAAACCATATACAGCGCCGGGATTTATTTTTCTTATCTATGGAAATTTTACGATATAGGGGATGCTAAAGTAGATACAAAGGCATTCGGGTTTAAAAAGAATGTTTTTGGGGTATCGGCTGCAGCAGCTATCTACAAAAGAGAAGCCCTGGAAGCAATAAAACAGGACGGGGAATATTTTGACGAAGATTTTTTTTATCTTTTTGAAGATGTTGATATAAGTTGGCGGCTGCGTAAAAAAAATTGGAAAATAACGTACACTCCGGATGCCGTGTGTTTGCATGTTAGCGGCAGGTCACGCAATAAAGATAAGTATTCTCAATATCTATCCATGCGCAACAGATATTTGGCTATAATAAAAAACGAATCTTTATCCAGCCTGCCCAGGCTGTTCGTTGTTTTTTTTATCTATGATTTATGGCGAAACATGTTTATGCTGGTTACGAATGCTAGGTATTTTTTAAGAGCATGGTATGAGATATCAGGACTTTTTAAAAAAATGCTTAAAAAGCGCTGTAAACCTTAAATTCAATAATACGCGCAAGGCATTGAAATTTCCCCTTGTCATAGGATATTCCAGATGGTATAATTTTAATCTTAACGGGCCCATAGCTCAGTTGGTTAGAGCACCTGACTCATAATGGGATTTAGGCAGTTTCCGTAACTCATTGAAAATATTATAACTACGATTCCAGAGAGTAACTTACAAGATTTTACTAGTTGTGGCGGGTTGTTGGAGGTTGTGGCGGTTTGGATAGGGCATGGACACTATTTGGACACCTGCTGCGATTGTTCTTGAAAAGGCCTCAAAAGTATGGTATAGTTTACATGGATAAAGGCGAAATAATTATTGACAAAACAAAGGGTTGTTATATAATAAAGATACTTGCTCCCCGCTTGACTTCCCGAAAGGGCTCAGGCGGGGTTTTCTATTTGTATTTGTAGAGGGGGGTATTAATGAGTCCGGTTGAGCCAAAAGTTAAAAATGCAATTGTTTTTGTTGATGGTCAGAATCTATACCGCGCTGCAAAGGATGCCTTCGGGTACAACTATCCTAATTATGATATTAAGCTATTATCTAAAAAGATATGCTCAAGCCGCGGCTGGAGTTTAACCGATATATATTTCTATACCGGCATACCGGATCCTCAAGACGATACTTTTTGGCATAACTTCTGGAGTAAGAAATTAAGCTATATGGGGCGCATGGGGATTAAGCTATTTGCTCGTTCTCTGCGTTATCATAACAAGGATTTTGTTTGCCCATCCTGTAATAAAACCTATACTTCTTTAGTAGGCCACGAAAAAGGTGTAGATGTTCGAATAGCGCTTGATGTTATCAGATTGGCGCATGAAAAGAAATATGATATCGCGGTTATACTGAGTCAAGACCAAGATCTTAGCGAAGTAGCTGATGAAGTACGCAGGATCTCTGCTGAACAAAGCCGCTGGATTAAAGTAGCCTCTGCATTTCTTAAGAGTCCTACTTCAAAGAATACCAAAGGAATTAATAATACTGAGTGGATCCAGGTAGATAAGAAGATTTACGATGCCTGTATAGACTCTAATGATTATAGAAGTTCTACAATAAATTAATAAAAAAGGAGGCTTTGGATGAAATTGTTTATCATGGGCTTGATGTTATTAGCTTTAACCGGTTGTATGACCATGAATACCGGTATAGGCGCCAAAGAAATAGATCCTCAGCTTATCTCAAAGATAGAACTCAATAAAACTACCAAGGCAGATATCCTGCAGTGGTTCGGCAATCCTCATAGTATATCTACCACGGCCGCCGGCCAGGAAGTCTATAAATTTGTATTCATGCAGACGCAATCCAAGATGATGCCTGTTCCGTTTTTTACCAAGATGAGCGTAGACACAAAGTATCAAGAGCTAAATGTTACTTTTAAAGATAATATTGCGATTGATTATTCGTCTACAAGGAAATAATGATCTTCCCCCAGTTTTAAAATATATCTTGACAAACTACTTAACACGTGTTAAACTCTATAATATATGAAAGAAGCGATGAGTAGGATAGAAAAATATTTAATAGATCACACACAGCGGGAACTGGCTGGGAAATTAGACGTAAGCGAGGTTACAGTTTCCAGGTGGCTAAAGTCAAGAAAGATACATCAGGCTTACGTTAAACTTATTAAGGAAAGGTTGTAATGAGATATTTTTTTGCCTTAAAACTTAACATGTGTAAAGTAATGAATATATTTTTTGCCTATGAACTTAACATGTGTATATTTTTAAACAGAACGGAAAAAATAAGTGTAGTTCTTACTCGGGCCCTCAGACGTTTTGGTGCAGCCGGGGAATCGATTCAAGTCGTAATTCTTGTTGTGGGCAAGAGACTTAATCCCGGGCCCCGGTTGCATCCAAAATACAAAGGAAAACAATATGCTAACATCCATTCAGCCTATTAATTCTATATCAGACTATATCGAAAGTTTTATAGCATATTGTGATGTTGAACGCTACCTGTCAAATGCCTCAATTGAGCACCATAAAAGATGCCTATCAAGATTTAATGAATTTTTGAAAAATAAAGGCATAGAGGACGTAAGTATTATAAACAAGGATCTTATTAGGAGATTTTTAGGTAATATACCCAAAGAGAATAGAACGGAACATGTGCTATATGGTTACCTTTCGTCGCTCCGTCAATTTGGGAAATTCCTGCAGAGAGAAGGAGTAAAAAACTCTTTTATTGACCTTGAATTACCTCAGTTAAGTAAGAAAATCATCCAGGTCCTTACTAAGGAAGAGATAATAAAATTAATCGAATGTGCCCGCAATAAAAATAACGTTAGAGATTGGGCGTTGTTGGAATGCCTATATTCTACCGGCGCCCGCGCAAATGAGCTTCTAAGTTTAAAAAATAAAGATATCAATATAAAAGCCAGGACCATAAAGGTCTTCGGGAAAGGCAGTAAAGAAAGAATCTGCATGTTAAATAAAATGGCTTTGATGTCTATGTTAGCGTACCAAATGACTAAGAAGAAGGAAGATCTATCGCCTGAAAATCTATTTTTCTTGAATACCAAGGGAGAAAAATTAGATAAGGGTACATTGGGAGAAGTTATAAAAAGATATGCTTCTTTTGCGGGTATAAGCAAGCGAGTATATCCGCATCTATTCAGACATAGCTTTGCAACCCATATATTAGAAGGCGGCGCCAATATTATGGAGGTTAAAGAATTATTAGGCCATGAAAGCGTGGTTACAACTCAGATCTATACGCATATATCCAGGAAGAAACTCATAGAAGATTTTAAAAAGTTTCATCCCCAAGAAGGGGAAAAAGCCAGGATTGAACAACTCGAACATAAGATCAAAGAGTTAGAGATGAAATTAGGCGTGAAAATAGAACATAAAGAGGAAGTTGATATCCATTCAAAGAGCATGCAGGAAATCATAAAAGAGGCTGAAGAAAAAGCAAAAGAGTGGCTTACTTTAGAAGAAACTGCAAAGATATTCAATAGAACACCTATTACTATCCGTTCTTGGATTAAAAAGCGATTTATTAAAAAGGTAGATAGGACAGGGTTTTATCTTAGGGTAAGTAGGGTTGAAGTAGAATATTTGTTAAAAAATAAAGATATCTGGCCTAAATCTCTTATTATTAGGGGCGAGAAAGCTCTTAAAGAAAAAGAACGTCGTTATGGAACTAAATCAGGAAGGAATAAGGCACTGGCCCAGAAATTAATCGAATACTGCGGAGATAGAATTTTAGATCACACACAGCGAAAAAGCCCAAAAGGTAAATTTATAAGTATAAGCCATGCTTCAAGAGATTTGAAGGTTTATAAAAAAGTTATAGAGCAGGCAATGCAAGAGGATATTTTTATAAGGAAGATGGAAGAAAATGAGAGACATAATAGCCCGCAGCGTGCCAGAGATATTAATTGATGCCAAAATTCTTGTTCGAGCAAGAGGCAAACCCCAGGGCTCTGGCCGCGATATCTAAGAGAGAGGATTGAGGATATTGGAAAGCCGAAAATAAAGGAGGCAGACATGAAAGGAAAAGTGATCAACTCAGAAGTCCGGGATTGGTTTGAAGCATTGAAGCACATAAATAAAAGAGTAGCTTTTTTAAGTGACACATTGGTAGAATATCCTCATGATGAAAGCGGGCTTGAGGAAGTCGCGACTATCCTGTCTCGCTTGTCCAATAATGCAAAAAAAATGTTGGATAAAATAAAGAAGAGGAAGCTTGAATAATAGGAGGTGATTATATTAAAATAATAGAGAGATAGATATTGCTTTAATGTGTATTAAATAAATTTTATTTTTAAAAACAGGAGGTGTAAAAATGGGCGGTGGCTTACAAGTTAAAGATATCCTGAATACGGAAGAAGCATGTCAACTTCTAGAAATATCAGTAAAGACCTTTCAGAAACTTTTAAGGGAAGAAACTATCCCTGCCAGAAAGATAGGCCGTGAATGGCGGTTTTCCCGGCAGGCCCTTATAGACTGGATAGGAAAAGGCAGCTCTAAGGACTATAAGGATGAAGAATAAGGCTTTAATATATCCTATGGCCCATTTTACCTGGTATAGAATTAAAGGGTAAAACAAGGGTAAAGTGAGGAGAAGATGAAGTTAACATAACTAGTGTTATAGGCGGTTGTAGGTAAGATAAGATTGACTTAAAAGTAAAATAAAGGTAATATGTGATTTAAAGATGTGGAGAAAATGTGAGCATGCCAGCCAATCAATTATTTGCTAACGCTGATAAGAAGGCAAGAAAAGAGTATAGAGAAAGGCGCCAGGAATATTTAAAGAATCGCGAAAAGTTAAAAAACAGCGACATATTAAATGACATTAGGGATCGTATAGCAGACACGATTCAATCTAAGAGACGAAGGAATCTTTTGTTTGATAGATTTCTTGGTGATATGGTAGATAGTTTCAGCGCCTTCATAGCAGCCCGCCGATTAGAAGAGCATCGAGCAAAAGAATATTTAAGAAAGCTTAAGAATGATAGCAAGCTACTATCAAAAGGATTAGTAGCAAAGAAAGAATGTAAGACGGACTTTGCCCGCCAGATTTTTAAAAATATTCAATCGTTACAGATAAAACAAAAGGTTATGGAGTATTATATTAAAGAGCAGATATTGGAAGGCCATAGACATAAAGAATCCGAAAAGGATCTGTTGATTATAAGATTAGACTATTTATTTAATGCGGCTAAAATAAAAAATAAATTAGGCATAATCGCCAATCTTTTTACATTCTTTAGAGTATCTAACGCTTTTTGTATTATTACTGAAACAGAAATTTCTCGACCCGCAGGCTATAAAAATGGAAAAAATTCTATCTTTTCCAAATCTCTGACTGCCTTGGAAAAATATAAGAAAGGTAAATGTAGATTTTGGAAAGAAGACAAAAAGGAATGTATATATAAAGATATGTGCTCCAAAGAATACGATAACATTAAAAAAAGAATAAGTCGCATAAGAAGATCTAAGGAAACCCATTCTTCCTTGGTGGAGATAATAAAAGACTTAAATAAACGCGATCAGTTGGATCTCTATGGCCTATTGAAGCAGCTGTATCCAAGATTATGTGACGACAAAATCAGAAGAGTTACTATAGAACTTCTTTCCGATTCAGAATTTTCTTCAAACTTTCCACTCCTTTTACCCTCTCAAAGAAAGTGACAATAGCTATCTAAAAAACTATCTTTTTGCAGACCTATTTTCCTTCACTATAACTTCGCTATTATTCTATTTATCCGTATACTTAATAGTAGAGTAGAAAAGAAAATTAAAACCTAGGAGGAGAGTATCATGGAAAATGTTCTTGCTGAATATGTGACGAAGATAGTAAAAATTGAGGATGAGGAAATAACCATAAAAAAGCTTTCAGTCCAGGACCAGATGGAAATAGAAAAAATGCAAGATATTATCGAAAGGGGAGTTTTGGTTATTATGAAAACCGTATTAAAATGGTCGTTTAAAAATATAGACGGACAGCCTCTAGCCATCACACGCGAGAATATATTAAGGATGCGCGCTGATTTAATTTCTGCGCTTGGAATAGAGACAATGAAATACAGTTTGAAATTAAAGGAAGAATCGAATGGCTGATAATAAAGTAATAATCTCCATAGAAGCCCAAAATGCCGAGAAGGCTAAGCAGGCACTCAAAGACTTAGGTATTGAAGCTAAGACGATGGGTGACAAGCTAAAGTCTTCAGCTGATGGTACTGACATACTTACTAAGGCATGGCAGGCGTTAGGTATTACTATCTCGGCCGCAGCAGTAATAGGTTTTATGAAAGACAGCATTAAAGCTGCATCTGAGCAAGAAGACGCCTTAGTTAGACTTGCTAATGCTTTGAAAATTCAAGGAACATATACAGATGACTTAGCAAAAAGGTATCAGGAACTAGCACAGTCTTTGATGTCCAGCACGCGCTACAGCGATGAAGCTATCGAAGGTATGATGCAACGTCTTGTGGTAGTAGGTAATATCGGTCCTGCGGCAATGGAAAAAGTTACACGAGCCACACTTGACTTAGCTGCAGCAAATAAGATAGATTTAGCTTCTGCTGGAGAAATAATGGCTAAGGTGCACGAAGGTATAACCAGAGGTCTAAAACAATTCGGTATCACGATAGAAGAGACACTTCCCAAGGCCAAGAAATATGAAGAAGCTTTAAAACAGATTAATGAAAAATTTGGGGGATCTGCTCAGGCTGATGTCAATACCTTTTCAGGAAGCCTTGCTCAGCTTGGAAATTCTTATGGAGAGTTAAAGGAAAAAATAGGCAAGGCACTTATAGAACAAGGTAATTTAAATTACGTATTCAAATTTTGGACAGACGTATTAGACAATGCTACAGGAGGAACTATCAAGAATGTGTCTGCCCTGGAACAGTTAGATGACCAACTAAAGAAAGTCACGGAAGAGTCAAACCGTCTCGGTAGTATCATAGCTACCGAAGGAAATATGCATCTAGAATACAATGGCATATTGATGGAGGCCAATGAGGCTTTAGAAAGAAATGAAGCTGTAAGAATAAGGTTGATAGAACAAATACACAACCAGATGGACGCGGAGGCTGAGCTAGGAACCATCTCGGTGGGGGGAACAGCAGACCCAGAAGTAGCCAATGAAATAGTCACTCAGCAACAGGCTGCCTTAGAAAGTCTTAAAGCTTTATGGGCTGCCTACGATACTGAAAATACATCTCATCAGTTAAAGTCTATCCAGACCCAAACAGAAAAATACAACTTCATGATTGATACCCAAAAGAAGGCTAATACTTCTCTCTGGACAGAAGCTGGAAAGATGAGGGACACCTTCAGTAAGGGTATCTCTGATATGACCATGGATTGGATTAAAGGAGATTTAGACGTCAAGAAATCTTTTGAGGCTATCGGCGAACAAATGCTCAAAGTTCTTATTGACTGGGCTGTTCAGACTATGATAAATCAAGCACTTAGTGCTGCTATGAAAGCCGCTGAAATAGCCACAGCAAAATTTACAGGTAGTGCTGTTGCAGAAGCATGGGCTCCTGCAGCGGCTATGGTATCTTTAGCTAGTTTTGGATCCAATGCCGTTCCAGCTGCATCTGCAATAGCCTCAACAAATATGCTTGCTCTTAGTTTTGCTAAAGCCGAGAAAGGCGGTATCATTCCGGGTAGTCCTGAAGGGACACTAGTAATTGCCGGAGAGAAGAATAAACGCGAAGCTATCATACCTCTTGAAAGTTCTCCTGGCATAGGATTTGGCCGAGGAGATAATTATTTCCACTTTGAAATTTATAATCCTACAGGAAAGATAGACCCTGAATTAATGGAACTGATAGTTGAAGAAGTTTCGTACGTCATTAACAGAGACTCGGAAAGATAAGGGCCCGCGCTGAAAAAGTGGAGCTGAAAATGGAGTTAATAAGCGAAGTAACTTTCTATCCAATCCGGCCAACCGATAAAGGTTTAATCGGATTTGCCTCTTGCCTGTTTGATAATAAGCTCCATTTAGATTCCATTGCTATTTATACCACGCCGGACGGCGACATAAGGCTTGTATTCCCCAATAAAGTACTACCCAATTCCAAAGAGATATCTTTATTTTATCCCATAGATCAAGAAACGTATGAATTAATTAAAGAGGCTGTGTCTAATAAGATTGAAGAGTTAAAAGAAAAAGCTTCTAAGAAAAATATAGATGGATACTCAAGACAAAGATAAAGATATGGAGATAAGTAATAATGGCTAATCCGCAGAAAGATAACGGCTACACGCCTATATCCCACGAGATCATTGAAGCTCTTGCCAGGACCAGGATCCCTGGGGAAGCCAGGCAAATGCTCGATGTTATACTAAGAAAGACCTATGGTTGGGGTAAAAAGCACGATCAAATATCTACTTCTCAGTTTATAAAAGCTACAGGATTATCTAGACTCTCTATATACAAAGCACGTAAGAAACTCTTAGGAATGAATTTAATAACTATCTCCAAAAAAGGAGATAGTCAAATTCTAATCTATTCATTGCAAAAGGATTATGAAAAATGGATACTATCTCCAAAAAAGGAGCTATCTCCCAAAAAGGTAACTGCTATCTCCAAAAAAGGTAAACAGGGTATCTCCCAATTGGAGCCCACAATAGATACTATTACAATAGATAATATACAAAAGAAAGCAGTACCAGCTGAAGATTTCATTCAATCCTTAAAAACTAATACCGCGTATTCCCATATAAACATAGATCAAGAACTTGGAAAGATGGACGCTTGGCTATTGGCCCATCCTGGAAGGCAAAAGACAAAGCGGTTTATAGTTAACTGGCTTAACAAGATAGATAAGCCTTTGCCTATAATTAATGCTTCGTCACAGAAAGGCAGCACGCCTAGTAATCTTTCTTCAGAGGTAGATAAACTCTTAAAAGAAAAACTTAGTAAAATTGTCACTAAAGATATGATTAAGGCTGTATTGCGGCAAGTGCCAGAGGATCTATGGTATAAGGTAAGCGCATTCCTGGGAAAACAACATCCCGGAAAAGGCAATGATTTTATTGAAGCAAAAAAGGAGATAGGTCAGGAGATAAAAAAAAATAGAGTTAAGTTTAACGAACTAGTCAAAGGCGTAGTAAATAATAAATGAGAAATACCATAAATACTATATATAAAAAAGGGGCTGAAAAGAATGCGCGCTTTTTATAATAAATATATATTATATATAACATGTATAACGTGAGGTGAAACAGCTTAGGAAATACCCGGGAAAGAGTTAAAAGTGTCTTTTAAGCCAAAAAATTATAGAAAGCTATATATTAAAATCAGTTATAGAAAATAATTGACGATTTAAATGTGACAAATGTGACACCTATAAAAAGGGGCTCGGGAAACCATGACAATTAAGTTAAGTCCGCTCAAATCTATAAGGGCCAAGTGTGTTGAATGTTCAGCTGGCCAGCCTTCAGAGATAAGGGATTGCGCAGTTATGGATTGCCCCTTGTTTCCCTATCGTCTTGGCAAGAATCCTAATAGGCAAGGGATAGGTAAGGGTAGCGTGGAGTTTGCAGGGAAAACCTTTGTTGAGTAGGGAGTTTTAGAAAAATAAGGGGGTTTAAAATGGAAGAGGCAAGGGTTATAGCAAGATTTGCTAAGAATGCCATGGAAGAAGTAAGGGTTCAGACAGTTAATTACAGAGGTTATGATCTTATTGATTTGAGGGTTTGGGTTCTCAAAGAAGATGGCAAGGACGCGGTAGCCACTAGAAAAGGGATAACCATAAACATAGGACTTTTACCCGAGCTTAAAAAGGCAGTCTTAGCTTTAGACGAGGCGCTTAAAGGTAAATAAAAATGGAAAAACGCTTTATCAGCCCTCAGGAATTATCTCAGTTTTTAGATCTCAGAAAGGATACTATATATTCCTGGATATGGCAGAGGAAGATCCCGTATTTTAAAATAGGCAGCCGAGTCAAGTTTGATTTGAAGGAAATAGAAGCATGGCTGGAGGATAAAAAAAGGAAAGAAATAAATTGATTCATATATGTCAATGATATAAGATATGGCTATAAAATAAGGGTGATTCGATGGGGAAATATCTAAAAGGTAAAGACTGGTACATAGATTATTATGTTCATGGAAAGCGCAAGAGAGAAAAAATAGGCCCGAGTAAAGTTTTGGCAGAGAATGTGTTAAGCAAACGCAAAGTTGAGATAGCGGAGAATAAATACCTTGATATCAAAAAGCAAAATAAAATAAAGTTTGAAAATTTCACCGAGGAGTATTTAGAGCTTCATTCAAAGATAAATAATAGATCCTGGCAAAAATCTGATCTGCATAATATAACCATCCTGAAAAGACACTTCTCCGGCAAATACCTTTACGAGATCACCCCAATAATGATTGAGCGGTTTAAGACAGAAAGAATAAAAATTGATGAAGTGTCTCCTGCTACTGTAAATAGGAGCCTGGCTTGTCTGAAGAGCATATTTAATAAGGCTATCCATTGGGGTAGGGTAGAAGATAATCCTGTTAAAAAGGTAAAGCTTTTAAAGGAAAATAATAAGAGGCTGCGCTATTTAGAGAAGGAAGAGATCGTTAAGCTATTATCAAGATGTTCAAAGCGCCTGAGGCCCATAGTTGTCCTTGCTTTAAATACAGGCATGCGCAGGGGCGAGATCCTTGGCCTTAAGTGGCAAGATATAGATTTCAGGAGAGGGATTATCTATCTATATAATACAAAGAACGGAGAGAAAAGAGAGCTGCCTATGAATGAAATGGCAAAGACAGCTTTGATCAGAACATTGAAGCATCCGGATAGCCCTTATATCTTCTGCGATAAAAATGGCAGGCCTTTCAAGGGTAATAGAAAATCTTTCTTTACAGCTTTAGAAAAATCTGGTATTATTAATTTCCGATTTCACGATTTAAGGCATACATTTGCCTCGCACCTTGTTATGTCGGGCATAGATCTTAATACGGTAAGGGAGCTAATGGGGCATAAATCAATAGAAATGACTTTAAGATATGCCCATTTGTCGCCGGATTATAAGAGGCGCGCAGTGGACGTTTTAAACAAGCGGATGGACACTATTTGGACACCAGAGGCAAAAGAGATAAAATTAGAAAAAGAACTTGTTTCTGTAACTCATTGATAATAGAATAGTTAATATTATGCGGGCCCATAGCTCAGTTGGTTAGAGCACCTGACTCATAATCAGGTGGTCCAAGGTTCAAGTCCTTGTGGGCCCACCATGGGCGATTAGCTCAGCTGGTTAGAGTGCTGCCCTCACATGGCAGAGGTCACTGGTTCGAGCCCAGTATCGCCCACCAAAACAACTGGAAAAACGACGTTGTTGAAATGTATAGTTGTTTGTGATAAGGAGAAAAATTGGAACAAAAAACAATTAAAGAGCAGATAGGGTTATTAATAGGCCTCCAGACATTAGATACCCAGATATATATTTTAAACAAGGAAAAGGCGTCTATGCCGGGCCGCATAAGATCAATTGACGAAATGCTTGAATCTAAGAAGACAGGCATCAGGCAGGCGGAGGAGAATTTAAAAAAAGTTCAGCTAAAGTTAAAAGAAAAAGAAGGGAGTCTTCAGCAGAAAGAAGAGCAAATAAAAAAACTGCAGGGCCAGCTTTATACGTTGAAGACAAATAAAGAATATTCTACCATGCTTGCAGAGATAGGGGGTATCAAGGCGGATAATTCTCTGACAGAAGAAGATATTCTTAAGTTTATGGACGAGATAGAACTCGCCAAGAAGAAGATATCAGAAGAAAAAGAGCTTTTTAAGGCAGAAGAGCTTAATGCTCAAAAAGATAAAGAGGAAATTAATTTAAAGGCCAAAGAGATAGAAGTTGCGCTTTCAGGGCTTAACGAAAAAAGAAACGGCATAGCCCCTAATATAGAAAAACAGGTAATATCCAGATATGAAAAGATCCTTAAAAATAAAGACGGTCTTGCAATAGTGCCTGTTGAAAACGGTTCCTGCGGCGGGTGCCACATGAACCTTCCTCCCCAGGTTATAAGCGATGTTAAATTAAGAGAGGATATAATTACCTGCGGCAATTGCCTGAGGATACTTTATATAGAGGACAATGTCGAAATCAATTAATATATTTATAGACGGTGCATCAAGAGGAAATCCGGGGCCTTCAGGCATAGGTATAGTATTTTGCGACGATCAGGATAAGGTTGTTAAAAAGTTATTTAAATTTATAGGAAATGCCACCAATAATGTAGCGGAATATTCAGCGCTTATATACGCCATGCAGGAAGCGTTGATAGATAAATACGACGATGTAAAGGTAAGATCTGACAGCGAACTTTTGACGAAGCAACTGACAGGCGAATATAAAGTAAAGAATGATAATCTCAGGCCTTATTATGACATGTTTCAGCATATCGCTAAAGGTTTTAATAAAATAGAGGTTATTTCTATAGCAAGAGAGGGTAATTCAATAGCAGATAAGCTTGCAAATAAAGCGATAGATTCCAGGTTTGACAGTTCTTTAAAAACAGAATAGGCGCAGGCTGGATGGTCGCCCCGAACTTTCTACTGCGAAGCAATGCTTCGAAGCAGAAAGTTCGGGGAGGAAAGTCCGGGCTCCAAAGGGCAGCGTAGCGGGTAACACCCGTCCGAAGAGTATTGAACTCTTTGAGGATAAGAGCTACAGAGACGAGTTTGAGAAGCGCAATAGTGACATAATAAGCTTAAGCGTATGTTACTGCTTCTCAAGGTGAAACGAGCAATCTCTACGCGGAGCAAAACCAAATAGGTTCAGCTTAAAGAGCTGCCCGCTCGCAAGAGCTGGACGGGTAGGTTGCATGATTTTGGCAGCAATGCCCGAACATAGATAGATGATCATCACCCTTTTTAAGGGTACAGAACCCGGCTTACAGGCCTGCGCCTAATTTTATAAAATTTTATGAGAAAGATAATATTATTAATAGTATTAATTTTTGTTTCAACCACTCTTTACGCCGATACTGTTATTTTGAAAAACAGGGCAAAGGTAAAAGGGCTTGTGGTGGATGAGTATGTCGACAGGATTGCCCTGAGCACTGTTGAAGGGGAAAGGCATATCCTTCGTAAAGATATAGACAGGATTGAGTACGACACCCCAGAACAGAATTTTATGCAGCTAGGGAGGGCTTACGATTCAAAAGGCTGGTATGATAAGGCAGCTTTTTATTATAAAAAGGCGATGGATATAAATCCTGATTATAAAGAAGCCAGGGACGCTTATGTTGCCAGCCATGCAAAGATGTGGCATGAGGAAGAAAAAAGGACAAAGAAAGACATAGATTTGCACAATATGGCTAAAGAATGGCAGGCTAGGAAAAATAAACAAGTGCCTGTTGTTGTGAAGAGCAAGGAGCTTCAGGTAAAGGAAATCCTGGGTATTACCGTCACGGAACACGAAGGCGTTTTCAGGATAAACGAGGTAGTGCCGGGCTCGAGTTCAGCCAAGGCAGGTATTCAAAAAGGGGATTTTCTTGTAGGCATATGGGGAAGGCTTATACGCTATAGCAAGCTGGAAGACATTCTGGGAGAATTAATAGGCCCGAAGTATTCCGAAGTAAAAATCCTGGTGGGCAGAGATATTTCCGTTCCTGCGGAAACAGGGGCGAACACGTACAAACATTTAGGAGCGTCTCTCGGGTTCGAATATGAAGGCCTTTTGATAAAAGATATTATTCCGGGGAAAATTGCAGAGTCGTCAGGCCTTAAAAAAGGGGATCTGGTGATAGCTATAGACAAAAATGTTACAAGATATCTTCCTCTGGACAGCGTTATATCGCTGATAGATAACTCTAAAAACGATAAAATAGTTTTTACAGTCAGAAGAAGCATAAACTTGAGAAGAGAGGGGGAATAATGCCTAGGCCTGTTTTCAGAAGAAGAAGATATATAATACAAAGAGGCTTGCAGTTTCGTTACATAGGGCTTGTTTTCGGGCTTGCTCTTATAGCATCGATAGTCACAGGCTGGACAGTATTTGCGACGGGATGGCATTTTCTAGGAGAAAAACTTGCCAGCGTTTACCCTCAAGGCAGGCTGATATATGTCCTAAAAGCAACAAATCTGGCTTTGATACGGAATCTTCTGCTGGTTTCCCCGCTGATTTTTATACTCGGACTTTTGTTTTCCCACAGGATAGCAGGCCCTGTTTACAGGATATCTAAGACGCTTGAGGAAATTACAAAAGGAAATCTCGGCCTTAAGATAAAGCTAAGAGAAGGCGATGAACTTGTAGACTTGGCTTACATGATAAATAATCTTACAGATAATATAAATAAGACCATGATTGCTGACAGGGAAATAGCGATAAAAATAGAAAAGGACCTGGAAGAAATAAAGAAACTTATTTCCAACCAGCCTTGCGATTGTGCTAAAGCAGAATCTATCATAACTTCCATTCAGGAAAAATCAAAAGAACTACACTCGTCTTTTACTAAGTGGACAGCCTAAACAACTTGGAAAACGACGTTGTTGAATTGTCAAGTTGTTGACATGGACGCATTTTTTTGTTAAACTGACATATACTTATGCGTATATGCCATGTGATAACAAAGCCTGAGTTGGGCGGGGCCCAGCTTTCCACTCTAAACCTTATCTCAAACCTTCCAAAAGACAAATATCAAGTATCTATAGTTACTTCTCCCGAAGGTATCCTAAGCCGGGAATTTAAAAATCCTGGAAACGCCAAAACCTATTTTTCGCCTTTTTTGACAAGGCCATTGAATCCCATATTGGATATATTGGCATTAATCCATATATATCTTATATATAGATCCAATGGGTTTAAAATTATCCATACTCATAGCTCAAAGGCAGGTATTTTAGGCAGATGGGCGGGTTTATTTTCAAGAACCCCCGTTATCCTGCACACAGTGCACGGATGGTCTTTTAATGATTACCAGCCTGTTTTAATAAAAAGATTTTATATTTTTCTGGAAAAAATAACGGCAGCTTTTACCGCAAAAATCATCTGTGTTTCAAAAAAAGACATTCAGATAGGCTTGAGATATAAAATAGCCCCGGAAGAAAAGTTTGAGCTGATAAAGTACGGGATACCGCTAAGCCTGTTTAAGAATTCAGCCTGCAATAAAGAAGAGAAAAAAAGAGAGCTCGGGATCGATAATAATGACCCTGTTGTCGGAATGATTTCCTGCCTTAAGCCTCAAAAATCCCCCATGGATTATGTCAGGGCGTGCATAGATGTTTACGACAGGATGCCGAACATTAATTTTTTATTGATAGGGGACGGCGTTTTAAAACAGAGGTGCCGGTCAGAGCTTAAAAAATCATCCCTGAACGGCAGGTTTATTTTTACAGGATGGAGAAGGGATGTTTCTGATATTTTGGACATCATTGACGTAGCGGTTCTTACCAGTAAATGGGAGGGCCTTCCTATCGCTATAATAGAAGCGCTGAGTAAAGGCAAGCCAATAGTAGCTACTGATACAGGCGGAGCAAGAGAGCTGGTTAAGGACGGGATTACAGGATATATTACAAGGCCCGGGGATTACAAACATACAGCTGATAGCATATTAAGCATTCTTAAAAATAGGGACTTTTTCTTTAAGATGTGCGGGGAAGCGGGTAAATCAATAGATGATTCTTTTGATGTCAAGACCATGGCAGTTAATATGGATAACCTGTACAGGAGGCTTGTATGATTTTATTTTATATAGCGTTGTGTTCCCTTATTTTAAGTCTTTTGCTGGTCCCTGTTACTATTAAGATAAGTGCAAGGTTCAATATATTAAAACCTGCAAGAGACAACAGCGGTAAACCCTGCATAGGTGGGGCCGGTATTTACCTGGCATTTTTTGCCGCGGTTTTCTTCAGCCTGCTTTTTATTAAACTTCCGGTTGTAAAATTATCAGGTGTTCTGGCATCTTCTTTTATAATAATGCTGCTCGGCCTGGTAGATGATATAAAAGATCTCAGGCCAATTTTAAAAATATCAGGACAACTGTTAGGTATAGCTATTCTTATAATTTTTGGGATTTTTACTAAAATAGCGTTTCTTCCTGATTGGGTAAATATTTTAATTACAATTGCCTGGCTTTTATTTATAACAAACGCGTTTAATCTGCTTGATATAATGGACGGGCTTACTTCAGGACTGGTTATTATTATCTCTTTAAGTTTACTGGCCATTGCGCTTATAAATAGAGATATTTTTTCCTGCGTTATTCTTACAGCCCTCATAGGCGCCCATGCGGGGTTTTTAAGATATAACTATCCTCCTGCGAAAGTTTACATGGGAGATACGGGGAGCCTGTTTTCCGGGTTTTTATTGGCCATGGTTGCTATAAATATCAGCTATGCGCCCATGGAAAGGCAGGTTGCGCTTCTTACGCCTATCTTAGCGATGAGCCTGCCTCTTTATGATACGTTATTTTTAATAGTTATGCGCATAAAGAAGAAAAAGCCTATTTTTAACAAGACAAGGGATCATTTTGCATTAAGGCTGGTGACCATGGGGTACAGTATCAAAAAAAGCATCTGGATAATGTATTTTTTCAGCATGTTCCTTGCGCTTTCCGTGGTCATAGTCGCGTTCAGTAAAAATTTAACAGGTTTAATTGTCCTGACGATCGTGGGGCTGGTATTTGTTTTGATGGGTAAAAGAGTCGGGATGGTAAATATAAAAGATTAGTAAAACTTTATGAAGAACGAAGAAACTATCATATTGGGCGCAGGCCTTGCAGGTTTGAGCGCAGCGTATCATCTGAAGAGCGGCTATGCCTTATTCGAAAAAGACAGTGAGATAGGCGGCATGGCCAGGTCGATATATAAAGACGGATATATTTTTGATTACGACGGCCATCTTTTGCATTTTAGAAATGAATACACGTTTAATCTTGTTTCAGAACTCTTAAACGGGAATCTGGCCCCGCATAAGCGCAATTCCTGGATATACTCAAAGGGCATTTTTACCCGCTATCCTTTTCAGGCAAATTTTTACGGCCTTCCGAATTCCGTAGTTAAAGATTGCCTGATGGGCCTTATCAAGGCCAGGGTTTTAAGCTTATCGCATTTAAATTCAAACGGAAATTTTGAAAATTGGATAGTAAAAACTTTCGGAGAAGGCATAGCGAACCATTTTATGCTGCCTTATAACAGAAAGTTCTGGACCATTGAGCCGAAGGAACTGACATGCGAGTGGCTGGAAGGCTTTGTGCCGGTTCCGGACCTGGAAGACACGGTAACAGGCGCTATATCAGACAATACAAAGCCATACGGTTACAATTCCAGATTCTGGTATCCTGTAAAAGGCGGGATATCAGAACTGGTGAATGGATTTTCAGACAGGATCAGGAATACATATGTTAATAAAAAAGCCGTTACCATAGACCAACACAGAAAAGAAGTTGTTTTTGAAGATGCCACAATAAAAAAATTTAAAAACATGATCACTACCATGCCGCTTCCGGAGCTTGCCAATATCCTGGTGGACATGCCTTCGGATGTTAAACAGGCTTTTTCAATGCTCAAATGGACATCTATATATGTTTTAAATATGGGCATAAAAAGCGATAATTTAACCGAAAGGCATTGGGTTTATTATCCTGAAGAAAGCATGATTTTTTATAGAGTTGGTTTTCCCACAAGTTTTTCAACGGACGTGGCTCCTAACGGCAGGACTTCCATTTACGCCGAGATAGCATATTCAGATACAAGGAAATTAGATAAGAGTACCCTTGTCCCCAGAGCTATTCATGATCTTAAAAAATGCGGCATTATTTCAGAAGAATCTGATGTGGAAATATGTTTGCCAATGGATATCAAATACGGTTATGCGCTTTATGATTCGAACAGGCGGCATGCGGTTCAGGTTATAAAGAGTTATCTGGAAAAATTCGGGATATATACGATCGGAAGGTATGGAAGCTGGAAGTACATGTCCATGGAAGATGTGATATTAGAAGGCAAAGTATTGGCAGAAAAAATGAACTCGCATAATAAACAGAAGGTCGAGGCTAAAGTTTAGGTTAAGATATGGCTATTTATATTCTTGGAATTTCATGTTTCTACCATGATGCAGCAGCTGCGCTGATAAAAGACGGGGAGATCATAGCGGCTGCGCAGGAAGAACGTTTCACGCGCAAAAAACACGATTTTAATTTTCCTGAGAATGCTATCAAATACTGCCTGAATGAAGCCGGAATAGAAACCAGGGATTTGTCTTACGTAGCTTTTTATGACAAGCCGCTTTTGAAATTTGAAAGGATATTGCTGACGTATTTTTCTTATGCCCCTAAAGGCTTCATGTCTTTTAATAAGGCAATGCCTTTATGGCTGAAAGAAAGGTTATGGATGTCCAGCCTTATCTCGGAAAAACTGAACTATGAGGGCAAGGTACTTTTTGCGGAACATCATGAATCTCATGCATCATCCGCATTTTATCCTTCGCCTTTTAAAGAAGCTGCGATTCTCACAATGGATGGGGTGGGAGAGTGGGCTACCACCAGTTTCGGGGTAGGCAGGGATAATGATTTTGAACTGCTATATGAAATAAAATTCCCACATTCTTTGGGACTTTTATATTCTGCTTTTACTTATTATACGGGGTTCAAGGTTAATTCAGCCGAATATAAAGTCATGGGCCTTGCGCCTTACGGAGAACCAAAATATGCGAGCCTTATCTTAAAAGAGCTTATAGATTTAAAAGAAGACGGCTCTTTCAAGCTTAACATGAAATATTTTGACTACTGCGCAGGGCTTACGACGACGAATAAAAATTTTGATAAGCTGTTTAACAGGTCTCCCAGAAAACCTGAGACAAAAATCACGCAGCTTGATATGGACCTTGCCAGGTCAGTCCAGGCAGTGACAGAAGAGGTGATGTTGAGAACATCCAGGCATATCCATAAATTAACAGGCCAGAAAAATTTGTGCCTGGCAGGAGGAGTTGCCCTGAACTGCGTGGCAAACGGAAAGGTTTTAAGAGAAGGGCCTTTTGAAAATATCTGGATCCAGCCTTCAGCCGGTGATGCAGGCGGGGCGCTGGGGGCAGCGCTCAGGATCTGGTATAAATATTTAGGGAACAAGCGAAACGCTGACAATATCCACGATTCTCAGAAAGGCTCATATCTTGGGCCTGAATATAGCGATAGCTATATTGAGAATTATCTTAAAGGCAATAGTATTCCGCATGCCAAGCTAGGCAGGCAGGAGTTATTAAAAACTGTAGCAGGATATATAAGCAATGAAAAAGTCATAGGCTGGTTTCAGGGGAGGATGGAATTCGGACCAAGGGCCCTTGGAGCCCGCAGCATAATAGGCGATGCCAGGTCCGGCGCCATGCAATCCAGGATGAATCTTAAGATAAAATACAGGGAATCCTTCAGGCCGTTCGCTCCGAGCGTCCTGGCTGAAAAAGCGAAGGATTATTTTGATATAAAATCTGAAAGCCCTTACATGCTTTTAGTGGCAGACGTAAATAAGTCTCATCTTAAAAAAGAAAATTCAAAAGAACCAGAAGGATTTGACAGGCTAAAGATCATCCGTTCCGATATACCCGCAGTTACTCATGTGGACAGTTCAGCAAGGCTGCAGACAGTATCAAAGGATACGCCTAACGGGATTTACTACGAACTTATCAATGAATTATATAAAAATACAAATTGTCCTGTGATAATAAATACATCTTTCAACATAAGAGGAGAGCCTATAGTTGCCAGCCCTCAGGATGCCTACAGGTGTTTTATGCGGACTGAGATGGATTATCTTGTGATGGGAAGATTTGTGCTAGACAGGAAAATACAGCCGAAACAAAATACAGAAACAAAGCAGTATTTCGAATTAGATTGATCATGAATAATAAAGAGTATAGAAAATTCGGGTTTAGTTTTGGGTTAGGGTTGAATATTCTGGGATGTATCCTGTTTTACAGGCATAAGGAGCATTTTATATGGTTTACCTGCATAGGTTCGGCAGCCTTAATGCTGGCTATTTTATGCCCTATGATATTAGCCCCCTTGAAAAAACTCTTAGATAAAGTAATTTTTATTATCGGCTGGCTTACAAGTACAATAACCCTGTTAACAGCTTTTTATTTGATATTTACGCCAATAGGGATTTTAGCCAGGCTTTTCGGAAAAGACCTTCTGGGGCAGAAGATAGATAAAAAGGCATCCTCTTATTGGTCCAAGAGAAAACAAGGTATTTTTACAAAGCAGTCTTACGAACGAATGGGGTAAAAGATGGGTTTTGCTGATAAAGTAAAAAAGATAATAGCCGAGAGACAGATTGTAAAAAGCATGACCATAAAAAACCTTAAAGAGAAATATATAGGTTCCAGCCTGGGTATATTGTGGGCAATCATAAATCCTTTGTTGATCATGCTTGTCATAGCGTTTGTTTTTAACAGCGTGATGAAAACAGAAATAAAAAATACGCCATTATTTATATTGAGTGCACTATTGCCATGGTTCTTTTTTACGAATTCTATATCAGAGGCAACTACTTCAATGAAGAGCAGCGCAGGAATGTTAAGCCAGTTTATTATGTCGCGCGAAACCGTGCCTTTATCTATAATCTTTGCAAACTTTATTAATTTTTTATTCGGATTTATAGTTATTTTGCCGTTTTTTATCATGTTTAACGTATCTATTGTCAGCTTTCTGCCGTTACTTTTTATTCTAATGGCCTTGCATTTTATTTTTACGCTTGGGATTTGTTTGTTATTCAGCATAACCAATGTCTATTTCAGAGATTTATCGCAGCTATTGAATGTCGGTTTAATGTTTTTATTCTGGGTTACGCCTGTATTCTATTCTATGGAGATGATACCGGAAGCTTACCGTAATCTTATTATTATCGCAAATCCAGCGGCATGTTATGCTGTTCTATACAGATCTTTACTATATTATGGCTCTTGCGGAGAAGCACATGTATGGCTAGCAGCAGTTGTGTTTGCTTTAATCAGCATAGTAAGCGGATATGCTTTATTTGCGAAGAAAGAAACAGAAATTTTAAAATATCTATAAAACAAAGGTTTTCTGTCATATGAGCTTAATAACACTAAAAGATGTTTGGTTGAAATACAGGATTCAGTTTAAAGAAGACGGAAGGCAGATCTCAGAAGATTTCTGGGCTCTTAAAGGCATAAATATAGATATTGGTAAAGGCGAGGTGCTGGGTGTTATCGGAGAAAATGGGGCGGGTAAGACAACGCTGCTTAATATAATAGCAGGAATGATGAAGCCTGACAAAGGCACAATTGAGATAAACGGCACTGTCTCTGCGATTATAGAAATAGGAGCCGGCTTTCAGAAAGATTTGACCGGCAAGGAAAACATATACATCACTTCTTCATTGTTCGGCCTTACAGATGAGGAGATTTCTAAAAAATATGACGCCATAGTAAAATTTGCAGACATAGGGCGATTTATTAATGCGCCCGTAAGGGCCTATTCCACGGGCATGTATATGCGGTTGGCCTTTGCCATAGCGATTCATGTGGATCCTGATATATTGTTGATAGATGATACCTTTGCTGTTGGGGATATCTATGCTCAGCATAAATGTATTAATAAAGTATTTGAACTAAAAGAACAAGGCAAGACCATTATTTTTGTTACCCAGGATATAGAGATGTCCAAGAGATTATGCACTAGAGGCATATTTATAAGGGATGGCGTTATTATCAAGGAAGGGCCCATAGATAAGCTGTGCACTTATTATATGGAATCAGTAGGGGATAAAAAAGGAATTGCTCTCGTACAAAAAGGCCAGATCGGAGTGATTTTTAACAATGGAAAATTTGCATTAAGATGGAAGGACAGGGCTATTACGCAGGGTTCGGCAGGGTGCGCTGCGATGAGGTCTTCAAGCAGGGAATATTTATCTACCACTGCTACCTGGCAGGTGCATAAAACCGAGAAAGACGGGGAGATAACTGCAATAGGAACATGGCCGGATTTTAACGTAAGCGAATATTGGAAGATTGTTTTTTTGAATGAAAAGGAATTTATCTGGGAGATAGGAATTAATGTAATCGAAGAAACTTTCATAGAAAGATTTTTTATGTCAGCTGTTTTTACCGATGAGTATAAGAATTGGTTTACTCTGGAAGATAGGGCGGATTTTCCGGATAAATTTGCTCATTTATTGGAATGGGAATGCGCTGCAATAGATGATTCTGCAAATAAAGTGATTGGTTTTAAAGGAAACAGTAATATAGAAGAAATTCTTCCAACTATAATCTTTGACAGGATTCAGGATAACGCAAACATGTCTTGCCAGATTGGTAATACGGGGTCTGATATTAGCGGAAGGGCGATTATATGTCAATATGCACCTGCACATCTTGGTAAAATTTACAATAAGGGTAAATATAGATGTTTTTCAGCTAAAGTAAGAATTTTTGAAGAGAATGAAAAGAATAAGCTGGAGCTTTATCTTGATAGCGCCAGAAAAGTAATGCAGGAGTCTAAAATTATACGCAAAGGACTCCTTAGCCTTGTTTGCATGGAAAATAAAGTTGAAATATATTGGCAGGATAAACTGATAACAACAGGAATAGGGTTAAATGCAAAATTTAGAAACGGGAATAAAAATTACAGCGCGCAAGACGGTTATTGGAATATTCATAAAGAGAAGGATAATCAGATCGTCGTTACGATTTCCTGGGACGATAATCCGGGATTTACTCAAATATGGAGATTGATATTAAGAGATGATAATACTATTGCATGGGAAATCAATATGTGTATCAGCAATGAGATGAAGATAAGGAATAAACAAGCAGAGGTAGTCCTGGATAAAGAGTACGAGAAATGGTTTACCCCGGATGAAGAAGGGGATTTTAGCAGATTAAGCAGGCAGGGCGATACCGTCATATTGAATAAATATATAAATGATTGCATGGGGGCAAGCGGCACTAGCGATAACGGTTTTTTTATGCCGGAGCTATTATTTAGCCATGAAAGCAGTTTTCCTGCGGCATCTTATATTTCCAGGGCAGATACCAAAGAAACCGTTACAAAATTGCGGTTTTTAGGGATAGACCGCAAAGAAAATTTTCATACATCTCCGGGAACATATTGTTATTTTAATGGAGAACTGAAAATCGGCGCAAATAAAAAGACAGCGGTTTCTCGGATAAAAACATATGCAAAAATAGAAGCTGATAAAACATCTTTGGTTTTCGACCATGGGAAAGCCAGGATTTTATGGAATGGGATTGAATTGACCAAGGAGTTAGGCTTGTATTCATCTGTCAGGGTTAGAGATATGTGGTACGATTCATCTCAGGCGTTTTGGGAGATTGAAAAATTAGAAAAGGATAGATTGATAGTTACGGGGCACTGGCCGTGGATATCCATGACTCAAATCTGGGATTTATCTCTCATGAGTGATGAAACTATATTGTGGAATATAGAAAGAGATATTTGGGAAGATGTTTTATTGGAAAAGGAACAGGTAAATATGATGTTGTCGGACAAGTACAAAGAATGGTTTGCTAATAAACGTATTTATGGAAAATTTCCCGGAAAGTTCAAGTCCCACGATGGTTTTTTCTGGGACAGGTTGTGGTGTGGTGACGGGGCTTCAACGGTCGGAACAAGAAAAGCCAAGCTTAAAAAAGGATTTTTCAGCGCGGAAATATTGCCATCTTTGACTTTTAGTTCTTCACAGGATTGCCAAGCCAGGTATAGTATTATTGAAAACACAGATGACTTATTTAAAAGCAGGGTACTTCAGTGCGAGTTAGGCCCGGCAGAGACGCCCAGTTCCGGTAGAAAAGCGTATTTTAACGGCCAGATTAAAATAATAAATTAAGGTGAATAACTTGTACATTTTAAATTGGCTCCAAAAAAAGATATTTCGAAGAGATGATTTAGAGCTGCGCATTGAGCCCGGAAATAAAGTAAAACTATGCTTTAAGGGTATAGAATTGACTAAATCAAAGGGTTTCAGCAGTTCAGTGCTTTCAGATGACAGATGGCATGGTTTATCTGAAGCGCGCCTGAAAACGCGCAGGCTAGGGCAAGACAAGATGTTATTAAATATTCAATATAGAGAAATACCTGTTGTTCAGCATTGGATTATCGAATTAGGGCAGGATGGCCTGATAAATTGGAATGTTGAAACAGAGGTAATAAATCCTGTAAGGATAGATTCTGCAAGCGTTACGGTATTTTTTAGTAAAAATTACGGCATATGGTTTAATGCCAAAGCACAAGAGAGCGTATTTCCTTTTTTTACAGAAAATAAAAAAACGTTTTACCAGACAAAAGAGTTGGATTTTATCGGATTAAAGGCAGAGGATCCGCAAATGCCGTCTTTATTATTTAAAGCAAGCGGCGCGCCTTTTGCGTTAACTATTCAGAATACCGGCCTGGAACAGTCCTCCCGAGTCCTTGAAATACAGTTTGAGGAAGAAAAAGAATTGCATCAGCCCGGAGTTTACCCCTGCTTTAAGGCAAGCTTTCAGCTTTATCCTGATAAATCTGTTTTAGAAGATAGTCTTACAAAAATAAGGCAGGCAGAAGAAAACAAACGGCTGGAGCAGGAACACAAAAAGCAAGAAGGAGAAAGAAAAAGGCAGGCAGAAGAAAATAAAAGACAAGAAGATGCGAGAAAAATACAAGAGCAGGAACAGAAGAAGCTTCAGGAAGAAGAGAAGAAAAGGCAAGAAGAAGACCAGAATGCGCGCACTCTTAAAAAAGGCCTTTTTATGCTATATCTGGATCAGCATAACCGCTTCCATATTTATTATAAAGATAATGAGATCACGAGGGGAATAGGCTTAAGCGCCGGGATATTATCAGAAGGCAGCTGGCATGGTTCATCTGATTCCCAGGTAAAGATAGAAAGGCCGTCATCCGATGAAATGTTAATATATTTTAGCCATAACAAGCTTCCCGTGGTTCAAACGTGGCATTTAAGATTAAATGAAAAAGGTATTATGGCCTGGGAAGTTAAGATGACTATTAAGGAGCCGCTGCGCATAGACAGGAGAAACGCCTCTTTATTTTTATCAAAGATTTACAAAGGATGGATTTTATCCCCTAAAGAAGGGCAATTTCCTGAGGACTTTGGGCTTGAGTGGCAAATGATGAGCAGTTCTTCTGCAGCATTCGGTTATATAGGCCTGTATTCCGGAATAGAGGATTTTCCGGCTATAGCGTTTAAAAGCTTTGAAGATCTAAACGGTTTGTTCTTGATTCAGAATACCGGCCTGGAACAGTCCTCCCGAGTCCTTGAAATACAGTTTGAGGAAGAAAAAGAATTGCATCAGCCCGGAGTTTACCCCTGCTTTAAGGCAAGCTTTCAGCTTTATTCTGACAAAGCTGTTATAGAAGATATCTTGGTAAAGATAAGGCAGCTAGAAGAGAGCAAGCGTCTAGAAGAAGAGCGCAAGAGATTAGAGGCGGAAGAACAGAGAAGGCAGATAGAAGAAAATAATCGAATAGAGCACGAACTTAAACGACAGAAAGAAGAGCGCGAGAGATTAGAGGCGGAAGAACAGAGAAGGCAGCTGGAAGAAAATAAGCGAATAGAGCAGGAACTTAAACGGCAGGAAGAAGAGCGCAAGAGATTAGAGGCGGAAGAACAGAGAAGGCAGCTGGAAGAAAATAAACAGCTGGAACTAGAACGTAAAAGACGGGAAGAAGAAAATAAAAGACAGGATGAAGACAGGAAAAGGCAGGAAGATGAATGGAAAAAGCACGAAGAAAGATTAAGGATACTGCAGGAAAAGATCAAAAAAGTCTACGTAGATCCGGGCGAAGCCACGGAGCTGGTAGTTTTAAAAGAAGAGTATATTGAAAAGGACAGCAGCATATACATATACGGAGATACCGAAGATCTGAACGATAAGATCAGTTTGGGCAGCGGAGATTTTAAAAAAAGCGTCTCAAAAATAAAACATGATGTAAATAAAAATAAAAAAATAAAAATCGGCATATCCAGATTTAACTTTTTTAAACTTAACAAGATTGCCCAATATTGCTCTTCTTTGATGAATCAGCGTATGGACCTGCGTTCGGTTATCTTGAATCCGCTGCCTTTAAACAGGCTTTATTTAAACTTTTTTGACTACATAAAAGAACTGAATGCACGCGTAGGATCAGGCAGGATAGAGTTTTTCTTAAAGGATGAACAGCTGCTAAATCTTCTTAATTTAGTCTCTAATCAGGCCAATCAATATAACGAAAGAGAGCTTCTCCGGCTTCTCGGAGTAATATCAGAACACGCTTTCATAGGGCCTCAAACAATAGTCCTGGATACATACCATCGCTGTAACACTAACTGCATCCATTGCTGGATTCATACGCCCGGACGCAATTTGTCCAATGAGCTTATAAATCTCAAAATGGACATGGTTTTATATAAAAGTATCGTTGATGATGCGGAAAGTCTTTTAAGCGACGAGATAATAATCCAGGGCGACGGAGAGCCGCTGCTGGACGATAGATTTATGGAAATGGTTCAATATGCCAGGAACAAGGGCTTGAAGGTCATATTTTTTACCAACGCAATCCTATTGGATGAGAAAAAGGCTGAAAGAATAATAGAACTGGAAATAGACGAAATATACTGCAGTCTGCCTGCCGGCACAGATAAAACTTATGCTGCGATAAATACCAAGCAATCGAAAGAGACGTTCCATAAAATTACAGGTAATTTGAAAAAATTTATCTTGCTTAGAAATAAATTGAAGAGAAATAAGCCCAAGCTGCAAATGACGCACGTAATCCATGAGCTTAATCATCATGAACTGGAAGAAATGGCAAAATTAGATGTCAGCATAGGCGCGGACAGGGCAAGGTTTTATCTGGCGCGATTGGACGAAAGCATTAAATTTTTAAAAATAAAACCGGAGCATATAGAAGTAATGCAAAATTCATTAAAAAAAGTTACGCCTTATCTGAGCGAGCACAATATAGAACTCCAGGATAATATATGGTTTCAGCTGGAAAATTACAACTTCAAGACAGGCCGCTGGTCCGGGGATAAGTTTTTAAAATCAGGATGTCCTGTCGGGTGGTTTTTTTGCCTGATACTTGCCAAGGGCGAATTAAGCATGTGCTGTCATTTGCGCGTTGTAGACTATTTAGGCAAGAAATCTTTCAAGGAGGCCTGGAATTCAGGAGATTATAATAAATTCAGAACTCAGGCAAAGCATATCATGAAAAATAAAGGTATTACTTTTCGTAACGGCGTAAAACTATACGACGAATACTGCAATAATTGCGATACCCATCAGGTTATTTTAAGGATAAATGAACTGCTCAAGAAATACAATCTTGAGCAGTTTTATAAAGGCAGCGTGACATGAAAATAGTGCTGGCAAATTTGCCATGGAATGTTTTTTTAAAGACCGGGGTAAGGGCGGGTTCCAGATGGCCGCATTTAAAAGGGCCTACGGAAAGAGATTATCTGCCTTTTCCATTTTTTCTGGCATACGCGGCATCATTGCTTAAAAAACATAGTTTTGACGTTACTTTGATAGACGCCATAGCTGAGGAGATGAGCTATGGATATTTCCTGAAACTGATACATAAACTAAAGCCGGACATTCTCGTATGCGAAACATCTACGGTAACCCTCAATCATGACCTTAGATTGTTGTCAAAGATCGACAGGAGTATTGATATTGTCCTTTGCGGACCCGACATTAACATAAGAGAACCTTTGTTTCTTGAAAAGAACGGATTTATAAAATATGTGTTTGCCGGAGAATATGAGTTTACATTGCTTGACCTGGTTACTCGCCTGAAAGATGGCGGAGATATAAAAGGGGTGCAGGGCCTCATATACCGCGATTCCAAAGATATCAAAGTGAATCCTATGCGGCCTTTGGCTGATTTGGATAAATTGCCGTGGCCGCTACGCGAAGGCCTGCCTATGGATAGGTACAACGATACGCCGGGAGACATGCCAATACCTTCAGTCCAGATATATGCCAGCAGGGGATGCCCGTACAGATGTAAATTTTGCCTTTGGCCCCAGGTGATGTATCAAGGCAATCATTACAGAACCAGAGATGTTGTTGATGTGGTTGATGAGATGGAATATCTGGTAAAAGAGATGCATTTTAAGTCTATTTATTTTGATGATGATACGTTCAATGTCGGAAAAGAAAGAATGCTGAGATTGAGCGATGAGATAAAAGCCAGGGGATTGAATGTTCCGTGGGCAATAATGGCAAGGGCGGATTTGATGGATTCGGAGATATTGGAACGGATGAGGGATGCCGGGCTTTTTGCCGTTAAATATGGGGTAGAATCCGCGACGCAGGAGCACCTTGACCAGATAGATAAAAATATGAATCTTAAGAAGACAGAGGAAATCATAAGGTTGACAAAGAGGCTGGGTATAAAGACCCACCTGACATTTACATTCGGCCTCCCCGGAGAAAACAAAGAGAGTATCAAGAAAACAATAGATATGGCATTAACGCTGGACCCGGCTACGGTCCAGTTTTCCATAGCTACGCCGTTTCCGGGAACAGTATTTTATAAAGAGATGAAAGACAAAGGACAGATTATTTCTGAAAACTGGGATGAATACGACGGTAATCGTAAAAGCGTAGTGGCGTCAGACACTATCACAAAAAAAGATCTTGAAGAAGCTATTAGAAGTGCTTATGGGCAATGGAGAATTCACTGCGCCAGAAGAAGCCCGTTTAAAAAAGCAGGTTATATGCAGTTAGTGCTAAGGGCTTTTAAAAAACATGGTTTTTTAGTAACTATTTTAAAGATTACCGCATATCTTATACGTTATGTTGAAAGATTTTTTAAAGAAAAGATTTTGCATAAGAGTGAAATGGAACATAGGATAAAAGAAAAGGGGCTGAAAATAGGCAGGTTAGTGCTCCTTTCAGATACCAGCGGCTTAAGCCTCTACTGGGAAGGCATGAGATTAACTAAAGGCGGAGGTTTTGCAAGCGTGCTTAGCTCCGGCCGGAAGGTTTTTGGGCAATTGCCTAAACAGCCATGGGATTTCGAAAAAATAAATGACAGGGAAATATTGCTTATAAGGAAACAGGATGATCTGGGGCTGGATGAAATTTGGAAAATAAAGATTATAGATGAAAAACAGATTGACTGGGATGTAGACATATTTTTAAAAAATAAGATCGAAACTTTAGCGGCTAGTATTGAGCTGATTCTGACAGGCAGATACCGCACATGGGTAGATTCGTGGGGGGAGGGCAGGTTATACCCGGTAAATGATTATAGAAAAGTAGAGCTTAGAAATCCAAATACGGATTTTATAGGCCTGAGGGGAAGAAAAAAAATAAAAGGCCAGCTGCCGACTTTTTTCCTGGATCTATCCAGAAATCGCGATAAATATCTGCCTTCAATAAAAAATGCAAGTTCTGTCTTGGGTGCAAGGGTACTGGAGGTCCAGAGTAAGTTCTCCAACGGCAAAGGCGAGCACGCTTCCAGTTCATATAATCTATTCTCCTTGAGAATTAAAATTGTGGAAGAGGATTTTAATAAGCGCAGTTTTAATAAAAAGAAATGAAAGATAGGCTAGTGATGATAGAAAAGCTGAGATTCAGAAGATTGTTTGCTAATTATCTGGACGCCATGGGTGTTTTAAGCGGCCTTTATGCCTACAAAGGGCCATCTTTTGTTCAGATAGATTTAACAAATAATTGTAATAATGATTGCATAGGCTGCTGGTGCAATTCCCCTCTTCTGGAGGAAAAGAAAATAAACCCTGAAGTAAAAAATCAGGCCCTTCCGTATGAAAGAGTTATCAGTCTGATAGACGAGTTTTATAAAATGGGGGTCAGCCATATATACTATGCAGGCGGGGGCGAACCGTTTATGCATCCTCAGATTATGGATATTCTCAGATATACAAAAAAAAGAGGATTTACGTGTTATGTTAATACAAATTTTACTTTGGTTGACGAAAAGGTTGCAAAAGAATTAGCAGATTTAAAAATAGATCATTTGACAGTAAGCGTGTGGGCAGGAGCGCCCAATGTATATGCGGCAACTCATCCAAATAAAAACGAAGAGACCTTTTTCATGATCAAGAAAAGGTTAGCCTTTTTAAACAGGATCAAAAGAAAATTCCCGATAATAAAAATCTACAATGTAATTTTTAACATGAATTACCATGACATAGATGCCATGATGGAGTTTGCGCTTGAAACAAATTCCGAGACAGTAGAATTCACTGTTATTGACACTATTCCCGGGAAGACGGACAAATTGCTTTTAAACAGCCGGGAAGCAGCTGAATTATTTGAAAAATGCAGAATATTAAAGGATAAGTATCAAAACAACGGTTTTGAAAATAAGGTCCGGATATTGGGATTAGAGCAGTTTATGCGAAGGATTTCTAATGCTAATGCAATATCAGCAGAGTATGATTCTGATTTTATAGGGTCTATGCCATGTTATGTAGGATGGGGATTTGCGAGAATACTGGCAGACGGTAATATGAATTCATGCCTGAAATCCCACAGGCTTCCTGTAGGAAATATTCTAAGCCAGGATTTTAAAGACATATGGAACGGATCTTTGCAGAGGCGTTTTAGAGAAAAAACGATTCAGCCTGATAAGGATCAGTCTTTTTTTTCCATGATTGGCAATGACCCTGATTCAAAAATGGGCTGTTATAAAAGCTGCGATAATATAGGTCATAATATAAATATGCATGGCAAGCTTACTTCCCTTAATAAATTCGAGAGGAATGCTTTGAAAGGCATAGCTAACATTATGAAAACCATAAGAATAATCAAGGAGGGAGCCAATGGCGGAGACAAATTTACAAAAGTTTGCTAAGCACTGCAAAAGAAGCGGGATATTTTACGCGATTAAAAGAGGTTTCAGATATGCGGCTTGGCGTATCAGATGTTCTAGGATGGGAATAGATTGGAGAAAGTTCAGCAGGTAAAGTTTATTATGAATAAAAAAGTAAAAGATAGCGTAAATTTGGATTTCGTATGTTTTGGTATCACTGATGCCTGTACTTTAAGGTGCAAGATGTGCGAGAAATGGAAAGAGGACATCTTTATAAAAGAAAAAAAAGATGCCCCGGAGCTAAAAGACTGGAAGAATTGCATAAGCTCTCTGCGCTCTATTGCTAACGGGCCTATTCAGATAAATTTTGGCGGAGGGGAACCATTATTAAAAGAAGGAATACTGGAACTCGTAAAATTTTCGAAATCCAAAAGATTCGCAGCCAACATTGCTACGAACGGATATCTTATAGATGGGATAATGGCTAGAAAGATAGCTGATTCAGGCTTAGACAGCGTCATAATATCATTGGATAGCATGCATGAGGACACCCATGATTATCTGAGGGGCGTGAAGGGTGTTTATCGCAAAGCTATGGATGCAATAGATAATTTGGAAAAATATGGAAACGGGCTTTACAAAGGCATATGCTGTGTGATTTACGAGAAGAACCTGGATGGCATACCAATACTTTTAGAATGGGTAGATAATAATCCCGGGTTAAATTCTATATATTTTATGGCTGCTATGCAGCCTAATAATACGGCCTTGGATTCCAGATGGTACGAAAAAGAGGAATTTAGTTTTCTCTGGCCTAAAGATCCGAAAAAGGCCTGCTCGCTGATAGATAAACTTATAGATCTTAAAAATAAAGGCTCCAAGATAACCAATGAAGTTTGTCAGCTCGAGGCATTCAAATTATATTATACTCATCCGGAAAGTTTCGTGAAAAATGCCAAATGCAATATGAATTCCGCGTTGCATATCAGTTCTTGCGGGGATATATTTTTATGCTACAGGTGGGGGTTGCTGGGAAACATCAAGACGGATGACCTGGCAGAAGTCTGGTATTCTGAAAAGGCTGAAAAAGCCAGGCAGGATATAGCAAATTGCAGGGATAATTGTCATTTTCTAGTAAATTGTTTTTTTAAAAAAGGGGATGAAGATGGAAAGTCATGCTGAAAAAACAGCTTGCCAGAAGACGTTGGCTAAAATATTGAAACCCGGTTTTTGCTGCATAGGTATCGTAGATACGTGTATGTTGAAATGCCAGATGTGCCAGAAATGGAAAGAAGATCCGGGTACCATAGGCATATCTCAGCCAACCACAGAGCAATGGAAGACATTTATAAAGCAGCTAAGGGATCTGGTAGACGAAGGTTTTGAGATCGATTTTGGCGGAGGAGAAGCATTGATGAGAAGCGATTTGCTGGAATTAGTATCTTATGCCAAAGGCTTGGGATTCAGGAACGCTATAGCTTCAAATGGATATCTTATCAATGAAGATATGGCAAAAAGAATAGTGGATTCCGGATTGGATAGCATAGTCTTGTCTCTGGATAGCCTTAAGCCCGAGGTACATGACAAGATGCGGGGCGTAAAAGGCGTTACTGAAAGAGTGTTTAAGGCCATTGACTATATAAGAAAGTACTCAAAAGATATACACATAGGAATATGCACGATAATTATGGAACAAAGCCTTGACGGAATCATAGACCTGGCTGAATGGGTAAATACGAATAGGGGCAAGATGAATTCTATTTTATTCATGGCCCCCATGCAGCAGAATAATACGCCTTTTGATCCTGAATGGTTCAAAAAAACAGAATATAATTTCATATGGCCGAAAAATAATAAAAAAGTCCAGAAAGTCTTGGACGAGCTGATAAGAAGGAGGAAGCTTGGCCATTGGATAGGGGATTCAGTGGCGCAGTTGGAGGCATTTAAGCTATATTTTGAAAATCCGGCGAAATTCGTAAAAAAGAATCCGTGCAATTTAGACAGGGCTGTACACGCCAGTTCCATCGGGGATATATATCTATGCTATCGTTACGGCGTCCTGGGCAATGTCAAGAATGGCGATGATTTGAGAGAGATATGGAATTCCGAGGCAGCGGAGAAGGTCAGGGGCGAAGTAAGAAAGTGCGATGATAATTGCCATTTCCTTTTGAACTGTTTTTTTGAAGGCGACTATCCTTTTATATCGGAATAAAAATAAGGAGATTTGAATGGCTGATCAATGCGAAGTTAAAGCGATAAAACCCGCATTCTGCTGCGTAGCTGCCACGGATTATTGCATGCTGCGCTGCAAAATGTGCAATAAATGGTCTGAGCCGATGCCCAAACCAGGAGAAGCGCCTACCATAGATGAATGGAAGAGATTTATATCTGGCTTCAGGGAACTGGTGGATGAAGGCTTTGAGATGGATTTCGGAGGAGGAGAAGCGCTTTCAATGCCAGGCATATTAGACCTTGTAAAACATGCCAAGCAGCTGGGTTTCAGGACAACCATGGCTTCAAACGGGTACCTTATTGACGGTGATATGGCTAAAAGAATCGCAGCTGCAGGATTAGATGCGGTAAGCTTGTCTCTAGATAGCTATAATCCGGAAATTCACGATAAAATGCGGGGAGTCAGGGGTGTTCATAAGCAGGTAGTCAATGCCATAGATAATCTGACAAAATATGCTCCTCAAACAAAAAAAGGCCTTTGCTGTATCATTATGAACGAAAATTTAGATGAGATACTCAAGCTGGTTGATTGGGCGGACGGGAATAAAAAAGTAGACTGGATATATTTTATGGTAGTGGTTCAGCCTAATTACAGCGGGCCATTAACGGATAATTGGCTTGATGAGTATCAATATCTCTGGCCTAAAGATAAATCAAAAGTGCTTAGTGTCCTTGACGAGCTTATAAAGCGCAGGGAAAACGGCTCCAAGGTCAGCAATAGAGTTGAACATCTCAGGGCGTACAAGGCGTATTTTAATAATCCGCAGAAATTGGTAAACAAGGCCAGATGCATTGTCGGAGGCAAGGCGATAAGCGTCAATGCGTATGGCTTTGTCCAGTTGTGTCTTTTTAAGGATTTTATAGGAAATATCAGAAAGGACGATATCAGGGAATTGTGGCGCTCACAGGATGCGGATTTGATAAGAAAAAAAGTGGATGAATGCAAATCAAACTGTCATTTGCTCCTTAATTGTTGTTATATAGAGGATGAACCGTCTCTTTACGCAGACTAAAGGCTTTTTAATCATGGATCAGGATTTTCTCATTCGTAAACCAAAGTACTGCTGCTGGGTGCTTAACTATAGCTGCATGTTGAGATGTAAGATGTGTTATATCTGGAACATCAAGGACGCTAAAGACCACGAGACTACCATGGAGCAGAAAAAGCAATTTGTTAAATCTCTGCGCGGCATGGTAGGCCCTGATTTTGAATTTCATTTATCAGGCGGAGAACCTTTGATGACAGAAGGGGTTTTGGATTTAGTTGATTTTATTTCCGAAGAAGGATATAAGACAAACATGGTTACAAACGGTTTTCTTATTGATGAAAAAATGGCAGAAGATATCATGAACTCTGGGCTAGGGAGCATTACTATCTCGCTGGATGGGATGAATCCCCAGACTCACGATTATATAAGAGGCGTGAATGGGAGCTATTCCAGGGTAATGAAAGCCATTGAATATCTGGATAAGTTCAGGAGGGACAAAGGCCCGAAGATCTCTATACTGACCGTCATAATGGAGCGTAATTTAGACGAGCTAGTTAAGCTTACGGAATGGGTTCAAAAAGACAAGAGGTTGGAGATGATAAGTTTCCAGGCGATAAATCAGCCTTTTTGCGAAGATATGGATAAAGAATGGTTTAAAGAAGATAAGAATAGTTTTCTGTGGCCTAGGGATGCTGGAAAAGCGGGTTCTATCATGGAAAGACTGAGAGAATTAAGGTTGGGCGGATATAGAATAGGAAACCACCATAATCATTTCCTGCATTTCAAGGAGTATTTCAAGAATCCCAATGAGTTTTTAAAGAAAATAAAATGCAATCTCGGAGATTACGAGTTTCATGTCGATCCGTACGGAAAGATGTTTTTTTGCTGCCTGACGGATCCGATAGGAAATATAAAAACAGACGATATAAATAAGATCTGGTATTCTCCGGAAACAAAAAAAATAAGGCGGGATGTGTATGATTGCCGCAGAAACTGCCATATTATGATTAATTGTTTTTATGAAGATGAAGCCGGTGTTTCGTAAAATATTATTTATAACAATCCCAAGCATTTTTGTTTTTTTTATAATGCTGGAGGCCTGCTTAAGGATAAGCGAGCATTTATACAAACGATATCAGAATCCTAGGATATACGCCAGAACAGTAGAATCCAGCAAGGGTACCTTTAGCATACTATGCCTTGGAGACTCTTTTACATACGGATTAGGCGCTTCTTTTGAATATAGCTATCCCAGACAGTTGGAGTTGATGCTGAATGGAACAGATGTTGAAAAAAAGATAATGGTGCAAAATTTAGGCAGCCCGGGAGGTAATTCTTACAGGACTTTAAAAATTTTTACTGAAAATATTAATAAATATAGACCTAAGATTGCTATTGTTATGGCGGGCATGAATAACAGCTGGAATCTGGAAGGAATGCGGCAGCTTAATCAATCGTCCTTACTCAATAAATTAAAAATAGATATTTATGAACTGCGGTTATATAAACTATGTAAATTATTACTCATTAACTTTAGAAAAAAGATATCTATGAAATCAGATGCAAATAATAAGCAAGTACCCGGGGCAAACCTTCAGAATGATGTTGTGGCTGACAAATGGAATGAACTTAAGAAAAAAGTAATATCTTATAGGAAAACCGGCAGAAGCGATCTGGCGATGCGGGAATTAAGCAATGCACTCAAAGAGTATCCGGATGCATATGGCGAAATGGCGGTATTTTTAAGAGAAGCAGGCGATTATGACCTGGCTTTGGAATATGCTAAAAAAGCGCTTCAGCGTTCACAGCAAAATATTCAAAATAATGCGTGGCTGCATTTGGAATCAGTCTATATTTATAGAGCAAAAAAAGACTGGTATCTTGCGAGAAAAGAGATGGATTATGCTGCACAAAATATTACAATTATACAGAGTATTTTTCCGGAGATGTGGAATATATGCAATAAAGAAAGCGGATTGGATTACGATGAAGAAATAAGTAAATTAAGAAAAGTCATTAGCCTAATCCATGGCAAAAAAGGAACAGAGATTTTAGATAGGCTGATATATTTGGAAAAAAATCAAAAAGAGAGATCTAAGATACTCGCATCTGATTTATCGAAGCTTATAAAGATAGCAAGAGAAAATGACATCAAGCTGATCCTCATGACGTATCCTAAAAAAGAATCATTCAATGATGTAATCAGGAACCTGGCAATAAAATATAACATAGCGATCGTAGATAATGAATTAGTTTTTAGAGAGAAACCGGATAAAGAGGAACTGTTTAATCTTGACGGTCACTGTAATGGAAGAGGTTACGGTGTAATAGCAGAAAATGTTTATTCCAAATTGCTTGAAACAGGCGTTTTGTCTGAAGCAAAATAGAAGCAAGAGAGGATAGAATGAAAGAAGATAGCAATAGGAAATCAGATTTTTTACCGGCATTTTGTCTTTTGGTAGTTTCCAAGAAGTGTAACTTTAAGTGCAAGATGTGTAATATGTGGAAAAATAAAGATCGTCAGATAGATAGGGAAGAGCTTACCATAGAAGAGATGAAAGGCTTTGTGGACGATTTAAAGAAGGTCACTAAGGAGCCTATTTTTATTCATCTTATAGGAGGAGAGGCGCTGCTGAGAAAAGACTTAACGGAGATCATATCTTATATCAAAAAAAGCGGCTTCAATAGCTCTATTACTACAAACGGATATTATATCAACGATGAGATGGCTATAAAGCTTGTTGAATCCGGCCTTAGGGGGGTATTTCTTTCTTTGGATGGTTTTAAGGAAGAGACTCATGATTATTTGCGCGGAATTAAAGGTAGCTACCGGCGCGTAATGGAGGCGATTGAATTATTGGATAAATATAGGGGGGATGATAAAGCAAACAGGTTAAGCATCGGCATAACCATGACGCTTATGGAGAAAAATTTAAATGAGGCGCTGGATTTGACTGAATGGGCAAATAAAAATGAAAAGATAAATGATTTATTTATCAATGCATGTCTTCAGCCGTTTGACGCAGATAACTATGAAAGAGAGTGGTTCAAGAATAGAAAAAATAGCGATGTCTGGCCGCAGGACTTAGATAAGGTGTGCGCTATTTTAGAGAAATTAGCTTTTCTAAAGGAAAAAGGATATAAGATTTGTAACCCTCCGGAACAATTAAGGCTGGTAAAAGAATATTTTAAAAACCCCTATAGGTTTATTCATGACAGTAAAATAAAATGCCCCAGAGGAGATCTGGCTCCGGAAATAAACGCTTACGGGGATATAAATATGTGTTTTTGCATGCCGCCGGTAGCGAATATAAGAGAAAAAAAATTTTCAGAAGTCTGGTTTTCAAAAGAGATGGAAAGCGCGAGAGACGAGATCAACAGATGTAAAAAAGATTGTGATATCGCAGTGAATTGTTTTTATAAAATAGAGAATATAACGGATTATATTTCAGCGTGAACTGACCATGAATATTAAAAAACCAAGGACATGTCTTTTGACCGTAACCAATCAATGTGTTTTACGCTGTAAGATGTGTCATCTATGGCAGCTTGATACCGCTAAAGAAGAGATTAATATTAATGACTGTAAAAGATTAATAGATTCTTTGGAAGGTTTCGGTTCCGAGCCTATTGAGGTGCATATTATCGGAGGGGAGTCTTTGATTAAAAAAGGGATACTGGATCTCGTATCTTATATAAGCGGCAAGGGGTCAAGGGCTGTCATGACTTCAAGCGCGTATACCATAGATGAAACAACGGCAAGCGCGATAGTAGATTCCGGTTTAAGCATGCTGAATATCTCCATAGACAGTCTTAATCCTCTGGTGCATAATTTTCTAAGAGGAAGAGACGATTCTTTTCAGCGGGCCATTAGCGCAATCGGATACCTGAGTAAATACAAGGGCAATACGTTAAAATTAGGCGTGAACACTGTTATTTCTGGAAAGAATTTAGATGATATAGTTGAGTTAAGCAGGTGGGCAGAGGGCAATAAGAATCTGGGTTCCATTTATTTTATGGCAGTGATGAGGCCTTTTGGATCTGATTTAGATTGGCATTGGTTTGAAAAAGAGGAATATAGCTATCTTTGGCCTTCGGATTATTCTAAAGTCGAGACGGTATTAGGCAATCTCATCGATTTAAAAAATAAAGGTTTTAAAATAGAAAATCCTATAAGTCAATTAGAGTCATTTAAGTCATACTTTAAAGATCCTTTTGATTTTATAAAAGCCAGGCGCTGCAATGTATCAGAGCAGGCTATAAATATAAATGCCGTAGGGGACGCCTACATTTGTTTTTTTATGGAAAAACTTGGTAACATTAAGAGCCAGGATATTGTTAGTCTCTGGAATTCCGAAACAGCTCAAAAAATCCGAAAAGAGATGTCTGTTTGCAGAAATAACTGCGAATTAGTGGTCAATTGCTACTATGAATAAAAATAATAGATGCATATCTATGGCAAAGCCTGTTTCGTGCTGTATCTCTCCTTCGGCGGAATGTTTGCTGCGATGTAAAATGTGTTATTTGTGGAAGACTGAACCGGAATTAAGCAAAATACCATCCGATGAATGGAAAATTTTCATAGATTCCTTGGATGATATGCTAGAAGACCGTCGTGAATTAATACTTAGCGGCGGGGAACCTCTGCTTAATCAAGATGTTCCGGGCCTTATTAAGCGCGGGAACGATAAAGGCTTCAGAACAGTTTTGTCCACGAATGCCGTGCTGATAGACGAAGAAAAAGCAATACAGTTAATCGAAGCCGGTTTAAAAGAAATTTATATTTCTCTGGACAGTTTTAACGAAAAAACCCATGATTACCTGCGCGGTATTGACGGGAGCCATAAGAAAACAATGAATGCAATTGAGTATTTAAATAAATATAAGCGTGATCTAAAGATAAATATAATAACAGTAATTTCCGGCTATAACCTGCATGATATTATAGGGCTTGTGAAGAAAGTATCAGCCGATAATAAAATAGACGGCATGTACTTTCAGGCAATAGCGCAACCATTCTGTACGCCTACGGATGAATATTGGTACAAGAAAGATGAATACAGTTTTCTTTGGCCCAGAGATTCAGAAAGCGTGCAATCTGTTATAAATGAGTTAATAGATTTTAAAAAACAGAATCATCGCATTATTAATCATGCACAGCACCTGGAGAAATTTAAAGTATATTTTGATAACCCCAATACTTATGTGACAAAAGCAAAATGTTATACGGGTGACTATACTATGAACGTGAATCCAGCGGGCGATGTTTTTTTGTGCTGCTATATGCCGCCGATAGGGAATATAAGAAAAGACAGGATAAGGGAAATTTGGTTTTCTGATTTAGCTAAACAAAGAAGAAGCGAGATGTATCAGTGCGAAAGAAATTGCCACAATATGGTCAACTGTTTTTTTATGGAAAACGAGGAAGGTTAACTCTTTATAATGCAAGAAAAACTACCGATTGTCTGCGATTTGATATTGCTAGAGAGATGTAATATGCGGTGTAAGACGTGTTATGTCTGGAACTGGAAGAACCAAGGGGAATTAACTTTTGAAGAGTATAAGATACTTCTCGGCGATCTTAAAGGTTTAATCGGTAACAATTGCCTGGAGGTTAATTTAAGCGGCGGAGAGCCGTTATTAAGAGAAGATATCGTAGATTTAATCGGTCTTTGCAGCAAAAACGGATTTTCCTCTTCAATGGCAACAAACGGTTACTTACTAGACCGGGAAATGGTAAAAAGAATTCTGGATGCGGGCTTAAAAAAAATTATTCTTTCCGTGGCAAGCCTGAAAGAAGAGACGCATGATTTTTTCAGAGGTGTCGCAGGTTCTTATGCCAAGCTCATGGAAGCAATTGAGCATATCAGGAAATACCGGCCAGCTGAAAAAATTTATGTAAATACAATCATAAAAGATAAAAACCTGGAAGATATAATAGATCTTGTAAATTGGGTACAGAATAGTGATTTTATAGAAGGCATAGGATTTCAGGCGGTCGCACAGCCTTTCTATTTGCCCAAGGATGATTTCTGGTATGAAAAAAAAGAATATTCCAGTTTATGGCCTCAGAATACATCCAGTCTTCACGCCGTTATAGATCAGCTAATAGAGTTTAAAGCTAGAAACTATAAAATAGGAAATTCTACAGAGCAACTGAAGCTATTCAAAGATTATTATTCTAATCCGCATGCGCTGATAAGAAAAACAAGGTGTAATTTCGGTGACTATGTTGTAAATATAAATCCTATGGGTGAAGTTCTGCTATGTCCTTTTATGCAAATAGTGGGGAACATAAAAGAGGCAAGCATTGCCAGTATATGGCATTCGGAAGCTATTATAAACACGAAGCGCAGGATGCATGAGTGCAGCATAAATTGTAATAACATCATAAACTGCTGGTTTAAATCAAGGACAGAATTTTAACTTTAATTATATATTTATAATATGCCTACAAATATCAATCCTCCTTTTTCTTGTTCCATGGTATTGCTGACGCGCTGTATGCTAAAGTGCAAGATGTGTCATATGTGGAAAACCGAAAGCGATAAAAATGAACTGAATATAGATAATTGGAAAGATGCTGTTTCGGCGCTTTGCAGCCTTTTTGGAAACAGCGGGGAAATAGTCTTAAGCGGAGGAGAACCTTTATTAAAAGACGGGATTTTTGATCTGATTAGTTTTTGTAAAAAGAAAGGATTAAAAACTATAATGCCATCAAATGCTTTTTTAATAAATGGGGAGATGGCAAGAAAGATAGCGGGTTCCGGACTTGATCAAATCTCTATATCGCTGGATAGTTATTGCGAAGAAACGCATGATTTTATAAGAGGGGTCAAGGGGGCGTATAAAAGAGTTCTGGATGCTATCGATAATCTTAAAAAGCTCAACAGCGCTTTAAGAATTGAGATTATAACTGTTATCTCAGGAGTAAATCTGGGCGAGATCATTGAGCATGTTGAATGGGTTAAACAGCGAGGCAATATAGATTCCTTGTATTTTCAAACTATAGCGTGCCCGTTTTTTTCTTCGGCTGACAAGTTTTGGCATAATAGCGAAGAATTCAGTTTTTTATGGCCTAAGGATATGTCCGAGATGCGACGCATAATGGATAACCTGGTGCAGTTAAAAGAAAGAGGCGGCATGATCAGTAATTCTACGTCTCAACTAAAACTGTTCAAGTCTTATTTTGAAAATCCAAATAAAAGGATCGGGGTTAAAAAGTGCAAATTAGGGGACTTTGTCCTGAATATTGACCAGGCGGGCGATGTATTTTTATGTTGTTTTGATAAGCCCGTAGGGAATATAAAGAAGGATAATGTAAAGACCTTGTGGTATTCGCAGGAGGCAGAGTGCGCGAGGGATAAAATGCATAACTGTGGTCTGGCCTGTAATAATATAGTAAATTGTTTTTTTAAAGAAGACGAATGATATTATGGATACGCTGAGTTGTTTAAAAAAACCTGCTTATTGCGATCTCATTATTAATGAAAATTGCATGTTAAAATGCAAGATGTGCAATATGTGGCAAAGCAATAATAGCGGAGCTGATCTGGGAGAGGATGCCTGGAAGCGGTTCATTGATTCTTTCTATAATTTTGTAAAAGGAAAGGCGCAAATTCAATTTGTGGGGGGCGAGCCATTGCTTAAAAAAGGCGTTACCGGCCTTGTCAGGCATGCGTCTAACAAGGGTTTTTCCACTACTATGACAACCAATGCTTATCTGATAGATGAAATCCTTGCCAGGGACATCGTGGGTTCCGGGCTCAATACTATAGTTATTTCTCTGGACGGGATAAACAGGCAAACCCACGATTTATTAAGGGGCGTAAGCGGGGTCTATGACAGGGCAATGAAAGCTATCGAGCTGATAAGCAAGCTTGGAGGAGATTCGCCGAAGATACACATTGTTACTACTATAATGGAGCCGAATTTAGATGAATTATCAGGATTGGCTGAGTGGACAAATCAAAATAGCGCTATAAATTCTATAAGCTTTCAGGCTGTCACGCAGCCATTTTTTACAAGCTCAAACGATGACTGGCACAGAGAAGAGAAGTTTTCTTTTCTTTGGCCTAAAGATATCGCCAGGGTGGACAGCGTTCTGGATAAGCTTATAGACTTTAAAAAGCAGGGCTATGAGATAACCAACCCTATCGCTCAATTTAATATTTTTAAGGCTTATTTTAAAGACCCCGGAAGATTTGTTAAAAATACAAATTGTAATCTGGGTTATAATTCTATAAGCGTGAATACGTCTGGAAAAATATTTTTATGCATGGCCCTGGAACCCATAGGAGATATCAGGGATAATGCAAGCATAGAGGAATTATGGTTTTCCGAAAAATCCGCTTATCTGCGCCAGCAAATAAAAAAATGCCAGAAAAACTGCAAGTCAATGATAAATTGTTTTTTTGAGGAAGAATAACGAGGGAGATAATATCATTAAAATCGATGATTTAATGTCCATAAATATCGCCATAACTTATAAATGCATGCTTAAATGCAAAATGTGCAATATATGGAAAATCAATGATCCTGATGAGGTTTCAATAGAAGATTGGAAGCGCTTTATAAGAGACTTAAGAAGCAGGATTGATAAAGCATTTATGATAAATTTCAGCGGAGGAGAGCCTCTGTCTAAAACCGGGATATTGGACTTGGTAAAATTCTGTTCGCTGCAGAATTTCAAAACTTATCTAGGCACAAATGCTTATCTCATAGATGAGAATATCTCCAGGCAAATAGCTGATTCCGGGTTGTCAGTTATAGGCTTGTCTTTAGATAGTTTTTATGAAGATATCCATGATTCACTGAGGGGGGTAAAGGGTGTTTATCTCAGGGTAATGCAAGCCATTGATAGTCTTTACAGGTTTTCCGGAAATCATTTACGTATAGGCATCTCTACTATTATTATGGAAGAGAATCTAGACAGCATTATACAGCTTGCGCGATGGGTTTATTCCGATGATAGGTTGAGCGGGATCACATTTCAGGTAATTATGCAGCCTTTTAATGATCCTCTTGATGCAGATTGGCAGAAAAAAGAAAAATACAATTTTCTCTGGCCACAGGACTTAAGAAGAGTTCGAAATGTAATCGATGAGCTTATAACGCTGAAGACAGAAGGTAATTATAAAGTCCTCAACCCGATTTCTCAATTGCAGTCCTTCAAGGCTTATTATGAAAATCCAAAGAAATTTAGCAATGAAGGAAGATGTAAGATTGCCGGTAACGCTATAGATATTGAAGCACGCGGCACGGTAAAATTATGCTTTAATATGGAGGACATAGGTAATATAAAATATAATAATCTGGAGGATATATTAAATTCGCAGAAAGCCATCAAAGCAGTAGAAACAATGACTGACTGCACAAAAATATGCCATTATCTTATAAATTGTTTTTATAAGGATGAGAGCGCAAAGGAAGAATCTATAGATGGAAAATGTTATAGAAAAAAATAGACCCAAGGGATGCATACTGCTTCTCACGCTTGAATGCATATTAAAATGCAAGATGTGTCATCTCTGGCGCGTCAAACAGAATGATTCAGACATGCCGTCTCTTGAAGAGTGGAAAGATTTTATATCTTCATTTGACGGGTTCGTTGAAAAAGGAACCCCTGAAAACAGATTTACAGTCACTTTTGGAGGAGGAGAACCTTTATTGCGCAAAAAAGAATTGCTGGAATTAATGAAGGTTTGTTTTGAAAAAGATTATTGGGCATCTATTGCTACCAACGGGTATCTTCTTAGCGAAGAATTAATCAGGGAGTTCATAGGCTTAAAACTGCATTACCTCGGTATTTCGCTGGATAGTTTAGAGGAAGAGACTCATGATAATCTTCGCGGCACAAAAGGAAGTTATAAAAAGGTAATGGAATCGATAGAATGCTTGTCCGGATTAAGCGGAATTCCGCACCTGGCTATAAACACGATCATTATGGAACCTAACATAAACGGTATTCTTGATTTGACGCAATGGGCGATACATAAAGACCGCGTATCTTCGATATCTTTTCAGGCGGTTATGCAGCCATTTCATGATCCTATGCTTGAAGACTGGTATAGGCATGAAGAAAACATCATGCTTTGGCCGAAGGACATGAAAAATTTAAAATCCGTAATAGATGGGTTAATAAAAATAAAAAAAGATTCTTTGAATACAAATAAGCGTGACAAAATCGGTAATCCTGTATCTCAATTAGAGGTGTTCAAAAATTATTTTATAGAACCCGGAAATTTTTTAAAGCAAATTAAATGCAAGGTGTTAGACAGCGGTTTTTTTGCCATCTCTCCGAATGGGGGTGTGAATTTGTGCCCTTTTACGGAGCCAATAGGAAATATAAAAAACAGCAGCCTTGAGAAACTATGGTATTCTGAAAAAGCGGAAGAGGTAAGAAATAAAATGCTTTTATGCACAAGGGCCTGCCATCACTTAATTAATTGTTGGTACGAGGAGCAATAGCTGCGCGGCCATGAATAAGAAGATCATGAGAATTAATTTAGAAATGACCAAAAGATGCATCTTGAATTGCAGGATGTGTTATGCCTGGAAAAATCCGGCTGAATCACAGGAGTTGACAACAGAGGAATGGAAGAAATTTATAGGTTCCTTTGGCGGCGTACTGGATTCAGATATTTCTATTACTTTTGGCGGAGGAGAGCCGCTCCTTAAGGAAGGAGTGTTGGATATAGTGCGCCTGTGCAGCGAGAAAAAATATGAAACCATCATGCCCACAAACGGTTTTCTTATAGACAAGAAAATGGCTCAGGAAATAGTTGAATCAGGGCTGAATATACTTTATATATCTATGGATAGCTGCAGGGCAGAGATTCACGATTATTTAAGAGGCACAAAAGGCGCTTATTATAATGCAAGGAAGGCTATTGATTATGTTGCCGGGTATAGAAAAGACAACCCTCGCATCCAGATCGGAACCCTGATTACTGATAAAAATTTAGACGATCTTGTAAAGCTTGCTGTGTGGGCAGGCACAGATAAAAAGCTTTTCGGGATAACTTTTCAGGCTATAGTAACTCCGTTTTACTCGCAGGAGAACTCGGCATGGTATACGAAAAGTGAATACCTGGACCTCTGGCCCAAAGATAAGAAAAAACTGAAAAGCGTTATTGAGGAACTGATTAAACTTAAAAAACGCGGTTTTAAAATATGGAATCCGGAAGCTCAGTTAAGGACGTTTGTTAATTATTATGAAAATCCGGAGTTGTTTATAAAAAAAGGAGAATGTCATTTAGGCCGCAATTCTCTCAGCATAGGATCCACCGGAGAAGTATTTTTGTGTTTTTTAATGGAGCCTGTAAATAATATCCGAGAATTTGATTTTGCTGAAATATTACAATCAGATAGAGCTAAAAATACCAAAGAGCAGATAAAACAATGTAAGAAAAACTGCCAAATTTTGATTAACTGCTGGTTTGAAGAGGAATAGTTTTAATAAATAAGGAGAAAACGAACCGTGTTAGATAATTTAAGCGCAAAGCATATTGAATCCAATGATTTAAATAAGGAGGGGTTAGTAGGAGATCCCAAGTTCTGCGATATAGTGATTTCTCCAAGATGCGTACTTAAGTGCAAGATGTGCGCTGCCTGGAAGAGCGGATCAGAGTCTAATACAATTAGTTTTGAAGAGGCAAAAAATTTTGTACGGTCTTTGTCTGGGTTTGTCAAATCGCCTTTGGAGATAAATGTCATGGGAGGAGAACCTCTTATGGTAGATTGGTGCCTTGATCTTTGTGATTTTATCCATCAGCAAGGTTTCAAATCAATAATCTCAACGAACGCTTATTTGATAAATGAAGATATGGCAAAAAGGCTGGCTGATTCCAATTTAAATGTTTTGGCCATCTCTTTAGAAAGCCTGAAGGCCAAGACGCACGATTTTTATAGAGGCGTAGACGGCGTATCTGCTAAGGTTATGACCGCAATAGAATATCTTGATAAATATTGCAGAGGCCGTTTTCCTATAACTATTCTTACTATTATTATGGAAAAAAATCTGGATGATATACTGGAGCTTACAGAATGGGTTAATAATAATAAGTTGTTTGAAAACATATCTTTTCTTGCGCTTCTGGAAACAGGCCTTGTGAAAGACAGGGAAAACTGGTTCAGAAGTGAGACCTATAAAGAAATATGGCCGCAGGACACCAATAAGGTTTATAAGCTTATAGACGAATTAATAAGGCTTAGAAAGACAGGATATAAGATCTGGAATCCTGTTTCGCAGTTGGATGCATTTAAGGATTATTATACAGATCCGGAGAGATTTATGAAAGAAACAGAATATAAGATTCACGATTATATTATAGATTTGGATGAGAACGGCAGCATATATCTTAGCGGCGATGTTCTGGGCAATGTAAGGGAAGATGATTTAAAGCAGCTTTGGTTTTCTGATAAGGCAAATGAGATTAGAAAAAAAATTAATTCCCGCGGTCCGGGCAAGAGGTGCTGTGTAGTAAATTTTATTTGCGCCTTTCCTCCGGATGATAAATACCTGAAGGTAAGGATATGAAATTGCCGGATTTTTGCGTCATAGAGGTGTCGCATAGATGCATGTTTAAATGCAAGATGTGTAACTACTGGATGTCCAAGGAAGAACCGGATGAATTAGAGATCCAACATTTATATAAATTTATATCCTCACTTAAGGAGTTTGTAGGCATGCCTTTCGAAATGAACATCTCGGGAGGCGAAACCCTGATGAAAAAAGGCATACTTGACTTGGTTGAATTTATAGCTAATCAGGGTTTTAGATTTTCTATGGTTACAAACGGCTATTTGCTAGATAAAGTTACAGCTAAAAGGATTGCAGATTCAGGCCTTAATTTCCTGGCTATATCTTTAGACAGTCTGGATGAAAATACCCATGATTTTTTAAGAGGCGTAAAGGGGTCGCGTCTTAAGGTAATCGAGGCCCTGGAGTTTTTTAATGTATATATGGGAAGACTTCAAAATATTACATTGCAGACTATTATTATGGGCCAAAACCTGGACGGCATTCTTAATCTTGTCAAATGGGCAAAAGATAAAAAGGTTTCTCATTCGTTCATGGCTATTACGCGACCCAATACGGCCCCTATAGATCCTGAGTGGTATAAAAAGGACGAATTCAGTTTTCTGTGGCCTGGTGATATATCCAAGGCATTGAATACCATTGACGAGCTTATTAAATTGAAAAAAGCCGGATACAGGATAGATAACCCCATTGGCCAGCTGGAGAGGTTTAAGCTGTATTTTTCAGATCCGGAAAAATTCGTAAAAGATACCCCGTGCAGTTTAGGCGAGGGTATTATACACATTAACCCAAAAGGCGATGTCTATTTATGTTGCGAGATGGAATCCGCAGGTAATATAAAAGAAGGCGAGATAGGTAAAATATGGACATCTCAAAAAGCTGAAGATATAAGGGAAAAAATAAGGCGCTGCCGGAGAAACTGCGCAGGGATGGTAAATTGTTACAGGGAGGCAGCGTAATATATGAATGGGTGTCCGGTTATAGGGATTTTTAAAAAGATAAGCCTTTTTTCAGCAGAATTAAAACAGATCTCCTCAAAGAGCATAAAAAAGCTATTTTTAAATCCTAGTATAATACCGCGCTATTTAAAGGCGCTTTTTTGTTACGATATGGCATTTGGATCAGAAGCCGGCGCGAGGACGCAGTGCGCAAAGAGTGAAAGCGCAGAATTTACTATATTTGGAGATTTCGAAGAATTGCATGACAGGATAGCCGGCAAAAAAGGATTTAAGAAAAATATAGATAGTATCAATAAAACCAGCGACGCCAAGATAACAATAGGTATTTCAAGATATAATTTTAGCCGATTGAATAAGATAGCTGAATATAGCATGTCTATCCTTGGAAAAAAATCAGACCTATCTTCTATAGAGCTCAAGCTTTTCCCGGTAAAAGACTTGCCTCAAAATTTTATCAGCCATGTAGAGGACATCAAGAAAAATATCGATAGTGAAAGGATAAGTATATCTTTTTATGACGATAAATTAATGGAGATACTCAGCATAGTGGGTTTGCATGCCAAGGTAAATCCCGGCAGGGAAAAGGATCTATTGAGGCTTTTAGGCATAATAAGCGAGCAGGCTCTTATAGGCCCCCAGACTATAGTTTTTGATCCGTTCCATAGGTGCAATGCAAAATGCCAGCATTGCTGGGTGCATACCCCGAAGATCAAACATCCGGAAGAATTCCTTGACCGTAAATTTGATTTTGAGCTTTTTAAAAAAATTATAGATGACGCCGCGGAGATGATGACAGACGGGATAATACTCCAGGGAGATGGCGAGCCGTTAATGTACGATAAGTTTATGCCTATGCTCAGATATGCCAGAGGTAAAGGGCTCGGGGTGTTATTTTTTACAAACGGGATATTGCTTGATGAAGAAAAGGCAAAGGAAATAATAGAGCTTGGAGTAAATGAGATTTACTGCAGTTTTCCTGCAGGTACCCCTGAGGTTTATGAAAAGGTTGCGTCCGTACAACCGGCAGAGACTTTTTATAAAATACGCGATAACCTGAAGAATTTTATGGTCCTGAGAAGGAAATCAGAAAAGGATACGCCGAGACTTATCGTAAGCCATGTGATACATAATATGAATTATCATGAGCTGGTAAAAATGGCTGAGATGGATGCCGATATTAGGCCCGATGCAGTGCGTTTTTATCTTATAAGATTGGATGTGATGAATAGGTTCTTACAGCTTAAGCCGGAGCAGGTGGATGCGATAAAAAAACAAATCCCTGCCGCATCCGAGATTCTTAAGAAGAAAAATATAGAATTTATAGATAATTTTGAATTCCAGCTTAATCATTATGACGAGAAAACAGGCGCATGGTCTAAAGACTTTTTTCTGGACCACGGCTGCGCTATAGGGTGGTATTTTAATCTTATACCCGCGAAATATGACATGAGTTTCTGCTGTCATTTGAGGACAGTGGGATATCTGGACAAAAGGCCGTTCAAAGAGGTCTGGAATTCAGTTGAATACTGGAGATGGAGAAGGCAGGCTAAATATTTAAAGGAAAATAAAAACGCAAGGTTTGCAAACAACCAGGTAATGTACGATGAGCATTGCGACCACTGCGATAATCACCAGACTATTATCAAGGCCTTGAACGAGTTGAAGCGGTACGATCTGTATAAATATTATTAAAAAATGATCAGGCTTATAAAGGTTTTTTATTTATTCTTTGTGTGTTTAGCGATGGATATCGGCCTCTATCTTCTTAAGAAGGCGAAGAAGATTCTGATTTTCCCGGGCGGATGATATGGGTAAAAGCAAGCAAAAGATAGGAAGAGCGCATTTTTTTCAAAGCATCGCAGTCATATTCTGCGGATTGATACTTATTGCCCTGACTTTTGAGATAGGCTTACGCGTAAGCGGCTTTATTATGGCGTCTCTGCGAGAGCACAAGAACATGCAGTCCATCAAGAAGAAAGGCTCCTGCCGTATCCTGTGCCTGGGAGAATCTACTACCCAAAATCAATACCCGCCTTATTTAGATAGCACCCTGAGCAATTCTAACACCGGGATAAAATTCAGTATTATAGACAAGGGTTTGGTGGGTGCTGACACGGGATCTATCCTGGCGCAATTAGAAGATAGTCTCGATAAGTATCAGCCTGATATAGTGGTAACAATGATGGGTTGTAATGATGGAAGGATAGTATATTATCAGGGTATACCTGAATCCGATACATGGCTATTTAGGTATTGTCGGACATACAGGTTCAGCAGGCTCATATGTATGAATATTTTAAAAAAGTTGAAGAAAGAAGATATCTATAAAGCAAAAAATTTTCGTCCAAGCCAGAAGGATGATCCTGTGTATGTAAAATTAGGCTGGAGCTATAAGGGGCAAGGAAAGTTTGCCGAAGCAGAGCAGCTGTTTAATAAGGCCATAGCACTTAATCCCGGAGATGATTCAGCATATGCCGGATTAGGCCGGCTTTATAAAGACCAAGGTAGGCATGTCGAGTCAGAGCAAGCATACAAAAAAGCCATAGAACTTAATCCTAAAAATGAATTTGCATATACAGAATTGAGCAGGATTTATAGGGCTCAGGGAAAGCTTTCCGATTCAGAACAAATACTCAAGAAGGCCTTAGAGTTTAATCCCGAGGATGATTACACATATGCAGAATTAAGCAGGCTTTACAACGACCTTGGAAGATACGCTGAGTCAGAAGGTGTGCTAAAAAGGGCCTTAGAGTTTGGCAGCAGAAATGATTGTGCGTATGAAGGGTTGGGGCAGCTTTACAAATACCAGGGAAAGCTTCTTGAGCAGGAAGAGGCGTTCAGGAAAGCCGTAGAGCTTAACCCTAAGAATTATTCAGCATATATAGGATTAGGCTCGTCTTACAGAATCCATGGTAAAATTATTGAGGCAGAGCAGATGTTTAAAAAGGCCATAGTGCTTAATCCTAAACGTGATTTTGCAGTCGGAGGATTGGCTACGATATACGCTGAAATAGGCAAGAAAGAGCTTTCTAAGATATATTCAGATAAGCTTAATAGCCTAAGAGGAGGATATTATAATCTTATCGCAACAAATAATTATCTTAAGCTTAAAAAAATCTTGGATAAAAGAAAGATGAAATTAGTCTGCGTTCAGTATCCTATGCGCAACATTCAGCCGTTAAAGAAGATATTCCAGGACGACGAAAATGTAATCTTCGTGGACAATGAAAAGATATTCAAAGATGCTGTAAGAAAAGAAGGCTATAACGAGTATTTTGTAGATATGTTTGGCGGCGATTTTGGCCATTGCACCCAAAAAGGCAACAGACTTTTAGCGGATAATATCGCCGGCGCTATCTTAAAATATTTGATTCGGAAATAGGGAGTAAGATAATATATTATGAATATACTAATGGCCCATCCTCATGATATATATTCAAGTTTAGAACCTTGGACGGTACGCATTGTATATATCGCGAAAGAGTTTATTAAAAAAGGACATAATGTAAAACTGGTGTATTTTCCCCTGGACTGGGATAAACAAAAAATCCACAAGACGTCGGAAGGCATAACTGTTATCCCGCTTTCCAGAAAACACGGCCCGCATGTTTTTATACCTAATATTTTAAAGTTATGTAGCTTGGCAGGATGGGCTGATGTCATTCATTTCCAGAAATGTTTTTATCATGCGGCATTGCCTAGCGTGATAGCTGGGATATTGTGCGGGAAACCTTTGCATTATGACTGGGATGATTGGGAGCTGAAGATATATGAAGTTTCCACAAAGCCAAGCCCATTGAGGAATATTATACGGGATTTTTTAAAATTCCTTGAAAATACTTTGCCGAAAGTTGCAGATACGGTTTCCTGCGCCAGTCAGAGGCTTAAAGAAGAATGCGAAAATTTGGGCGTGGATAGATCCAGGATATTTGATGCTCATGTGGGCGCGGACATAGATAGGTTTAATCCCGGTATTTCCGGTTATAGCGTTAGGCAAAAATATAAAATAGATAGGCCGTTGATCTTATATCTGGGGCAGCTTCATGGCGGACAGTACGTAGAAACTTTTATCCGGACCGCGTCAAGGCTTATAAATGATTTCAAAAAAGATCTTACTTTTATGATAGCAGGCGATGGATATCAGGCAGGCGAATTGAAAAAACTAGCCCAAGGATTAAATCTTAACGGAAAGCTTATTTTTACAGGCGCAATACCTCATGAACTTATTCCTCAGTATATAGCTGCGGCAGATGTATGTCTGGCCTGTTTTGAAGACAATGAAGTTACTTCATGTAAAAGTCCCTTGAAAATAGTGGAATATCTGGCTTCAGGGAAGGCAATAGTTGCAAGTAATGTAGGCGAGGTTCCCAGGATGCTGGAAAAAGCAGGAATACTGACTCTTGCCGGCAATGTTGATTCTTTGGCTGACGGAGTATTGAAAATTTTGCAGGATCCGGATTTGAAAAATGATTTAGAAAAATTGGCGCGCGAGAGGGCTGAAAAAGAATATAACTGGACTGTTACTGCAGGAAATATTTTAAACGCCTATGAAAAGGCTATTCAGATACATGGGGCAAAATGACCGATAAAAGGTATAAGTTTATAGTGTTTGTTTTTCTGCTCACATTTTTAATGTGCGGGTGCCGGTATAATGAATTCAGAATAGCTGTATTTAAAGACCGGGGATTTCCTTCCATTGGAACGCCTGCAACGCTTACTCCGGAATGGCTGCACAAAAGCATCTCAAAGAACTTTTCGATAACTTATCTGAATTCTGATGAGCTTGCCGATAAAAAGCGCCTGAATATAAATACCTTTGATTTGCTCATTATGCCTTATGGCGAGGCGTTTCCGTATAAGGCTTTTGAGAATATAAAAGAATATATTTTTGAAGGAGGGGGGATTTTTAATGTAGCCGGCAGGCCTTTCTGGTCGCCTATGGAAAAACTGGAAGGCAGATGGCAGAAAGTAGATATAAAAGATCCTTATGCATCTTTTTTATCTCAACTTGGCATAAAATATTATGAATCAGAAGATACGCAGGATATAGGTTTAAGCGTTACCACAAGCCTTGGTTTCAGCCCTGTCCGGCCTACTCATGGCAATGTGTTCCCTTACAGGATTCCTGCCAGGGATTTTTCAAGGAATAAGGAAGGCATAGTTTTTGTAAAAAGCTGGAAAAACCCGTATATAAAAACGTCAAATAAAATACCGAATAAGTGGTGCCTGATTGGTTTAAAGGGAGAAGAAAATCCTATAAATCCAAAAAATCCGGATGCACAAAAAAATCTGACTGATGCTATAAAATATCTCTCGTTTCCTCTTGTTATATATGAATTGGAGAGTAGTTTTGCGGGATATTATCAGGGAGAAACAATAGAGGTCTCGCTGAGGGTTATCAATAGTGGGAAGATTAAAAAATCAGGCGTTATCGAAATAGAATTTTTGGACAAAGAAAATAGAGTTGTTTATGCTTTAGAAAAACAAGTTGAGCTTCAGCCTGAAGAACGTGCAGTCCTGAAAGAAACATGGCATCCGGAAAGATTTGAAAGCAGTTTTTATACAGTAAAAGCGAGATTAAAAGAAGATAATGTAATTTTAGATGCGGAGGAAAACGGTTTTGTAGCGATAGATAAAGATATTTTAAAAAACGGCCCTTCAATAGCCGTAGATAAAAACCGGTTTATTGTTAAAAATAAAGAATCTCTTATTTTAGGAGCGAACTATTATGAGAGTAAACTCGGTGAACTGATGTGGCTGAAGCCGAACCTATCGAGAATAAGAGAAGATTTTAAGGCCATGCGCAATCTGGGCATTAATTTTGTGCGCATACATTATCATCATTCTAAATGGTTCAGGGATTATTTTTCACAGGTAGTCAAAGAGCCGTTGGACCCGTATTTTCAGGAAGCTGACATGGGGCCTTTGCCTTCAGAGCGGTCGTTGAGGATACTGGATGCAATAATACAATTAAGCCAGGAACAGGGTTTGATTTTTTGTATGGATTTATTTTCCCTGGTGCCTGAAGAAATGGGAAATCCTATCGGCTGGCTGGGCCTCAGGGAAAGGATTGCAGATAAAGACAAGATTGTCGTACAGAAGGAATTTGTAAAAATAATTTCTCAGCGATATAAAAATGTCCCAGGGATTACATGGGATTTATGGAACGAACCGCGTCTTGAAAAAGAAGACTTAGGGTTACTGAAGACATGGGCGCAAGAGATTATATATTCATTCAGGGAAAATAGCGATGCTCACCTTATTACTATAGGAGGCGATTCTACTGTTGAGCTTCTGGATATCCTGGATTATGCCTGCGTGCATACGTATGAGCCCGGGGAGTTTAATTTTAAGGGAGCTGCGGTTAAGCCGGTTCTTTTTCAGGAGACATGGAATGCATCCGGTATGAGCCTTAATGAAGAGATAAGGCAAAAGCAAGAATTAGCCAAGGACTTTAATGCATTTTTAAGCACTGATGCAGCGGGATTTGCGCCATGGCAATGGACAAGGCAGGCGAGGCTCTGGGATAACGCATCTCGGGCTGAAAAATGGGACGATGACCTGGGCTTATGTGTTCGTGAAGACGGAAGTCTTAAGCCGGCAGGCGCGCTATATCGTGAATTGATGTTGGATGCCAACAGGGACAAATGAAAATTATTTTTATTACAAGGGAAGGATATCATTTATCAGGGGCGAGAGTCAGATGTTATAATTTTGCCCGCGCCTTAAGAAAATACGGCATAAGCACTGAAGTATTTTCTTTTGCGGATAATCTGGGAGCAAAGTACGGAGAAAAAGAATTTGAGATGTGTTTTTTTGAAAAAATATGGTACAACATAAAAGCCTTGAAGATATTATTAAAAAAGGAAAAAGGCAGCGTGTTTTTCGTACAACGTTTGAATTATCATGCGCTTGCGCCTTTTTTAGCGTCCTTATTAAAAAGAAATAAGATTATATTTGATTGCGATGATTGGAATATAAGAGAGAATCCGGGATACTACCTTGGTTTTTACCCAAGCTCAAAGATGGAATTTTTAACCCGCAAAATAGCCGGATATTCAAAGATTTGTATTACAGCAAGCGCATTCCTGAAAGATTATATAGGTAAGTTTAATGATAAGGTATATTATATTCCTACGGGCGTGGATACAGAGCTTTTTAAACCTGATAATAAGAATAGCAGTAATTCAAAAATTACTTTTTCATGGATCGGGACCGTGTATCATAAAGAAATAAGCGATAATATCAGATTTATCTTAGACTGTTTTTCGGCATTAGCAGATAAATATGATAATATATATCTGAGTCTGGCAGGAGAAGGCAAGTATTTTCAGGAAATAAATAATTACGCCGGTAGTTTTAGCTGCAGGAACAGGATAAAAATAGACAGCTGGATTCAGCCGGACGAGATTTCCAAGTATTTATCAAATATTGACATAGGCCTTTTGCCGTTGATTCAGGATACGAAATTTAACAGGGCAAAGAGCCCCACCAAGCTTTTTGAATACATGGCTATGGCTAAGCCTACTGTTTCGAGCGATATAGGCGAAGCAGGGCGTATTATCCAGAATGGGGTCAATGGAATTCTCTCTAAGACAAAAGAAGGATTCATGGAAGGCATGGAAAAGTTGATTATAGACGCTAACTTACGAAAAGATATGGGCAATAAAGCAAGGAAGACCGTAGAAGAAAAATATTCTTTAGATGTTTTGACGAGACAATTAAGCGAATTATTAAAAACAGCACAAATTAGCCTATGAAAGCTTCTCTTAAATATACTATCCTGCTTATTCTGATATTTTTGATATTTATAGGCAATATAGTTTACTGGCAGTCGCAGAACAAAGCGTATTTTGATTATGACAGCCTGCGGCATTACATGACCAGTATTCAGCTTTTCGATGATTACAGGCTTGGATTTAATGGTCTGGCGTCGAGAATCAGCATGTATTTAAATATAGGAAAGCATCTGCCGGGCGTACCTTTTATCAGCTCTTTATTATATTTTCTGATTATCCCTACGCAGAAGAGCGCTGTTTTAATAAATGATGCCGTGTTTCTTATAATACTTTTATTTTCTTTATTTAATTTGGCTAGACTGGTGCAGAACGAGAAGCTGGGGCTCTTAAGCTGCATAATTGCGCTTCTTTACCCAATAGTTTTTAATCAGGCAAAGATATATATGCTTGATTTACCGTTATTATCTTTGGCGGTTTTGAATATGTATCTTCTTATAAAGGCGGGGTATTTTAAAGACAGAAAATACACTATTTTATATATCGTATCATTTTTTTGCGGCATGATGATAAAACTGAATTTTTTATTTTTTGCCACAGGCCCGTTGTTGTACGTCATTTTCAAGTCCTTCAGGAATAAGGAGATAAAAGTAAGGTATTTTTTAACAATAGGCGCTATTTTTATTATTTTGTCTGTCGGGTATTTTTTTACCTTGCCTGCCTATGATAAAAATTTATTAAGCGGATTAGCGGGCAATCAGGTAGCAACGTGGACTTCAAGGGATATGGCAGCCGTGCCATTTTTGATTCATAAAATACGGGCTATTTTCTGGTATATATGGGGTTTTATAAACTGGCAGGGAGGTTTTTTATTTTTTATATTATTTTTATGGGGATTGGTCAAATTCATAAAATCAAATGCCCTGCATAAAAAGATAGTTATTGCAGGACTTTTTTCGTCTTATTTTATGTTGAGCTGGTTCCTTTATGCTATGGATTTTGATATGGAGGTGACAGGCGTGCGGTATGCAATGCCGCTTTTAGGCGTTATTGCCCTGATAACTTCTTATGGATTGCTGAATATCGGCAAGGCGATTTTAAGAAAGGTTGCTATCGTAAGCGTTTTAATATTCGGAACGGTAAATGCCGCATTTCTATCATTTCCGATTTTAAAAGATCCGCTTGTCCTGAAGCTGGATATTTCGCAGGATAGGTACCATATCCTGCCGTCTTATATCAATATCTTTTCTACAAAACCTCTGATTATTTCAGGCTCTAGCTGGACGTCTCATCCTCAAGACAAAAGCATGCTTTACAAGGAAATGGAAGACGTTTTCTTTTTTATAAATAAATTTTATAAGGATAAGGAGATCAAGGTTCTTCTCTTTTCCGACAATGCTGCCTGGTGGCATCTCAAGTATCTCGCCTATATGCATAACAGGGGAATTACTTTTTTTTGTGACTATGCAATGTTGATACGCCAATTTAAAGGTTATGCCGGCGCAAATGCCGTAAAAGAAGGTGATTTTGTAATTGAATTAAAAAATGAGTTTACAGAACCTTATTTGGAAAAGGTTAATAAGGCCTTTAAGAAGCTTTTTGAAAAAGAGAAAATCAAATTTTATCTGATAAAAGAAGGGACTTTTTACAGGCTATTAAAGCGCAGCTAAGCCAATCAGCACCCATAAAAACAAACCTACCTCGGGGGCAAAATAAGGCATATCGATGAGATTTTGAAATATAAGCGCCAATCCTGCCAAAAAAATATATTTGGATTTCATAAAGGCCTTATTCAGAAATGCGGTTATTAAAAGGCATATGGAGATTAACCCGAATATCCCTGTTTCTAGCCAGGTTTGAAGAAATATATTATGAACATATCTGGTATCAATGCTCCAGCCTGCCTTGTACCTTAAAAAAACTTCCTGAAAATTACCCGGCCCTATGCCCAATATGGGGCGGTCTTTTATGGCAGCTATAGCGATGCGCCAGTAATTTAGGCGTTGCGTTACGGGATTATGAGGATTTTCCAGATTCATCAGGCGGTTCCATTTGCCTAGCACGATAAAAACAGCGCCTGCGGCTATAACTATAAAACAAATAGCAATCATCAGTTTGTATTTTTTGATATCTTTATAAAAAAATAAGACCAGAGCCATAAGAGCGGCTGAGAGGCTTAACCATGCGCCGAAGGATTTCGTGAGAATAATAGCAACGGCGATAATAGCGATTTGGAATATCGCAATAGATCGATTTATAGCGTAGCATGCAAGGAAAATAACAGCAATCAGATAGCATGCAAAGATATTTGGAGACGGGAACGTGCCTATGGCGCGTTTATTCAGCAGTATATCTCTGGTATACGGGGAGGACAGTAACGCATCGCTGTTTATTTTATTTATATAATTAATAGTTTGCGGATATCCAAAAAAATACTGATATGCGGCATATATGCTTATTATTAAAGCAGAAAAGACAATAGTTTTTACTAATATTTTTTTCTGTTCACTGCTAGCTATTGCGATCATGCAAAAAACAGACAGATAATTTATGAATCTCAGTAGTTCTTTAATAGAATTTTGGATATTTATAGAAAATATTGTTGAAGTCGTATAAGAGATTAACAGGATAGCTATAGGTATTATGATGTACATATCTTTAGCCGGGATCTTAATATGCCGGGCTGAAAGGCAGAGAGCTGTAATCCCTAATAATATTAGACAGATTTCGTAATAGAATTCAAATGCAGGATAAGCCATGCCTGAAAAAAAAGGCCTGATGAATATAAGGGATAATAACGGTATAAATATAAGAGATGATAAGGGTTTGGATTTTTTCTGTTCCATGGTATAATTAAAAACATAATATCAATAGTTATTGTAAAGTACAACAGAAAAGTTTTATTAAAATAATATGTTAAATGTAAATAATATAACCAAATATTTTTTAAAACAACCCCCTCTGCGTAAGAAGGCAGGTTATTATATCACAGGAAGCATAGAGGAAAGGTTCAGGCAGACTGTATTGAAAGACGTGACTTTTAATTTGCAGAAAGGGGAGGCCTTAGGGTTGCTCGGCAAAAATGGGGCGGGAAAAACCACTCTTATCAAGATAATTTCCAATATAGTTATTCCTGATAAAGGTGAAATATTGATTAACGGAATAAAAAATACTTCCAATATAGGAAAAATCGGCCTTGTTTTAAATAACGAGAGGAGTTTTTTCTGGAGGCTTAATACTTTTGATAACCTTGTTTTTTTTGGAAAACTCTACGGGTTATCATTGAAAGAGATAAAGGCGGAGATTGAAAAAGCAGATAGTATCCTGGGTATAAATGAAATATTAAACAAAAGGTTTTATGATTTATCCAGCGGCATGAAACAGAAGCTTAATCTAACCAGGGCACTACTGACTAATCCTGAAATCTTAATTTTAGACGAACCTACCATCAATCTAGATATAGTGAATCAGCGTAAATTCATAGAACATATAGGCGATTTAAGAAAAGAGTACGGCCTTACTATTTTATGGGCCAGCCATCACCTGGATGAGATAGAAAATACCTGCGAAAGAGGTCTTATATTGGCCGATGGTATGTTATTGTGGCATGGAGATTCCAGAGAGCTTAGGCAAAGATTTTTTGATCATTGCGGCACAACCTTGAATAAACAGGAATACGCAAGCCAGAACAGCGTATTGGCGCATACCAAACCTGCCGTGAGTTTTAAAAAGAAAGAAGCTTATTGCGACCAAAAGATCGGTATTTACAATAGATTAAAGAGATTGGCGTCTCTTTCGTGGCTTTTTTTGAAAAAGGATTTCAAGATAGAAGGGAGTTACGGGCTTTCTTTGCTATTGGATGTTCTAGGCATCTTTTTTTCCGCAATGAGTTTTTATTTTATTTCCAAGTTATTTTATCAGGGCAGGGTTAACCCTGATTTTTTTTCAGGAAATTATTTTTCCTTTGTGCTCATAGGCCTGGCGTTCATGGGTTTTATAAGCACTTCTTTAAATGGTTTTTCTTCGAGCCTTCGCCAGGCTCAGGCTTCCGGGGTGATAGAACAAATCCTGGTTTCTCCCATATCGGTATTTGAGTATTTGTTTTCGTCTTCTATTTTTGTTTTCAGTTTTTCAGCTTTCAGATTTTTGGTTTATCTGGTATTCGGCTTATTTCTCGGAGTCGGGTTTCATTTTAATCTTCTTGGGTTATCCTGGGCTTTTGTTTTATTTTTATTGAGCGTAGGCGTTTTTTCTTCCTTCGGCATAATCTCCGCCTCTTTCATAATGATTTTTAAAAGAGGCGACCCTGTGAATTTTTTTATGGGAAATCTCATGGGGCTTTTTGGGGAAGTTTATTATCCCGTAAGCGTCCTGCCGTCTTTTCTGAGGATCATCTCATTCTTCGTGCCATTGATGTACGCTCTTAGGGGTATAAGGGCCTGTCTTTTTTCCTCAGCCGGTTTTCATGAAATAGCGCCGTATCTGAAAATCCTCCTTTTATTTTTTGTTATATTATTTCCAATAAGCATATTTTTCTACAAATGGGCGCTTGTCAAGGCAAAAAAAGAAGGAACCATATCTTTATACTAATGGTTTTTTAAAGGTTTGAAAAAAATGTCAGCATATGGTATACTATAGAATATAAGGAGGTGATTAGAATGAAATATAAAAAGCTTTGTAAAGGAAAAAAATCGAAAGAAATTTACGAGTCTCCTGAGATAAAGAAGGTTAGAGTCACCAGCTATCACAGAATGGCTAGAACACAACCCGGAAGTGATACTAGTCCATATTCCGCTCCTGACGACTTAATGAATTGATAGTAATTCTTATTTCGCTCCTCTTAATAATGAAGCCCCGCTAAGGTTTTCTATCATTTTTCCGTAAACCGCCTGATTGACAGCCATATAATTGTATGTTAAAATAATAAATCTATGGAGCCTAGAAAAATAGATTTTGGCTATGTAGCGAAATTAAAAGAGAAAAGAGTGCCTTTGATAGGTGATTTTGAGCTTACCAATAGGTGCAATCTTAAATGTGTGCATTGCTGCGTCAGATCTGATGATACTAACGCTAATCAGCATAAAGAATTAGATACGATGAAATTATTTAATATCCTGGAACAAATGAAGGAAGCGGGGGTTATATATATAAACCTCTCAGGCGGAGAGCCTTTATTCAGGAAGGATTTCAAGGATATCTACTTGTTTGCCAAAAAAAAGAACTTTGCAATAACCATAGTTACAAACGCCACTCTTATTACAAAAGATTTGATA